>Ga0164242_10004037_pt1 | contig 16534 bp, 16 predicted proteins | sample OricomgcompostMG_FD_108783 | JGI IMG/M metagenome (GOLD analysis project Ga0164242, IMG submission 108783) | Miracle-Growth compost microbial communities from Emeryville, California, USA - Original compost - Miracle growth compost (MG) ...
GAAGTCGATCTTCCCGCCGCCGTCGATCCAGGAGTCGATGGAGAAGCAGATGAAGGCCGACCGCGAGAAGCGGGCGACCATCCTGGCGGCCGAAGGCCACCGGGAAGCGGCGATCAAATCGGCCGAAGGCGACAAGCAGAGCCAGATCCTGGCGGCCGAGGGTGCCAAGCAGGCCGCCATCCTGGCGGCCGAGGCCGACCGGAAGTCCCAGGTGCTGCGCGCCGAAGGTGAGCGGGCGGCCAAGTACCTGCACGCCCAGGGTGACGCCAAGGCGATCGAGAAGACCTTCAACGCGATCCGGGCGAGCAAGCCGACGCCGGAACTGCTGGCCTACGAATATCTGCGACAGCTGCCCGAGATGGCCAAGGGCGAGGCGAGCAAGGTGTGGGTGGTGCCCAGCGACTTCGGCTCTGCGCTGCAGGGATTCGCCAAGTCGTTCGGTGTGCAGGGCGACGACGGGGTGTTCCGTTACGAGATGCCGGAGTCGGAGGAGCGCGAGCCGGTCGACGACGACGAGGTGGCCGACTGGTTCAAGCTGGAGCGCGACCCGGACGTCGTGGAAGCCGTCGCGGCCGCCGAAGCCGTCGCGCGGCAGACGACCGAGGCGGACGCGCCGTTGCACTCCGACCGGTCCCGGCCGAGCCTGCCCAAGGCCACAGCCGCGCCCGCCACGTCGGCTCCCAACCCGGAGCCGAAGGCGACGCCGTCGGACGAGGCGACGCAGGCTCAGCCGCAGATCGCCGGTCCGCCGCCACAGTATCCGCCGCAGGGTGTGCAGTTGCCGGGTCAGCAACACCACCAGAACCCCCCGCAGGCGGCGCCGCAGAGCCGGCCGCAGCAGGCGCCGTACCAGGCCGGACAGCCCGGGCCGGACGAGCCGCAGCAGTAACCCGACCAGCGTCGGCCCCCCGCACGGGCCGACCACGATCGAAAGGCCCGGTGGGACCGGCCCGTCAGGGCGGGCTCACCGGGCCTTTCGGCGTCGGACGGCGCGGGCCGGCGGCGGGGTGACGCGGTGGTCCCGGACTCAGATGGGATTGCCGCTGACGTGCTTGAGCACCAACAGGGTCCAGCACCACCACACCTGCCAGCCGAGCCCGAGGCCCACCCAGATCACCGTGCGCCAGCCCACGAGCAACCGCCGGGACCGCTGCCGCCACCCGGCGCCGACGAAGGCGATCAGGATCGGGAACATGAACAACAGGTAGCGGTAGGTGCTGGTCCACACGTCCAGCACCGCCAGCAGGTAGAAGCCGTAGGCGAGCAGCCACGTGCGCATGATCGGGCCCATCGCGTCCGACCAGGGCCCGATCGTGATCACCAGGAAACCGACGATCAGGACCGCGAGGAAGACCACCGCGAGGACGGCGTTGCCGAACAGCTGGTCGAAGTTGGCCACCCAGGGTTCGAAGTAGACCACCTTGCCGCCGCTGCGCCAGGCGCCCATGGTGTCGGTGTATGCCGCCGGCACACCGGTGCGCAGCGCGGCGATCGCCGGCCAGATGCCGCTCGCGATGCCACACCCGACCAGCGTCGAGCCCATCGCGATCCACTCCCGACGCCCGATCGGGTCCGCGTCCCGCTCCCGCCACCGCAACCAGAGCGCCACGACCGCCACGACCGCCAACGGGACGGCGACGGGGCGGGCCAGCCCGGTCGCGAGCGCGGCGGCCGCGGCCAGCCACCAGTGCCGGCGTTGCAGCGCGAGCAGCGCGCCGATCAGCAGCACCAGCGCCAGCGACTCGGTGTAGGTCATCTGCAGCACCGGCGACGGCGGTGATGCCGCGAACACACAGACCACGCAGAACGCGGCGATCGCACCGACCTTGTCCCGCAGCAGCACCGCCATCAGGCAGACGGCGACCGCCCCGAGCGCCAGCGACAACAACGAGCCGACGACGGCGAACGATCCACCGGTCAGGCTCATCAGCAGCCAGACCAGGAAGGGGTACATCGGGTAGAACGCCCACTGGTTCTGCTCGATCGCGCCGCCGCTCTCGGGCAGATGCGCGGGATATCCCTGCTCGACGATGGTCTGGTACCACCGGCCGTCCCACACATGGGTCATCTGCCAGTAGTCGTGCTGCCCGGTCGAATAGAAGATGAAACTCGGGTCCTGCCGCGAGGCGACCGCCTGCATCACGACGGCGGAGAAGGCGCGCAGCAGCAGGTAGGCCACGACGACGCACAGCAGCAGGTGCCGGTGCAGCAGGTCGGCGGCACGGGCGCGCCACAGCTGCAGACCGGTGACGGGCGCACCGGGACGCGGCTGGGCCTCCTCCTGCTGGTTCGACACCGCGGTGCTCGCTGCCATCAGGTGCCGCCCCGGAAGCAGCCCACCACGTGATCGTCGACCAGGCCGCACGCCTGCATCGCGGCATACATGGTCGTCGGGCCGACATGTGCGAAGCCTGCCTGCTTCAACGCCTTTGCCAGCGCGATGGACTCGCCGGTCCGGGCGGGTGTCTCGGAGAAGTCGCGCGGGCGCTGATGGAGCTGCGGCCGGTGTGACCAGATGAGCTGGTCCAGACCTCCGGCGTCGCGCAGGCGCAGCACCGCTCGTGCGTTGGTGATCGCCGCGTCGATCTTGCGCCGGTTGCGCACGATCCCGGCGTCGGCCATCAGACGCGCCACGTCGCGGGCGTCATACGATGCGACGACCTCGGGATCGAACCCGGCGAACGCGGCGCGGAACGCCGGTCGCTTGCGCAGGATGGTGATCCAGGACAGCCCCGACTGGAACGCCTCCAGGGTGATGCGTTCGTAGAGCGGGCGTTCGCCGTGGACCGGGACGCCCCACTCGGTGTCGTGATAGGTCCGGTAGTCGTCGCTGCCGTCGCCCCACGCGCAGCGTGCCAGCCCGTCCGGGCCGACCGACACCGACGCACCGTCAGCCATGCTCCGCCTCCCGGGCGATGCCGCGGACGACCCGCCGATACAGCGGGGCCGCAACGCGTGCGGCGACCGGCGCGATCAGCCGGCGCAACCACCGCGGCGCCGGACCGACATCGGTGGTCCAGCGCAGCACCGAGCCGGACGCCGCCGGCGCCACCTCGATCACGGTCCGGCCGCCGAGGACCCGCCCGACCTTGCGGACCTCGCACCGACCGCGCTCCCCCGGTGGCTCCCAGCGGGTCACCACCATCGGGTCGTGCAACCAGAGTGGTCCAAGTCGTGTTGTCGCCCGAATGCGTTGCCCGACCGCGGGTTCCGACGACAACGTGCACACCGATGTCGCCGGGAAGAAGCGTCCGTGGCCGTTCCAATCGGTCGCCACCCGCCAGACTTCGGACACCGGCGCCGTGCAGGCGTGCTCCACCACCAGATCCCCCATGTCGTGCTCAGACGCTCGGGGGGCGCGGGCCCGCATGCTCGCCGCGCAGCATCGCGATCTCTTCGTCACGAGCCTCCAGCTCGGCACGCAACCGGTCCAGCACCTCGTCGACCTGTCCCATGCGGTAGCCGCGCAAGGTCTGGTCGAACCGGACCTGGTCGATGTCCTCCGGGGTGACGATGCCGCGCGGCAGCGACTCGAAGGGTGATGTGCGGGTCGGGTCCTCCAGGTGGTCGCCGAAATGGCCCAGGACGGCGAACACCACCAGGCCGATGACGACCAGGAGCAGCGCGATGAGAAAGACGAGCACGGCGCCAGCGTAACCCGCGAGGCGCGACGACCGGCGACCGTTGCCACTTGTGCACGCGATCCCGCCGATTCCCGCACACAACCAGCGACCGTTGCCACTTGTGCACCCGAACGCGCCGATTCCCGCCCACAACCAGCAACCGTTGCCACTTGTGCACCCGATCCCGCCGATTCCCGCCCACAACCAGCGACCGTTGCCACTTGTGCGCGCGAACTACTCGGGCCGGCTGGCTCCGAGGTTCTCTCCGTCGGAGGTGATGATGGCCACGGCGTCGGCCGGTTCGTCGACCAGCTGCAGCCGGTGCAGGTCCTTCTCCGCGATCATGCCCTCGGCATACAAGGTGTCGTGGATGAACCCCAGCAACGGCTCCCAGAACCTCGCGCCGAGCAGCACGATCGGGAAGCTGGTGATCTTCTGGGTCTGCGCCAGGGTGACGGCCTCGAAGAGCTCGTCGAGCGTGCCGAAGCCGCCGGGCAGCACGACATACCCCTGGGCGTACTTGACGAACATCGTCTTGCGCGCGAAGAAGTAGCGGAAGTTGACGCCGAGGTCGACGTACGGGTTGAGCCCGGACTCGAACGGCAGCTCGATCCCCAGCCCGACACTCGTGCCGCCGGCCTCGTAGGCGCCCTTGTTGGCAGCTTCCATGGTGCCCGGTCCGCCGCCGGTGATCACCGCGTAGCCGGCGTGCGCCAGCAGGCGGCCGAGTTCGACTCCCTTGTCGTAGAACTCACTGCCCTGCTGCACCCGCGCCGAGCCGAAGACGCTGACCGCCGGCCCCAACTCGGCGAGGGCTCCGAAGCCTTCGACGAACTCGGCCTGGATGCGCATCACCCTCCAGGGGTCGGTGTGCACCCAGCCCTCGTCCTGGGACTGGTCGAGCAGACGCTGGTCTGTGGTGGTCGACGGCACGTGCTGGCGCCGCAGCGTGGTCGCGCCCTTCTGGTATGACTCCGGTTCCTTGGTCACGGGGCCAATCTCTCACGGCCGGGCCGCGAGGAGTCGAGCAATCGGGCTCAGCTCAGCCAGCGGCGCAGCGCGGCATACGAGTCGGTGATCTGCTGCACGGGGCATCGCTCGTCGTCGGTGTGTGCCAGGTTGGGGTCGCCCGGGCCGAAGTTGACCGCCGGCACACCCAGCGCGGAGAAGCGTGCCACGTCGGTCCAGCCCTCCTTGGCGGTCACCGGCAGCCCGAGCGCCGCCACGAACGACTGCGCCGCGGCCGTGTCCAACCCGGGCCGTGCGCCGTCGGCGCAGTCGCCGAGGCTCACGTCGTAGCCGCTGAACAGCGAGCACACGTGCGCGTAGGCCTCCTGCCCGGTCTTGTTCGGGGCGAAGCGGTAGTTGACGGTGACCACGCACCGGTCCGGGATGACGTTGCCCGCGATGCCTCCGCTGATGCCGACCGCACCGAGGGCCTCGTGGTAGTCCAGGCCGTCCACGGTCACCGTCTCCGGCTGGTATGCCGCGAGCTTGTCGAGCACCGGTCCCGCGTCGTGGATGGCGTTGTGGCCGTTCCACGGCCGCGCCGAGTGCGCGCGGATGCCCTTGGTGGCGATCTCCGCCCGCAGCGTGCCCTTGCAGCCGCCCTCGATGCCGCCGTCGGTGGGCTCCAGCAGCACCGCGAAGTCGGCGGCGACCCACTCGGGGTGCTGCGCGACGATGCGACGCAACCCGTTGAACTCCTCGTCGATCTCCTCGCAGTCGTAGAAGACGAAGGTGATGTCGCGGGTCGGCTCGGGGACCGTCGCGGCGAGGGCGAGTTGCACCGCGACACCGCCCTTCATGTCCGTCGTGCCGCGCCCGACGAGCAGGTCGTCGACGCGCCGGGTGGGCAGGTTCGGCGGGTCGGTCAACGGCACCGTGTCGAGGTGGCCCGCGAGCACCACACGCTCGGCGCGGCCGAGGTCGGTGCGGGCCACGATCGTGTTGCCGTCGCGGTCGACCCGCAGGTGCGGCAGTGCCCGCAGCGCGACCTCCACGGCGTCGGCGAGCTCCTGCTCACCATGACTGACCGACTCGATGTCGCACAGGTCAGCGGTGAGGTCGACGACGTCGCGGGTCAGGTCCAGGTGCGCCATACCCGCATCCTGCCAAACCGAGGTGCGGGCCGTGATCGGCGTCTCAACAACGCAGGGGACGGTCACCGGACGGGTGCGCGGCCGCCCGGAGGCTGTCACCTAATCTTGGGGCATGACTGACTCCCCCCGCTCCGCCTGGGGTTACGGCCTCGCCACCGAGACCGACGACGGTGTGCTCCTCGACACGTGGTTCCCCGAGCCGAAGCTCGGTCCGGCACCGGCCGCGGATCCGTATGCCGAGCCGACGTCCCTGGCGGCGCTCGCGCGTGACTTCCCGGCGCGTGAGGTGCGCACCCGCGTCGTGCTGGTGGCCATCGACCTGGACGCGCCACCGGCCGACGTCCCCGATGCCTACCTGCGGCTGCACCTGCTGAGCCACCGCCTGGTGCAGCCCAACACGCTCAACCTGGACGGGCTCTTCGGCGTGCTGCAGAACATCGTGTGGACCAACGTCGGACCGTGCGCGGTCGACGGTTTCGAGCGGGTGCGGTTGCGGCTGCGGCAGGACGGACCGGTGCAGGTCTTCGGCATCGACAAGTTCCCGCGGATGACCGACTACGTCGTGCCGTCCGGAGTGCGCATCGCCGACGCCGACCGGGTCCGCCTGGGCGCCCACCTCGCCGAGGGCACGACGGTGATGCACGAGGGCTTCTGCAACTTCAACGCCGGCACGCTCGGCACCTCCATGGTGGAGGGCCGCATCGTGCAGGGCGTCGTCGTCGGCGACGGCTCCGACATCGGCGGTGGAGCGTCGATCATGGGCACGTTGTCCGGTGGGGGCACCGAACGCGTGTCGATCGGCAAGCGGTGTCTGATCGGCGCGGAGGCCGGCATCGGGATCGCCCTGGGCGACGACTGTGTGGTCGAGGCCGGGCTCTACGTCACGGCCGGGACCAAGGTCACCCTGCCGGATGGAACGGTCGTCAAGGCCCGGGAGTTGTCCGGGCAGAACGGCCTGCTGTTCATCCGCAACTCCACCACCGGCGTCGTGGAGTGCCGGCCCCGCCAGGGCCACGGCATCGCGCTGAACGACGCCCTGCACGCCAACTGACCACCCGACGACCAGAAGCCAGCGAACCAGAGCCCCATGCCCCTCCGCCGCAACCGCGACAGCCGCCACAGTGACCGCGAGGTCCATCGGTTGTACGACGGTGGCGCCGACTTCGGCGACGACGATGCGCACCCCGCTCGCTATGTCCAGCACGACGAACGGCTGGCGCGCGACCCGGAGGACTTCGACGACGGCCGGGGCGAGGGGCTCGAGCAGGACCCGGAGGACGACCCGGACTGGTTCGGTGACGACTTCTTCGACGAGGAGCACCGGCCGCGCGGCCCGATCCGCCGCACGCTGGGTTGCCTGGTGCCGATCGCCATCGTCGCGGGCATCGCGGGCGGCGGCTACCTGGCCTATCAGCACCTGCTGGACAACTTCGGCTCGCCCTCCTGCCAGTTCGTGGCGCAGGGCTACAACTACAAGTGGGACCCGGAGCAGGCACGGTCCGCGTCCACCATCGTCGCCGTCGGCGTCTACAAGAAGGGCGTGCCGGCGCGCGGCGCCGTCGTGGCGACCACCACGGCCATCCAGGAGTCCAAACTGCGCAACCTGGCGTATGGCGACCTGGACTCGCTCGGGCTCTTCCAGCAGCGCGCCAGCCAGGGCTGGGGCACGACCGACCAGATCCAGGACCCGATCTATTCCAGCGGTTCGTTCTACAACGCGCTGCTGAAGGTGCCCGGCTGGGAGACGATGCCGATCGGCGAAGCGGCGCAGGAGGTGCAGCGCAGCGGTTTCCCCGACGCGTATGCCGATCACGAGACGCAGGGCGAGGTCATCACCTCCGTGATGACCGGTGCCGCCCACGAGGCGATGGGCTGCCGACTGGACGCGACCACGGCCAACGGCTCACCGGCACAGATCGTCGCGCAGCTCGCGGACGAGAGTGGACTGACCGCACAGGCGGGCAACGGCAACGTGACCTATCGGGCGAAGTCGGTCGACGGGGCCTTCGCGATCGCGTCGTGGGCCATCGCCCACGCCGAGGACGACAACATCACCGCCGTCACCGTGGGCGACCGCGCGTGGGAGCGCCACCGCGGACGAGACGGCTGGGTCTGGCACCCGGCGGCGCGACCGACCGGCAGCTCGACCCTGGTGCGCATCGACGTGGAGACCGGCAAGTAGGACGCGCGGTCCCGCATACGACAGCGCCGGCCCGATCACTCGGAGCCGGCGCTTTCGCGAGAAGGTTCGGGGGATCTAGCGCCCCTCGACCGCCACGTAGTCGCGCTCGCCCTCACCGATGTAGATCTGCCGCGGGCGACCGATCTTGGTGGCCGGGTCCTCGATCATCTCGCGCCACTGGGCGATCCAGCCCGGGAGGCGGCCGATGGCGAAGAGCACCGTGAACATGTCGGTCGGGAAGCCCATCGCCTTGTAGATCAGGCCGGTGTAGAAGTCGACGTTCGGGTAGAGCTTGCGCTCCACGAAGTAGTCGTCCTTCAGGGCGATCTCTTCCAGGCGCATCGCCATGTCGAGCTTCGGGTCGTTGACGCCCATGGCCTTCAGGACCGCGTCGGCCGACTTCTTGACGATGGCAGCGCGCGGGTCGTAGTTCTTGTAGACGCGGTGACCGAAGCCCATGAGCTTCACCCCGGTCTCCTTGTTCTTGACCTTCTCGACGAACTTGTCGACGTCGCCGTCGAACTCGCTCTCGATGTTGTCCAGCATCTCCAGCACCGCCGAGTTGGCGCCACCGTGCAGCGGGCCGGACAGCGCGTGGATGCCGGCCGAGATGGAGCCGAACAGGTTGGCCTGGCCGGAGCCGACCAGCCGCACGGTCGAGGTGGAGCAGTTCTGCTCGTGGTCGGCGTGCAGGATGAACAGCTGGTCCAGCGCGCGGGCGACCACCGGGTCGACCTCGTAGTCCTCGGCCGGGAAGCCGAAGGTCATCCGCAGGAAGTTCTCCACCAGGCCCAGCCGGTTGTCCGGGTAGAGCGTCGGCTGGCCCTGGCTCTTCTTGTGGGCGTATGCCGCGATCGTCGGCAGCTTGGCCAGCAGCCGGATGGTGGACAGCTCGACCTGGTCGCGGTCGGTGATGGACAGTGAGTCCTGGTAGAAGGTGCCGAGGGCGGAGACCGCGGCGGACAGCACCGACATCGGGTGGGCGTCGCGCGGGAACGCTGCGAGCAGGTCCTTGAGGTCCTCGTGCAGCATGGTGTGCCGGCGCACCCGCTCGGTGAAGTTCTCCAGCTCGGTCTTGCTCGGCAGCTCACCGTAGATCAGCAGGTAGGAGACCTCGAGGAACGTCGAGTTCTCGGCCAGTTGGTCGATCGGGTACCCGCGGTAGCGCAGGATGCCGGCGCCGCCGTCGATGTAGGTGATCGCCGACTTGCAGGAGGCAGTGTTGACGAAGCCGACGTCGAGTGTGACGTTGCCCGTCTCGCTGAGCAGCTTCGAGATGTCGTAGCCGTCATTCCCCTCGGTCGCCGGGATGATCCCGAACTCGAGGGTCTTGTCCCCTGCCTGGAACGTGGCAGGTGCCTGGTCAGTCATGTGCTTTCCGTCCTCTTACGTGAACCGGCGACGTTGCCGGGGAAGTCAGCGAAATCGACCGTACCTCAGCAAGTTCTCCGGTCCGCGAGGGACCCCGCGTCAAGAATTCAATCTCTTCGCGGCAGCGGAAATTCGTTCGTCGGTCGCCGTGAGGGCGATCCGGACGTGCTGGGCACCGGCCACACCATAGAAGTCACCGGGTGCTGCAAGTATGCCGAGCGCGGCCAGCTCGTCAACCGACTCCCGGCACGGTTTCCCCTGGGTCACCCAGAAGTAGAGGCCCGCGTCCGAGTGGTCGATCTGCCAACCTGCAGCCACGAGAGCGGTTTTCAGCTCTTCGCGGCGTGCGGCATACAGCTTCTTCTGTGCGGCGACGTGGGCGTCGTCCTGCACGGCGGCGTGCAACACGCGCTGGGTCGGCCACGGCACGATCATGCCGGCGTGCCGGCGCACCTCGACCAGCCGGCGCACCAGCGCGGTGTCACCGGCGACGAACGCCGCGCGGTAACCGGCCAGGTTGCTCTGTTTGGACAACGAATAGACCGCGAGCAGCCCTTGGTGACTTCCGCCACACACCCGGTCGTCCAGGATGCTCGGTGTCGTCAGCCCGTCGGGCTCCTCGCGCCAGTCGAGCTCGGCGTAACACTCGTCACTGGCCACGATGACGCCGCGTTGCCGCGCCCACGAGACCACCTTGGCCAGATGATCGACCGGCAGCACCTGCCCGTGCGGGTTGGCGGGACTGTTGATCCACAGCAGTTTCGGCGCGACAGGTCCGTATTGCAGCAGGCTCGCGGCGGGTCTCGGGGTGGCGCCGGCGAGGCGCGCGCCCACGTCATAGGTCGGATAGGCCAGCTCGGGGAAGCCGACCGCGTCGCCCGGTCCGAGACCGAGCAGGGTCGGCAGCCAGGCCACCAACTCCTTGCTGCCGACGACCGGCATCACGCCGTCGGGGTCGACCCCGGTGGCGTTGCGGCGGCGCTGGAACCAGGCCGCGATGGCCTCGCGCAGGTCCGGGGTGCCCCACACCTGGGGATAGCCGGGTGCGTTGGCAGCCGCGACCAGTGCGTCCTGCAGCACCTGCGGCGTCGGATCGACGGGGGTGCCGACCGACAGGTCGACGATGCCGTCCGGATGCGCGGCGGCCTTCGCCTTGGCGGCGGCCAGCGAATCCCAAGGGAAGTCCGGCAGGTCAGCGACGGCCATGATGTGCGCGACTCGCGCCGGTCACTCCGCCGCTGCGTTCTGCGGGGGCAGCGCGGCGACCAGCGGGTGGTCGAAGTCGAGCACGCCGAGCTTCGCGGCGCCACCCGGGCTGCCGATCTCGTCGAAGAACTCGACGTTGGCCTTGTAGTAGTCGGCCCACTGCTCGGGAACGTCGTCCTCGTAGTAGATGGCCTCCACCGGGCAGACCGGCTCGCACGCTCCACAGTCGACGCACTCGTCGGGCTGGATGTAGAGGCTGCGCTTGCCTTCGTAGATGCAGTCGACGGGGCACTCCTCGACGCAAGCGCGGTCCTTCACATCGACGCACGGCTGTGCAATGACGTAGGTCATCTCGAACGATCCTCCACTGGGGGCGCGGCCGCGAGTGGGCGACCGGCGGGTTCTGTATCCGCATCTAGTATGCCGTCGTGCCCTGGAAGCCAGTCAGTGAGTCCCGCCTCACCTCCGTCGCGACCGTCGGCTCGCGTGTCGTCCTGCGGATGCGGCTGCCCGATGCGCAGGTCGAGCCGGGTGGCCCGCACCACACCGATGTCATCGGCGAGGTGGTGTCGATCGACGAGGCGGTCGTCGTCGTGCAGTCCCGCCGCGGCGAAGTCACCCTCCCCCGCGAGCGCATCGTGCTCGCCAAGCAGGTGCCACCACCGCCGGTCCGCAAGCCTCGCCGTCCGCCCGCCGACCCAGCGTTCCCCGCCGACGCACCGGGCGACCCGTCCTCTTCCCGCGAGTGACGGCTCCCTCACCGAGTGACGGCGAGAACTCACCGTCAACGGGCGAACTCGCCGTCACTCGACCCGGCGCCGCGTCGGCGGAGTCGATCGGGATCGGTGCGCTGCAGGTGCTGATGACGGCCGGGATGCCGCCGTTGGACTCTTGCGGGCTCGGCGACTGGCTGCTGCGGTCCGCCGATGGCTACACGGGTCGGGCGAATTCGGCTCTGCCGGTTGGCGACCCGGGCATGCCGCTGCCCGAGGCGATCGAACGAGTGCGTGCTTGGTATGCCGAGCGCGGCCAACCGGCGCTCATCCAACTGCCACATCACACCGATGGCGACCCGGCGAGGACGGAGTTGGGAGTCGTTCTGGCGCAACGCGGTTGGCGGTTCGTCACCCGCACGCTGGTGATGACCAGGGCGTCCTCCGCTGCGTCGTCCGGGACGCCCACGCCCGCCCCTTCGCGAGTGACGGCTCCCTCACCGAGTGACGGCGAGATCTCGCCGTCACTCGGTCAGGTCGCCGTCACTCGGGAACCAGCCGCCCGTTCGGACAGCGCAGCAGGTCGCGCCCCGGCCGGCGCGATGCACGTCGTGGTCACCGATGCGGCGTCGGACGACTGGTGGGCCTCGGCCTCGCCGCGCGCTCTGGAACACCGGCGGACCCTGGAGCGGGTGATGACGCACATCGCGCAGGCGTCATACCTCACGGCATACGTGGGCGATCGGCCGGTCGGACACGCACGGCTCGCCTTCCACGACGGTTGGAGCGGCATCTTCGATGTGCACACCGACCCCGCCGCGCGACGGACCGGGGTAGCGCGAACCATGATGACCGCGGCTGCGCGGGTTGCCGTTGATCGCCGAATAGCGTTGCAATACTTGCAAGTTGCGGCCGACAACGAGGCGGCCGTCAAGCTCTACGAGTCACTCGGTTGGCGCGTGCACCACGCCTATCACTACGCGACCTGGCGCCCGGCCGACGGCTGACGATCGCGAGGGTATGCCGTCCAGCTCGGACCGCCATGCGGAACTCCGGCTGCCCGAAGCGCTTCCAGCATCCCCCGCGCGTGGGACGGGTATGCCTCCGACCAGACCCAGCGACTCACCGCGAGGCCCAGCCGGCGCGCGCGATCCTCGCGCACCTTTTCCCGGATCACGATCTCCTCACTGGCAACGTCACCCGCGTCGCCGGTGGCGCGGTACTTGCGTGCACCGTCGAACTCGCCGATGATGCCCGGCCAACCGAAGTCGGCGCGGCCGAACCCACCGCCGGCATCCTCCAACGGCACCTGCAGGTCCGGTTGGGCAATGCCGAGCTCGAACATGCGGGCGCGACTCAGCGACTCGCCCGGCGACTCCGCCCGCGGGTCCACCAGTCGTTGCACCAGGCGGGCCGCGCGACGGCCGCGCCCGCCGACCTCGATCGCGTCGACCTCGGCATCGATCTCCGAGAGGGTGCACAAGCCGTTGGCCACCGACCAGTCGGCCGCCGCCAGCGCGCAGGCGAGGCTCGTCGTGCGCGCAATGTCGACCACCGTCCGGGCCGGTGGGGTCACGAGCAGTCCGTCGTGCTCGACCCCGTCCGGCATACGCTGCACCCGGTGCCGCGTGATCAGCGCGCTCGAACCTGCTGCGTCCGACGGCATCGTCGCCTGCACGCGCGTGGGCAGCGCTCCGACGGCCGGCATACCCCACACCACGCCCGCGGACTGGTGTGACCACACCTGGTTGCCGCCGCGGGTCCGCCGTGCGGTCGCCATGACGAGCACTCGGTGCCGCTCTTCGTCCTTCAGCTGGGCCCAGCGCCAGGACTCGACATACTCCCCCATGCGAACGCGTATGAGTCGCGACGGCGTGCGTGCGAGCTCGCGGGAGGGGTTGGTGCCGGTCCGCAACAGGGCCGCCGAAGAGTGGATCTCGGTGGGATGGATGGGCGTCTTCGACATCGCCACACGCTGGCACGACACGCTCGGCACGCGCAGAAGTTGTCCACAGGCGTGTGCCGACTGACGGCGAGATCGTCCAGTGACGGTGAGATGGAGCCGTCTCTCGACGAGGGAGCCGTCACTGGCGGAGGGAGGGACGAGCCGATCCGCCGCGGGCTGCGGGACGCCTGGGACGGGCGGGGGCGGTCAGTCGCAGTAGACCGGGTCGGCGGGCTGGTAGTGCGTGGTCAGGCTCTCGTTCTTGACCACCTTGCCCGCGAGGTTCTTCACCACGCGGGTCACGGTGACGCTGAAACCGTCCTGCGGCTCCTGCGGGATGCACGACGGACCGCTGAGGTGCTTGGCCGGGCCGGGCGCGATCAGGTCGAACTTGTCGCTGGTGGTGGAGGTGACGGTGAAGGTCTTGACGCCGTACAGCCGTATGACGGACGCGTTGCCCTCGATGCCGGCCTGGATCCGGATCGGGTGACCGGTGTCGTTGGTCCACTTGTTGTCGATGGTGGGGTCCCACATGGTGGCCTCGCGGCCCATCGGGTACCGCGGGATCCAGTAGGCGTGTGCAGTGTGCTCGACCAGCTTGACCCCGGCGAAGAACGTCGCGTTGTAGAGGGTCGTGGAGACCTGCGAGATGCCGCCGCCCATGCCGGGGACGTCGCGGCCGCCGATCAGAACCGGTGCATTGACGTAACCGTGCGCTGCATCGAACGGACGCAGGGTGTTCAGCAGCGAGAAGGTCTCACCGGGCTGCACCACGATGCCGTTGATCTTGGCCAGGCCGACCCCGATGTTGTGCGTGCGCGCGGCGTTCTCCGGGCCGGTCGGGAAGACCGAGACGAACTTGGAGATCAGCTGGTTGTCGACCTTGGTCTTCTTCAGATCGGCCGCGGTCACGGTCGGTTTGACCGGCTTGGTCGGCAGCGACATCGTGCGGTCCGGCGCGGTCAGGGCGGCGATCAGCAGTTTGCCGGCGCCCCGGGTGTCCGGACCGGTGCCGTCCTTCGCCGGTGTGATCTTGCGCTGCCCGTCCTCGTAACTCAGCTTGGCGTTGACCGCGGGCGTCGTCAGATCGCTCGCCTGCTCGTCGAGCAGTTTCGCCAGCGCGTCCTCGTCGACCTTCGGTGCCAGCTTCTCGCCGTCGAACGTGGTGCTCAGAACATCCGAGATGTCTTTCACGGCGAGCGTGGTCGACTTGCCGGCGACCTTCACCGTGACCGGAGCGGACATTGCCGGCTCGGCGAAATCCTTGACGTAGCGCTGGATCTCGGTGTCGGTCAACGCCGCCGGTTGATGCGTCAGCCTGGCGGTGAACTTCGTGGTGCCCGGCCAGTCGGCGGCGATCCGGCGGCTGATGGCCGCCGCGTCGACACCATCGCCCGGGGTGGACTCGGTGGTGACGACCTTGCCGTCCAGGAACTTCACCGTGCCGTTCTTCGGTGCTCCCTTCAGCCCGCTCGAGACGGTGGTCACTGCGGCCCGCAGTGCCTGCCGGTCGACCTTCGGGGTGAGCGTGCGATGCGGACCGTCACCGGTGAGGCGGTGCCAGACCGTGGACGGGTTGAGTGAGAAGCCGCTGAGGCCGTCGAGCACACCGGAGGTGTCCATCGACAATCCGGCCTTCGCCGGGTCGAGCGTCAGCGTCCTGCCGTCGACCACCAACTGCACCGGCTTCTTCAGTCGCTGCGCCGCGGCTGCGGCGACCTCGGCCCTCGCGTCGGACATGCTCATGCCGCCGATGTGCCGGCCCGCGACGGTCGTTCCGCGCTGGACCTTGCCGGACTGCGTGGCGGCCAGCCCGACATAGGCGCCGGCGAGCACGACGACAGCCGCAGGGATCCCGATCAACAGGCCCTTGCGGGTTCTGGTGTGCCTCGTGCTGCTGCCTTGCTCCGCACCGCTGCTCTCGCGGTCCCCACCCGATGCGTCTGTGCTCAACGTTGTACTCCAAATGCGCCCCGGTAGTAGATCAGGGCGTCCCCTGGTCTATCTGCGATCGAGACCGAGACTACGTTGCCGATCACCAGAGTGTGGTCACCCGCCGGGACCGTGTCGTAGGTGTGACATTCCAGCGTGCCCAGCGCGTCGTCGAGCAGCGCCATACCCGTGCGCTCGCCGCGGTGGAACTTCACCCGGTCCAGTTGCCCGTGCAACGGGCGCCCGCGCGTGGCGAGCCAGGCGGCGGTCTTGCGCTCCGACTCGGGCAGCAGGCTGACGCCCCAAGCCCCGGCGTCGATGACGGCGTCGTGGAATCGCGCCTCCCGCTCCACACTGATCACCATCAGCAGCGGGTCGAGGGAGACCGACATCAGCGCATTGGCCGTCATCGCGTGGTCGATCTCGCCCATGCGGGTGGAGATGACCGAGACGCCGGTCGCGAACCGGCCCATCACCTGTCGGTAGGCGTCCGGGTCCACGTCACCGCACGACGGGTCCTCGGGGACTCCGATCCGGTCTGTCTCCTGCTCGTTCATCGCATCAATCCTGTATGCCGCAGGCCCTCCGTCACCCTCGGCGCGGCGGCGCCCGTCACCGGGTCCATCCGCACGAATGCCTCGCGGGCCGCGAGCCGGGTCGCGACGTTGTTGGACAGCGTGTAGTAGCCGTCGAAGACGCTGACCTGGGTGCGGTGTCGCTGCAACGCCGCGGTCTGCGCCACGAGTGCGTCCGCGTCGACGACCGTGTGGGTGACCACCTCGTCGTCGACCACGCTGGGCAGGAACACCTCGTCCGCCGCGGGCACGACGACGCCGGGTCGGTCGGCGTGCTGTGACAGCCACTCGCGATCCTGCGTCACCCAACTGCGTGGGCTGACAACGGTGTAGAACGCCGGCCGGTCCGGCAGGCCGGCCACCGCGGCACGGGTCGCCTCATGGGTGCGGATGTGGTCGGGGTGTCCGTAACCGCCGTGCGCGTCATAGGTGACCACGACGTCGGCGCGCACCTGCTGCAGGTATGCCGCGATGTGAGCGCTGGTCTCGGACGTCGCGACACCGGTGAACGCGCGCGGGTGTGCCGCGGAAGGCGTGCCCGCCATACCCGAGTCGCGGTAGCGGCCATCGGCGAGGACCGTCACCGAGCTGGCCCCGAGCTCCTTGACCGCAGAGTGCAATTCGTCACGCCGCACGTCTGCCAATGGGTCGGCAGCGCGAGCGTCCCGAGGCTGCCCGGCCGGCAACTCGAGGTGACGCAGGTCCGGCGGGATGACCTCGCCCTCCTCACCGAGCGTGCAGGTCAGCACGTGCACGTCATCGCCGCGAGCCGCGTGGTGCGCGATCGCGAGACCGGTCCACAACGACTCGTCGTCCGGATGGGCGTGCACGAAAACCAACCGTGTCATCTCAGTGTCAAACTCCAAAATGAACAGCCTGGGGTCC
>Ga0164242_10004038_pt1 | contig 16530 bp, 18 predicted proteins | sample OricomgcompostMG_FD_108783 | JGI IMG/M metagenome (GOLD analysis project Ga0164242, IMG submission 108783) | Miracle-Growth compost microbial communities from Emeryville, California, USA - Original compost - Miracle growth compost (MG) ...
CGACGCGCAACGTGCCCCCGCAGCAGCACGAGTGGTGGGCTGCTGCTGGCGCGGACCGTATCGATTGGGCGCGGCGCGGAGTGTCGCAGGAAGTGGTGAATGAAATAGGGTGGGAGATCGGCGAGTGGCCTATAGGGACTGCTGAGGCGGCGGGACTGCGGGAGGAGAGGTTGATGGAAGAGGCGTTACGAAGGGAGGCAGCTGAGGCGGGAGTTGAGCGATATAATTTCGACTGGGACCGAGGCTCTCGTCTATAAATCCTAAGTCCCTTTCGCCAGCAATTTAACTACAATCAACTTATCCAACAACCAATTCAAGTAGCCTATGCTTTGAAGTAATATCAGTCAGAGTTAAGCTAATTCACTAATTATCTGTAATTCCAGCCACCTGCATTTAGAGTTAAGCTAGCTTGAAGTTAGATTAGATTCTAGGGTTAAGGTTAAAAGTATTAGGAAATGAAAAGAAGGTCGTTATAGTAAGCATAGCTAATACGCTTAAGCATATAGCTACATTTGTTCCAATAAGTTATTTGCAGTAAATACAATTAACACTTTCCAGCATTCAACTATATTATCTCTCTTATAATTTGTGAGTGGTCCCGGCGTAATTGGTGGTGATAACCTCAATTGAGTCACGAGAGCGTTGCGCACGCGTTGCGCGCGCGGGTCGCGTATGGAACGCGGGCCCACGTGCCAATTAAGGCTGAGGCCCTTCGACTCAGCGCAGGATCGGGCTCGAATCGGGCTCGTATTTAGAAGTCAGCGAGCCCTCCTAGATATTACGCTCCTGCGAAAATTAGCTCCTGTGTAATACAGGCCCGACTGTTGCGTCTCGGTACTGTTCTGTTACCTGATCAACCCTCCTACGTAGTAGGCCTGTGACACGAGGATAGAGTGTTTGAGTTAAGGGGCATATACTTGTTGGAGACGTTGTAGGCTGAGGATTGCGACTACGCTGACTGCGACCGAGATGGCGGTAGTAGCGGCGAGTTGAAGGTTATAGCCTGGGAGAGGAAAGATATAATGGTAATTACACTGTCGGCATAATCTAGTGAGAAGGGTAGATAATTCTTGTTAAGCAGCTCACCGTCATCACTGCTGTCCAATACATGTTGACTTTTGAGCTCTCGCCAAGCTTGAAGATATGTGTGAACTTTGGATCGCCCTAGGAAAAAGCTCGAATTTGACTAACTCGATGAAGTTAGTGGGGTTGCGCTGCTTGGAGGCAAAGCAAAAAGGGAGGTTGCAGGTTGGGCATTGTAGATAAAAAGCTCCGATATCGTCGAGCAATTTCAAACTTGCCAGACCCACTTTCACTACGATATGGGAACACTTTTCTACGATAACCCGTGCTGTGCACTGCCAAAAAAAGGCAAAAACAAAACGTACAACAGTCGTTGCCATCCGCTAACTGACGTGGAAAAGAGCACGTAGATCATCATATAATCCACAACCCTTCTTCCTCCAACTAGACCAGCCCTTCCGCTTCCATCACTCTGAGTTTGTTCAGATCCTCAGAACAAAGCATACCCGCGACCACCATCACAAACCCCCCGCAAACAACCTCGCAATTCCAAGTTTACCAAGGTTGTCCTCTACCCCGGCGCACCTACATCGGCTATACCAACTCGATCGTGTTGACCACTTCTTCCACGTCAGCACCGAGGAGCCGGCAGATGGGGCGACGGTCGATTACCAGGGGCTCGGCGTCGGCAATGTAGGTATCTGGGCTATCATCGGTCACCAAGAGAGTCTGAGGACTGCAATCATTGCCGCAAAGTCAGCGAACGGAAGAGCAGCGTCGCATCGGCTCATGGACAACAATACATCGACCCCGCAGGCGAATCAGAGGCCTGGAGATTTCTCTCCAGTGCGACTCCGCCAAAGACAGAAGTTTGCGCGCTCCAGAGACGGCTGCTTCACCTGCAAGTACGAGATCCGTTCCATCCTGCTCCCTGCGGCCTAGGCTCGTTCGTGGCCACTGCATGCGCATTCTAACTATCTCCCTGCAGGCAGCGGAAGGTTAAATGCGACGAGCAAAGACCTCGGTGCTCGCATTGTGAGCGCTTGAATATAGAATGCAAATGGCAAGGTACCCGATGGACTGCGCTCCCACCTAGACAATTTAGCACAAATGGCTCCGATGAGAGGGCCACGCCGCAAACTCCAAACCCTGCCTCGTCTGCTAGACTACGGGATGCTTCTAGTCAACCTTCCCATCAGCCGCAAGAGCCACAAGCGCTCCCCCAGATGTTTGACTACTCAAGCTTTTTCTGGGAGGGAACAGACGTGTGGCCGCAGATGTGTATCGATGTGGAACGAGCCATGGGTCCGGATAACCAAATGATGGTAGGCTCTTCAAAGGAACGGACTCCATAACTGCTAACCAATCTCCTTATCCAGGAGGCTACGTACTATGATCAAACTCAAAACAATCAGACATCGCTCACATCTCAACCCCAGGGAGCCGCCTTCGAAGCTGGAGGCGTAGGGGCGACGACAGACTCAACTAGCCTATCAGTCAGGTCGGGCACAAGCCCATATGCCAGACAAGACACAATACCGCTTGACTCCTCCGACAACCAGGGACTGATCGACTACTTCACTGACTCGGTCACACCGCCAATCCTTTCCGAAGTGGAGGCACAGAAGAATTGGATAAATATGCGGAAGGTCTTGATAAGGATGGCCGCAGAATCTAGAATGGTTCGGTGGGCAGTGCTAGCATTCTCAAACGCAATTCTCTGCCGGCGAAATAATGACTGGACCGCTAGTCAGCCGCATCATTATGAAAATGCTGCCGCTGAGATCGCCCAGTTATTCGATCAACAAGACAACGAGCTAGAAGCTCAACACAGCCAGCAAAGGGAAAACATGTTCGCTACGCTCTTTTTTCTCAGCTATGTAGAGATCCTCGAAGCGAGGATCGAAGCGGCCCATTCACACCTGCAACGAGCCTACAATCTATTTCAAGCAGGGAAGAACGAGCGGTTTGCGCCTATGGAGAAGCAATTACTGCTGTGGATCCGACTGCTGGATGCACGCACCGTGGCCGCTGGTGGTGAAGGTCTGTTTCTCTCAAAAGACGACGAAGAGATGTTGGTCTTGCAGACCTCGCCTGCGAGCTTTGGCGGAGACGTTGAAGAAATAGGCCAAGATGGATTCGACGACAGCGACGTGGAAGATAACCTTTTTCAAGCGCTATACCAGCCTGGAATTACCTTCTTTCAGAAAGTACAGAGTTTCATGGGCCATATAGCTAAGATCGACCCTTGGCACCGGTCCCGCGGCACAGTTCAGGATGAAACCGAGGTCATGAGCACAGCCGCGACGATAGCTGCTGATCTACGAGCCCTATACGAGCAACGCCCGACGCTCATGGATTGTGCAGTGGCAGGGAAATTGACAACCCGTCATATCTCGGCGGCTTTAGCATTGCCTCTTACTCGGGCGTTTCGGACCTATCTATCTAATTATTATGCCAGCAAAATCCATCTTCATCGAGTAGCATATAAGACCTTCCCACTGACAACAGAAGCTCTGGAGGCAATGGGTCACGTCAGACGCCTGGCAAAGCTTATTGCTCAAAGTCTTGAAGGGGATGACCCGCTACCGATCAACATGCTCTGGCCATTGTTGTTGCTTGGGACGGAGGAGCAAGATCTCAGCGAAAGGGCTTGGATAAAAGAACAGATCCTCCGTATGGAGAAGATTGCGGGAAATGCCCGCATCACGGCCCGTGTCCTTGAAGAGGTACAAGCACGACAAGACTCGTCGAAGATGAGAGTTGATATTGGGACAGTCATGCGCGAGATTTTCAACATACGATTCGCTGTCGTTTAAACCAAAATTCTAGATAGGGAGCAAATCCTGGTTCAACAAACAATATCGATACATCGTGTCGGATCAGCAATCCCAAAAATATTCAAGGCGTTCGTCTTGTCGTGTTCCTCAATTGAGCGTTCTAGGCCTCGCAAAGGTTGTCAGCTACGTTACTGATTTCGGCCGACCACATCGACCTGGGGACAACTGCCATAGGTGCTAAGCAGGCATATGACCTAGGCCTTGCGCTTTGCCTCGAGTTAGAGAGTAGTGTTCCTTTGCCAAGACACCAATATTGGAGGTTCTGAGCCACGGCTCGCAAAAATAAGATGGAAAAGATGATAGCTGATCACAAGTACGCTCTACAGAGAATTGGCGAATCTGGATTCTGGGGTCTGGATCTGCTCATTCAACGAGCCTCTCAGACTCTATACTGTTGACTATTGGTCCCGACCCGGTCTTCAGAAAAATTACTGCCAGCCAGCGAGCTCAGACTCATATACTGCATAGTAGGTTCCGACGGGACCAGGATATCTATCGAACTTTGGGGAAGGGGTCGAGACCGACGGTCTTATGCTTAGCATGGTTTGTATGTTGGTGTGACAGGTTGTCGGATACGAGTCAGTGGATTCTCATTCTTGACATCGCGTGAATGATGTATAGAGAGAGACACGCTAGTCTAGCCGATCGGATGGATGTACAGCCCCATGCGAGAACGACCCCAAATCCAATAATCAATATGGAGAATCCGCGACTGGGAGATTCAGACGAAACACATTGAGTTTATCATCATCTCACGCGTGCACGGAAGTAATGCTGGAATCTCCAATGAACATGAATCAAGGTCATGCTGACTCTGCCTGCACTCATTCTCGCGGGGACAAATGGGGAGGCCGTCGCTCTGACCAACGCAGAGAAGCAGAAGCTAGTGCGCACCACGCGCGAAGTTGCCCAGCGGTTGGACCGTGGTGATGTGACGATTTCAATGGGCCGCGGTGGCCAAAGCACCCGCGAAGTCATTGCCAAAACGGTCTTGGCTTAGGTGCACAACGCTCCAATTGTTCTTTTGTACGAATCTACTCTATGATAGAAAGTTTCCACCTTCGTATGCCCCAAACGCCTTGTCGTAGTCCACCATTGTGAAACGGTAGCGAATGTCGTTCTTCTCCAACCGCTGTACAGCCTTACAGAGGTTCTCTTTGCTAAGTGGCAGGGTCTCTACCCACGACTTGATGCCCTTCTTAGCGGCAAGGTCAAGCATGTCCAACATCTCCCTCCGACTACCCAGATGGGAAGCACCAACAAAGCAGCCGTTGTAGTTCAGCATCTGAGGCGTGATCTCAAGATTTGACTCCTCAGGAACGCCCGTCGACACGAACTTGCCATGGACTTTGAGCAGGGACAAGTAGGCCTTGAGATCGAAACCGCCACCAAAGCTGTTGGCCGTGGAGATGATGAGGTCAAAGGTCATCTTGTGAGCCTTGTTCCAGTCCTGATCCTGCGTGGCGAGGTAGCCATCGGCGCCCATCCTCTTGGCGTCTTCTTCCTTGGCGTGGGAGCGCGAGATAACCCAGGTTTCCGCACCAAGGGCCTTGCCCCAGAGAACGCCATAGTGACCTAGACCACCGAGACCGACGATTGCAACCCTCTTGCCAGGGCCAGCGCCGTTTCTTATCAGGGGACTGTACATTGTGATCCCGGCACAAAGCATGGGTGCTGCGACTTCGCTAGGGATGGCATCGGGAATTAGGAAGACCCTGTAACGTGGCACGAGTAAGTAAGACGAGAATAGAAAAATACCGCGTACACAAGGGCATAGCTCACCAGTGCTCGTGCGTCCGGACATGAGAAGAGAAGCCACCCTGGGTAACGATGCCAGTGTCTGGCCAAACAGCCCCGTAGGTGTCCAACTGTTTAGGGCAGTACGTCTCATTGTCATCGAGACATGCGACACACTCCATGCACGAATAGGATTGGGCGCCTACACCAACACGCTGGCCAGGCTTGATCTTGGTGACCTTGGCTCCGACTCTTAGGGCTTTTCCGACGATCTCTATGTCCATGCCCAGCTAGAATCAGCAATGCATCCCCTGGTGAAATTCTTTTTCATTTGAAGAGAGTATACCGTGGCCGACGGCGAGGGGGAAGTTGGTCTGCCCCCAGCCGCCATTGATCGTATGGATATCGCTACTGCAGACACCGCAACACTCAATCTTGATTTCGACATCGAGTTCGCCAAAGGGTTTGGTGTCAAACTTGTTCTTGTGGAATGTTATGTACGTGGCTGGCGATTCCACCTGGAAGCCCTCGTATTGGTCGTACTTAGACTTAGACATAGCCGACAGTTTGGGGACTGACTGGATGAGTACCTATGCAATGGGAGATCATGAGAGATAGCCGGAGGACAGTCACGCAGTGAACAAGAACTAGAGCCGCAGTTTCTCACAGATCAGAAAAAAAATTGCCTTACTCTTGAACATGCAGCTAAATAACAATGTACACCTGGACAAGATGGCCCGGCGCTCCACTAATGCGAGGGCAGTATGCGACGGCAACGATGACGTCATGATAGAGAACGCCGGGAGGGATAGGGGTTGGGGCTACATGCGAGCTCACCCGGCCGGATAGACGCATGAAGGGCCTAAACCAATTGCAAGTTTTCCTTAAGTTTTGTACCCGACACGCCCGATCGAAATCGCATCAAGCTTCCCCACACACCCCAACATCGGCTCGCTTAACTTTGGGGTCACCCTTCCCCACATTCACCTGCGAAGAAGTAAAAGTGGCAATGTGGTGCGAAGCGATTCTCAAGGCTCTGACAAGACCTGCAATACATGTCTAGTCGGCAACTATGGCTGAATCTCACCCCAAGTCAGTCTTTCTCTGGTAACTGGATAGAGTAGTCCGTCGCAATGTCTCAAACAATGTACGTACAGCTTCTGATGAGCACTGTACTCGAATTGAGAAGCCAGAGAAAGAGAAACTAATAACACACTTCACGAGAAGATACGTGCTTGTAACTGGAGCCACAGGGTTCATCGGAGCTCATGTCGTCGACGAGCTCCTCAGGCGTGGCCTTAAGGTCCGAGGCGCTACGCGCTCGATGGCCAAAGGCAACCTCATGATCCAAGCCCGGCCGCAATACGCCGACCGTCTTGATTTCGTCGAGGTCGACGACTTTGAGGAACCTGGACGTTTGCAAGAAGCTGTAAAAAATGTGGATGCCGTCATTCACGTCGCCAGTGTAAGTATCTATCTAGCCACTCCTCCCCAAGAAACTGCTCGAGGACATGGTGCTAATCGCTCGCCCGCCTTTTTTCCCCCTATAGCCGCTATGCTACCAAACAGAGAACAATGAAAAGCAGCTTATTATCCCTGCCATCAACGGCGTCAAGGGTATCCTCGACGCGGCGGCCAAGAGCAACGTTACTCGGGTGGTGCTCACGTCCTCTTTTGCGTCGGTCATGAACGCCGACCGCAAATCTCCGCCATATTTCACCTATACCAGCGACAATTGGAATCCCTTGACATACGAGGAAGCCGCCGATCCTGCAACACCGGCCTATCTCGCCTATCGCGGCGCTAAGAAGTTTGCTGAGAAGACGGCGTGGGATTTTGTCAGAGACCAGAAGCCGGGCTTTGATCTTGTGACGCTGTGCCCATCCATGACGTTTGGCCCAGTGGTGCATCCCGTATCGGATCTGGACAAGCTCAATGAGTCGAGTGCCATGTTGTGGAAAGTAGCTCGCGGGGAACCTTTAGCAACAGCTCGGGTCCCCTCATGGATTGATGCCCGCGATTTGGCTCAAGCTCATGTCGAGGCGCTTTTACGACCGAGGGCCGGGGGTAAGCGCTACATTGTCGGGGGGAACGAGGGTTTCTCATATGATTTGGCGGCGCAGATTATTGAGGAGGAATTTGAATGGGCAAAGGGTAAAGTCCAGCACGAGGAGCAGAAGGTGGACGAGTCGTACGGAATAGACGGCGAGACAGCGGCCAAGGAGCTGGGGCTACATTATACGCCCTTCCGGAAGACGGTCGTGGACACGATATCGCAGTTGTCCAAGATCGGAAAGGACTTGTCATTATGAGCGGTGAGAACTCTTTGTCCCTGCATCGCACGTACATGGTGGATACGCATTTATAGAATACATTTAGAAACATTGCGGTTAGACTGATTGCGGATAAAATGCATTTCGGATACTCTATATCCACAGCAGACTATTAGACCGAGGATGAATTTCGCTCCTCCTCGAGGTGCTGCCACAACTATTCACAGTTTCTAATATGTTATAGTAACATCAGGAATGGATTCAGGCCAATGGATAATGTGTTCCTAGTTAGCACGGCTTGGTAAAAATCAAAGCAGTACTGTAGTCATAATGTAGTGGGGGGGGTTAGGCCATTTGCCGAGTACATGCAAGGTTGATTAACAATTCCTGATCGTTTGCATGGACGCAGAGTGATGATACATTAAGAGACTCTGCTCTCCTACAGATATTTCGAACGTCTAGTAAAGGAGTTGTAGCATGGCATAGAAAAAAAGGAAGAGTCTGTTGTAGAACGGATTGTACTGAGTCAAGGCTACTTCCATATATTCACGTCCTTTTCTCCAACATCATCAATAACCCTTGGCAGTCTTGACATGCGTAATCTTCTCCCATACCTCGGGATGGAGTACAGAGCTAAAGTTGTTACTGAACCCGCTCTCCAGGTATTTGAATCCCTCATCCGGCTCATACGTCGCAGCGATCTTGATGCTTCCGTACTCCTCTAGAGCAGCGACATGTGATCTCAGCGACGCGGGGAAGCTGACCATAGCACCGTTCTTGAACCACCCCGCGTAGTAGTTAATGGTGAGAAGAATTCGGACGTTGTTAGTCGGGTTGCCCATTCCGGCATGCCTGAATGACACGACAAAGTTAGTCACCGCTCTTACACAGGTCAAGCCTCAGCGTACTCACCATAGTCGTAGGTCGCGGATCAGGATGGAACCCTTCTTAACGCGGGGGTATAGCGGAGGACGGAACTTCCTCCTCTCCTCGACAACTGTCTCGTCAATGAAGGGCTCGCCCAGTTGCGGTCGGACCTCGACGCCCGTGTTCTGGGTTCCGAGCCATAGTTCCGTCATGCCGTTTTCCGGACCACAGTCGCACAGGCACACGTTCTGAGTAATGGCAAAGGGGTGTGAAGGGTGTTCAAACCGCATGTCGGAGTGCACGCGTTGGCGGTCATCGGTGTTGAGAAGAGTGTTCGATCGGATGAAGTGAACCTCCGGTTGAGGTCCGAGGATGGAGGAGATGATGCGGGCGGCCTGCTTGTTGGCGAAGATCTGGGGGTCGAGCCATTCTGGACACACTTTGTCAGCCAATGTATAGATAAAACCATTTTTCACTGCCAGGCAAATCTCGGTGAACGACTTACCCTTCTCCAACGGCGGGACCTGTGATAGGTTACCCCCAGCCTTGGCTCCGTGTTCTGCAACTTTGTTGTTTAAGGGACTACACGCTTGTCATGGTCAGGTAAATTGTACATGGCTTTAGAGCGGGCGCCCATCTTATTTCAAGAGAGGAACGGAACAAAACCCACGCATAGTGTGACAGGCCTTCCCCGGCCAAAAGCTTCCCTGTGTCCTTAAGCATCCTCTGATTCAAGCGATCGATCTTGTCAAGGTCCACTGAATTCTCCACAACGACAAAACCGTCGTTGAAGAAAGCCTCGACGGCATCGTAGAGGTGATGGTCTGACAGGCTTCCCGAATCTCGCTCCTCATCCGAGAGGCGAATTACGATGGGAGCATCAGTGACGGACGGCATGTCGGGCAGAAGTGCAATGTGTTAGAGTAGATGTTGGTTATCAGATCAGATCAAAATCAAGATGTCAAAGATCAAGCACGTAGGAAGAGCTGTATAAGAGAAGCGAACACGGACAAATGGGCAGAGATATGCCCCAAGTACGTACCGACATCGGCTGGCGATCGGGTAACTATTCACGGAATCGCCATCGTTGGGGAAGCTCCCCGCCCATGCAAACCTGTACAAACCCCGCATGCCGACCCGCATACTTGGGATGCACCCCACTCCCCCAACCCGTATCTGGGATGCACCCCGGCAGCTCGGGTATTAGCGCCTTCGGTGTTCCGTACATTACTTTGTACATTCTAGTTGCTGTTTGGATATCAAACGCCCCACTGCTCGGATATTAGCGTAAGAATATCTGGGGAAGCGCCTGCGGAGTACAGAAGTGGACTAGTGACCGCGTCAGTTGGGCCGGCAGGAACCTTGGATTTTCATTTCGGAGGCTTAGATGTCCAAGCTCAGTGCTCGTTGACTGATATACCGCTCTGCTCCACTGCTCGCATGACAAGGTATTCTTTCGTGTCGCCTCGATGTCCTGACAAAGTGCGGGCGTCTGACAGATACAAAAGGCCAAAGTCGCCTTGATCCCGGCCATCTTCAGTTAGCTTCTCTCTCCTTCCCCGTGTCCGAGTCCCCTCTGTCGCAACTTCTCCGCCATGTCCAACACAACGCCCCCGAGGACCGCCGATGCAGTGGATGGGCCTCACAAGTATGGAATCGATCATGTCGAAGGTGCGGCTGGCGCCGTCAATGTCCTCGACAACTCCAACACAGACTCGACAGGTGCCAACTGGACTTTCTCGCAGACAGTACGACACTATTGGCGTGCCATGGCTATATGCTTCGCGTGTGGTGTCTGTGCTATGGGTGACGGGTACCAATACAAGATGCCTGGCAACATTGTAGCTCTCAAGGGCTTCATCCGCCAGATGGGGTCCTTTGATGAAGAAGAGAACAAATGGGCCCTTGACTCGCAGCAAGTTGCCGTTTGGGGAGGTAAGGGGAGAGAGACACAGAGAGAGACTACAAGGACCCTGCTAACATCGAGCCCCAGGAGCTTATGCTGGTGCTCTCGTTGTCATTCTCCTCATCGGCAGTTGGCCTGTTGACAAGTTCGGTCGTAAGCCCGCTATGTGGATGGTGCAGATCTTCATGCTCATCGCCGCCATTATCGAAATCTTTGCCGTCAATTGGAAGCACTGGCTTGCCGCCAAGATCCTCAATGTAAGAAAAGAGAGCGTCATCCATAATGGCACCAAGCTACGCATGCTAAACTTTTATCAATCAATGTAGGGGTTCTCGGTTGGCATCAACCACATGACTGCTACCACTTATATCTCCGAGATCGCCCCTACCCGCGCGCGTGGTGCAGCCCTGGGCTTGTACCAGCTCTTCGTTAGTAACCCTAAATCATTGGGAAACAAATCCCTCGTTCTTGGTCTCGGTTGACACACCAAACGTTACAGTGGGCTCTCGGTGCCTTTACTGCTGCTATCGCCTTGCAGGTTGTTTCAATGCTGCCTATCTCTCAATGGCGTCACGCCGTCTACTCGCAATGGGTATTTATCGGTCTTGCCATAATCTGCCTCGTCTCCATACCGGAGACCCCTCGCTGGTATGCGTCAAAAGGGGAGCATGACAAGGCAAGGAAGGTGATGAAGAAAATTTACGGTGGCGTCGTTGGGTACGACCTCGACCATGAGTACGCTATCGTCCAGAAGGAGATCGACGATGGAAAGATCCTTGCCAATAGCCAGCAAGGTGTGTCTGTTCTGGACTGCTTCCGTGGTAGCAACCTTGTAAGTATCAAACTTCCAGTGCATCCTTGCCACCCATGTAATGTAGCTAACATATTACGTTTGTCTGAAGCGCCGAACTATTGTTTCTCTGGTGCCATTCAACAACCAGCTTTGGGATGGCGCACCAGTCCTCTTTGTCTACACGTCTTACTTCTTCCAGCAGGCCGGTGTTGCGCAGCCCTTCATCGCCACCGTCGCAGTCAATACTGTTCTTATCGTCTTCGTTGCCATCAGCTTTTACACGACCGACCGAATCGGTCGACGCCCGCTGCTTGTCTACGTCGGCGCCTTCATGGTCCCTCTTCTCTTCATTATAGGTGGTATTCTCAAGACGCCACTCACTACCGCCAACAGCACTGCCATGATTGCTATTTCGTAAGTCACGATCCGTCCCGCCCGGCCGTTATACCAAGCTTCATCTTCATTCTGGTTCTTTGCTAATCCTGACTTCGAAGATGCGTCTGGGTTGCCGCCTACTCATCTTCAGCTGGCCCCCTGGGATTCACCTTCCTCGCTGACTGCTCTACCGCCGTTCTCCGAGCCAAGACCGCCAACATGGGTGCTCTCGCCTTTGCTTTAATGTCGCTGGTGACCACATACTGCACGCCTCTTATGCTGGCGGCCCCGAACTTTGGCGTCTCTAACACCATGTTCTTCTACGGGGCAACCTCGGCCATCTTTGTCGTCGTCATGTGGGTTGTTATCCCAGAAACCAAGAACCGCTCTTATGTCGAGCTCGACGAAATGTTTGAGCTCAAGGTCCCGACAAGGAAGTTTAAGACGTTCGAGACGTCCGTAGATAGGGCTAGGAAAGCTGCTGAAGGAGTTCTGAGCGAGAAAGCTTAGTGTACATTTTAATATACACCAGTGACTTCTCGGCAGATCTATAAACGGATCAAAATCTGCATTAAAATATGTGGAAGCCTTGGGTGAGCTGGGTGCCTCTTTGTGTTCTCGAAGACTTGGAGTGCATGGCCCCTGTATTGTGCATGTATGGGAGAGTGGAAAGATATTGGACCAAACATACTGAAGAAATCCACCGGAGGAATTCAGGCATGGATCACATTCCCAAGAATGAGAGACCTACTGTCTAGGCAATCCTCTTTATGCAATAGTCAAGTATGGTAACAACATAGCCAAGCGATAAATTAAATTGTATGATGCCTTTTTCGTTGTGGTTCAGTGCAGATCATCCACCTCGATTTGCCCTAAAATGTACGTGCCCTCAATTTTCAAAGGTGCCCTCTCGACACCATGGGAAAACCGGAGGGGGCCTCTATGTTGTTGCTCTCCCTCAACTGCTTGCTTGGGTCCCATAGGCACAACACTGCCAGAATAGTGTGCAACGCGTCTTGAGAAGTGTCCCCCCAGCTGTCTATCCTCAAATAAAAACCTCAAATCCGCTGACTGGTGACAGATGCAAGTAATTAGCACGAGCATCCCCCCCAACCAAGGCCTCTTCCATTGACCCCGAAGTCTCTTCCCGACTAGCCCGGGAGCCTTTGGGAACTCCGGCTTTGACAAGCCTCGTGGTCCCGAGAACAAGCCTATGCCCTCTTCCCCTCCGTCGCAGCCACAGTTTGCGCGAAATGGATCCAAGCATTGAGTCCCCCAACGAAGCAAGCCAGGACCCACTTCCACCACAGCACACTGAAGAACGGCACACCGTGCTTCCTCAGCTTTGTGGCAGCAAAGAGCGGCGCCTCGATGCTGTGGGCGACCACCACAAGAAGGAAGATCCAGTACTGGACCTTGATGGCCGTCACAACGGCCTCGGGGGTCTTGATGAAGGTCTGGTAGAGGATGGAGCCAGGGGCGATGAAGGCGCGCCGCGAGCTCAGGGTCATCACGACGGCGATGGCGGTGTAGGCTGCTATGCGGCCGGGCTGGTTCCTCAGGGGAAAGCTGGTGACCTTGACTGGCTTGGGGTTCTGTGAGGCCATTTTGTTGTTGTCTGCTTGCGATAATTTGGCTTTGGTGTTTTGCCGGTTGGTAATGGTGGTTTATTAGGCGCAAGGCAAGTACGGAGGTCTCGAGCTGACACTGCTTGCTCACCACACCGACCCCGCTTCCTTCCAGTCAGCTTGACAGCCACCTCTGACTCGCCAGAAGCCCCCACCTACGACACAACACTTTTTGGATTTGCACATTCAGCGTACCCCCTTATTCAGCCTACCCTGCAGCCTGCCAGCGTCGTCCGACAGATGTGCATCACATATTGTTCAGCAGAGGGTGGTTTGAATGATATGAGTTTCGTATCACAATAACCGTCGTAGGCAGAGAAAATAAAGTCCAATCTCCACCCCGCCAATAAGGGATTATTTAGCCAGCTATTGATTTCTATATAAATACTTACTAACCCTAGGGAGGCAAGGGTGGATAGACGTTAAAATGTGTTTACTCACGTTTACGTTTGGCGGAGAATTTCTGAGTGCCTCGGCACTGATAGTAAAACAGGGCAGCACAATGGGCTATGTCGTGCCTGTCTGCAGACCCAAGGAGTCGAATAGCCTATGCCGAGAGGGTGTGGCAGCACACTAGAGATAAGCTGCCGTTTGGCTGGTTCCATTACCGGGAGCCTACGTTCTGCCTCGAGGGTAATATCCTACGCATCTCGCCAAACGTAACTTTTAATTCCCCAGACGCAACTGGTTCTGTAGTCAACATTATACCTAATGATAATAAGGTAAGCTTGATACACATAGCGCATAGTACTGCGCCCATTTACCATTCGGATATTACATGCTGACTGACATTTGCGTAGACGATATACATTGTCCTGACTGTGCGCGATGACCATCCCATAAAGCTGGCTTCGTACAAGCGAGTCGTTCTGGTCCCTAGTTCCTAAACGAGTGATGGACACGCGACCCTGAGGAGGTGGGAAGGCGACTGCCTTTCCATAGCAATAATTGTAATTATTATGCGATAATACGAACTTCCTTGACAAAGTGTAGCTGCCAAAAAGAAAGCGCCGTGAGTGAGGACGCGCGCTCTCATGGCCCGAAGTATATACCTTATTCAAATGAAGACCACTTTTATATGGCGGCCAATGAACCTAGACCCTCGGCATCACCAGGCTCGTTTTGTGTCATGTGTCATGCCAGTCCAGCCTCCAGACGTCGCCGAGGCGTGAATTGTCCTCCGCGAGACTACGGTGGACGACTATAGCATCCTGGCGTCCGGGGATACGTTAACATTATACCAGCCCCTTACAGCAAGACTGTCCCGGGCCGCCTCGACTCTCACCCAAGTTTGACCGTCTACATCGAAAGCTCACCCATCCGAGAGCATCTTCCCAGCACCGGAAAGACACAGGGAACTCGGATCATACTCCCCAAAAACCGTAACAAGCTAATAATGGGCGGGTGGGAGCAATAATAACAAATTGAACAGATGGAATACGACCCGTGCCTTCCTCAAGATTGTGACGCAGCTACTCCCATCCTATCCTACCCTGGAGCTACGAAGAAACTGTCATGGGCGAAGGCTTTTGTGGCTTTGCCGCGCGACCGATAAAGGCATCTCACTCCTTGCCTGCGTGCTCCCCTTCTCATAAATGAGCTTTGCGACCTTACAGCTACACACGATTGTTCAAGCAGCAGCATGGACCTGCAGAGCCCGGCAACATGTTTTGGCATAGATCAGGCAGACAATGTGTTGAGGATACCCTTATTCCCCAGAGATATCCGTCTAGGCGAAAAAAAGAAAGCAAGTCTGCCGACTTTTGTTCTCACCAAAGCCTTCAAAGTGTTCAATATCCAAACCCTCCGCAGCATTGGTCACCTGGATGACCAACTCGAGCTATGTCATTTGTCTATTTCGCCTTCGCAGCCTACGGCTCTTATCTCGTTCTTGTTTTTCAATTCTTGGGTCTGGGTTGTATGGCTGTCAGACGATTCAGAGCCTCCAGTGCCAGTGCAAATATAGACGATATCGCGGAAGATCGCCGCAGGTTGATCCACTCGAGTCTCAATATTCCCTAGGGGCTTGTCGCTCAATTTTTGGATGTTTGAAGGTCATGATCAACGGCCCTGCAGAATGAGCTTTTCGGTATGTAACCGCTGTCAACAGATCACTCTCACTACATCCTGTTTTCCGACACTCACAGAAGTATTGATCGTGCTCCGACGTAGAAGTATTGAACGCATAGAAGAGAAAGGTATCAGGTGAACGCTTTATATATTGCAATTAGGGCCATTTGTATTAGTCCGACTTGTCTATAGCCTCTGAATCTCTTTCTCTAGGCTGCTCCAGCTATCCTGGTATAATGTAGGACTTATCCATACGTTTCCAAACCGGTCTTTTCCTTGCACAACAATAACACCAGGGAATGCACTCTTGGCCGCCTGATTCCCCATGAAGAAAGATGCGATGTCGCTACCAGCAGTACCCTCGTCAGCAGTATTATCCCCATCTGCTGAGCCTCGGACGATTGCTGGCGAAAAGTCCATGGCATGATGAAGCTTTACTTTGATCCCATTCGTTATGAAAAATAGATCGCTGTCGTGCGTACCGAAGACTGGTTGATATTTACCAGTCCGTGTGAAAGTCTCCCGGTGGTGTTGTAGTGATTTCAGCACTTGGTTCTTCGCTGTTTGTTCTCCTAATGTTTTTCGTTGCGCAAGGGCGACTTGCCAGATAGACTTTTCTTGTACAAATCTTCGTGGGAGGAAGGTATAGGCTCCAGTTACCATATTTGATAGGTAGATTCCTCTAGGGCCAGTAGCCTGTGCAGAGTCTTTAGGTTTGACAACCTCCTCTGTCAAGTAAGCTCGGAGGTTGACGGCTTGACCGAGGCTTATAGGTCGGGATGCGCGCCATGTTTTATGCTTGTTCACTGCTTTTATTAGCCAGGCGGATAAGATATCGCCTTCGCTGATAAAGGGTAGTTGTGATTCGCCTTGCTCCTCGGTCCATTTCTTCAGATCCAGTCTTGTACTGTCCACGAGTCGCTCAAGCGCGTTCTTCGAGATCATGAATATGCGTCGCTTGGGCGATGAATTGAAAAGAGTGTTCCACAAAAACCGCAGTACGAAAATGAAAAGACCG
>Ga0164242_10004039_pt1 | contig 16529 bp, 14 predicted proteins | sample OricomgcompostMG_FD_108783 | JGI IMG/M metagenome (GOLD analysis project Ga0164242, IMG submission 108783) | Miracle-Growth compost microbial communities from Emeryville, California, USA - Original compost - Miracle growth compost (MG) ...
CGCTGCTCAACACGCTGATCCTGCTGTGCTCGGGCACCACCGTCACCTGGGCGCACCACGCGCTGATCCATGGCGATCGCAAGGGGCTGAAGCAGGGCCTGTGGTGCACGATCGCGCTCGGCCTGCTGTTCACCAGCCTTCAGGCCTGGGAATATATCCACGCGCCCTTCGCCTTCAAAGGCAACATCTTCGGCGCGACCTTCTTCATGGCGACCGGCTTCCACGGCTTCCATGTGATCGTCGGCACCATCTTTCTCGCCGTCTGCCAGTTGCGCGCCTACAAGGGCGATTTTACCCCGCGCCAGCATTTCGGCTTCGAGGCGGCGGTGTGGTACTGGCACTTCGTCGACGTGGTGTGGCTGTTCCTGTTCATCTCCATCTATGTCTGGGGCGGCTGGGGCGCGACCTACGCGGTCGGCTGACGGGCGCTTCGGCATGAAGATTCGGCAAGGGTGGAGGCGCGAGCTTCCGCCCTTCGTCTTTCCGCTCCGCGCGCCTATAGCCGCGGCATGACCGCGCCCCAAGCGTCCGAGCCTTCCATCGCAGCCGTGGGGCTGAAGGGCCTCTGCCCGTGTTGCGGCGCGCGGGCGCTGTTTGACGGGCTGCTCGCCTTCGCACCCGCCTGCCCCGCCTGCGGGCTCGATCTTTCCGCCTTCAACGTAGGCGACGGGCCGGCGGCGCTGATCACGCTGGCGGTGGGCGGGCTGATCTGCGCCGCCGCGATCGTGCTGGAGCTTAGCCTTCATCCGCCCGCTTGGGTGCATGTGCTGATCTGGCTTCCGGTGACGCTGCTGCTGGTGACAGGCGCGCTGCGGGTCTCCAAGGCGCTGCTCCTCGCCTCCGAATATCGCCACCGCGCCCGCGAGGGGCGGCTGGTCGAGCGGAAGCCGTGAGCGCACGATCCCGCCCGCGCGTACCGGTGGTGGCCACCCTGGTGGTCGCCGCCGCCGTCGCGCTGATGATTGGGCTGGGCTTCTGGCAGATCCGGCGGCTGCACTGGAAGGAAGGGCTGCTCGCCCGTTACGCCGCGGCGCAGAATATGCCTCCGGTCGCCTTTCCCCGCATCCGCACCGATCAGAGCCTGCTGTTCCGCCACGCCACGGCCTTCTGCCTGGAGCCCGTCAAGTGGCGCGCCAGCGCCGGGCGCAACCGGCAGGGCCAGCCGGGCTGGAAGCATGTCGTCGAATGTCGCACCGGCGCGGAAGGGCCGGGCATCGCGATCGACATGGGCTGGTCCGAAGACCTGAACGCGCCCGTGCGCTGGAAGGGCGGGGAGGTGAGCGGGATCATCGGCCCCGATCGCGACGATCAGGTGCTGCTCGTCTCCGACAAGGCCGCGCCCGGCCTCCAGCCGAGCGAACCGCCGAGCCTCAAGGATATTCCCAACAACCACCTCGCCTATGCGATCCAGTGGTTCCTGTTCGCGGGAATAGCCGTGGCGATCTATATCATCGCCCTGATGAAGCGCCGGCGCGAAGGCGGCGCGGGAGAGGCTGAGGATGGGCGTGATCCGTGACAAGCTTATCGATCTCGTGCGCTTCCGGGGGCGCGATCCGCGCTCGCGCTTCTGGCCCTATGCGGCGCTGGTGTTCGTGCTGCTCATCATCTGCGCGATGGCGCTGCTGCCGCCCGTGCTCCGCGACGCCGGGGAGAAGGTGCGGCGGTTCGCCGCGCTCCATCCCGAATCGGCCTCGGTGAACGTCACCCCCCACGGAGCGACGATCCGGATCGGGGGCTTCCATCCCGATCTGCTGCCCGATTTCCACCGGTTCTTCCTGGTTGTCGACCTGCTCGCCGCGGGCGTGGTGCTGCTGCTGGCGGCCGCCGTCGCGCGGCGGCTGCACGATCGCGGCCTGTCCGGCTGGTGGGGCGCGATGCCGCTGCCCTTCCTCGCCATCGGCCTCTGGCTGGCGCCGGACCTTTTCGCGAGCTTCAGCCGGGGTCATTGGCCGGACATGCGCCTGTTCCAGTGGCTGCTGCTCGACAATCTGGCCTGGCTCGCGACCCTGATCGTGCTGATCGTCCTGCTGGCGACCGACGGCGCGATCGGCCCCAACCGCTACGGCCCCGATCCGCTGCGCCCTTGACCTTGCCCCTGCGGCGACCGCCGTCTAAGCGGCCACGCGATGCGCTATATCAGCACCAGAGGGCAGGCGCCCGCGCTCGGCTTCGAGGCCGCGACGCTCACCGGCCTCGCCGCCGACGGCGGGCTTTATGTGCCCGAAGCCTGGCCGACGCTTTCGCGCGAGGATATCGAGGCGCTCGCCAGCCTCTCCTATGCCGAGACGGCGGCGCGCATCCTCGCCCCCTTTGTCGGCGACGCGCTGAGCCCGGAAGAGCTGCGCGGGCTGACGGAGGCGGCCTATGGCCGCTTCGATCACGCCGCCGTCACCCCGCTCGTCCAGCTCGATTCCCGCCATTGGCTGCTGGAGCTGTTCCACGGGCCGACGCTCGCCTTCAAGGATGTCGCGCTCCAGCTTCTCGGCCTGCTGTTCGAGCGCTTCCTGTCGGGCGGCGCGCAGCACCTCACCATCGTCGGCGCGACTTCGGGCGACACCGGCTCGGCGGCGATCGAGGCGGTGGCGAACCGCGCCCATGTCGACATCTTCATGCTTCACCCGAAGGGCCGCGTCTCCGAGGTGCAGCGCCGCCAGATGACGACGGTGGACGCGCCCAACGTCCACAACATCGCGATCGAGGGCGATTTCGACCAGGCGCAGGCGCTGGTGAAGCGCATGTTCGGGGACAGGGATTTCGCCGGACGCTTCCGCCTCTCCGCCGTCAATTCGATCAACTGGGCGCGGCTGGCGGCGCAGGTGGTCTATTATTTCTACGCCGCCGTCCGCCTCGGCGCGCCGGGGCGGCCCATCGCCTTCGCGGTGCCCACCGGCAATTTCGGCGACGTGTTCGCTGGCTATGTGGCCAAGCGCATGGGGCTGCCGGTCGCGCGGCTGATCGTCGCCACCAACGTCAACGACATCCTCCATCGCGCGCTGGCGGAGGGGGACTATTCCGCCGGCGCAGTGACGCCCACCGCCGCGCCTTCGATGGATATCCAGGTCAGCTCCAATTTCGAGCGGCTGCTGTTCGATCTCCACGGCCGCGACGCCGACGCGCTCGCCGCCGCGATGCGCGGTTTCGAAACGGAGCGGCGGATGCGCCTGCCCCAGCCGCTCCGCGATGCCGCCGCGCGCGATTTCGCCAGCGTCCGCATCGACCATGAGAGCATGATTGCGGCGATGCGCTGGGCGCACCAGAGCGCCGGACAGGTGATCGATCCCCATTCGGCAATCGGCCTCGCCGCCGCCCGCGCCGCCGATCTGCCGGGGGATATACCCGTCGTCACGCTCGCCACCGCCCACCCCGCCAAGTTCGGCGACGCGGTGGAGCAGGCGGTGGGCGTCCGCCCGGGGCTTGCCGAGCGCTTCGCGGGGCTGATGGACAGGCCTGAGCGCTGCGCCATGCTGCCCGCCAGCTTCGAGGCCGTCACCGCCTGGATCGCCGAGCGGGCGACGCCCGCGGCATGACCGCCGCGCGCCTCCACCGCCTGCCCAACGGCCTCACCGTCGCGGTCGAGCCGATGGCGGGCGTCGAGACGCTGGCGCTCGGCCTCTACGCCGATGTCGGCAGCCGCTCCGAGCCCGCGCATCTCGCCGGCCTCGCCCACATGGTCGAGCATATGGTGTTCAAGGGTGCCGGCCCCCGCGACGCCCGCGCCATCGCCGAGGCGGCCGAGGATGTCGGCGGTCAGTTGAACGCCTGGACCTCGCGCGACATGACCGTGTTCCACGCGCGCCTGCTGCCGGGCGATCTGGCGCTGGGCCTCGATCTCATCGCCGATCTCGTCCGCGCGCCGCATTTCGACGCGGATGAGCTGGAGCGCGAGAAGCAGGTCGTGCTGGCCGAGCTGGGCGAGGCGCGCGACACGCCCGACGATATCGTGTTCGATCACCTCGCCGCCGCCGCCTATCAGGGCCAGAGTTACGGCCGCCCGGTGCTGGGCGAGGAGGCGAGCATCCGGGCGATCGACACGGCGGCGCTCCGCCGCTGGATCGAGGAGCAATATCGTCCGGAAGGGCTGGTGCTCGCCGCCGCCGGCCGCGTGGACGAGGAGGCGCTGCTCCGGCTGGCCGAGGCCCGCTTCGGCGATCTCGCGCCGGGCCGGCCGCCGGTGTTCGAGCCCGCGCGCTTCACCGGCGGCGTGGTGACGGACGCGCGCCGCTTCGATCAGGTCCATATCGCCTTCGCCTATCCCGGCGTCGATCACCGCCACTCCGATCTCTACGCGCTCAGCCTGTTCGCGGGCGCGGCGGGGGGCGGCATGTCCTCCCGTCTGTTTCAGGAGCTGCGCGAGGAGCGGGGGCTCGCTTATTCGATCTACGCCTGGAGCCAGTCGGCGGCCGATGCCGGGCAGCTCGGCGTCTATTGCGCGGCGGCCAAGGCGGACGCCCCGCTCGCCTTCGCGCTCGCCCGCGAGGTGATGGCGCGCACCGCCGGGGAGCTGGACGAGACCGAGCTCGCCCGCGCCAAGGCACAGGCCAAGGCGGGGCTGCTGATGGGCCTCGAATCGGTGCAATCCCGCTGCGACCATCTCGCCCGCCAGATCCAGATCCACGGCCGCGTCGTCACCGTCGCCGAGACGGTGGCGGAGATCGACGCGGTGGACGTAGCCCAGGCCCGGCGGGCGGGGGAGACGGCGATCGCCGGCCCCCTCGCCACCGCCAGCGTCGGCGGCAAGCTGGCCCGTGTCGCGTGATCATCCCCCGCTCGCTATGAATAAAGGCGGAGCGCCATATATTTACATGAACGCAACTCCCTCTCCCCGTTGGGGAGAGGGTCGGGGTGAGGGGAAGCGAGCGCGCAGCGCGAGCGCCCCCGCCATCGGCCGGAGGGCCCCTCACCCAACCCTCTCCCAAAGGGAGAGGGCTTTGGCGACCGGCGAGTGATGGACCTTCGCACCCTCGTCGCCGAATCATGGGCCGATTACGGCCTCCTCGACTCCGGCAACGGCCGCAAGCTGGAGCGCTACGGCCGTTATCGCTTCGTCCGCCCCGAGCCGCAGGCGATGTGGCCGCCCGCCGCGCCCGACTGGAGCCATGACGGCGAGTTCGTCGGCGCGTCGGACGAGGAGGGCGGCGGCCGCTGGCGTCTCGCCCGCAACGTGCCGAAGGATTGGCCGCTGGCGTGGGAGGATGTGCGCTTCCACGCCGCCAACACGCCCTTCCGCCACCTGCAATTCTTTCCGGATATGGCCCCGCAATGGGCCTGGATGCGCGAGCAGATCGCCGAGGGCGACGAGGTGATGAACCTGTTCGGCTACACCGGCGTCGGCAGCCTCGCTCTGGCGGCCAAGGGCGCGCGCGTAACCCATGTCGATGCGTCGAAGAAGTCGGTCGAGCAGGGCAAGGCCAACGCCGTTCTGTCGGGGATGGCGGACAGGCCGATTCGCTGGATCGTCGACGACGCCGCCAAGTTCGCCGCGCGCGAGGTGCGGCGCGGGCGGCGCTACGCCGGGATCATGCTCGATCCCCCCAAGTTCGGCCGCGGCCCTGACGGCGAGGTGTGGCGGCTGGAGGAGGGGCTCCCCGGCCTCATCGCCGATTGCGTGCGGTTGCTGACGCCGGAGAGCAGGTTCCTGGTGCTCACCGTCTATGCCGTCCGCATGTCGGCGCTCGCCATCTCCGAACTGCTGCGACAGGTGACCGCCCCGCTCGGCGGCCGGGTGGAGGCGGGCGAAATGGCGGTGCGCGAGGAAGCGCGAGGGCTGCTGCTGCCGACGGCGATCTTCGCGCGGTGGGTGGGGACATAATATGCGTTTAGGAGCCCGGGCCCTCTACTCCGCCGGTTTAGCTTTGATGGGCATCGGACTGACCGTCATTTGGGCTTTTCGGTTTCCAATGCTCTTCATGGCGGGGGACGCGGAGGGAACGCCGGTCATATCGCCAGCGGATTACCCACGGGATCGCTAATCATGACCTTGCCTATTCTCTCTCTGCTCATGCTGCCCGCAGCGGCTCTTGCAGCCATTGTGCGCTCCCGTGTAGCTACAGCCGCGTGTCTTCTTCCTGTTTTTCTATGTTGGTTGATGTTGCCCTAATTTTATCCTCTATCTAACAAGTAGCCCAACAATGAGTCTCGCTCGTCAATAGTGACTTTTGCAAGTGAGTGAGGGAGCGGTGCAAAAGGGTTTGGTGCTTTATATAATTGCGGTCGCATTATGATCGCTCCTGTGTTCGCAAAATCCCTCAAACACGGGGAAAGGAAGCTACTCGCCTGCCGCATCCGTTGCGTTACTGCCCCTCTCCCCACCCTCTCCCCCTGAAAGGAGGAGGGCTTGATCACTCCCGCAAGCTCCTCAGCGCCACGGACGGCGTGCCGAAGGTGAGGAGGAGGGAGGCGGCGGCGACGAGCTTGAGCGCGCCGATGCCGCTCGGCTCCAGCGCGCCCGTCACGCATCCATGTCGGCGTCACCACCACCTCCCGGCGAGACACCGCGCGGCCGATCAGGGCAGCGTTATGCTCCCTGTCCCCAGTGCCGGCGGGGCGGCGAACTGGTGGGTGATCGCGCCGGCGATCGCGCCGATGATGATGAACAGGATGATCGCCGCCACCACCGAGACGATGGTGTAGCCCAGCGCCTTTTCCGGCGGCGCCTTCATCAGCAGCGGCAGCCCCAGATAGAGCAGATAGAAGCTGTAGAGCCCCAGGATCGCGAGAAAGGCGAGCGCGGGCACGATCGCGAAAATCCCGGCGATCCACGCCGCCGTCCAGGAATAGACGGCCACCTTCATCGCCTGCACCGGGTTCTTCACGCCTCCGAAACTCGGCGCGAGGGCGTCGATGATCAGCGCGAACACCCAGACGGCGATCAGCGAGAGGATGTAACTCGTCACCGCCGACCCGACGGAGGACGCGATCGTCGGCCGGAAATGGAAGCCGAGAACATTATAACCGAACGCCTGCTCCCCGATCAGCCGCGCAACCGGCCCGATCGCGGCGAGCGGAACCGCCCAGCCGGTCATCAGCGCACGCACACTGGTGGTTTCGGTGTCGATCACCGGCCATTCGGCCTTGGGCGTCATGAGGATGCGCTTGATACGGCCGCCCATGCCGGCCGGAGTCCGATCGTCGAATTGAGTCGCCATGTCCTGCCCCTCCCCGTGGCCCAAGCCACGAAAGCTCACGGTCGGAAAGGCCGGGCTACTCAAGCGACGCAACACCTCGGCCGATCACGGCACGCGAAGCGATAGGAGCGTATCAGGCCACGAATGCGGCGGAGATGCAATCCCTTATGGACGGAACGCCAGACCGATCAGCTCCTCCGAAACCGTCCAGAGCCGCTTCGCCGTCTCGGGATCGCGCGCGGCGGGCGGCACATCGGCCGGCCCGGGCGGCCCCTTGAGCTCGAGCCAGCCGGTCGAGCCGACATAGTCCCCCGATCGGACGGCGGGATCGGTCGCGGCGCGCAGCACCGGCAACGCGCCTTCCGCCGCCGACTGACCGAACAGCCGCGCGGCGATCGTGGCGAGCCTTCCGCGCGGGCTCTCGCCCATGCCGTTGGCGATCAGGCGGGTGCGGGCGAAGCCGGGATGCGCCGCGATCGAGGCCACGCCCGTTCCTTCCGCCCGCCGCGCCAGCTCGCGCGCGAAGATCAGCATGGCGAGTTTGGTCTGCGCATAGGCCGCCCAGGGATCGTAACGCCGCTCGAACTGGAGATCGCCGAAGCGGATGCGTCCCCGCCGCGCCGCGATGCTGGAAAGCGCGATCACCCGCGCGCCCGATGTCGCCACCAGCAGCGGCCAGAGCCGGGCGGTCAGCGCGAAATGGCCGAGATAATTGACGCCGAGCTGGAGCTCGAAGCCGTCCGCGGTCGTCTCGCGGCGGGGCGGCGCCATGATGCCGGCGTTGAGGATCAGCAGGTCGATCCGCGCCTCTTCGGACAGCAGCCGTTTGGCGAAGGCGGCGACCGAGGCGAGGCTGGCGAGATCGAGCGGCCGCCACTCCGCGCCGTTGCCGACCGCGAGCGCGGCGGTGCGGCCCTTCGCCTCGTTACGGGCGGCGACGATCACCCGCGCGCCCGCGTCCGCCAGCACGCGCGCCGTCTCATAACCGATGCCGCTGTTCGCGCCGGTGACGAGCGCGGTGCGCCCGTCCTGGCTCGGCATATCGGCAGGGGACCAGTCGGCCATGCGCAAACTCCTCCGCTGGGCGCCCATGATGCTGCACCGGAAACAGGAGGCATCGCAAGCCGCCCCGCTGGGAATCGCACGCCCGGATTGCTACGATCGGGGCGGCGGAGCGATGGAGGGACGCATGAAGGCGGGGCTGATCGGATGGGCCGCGATCGCAGCGCTGGCGGCGACGGGAGCCGCGGCCCAGACCGCGCCGCCCACCCCGGCGCAGGCTCCGCTCGTCGGCGGTCCGCTGTTCCTCAGCCCGATGGGCGAACCGTTCGAAGGCCGCGGCATGTCCGGCGCGGAAGCCTGGTTCGAGAAGACCGACGCGAATCATGACGGCCGCATCACGCCCCAGGAGATGCAGGCGGACGCCGCCCGCTTCTTCGATACGCTCGACACCGATCATGACGGCGAACTCGGGCCGGACGAAATCCTGCATTACGAGACGGTGATCGCGCCCGAGATCCGGGTCGGCAGCACCTATGGCGCGGTGAACGGGGCGCAGGTGGATTCGGACGGCAATCCCAAGGAGCCGCCCTATCCCACCCGGCTCGGCGCGGGGCGCTACAGCTGGTTCGACATGCCCGAGCCGGTCATCTCGGCGGACGCCAATTTCGATCGCGGCGTGTCGAAGCAGGAGTTTCTCGATGCGGCGCTCAAGCGGCTGCACATGCTCGACACCGACGGCGACGGCGTGCTCACCCGCGCCGAGCTGCCGCCGCTCGAATCGCACGGCGACGGAGAGGAGCATCGCCGTCATGGCCGGCATCGGCGCTGAGCCTGTCCTTTTCTCCTCCCATCCCTTAAGCCGCTCCGAACCGAAATCAGGAGAAGCACGCCGCCATGAAGACCCGCGCCGCCGTCGCGTTCGAGGCGAAGCAGCCGCTGGAGATCGTCGAGGTCGATCTGGAGGGGCCGAAAGCCGGCGAGGTGCTGGTCGAGATCATGGCGACCGGCATCTGCCACACCGACGCCTATACGCTCGACGGCTTCGACAGCGAAGGCATCTTTCCCTCGATCCTGGGGCACGAGGGCGCGGGCATCGTGCGCGAGGTGGGCGCGGGCGTGACGAGCGTTCGGCCCGGCGATCACGTCATCCCGCTCTACACGCCCGAATGCCGCCAGTGCAAAAGTTGCCTTTCCGGCAAGACCAATCTCTGCACCGCGATCCGCGCCACCCAGGGCAAGGGGCTGATGCCCGACGGCACGACGCGGTTCAGCTACAAGGGTCGGCCTATCTTTCACTATATGGGCTGCTCCACCTTCTCGAACTTCACCGTGCTGCCCGAGATCGCGGTGGCGAAGATCCGCGAGGACGCGCCGTTCCAATCCTCCTGCTACATCGGCTGCGGCGTCACCACCGGCGTCGGCGCGGTGGTCAACACCGCGAAGGTGGAGCCGGGCGCGAATGTCGTCATATTCGGGCTCGGCGGCATCGGCCTCAACGTCATCCAGGGCGCGAAGATGGTCGGCGCGGACCGGATCATCGGCGTCGACATCAACCCGGATCGCGAGCAATGGGGCCGCCGCTTCGGCATGACCCATTTCCTCAATTCCAGGGGCCTGTCGCGCGAGGAGACGATCGCGAAGCTCAACGAACTGACCGACGGCGGCGCGGATTACAGCTTCGATGCGACCGGCAATGTCGAGGTGATGCGCACCGCGCTCGAATGCTGCCACCGCGGCTGGGGAGAGAGCGTCATCATCGGCGTGGCCGAGGCCGGCAAGGAGATTTCGACCCGCCCCTTTCAGCTCGTCACCGGCCGGGTTTGGAAAGGCACCGCGTTCGGCGGCGCGCGCGGGCGGACCGACGTGCCGAAGATCGTCGACTGGTATATGAACGGCAAGATCGCGATCGATCCGATGATCACCCATGTCCTGACCTTGGACAAGATCAACAAGGGCTTCGATCTGATGCACGCGGGCGAGAGCATCCGCAGCGTCGTGGTTTATTGAGAAGGGAGAGAATACCGATGTTCTCGCACATGATGGTCGGCAGCAACGATCTCGAACGCTCGCGCCGCTTCTATGACGCGCTGTTCGGTGCGGTGGGCGGCAAGCCGGCCATAACCGATGAGAAGGGCCGGCTGGTCTATCTGCACAACGGCGGCGTGTTCATGGTGACGAAGCCGATCGACGGCGAGCCCGCCACCCACGCCAACGGCGGGACCATCGGTTTCGCGATGGACGATCCCGCCCAGGCGGACGCCTGGCACAAGGCGGGGGTCGAGCATGGCGGCGCGGCGATCGAGGATGCGCCCGGCGTGCGCGAAGCCGGCTTCGGCAAGCTCTATCTCGCCTATCTGCGCGATCCCGACGGCAATAAGCTCTGCGCGCTCCACCGCGTCGGCTGACGGGGCGTGGCGATCGAGACGGTTGCCGCCGCCCGATCCCACGGCGGCGCGCAGGGCGTCTATCGGCATGCCTCCGCCGCGACGGGGACGGCGATGACCTTCTCCGTCTTCGTGCCGCCCCATGCCGAAGGCGCGCAGCTGCCGGTGGTCTGGTACTTGTCCGGCCTCACCTGCACCCCCGCCAACGTCACCGAGAAGGGCGAATATCGCCGCGCCTGCGCTGAGCTCGGCCTGATCTTCGTCGCGCCGGACACGTCCCCACGCGGCGACGGCGTGGCGGACGATCCGGCCGGCGCCTATGATTTCGGCCTGGGCGCGGGCTTCTATGTCGATGCGACGCAAGCGCCTTACGCCGCGCATTACCGCATGTGGAGCTATGTCACCGAGGAGCTGCCGGCGCTGATCGCCGAGCATTTCCCGGCGGACATGGCGCGGCAATCGATCATGGGCCATTCGATGGGCGGGCACGGCGCGCTGACCATCGGCTTGCGCTTCCCCGATCGTTACCGGGCGGTCTCCGCCTGCGCGCCGATCGTCGCGCCTGGCCAGGTTCCCTGGGGCGAGAAGGCGCTAGGCGGCTATCTCGGCCCGGATCGCGCCGCATGGCGAAGGCATGACGCGGTGGCGCTGATCGAGGACGGCGCGCGCGTGCCGGAATTATTGGTCGATCAGGGCGAGGCCGATCCCTTCCTCACCGAACAGCTCCGCCCCGATCTGCTCGCCGAAGCCTGCGAACGCGCCGGTATCCCGCTCTCTTTACGGATGCGCCCCGGCTACGATCACAGCTATTATTTCATCTCCACCTTCATGGCGGACCAACTCCGCTGGCATGCCGAGCGGCTGGGCTGAGATTTTCCGTTCGCACTGAGCCTGTCGAAGTGCAGTTCTTCTTCTTTCCATAGGAGAAAGGAAGAACAGGACTTCGACAGGCTCAGCCCGAACGGAAGAAAGTTCGTGCTCGATTACCGCGCGATGCCCGCCGCCGCCAGCACCGCCAGCGTCACCAGATCCGAGGCGGTCGAGGTCATCGAGGCGATCTGGACGGGGTGGGTCATGTTGACCAGCATTGGGCCGATCACCGAATCCCCGCCCAGCTCCTTCAGCAGTTTGGCCGAAAGATTGGCCGAATGGAGGCCCGGCATCACCAGCACGTTGGCCGGGCCGGACAGGCGACTGAACGGGTAGAGCCGGGCGAGTCTGGGGTTGAGTGCCACGTCGGGAGCCATCTCGCCCTCATATTCGAACTCCACGCCGCGCCCGTCGAGCACCGCCACCGCCTCGCGCAATTTCTCCAGCCAGTCACCGGTCGGGTTGCCGAAGGTGGAATAGGAGAGAAAGGCGACGCGCGGCTCGTGCCCCATGCGCCGCGCCACCGCCGCGGTCTGCTCGGCGATGTCGGCGAGCTGCTCGGCGGACGGGCGCTCGTGGACGGCGGTGTCGGCGATGAACACGCTGTGGTTGCGGCCGACCAGCAGATGGATGCCGAACGGCGTATGGCCCGGCGCGGGATCGATCGCGAGCTGCACCTCATTGAGCGTCTGGCGGAAATGGCGGGTCACGCCCGTCACCATCACGTCCGCCTCGCCCATCGCCACCATCGTCGCGCCGAACACGTTGCGATCGCGGTTCACCATCCGCTCCACGTCGCGGCGCATATAGCCCTTGCGCTGAAGCCTGGCGTAGAGCGTCTCGACCATTTGCGGCACCAGCGGCGAATGACGGCTGTTGTGCAGCTCGAAGGCGGCCGGATCGTCGACGCCGAGGGCGCGCAGCCGATCATGCACATCGTCGCGGCCGACCAGCACCGGCGTGCCGTAGCCGCCGTTCCGGAACGCGATGGCGGCGCGCAGCACCACCTCCTCCTCGGCCTCGGCGAACAGCACCCGGCGCGGATTGGCCCGCGCCTGCTCATAGGCGGAGGTCAGCACCGAGGTCGTCGGGTTGAGCCGGGCGCGCAGGCTCTGGCGGTAGGCCGCCATGTCCTCGATCGGCTTGCGCGCCACGCCGGTCGCCATCGCCGCCCGGGCGACTGCGATCGGCACCTCCTCGATCAGCCTGGGATCGAAGGGAGCGGGAATGATGTAGTCGGGCCCGAAGCTGTGCGCGACGCCATAGGCCGCCGCCACCTCCTCGGGCACCTGCTCGCGCGCCAGCGCGGCCAGCGCCTGGGCGGCGGCGATCTTCATCTCCTCGTTGATCGTGGTCGCCCGCACGTCGAGCGCGCCCCGGAAGATGAAGGGGAAGCCCAGCACATTGTTGACCTGGTTGGGATAGTCCGATCGCCCGGTGGCGACGATCGCGTCCGGCACGGCGGCGTGCGCGTCGGCGGGCGTGATCTCGGGATCGGGATTGGCCATCGCGAAGATGATCGGCTTGGGGGCCATCTTCTTCACCATCTCGGGCGTCAGCGCGCCCGCGACGGAGAGGCCGAAGAACACGTCCGCGCCGATCAGCGCCTCTTCCAGCGTGCGGGCGTCGGTGTCGATCGCGTGGGCGGATTTCCACTGGTTCATGCCCGCCTCGCGCCCGCGATGGATGACGCCCTTGGAATCGCACAGCGTCACATTGTCGGGCCTGACCCCCATCGCCTTCACCAGCTCGGTGCAGGCGATCGAGGCCGCGCCCGCGCCGTTGACGACGATCTTCAGATCCTCTAGCCGCCGCCCGGTCAGGTGCGCGGCGTTGATGATCCCCGCCGCGGCGATGATCGCGGTGCCGTGCTGGTCATCATGGAAAACCGGGATATTCATCCGCTCGCGCAAGGTCTGCTCGATGACGAAGCATTCGGGCGCCTTGATATCCTCCAGATTAATGCCGCCGAAGCTCGGCTCCATCAATTCCACCGCCGCGATGAAGCGGTCGACATCCTCGGTCGCGAGCTCCAGATCGATCGAATCGACGTCGGCGAAGCGCTTGAACAGCACCGCCTTGCCTTCCATCACCGGCTTGGAGGCCAGCGCGCCGAGATTGCCGAGCCCCAGGATCGCCGTGCCGTTGGAGATGACGGCCACCAGATTGCCCTTGGCGGTATAATCATAGGCCGTGCCCGGCTGCTCGGCGATCGCCTTCACCGGCACCGCGACGCCGGGCGAGTAGGCGAGCGCGAGGTCGCGCTGCGTCGCCATCGGCTTGGTCGCCACGATCTCGATCTTGCCCGGACGCCCGTGCGAGTGGAACAGCAACGCCTCGCGATCCGAGAATTGCAGCCGCTCCGTCATATGATCCTCCCCGCTTTTGTCTGACTTCCATGCGGCAGGATGCTTCCGCCGACAAGCCAAAGCCGTTAGCAGCAGGGGCGTGAGCGGGGCGGAGAGCCGGGCGACGCCGATGATGGCGCAATATCATGGGCTGAAAGCCCAGGCCCCCGATTGCCTGCTGTTCTACCGCATGGGGGATTTCTTCGAGCTGTTCTTCGAGGATGCGCAGACCGCCTCCGCCGCGCTGGACATCGCGCTGACCTCGCGCGGGGACGGGGTTCCGATGTGCGGCGTGCCCTGCCATTCGGCGGACGCCTATCTCGCGCGCCTCATCAAGGCGGGCCACCGCGTCGCCGTCGCCGAGCAGGTCGAGACGCCCGAGCAGGCGAAGAAGCGCGGCGGCTCCAAGGCGCTGGTCGAGCGGCGCATCATCCGGCTGGTGACGGCGGGCACCTTGACCGAGGAGAGCCTGCTCGATTCGCGCGCCTCCAACTGGCTGGTGGCGCTGGCCGAGGCGGGCGGGCGGATCGGCATCGCCGCGGCCGACATCTCCACAGGCCGCTTCGAGCTGGCTTCGGTGCCGCCCTCTGGCCTCGACGCCGAGCTCGCCCGCATCGGCCCGTCCGAGCTGGTGGTGGCGGAGGGAAGCGCGAATTCGCCGCCGGGGGCGGTGACGGCCGCCCGCTCCGCCTTCGCGAGCGGCGAGGGCGAGCGGCTGCTTAAGGCCCGCTTCGGGGTCGCCACGCTCGACGGCTTCGGCTCCTTCGACCGCGCGGCGCTCGCGGCCGCCGGCGGCCTGCTCGCCTATCTCGACCGCGTGGCGCAGGGCGGCGAAACCTTCCTCCAGCCGCCGACCCCGCGCGCGGCCGACGATCATATGGCGATCGATGCCGCCACGCGGGAAAGCCTCGAATTGACCCGCACCCAGTCCGGCGAGCGCAAGGGCAGCCTGCTGGACGCGGTGGATCGCACCGTCACCGGCGCGGGCGCGCGGCTGCTCGCCGCCGATCTTTCCGCGCCATTGAACGACGCGGCCGCGATCGAGGCGCGGCTCAACCTCGTCGGACGCTTCGCCGAGGACGGCGCGGTGCGCGAGCGGCTGCGCGCCGCGCTGCGGGCGCTGCCGGATATCGGCCGCGCGCTCGGCCGCCTCGTCGCCGGGCGCGGCAACCCCCGCGATCTCGGCCAGCTTCGCGACGGACTGGCGGGCGCGCGCGATTTGCACGAGCTGCTCGATCGCCTGGAAGGCCCGCCCGCGCTCCTCCTCGATCTGCTGCCCCGGCTGCGCGGCCACGGCGCGCTGGTCGACCGGCTCGCCCGCGCGCTCGTCCCCTCGCCCCCGATCGATGCGTCGGACGGCGGCTTCATCGCCGAAAACTATGACGCCGCGCTGGACGATCTGCGCGCGCTCGCCGGCAATGCGCGCCGCGCCATCGCCGCGCTGGAGGCGCAATACCGCCTCAAGACCGGCATCCAGACGCTGAAGATCCGCCACAACGGCGTGCTCGGCTATCATATCGAGGTGAGCGCGAAACAGGCCGATCCGCTGATGGCCCCGGATTCGGGCTTCACCCATCGCCAGACGCTGGCCGGCGTCGTCCGCTTCAACGCGCCCGAGCTGCACGAGCTGGCGAGCAAAGTGGCGCAGGCGGGCGCCCACGCCCTCACCGCCGAGCAGGCGCATCTGGAGGAGCTGATCGCCGCCGCGCTGGCCCAGCGCGATCCCATCGCCGCCGCCGCCGACGCGCTCGCCCGGCTGGATGTCGCCGCCGCTTTGGCGGAGCGCGCGGTCGAAGGCGGCTGGTGCCGGCCGAAGATCATGCCCCACGCCTGCTTCGAGGTGGAGGGCGGCCGTCATCCGGTGGTGGAGGCGGCGGTCAGGGCGGCGGGCGAGCGCTTCGTCGCCAACGACTGCAAGCTCTCCGAGGAGTCCCGCCTGTGGCTCGTCACCGGGCCGAACATGGGCGGTAAGTCCACCTTCCTCCGCCAGAACGCGCTGATCGCGGTGCTGGCGCAGGCGGGGAGCTTCGTGTCCGCGAACTCCGCCTCGATCGGCCTCGTCGATCGGCTGTTCAGCCGCGTCGGCGCGTCCGACAATCTCGCGCGCGGCCGCTCGACCTTCATGGTCGAGATGATCGAGACCGCCGCCATCCTGAGCCAGGCGACCGAGCGCAGCTTCGTCATTCTCGACGAGGTGGGGCGTGGCACCTCCACCTATGACGGCCTCGCCATCGCCTGGGCGGTGGTGGAGGCGATCCATGAGACGAACCGCTGCCGCTGCCTGTTCGCCACCCATTATCACGAGCTGACCCGGCTCGCCGGGCGGCTGGACGCGCTCTCGCTCCATCATGTCCGCGCCAGGGAATGGAAGGGCGATCTCGTCCTTCTCCACGAGCTGGAGGCGGGCGCGGCGGACAGGAGCTACGGCCTCGCCGTCGCGCGGTTGGCGGGCCTGCCCAGACCCGTGCTGGCGCGCGCGAAAGACGTGCTCTCCCGTCTCGAAAAAGGCCGCGACAAGACCGGCGGCATCGCCGCCGGCCTCGACGACCTCCCCCTCTTCGCCGCGGCGACCGAGCGCGAGGCCGAAGCCCCCGACCCCTTGCGCGAGGCGCTCGCGGCGGTGGACGCCGACGCGCTCAGCCCAAGGGAAGCGCTGGAGCTGATCTATCGCCTGAAAGGGCTGGCGGCGGAAGATTGAGCGATCCTCCCCAACTGGCAGGGATGAGAGCTTGACAGTAAGAACCAAATTGGTTATGCACTCGCTGTCCTTCCTACCTTGGCCAGGGTGGCGGCAGGATGAG
>Ga0164242_10004040_pt1 | contig 16528 bp, 13 predicted proteins | sample OricomgcompostMG_FD_108783 | JGI IMG/M metagenome (GOLD analysis project Ga0164242, IMG submission 108783) | Miracle-Growth compost microbial communities from Emeryville, California, USA - Original compost - Miracle growth compost (MG) ...
ATGCTCGCAGGTTCTCCGAGGAGGACGGAGCAACTTCTAAGGGCAGGTAGGTAAGGATGCCGGAGGGCAACCTTTACCATGACCCTGGCGACACTCGTCATCTACCGCCCACACCCTTTTTTTTTTTGGTGTTGAAGACAGCATCAGACGTGCAGAGACACCTCTATAAGTATATTCACTACTGCTCAATGTGCGAAACTCACGCAATTCTGTGACAGCAAACGACTGTGACCGGGGTATTTTCCTCTTGAGGAGTACAGATACCATGCCCAAAATTAGTCCGGGGTTTTCCCTTGGCTGGTGTAATCACTCAACGGCTAGTAATCACCAGCACTCCAGCATGACGGCCAAGCTGTCTAGTAGGTAGCAGAAGTACGGCTTCTATGTCACCCATAAAAATTGGTAAAAGAGGCGTCGGTTGTTCCGCCGAGATGCCTGGAGATCTCAAATATGGACTTACGGAGGGAGATGAGATAGTAGGTACGTACCCTGCTGGCTCCCCACGGGCATGCATCCCTGCTATTATCTCCGCAGTGGGTTCAGCATGCCCGGGCCAGGGCCCCACTCTCGGCCAGGGATTTACTACCCTCCGCCCTCAGTCCACGGCATCCAATTGCAATTGAGGATCATCACGCTGATGCCGACGTGAATTTGAGCGCTGGCCATCTTTGCGAATTGTTGCTCCCTTCAATAGCGATACCATTTTTCGCAAAACTCTCACAATACCTACTACTTTGGCAGCCAAGCCAGGCCCACAACAATAGGAGTAGATAACAAATTCCACCGGGCTTGCCTGCTTTAAACTTGAACTCTCTTCTTGGGCTCCCAACCTAATTATTTCCCACCTACTGCCCATCCCGCCTAGACATTTCGGTACAATGTCGCAAACTCTCGGCGGAAGCGAATAACCTCGAAACCTTTTTTTCCTACCTCGTTTTCCAAACCCTCCACGTCAAATTATCTTCTGCATGGGCGCCCATAGCCAATAACCTCCAACGCGCCTACTCATCCGCCTGCTTATCCTGCCTCTATACCCGATCTCTGCTCTCGTGTTTCCCTCAAACAACACCCCACCACCTCGCTCCTCAGGAAACCAAATTCGACCGGGCGGGACCTCTCCTCTGCCCTCGGTAGCCAAAGATGTCGACTGTCAAGGCGGAGGATGGTGAGCACCTCTCAGCTGCCAAGGAGAACCCCAAGATCGAAGAGCCAGCAAAGATGAACGGCGTCATCCCCAAGAAGGAGCGGAGGAGTGAATCCAGTACCCCGGCAGGATCCCACATCAATTCGAGGGCTTCAAGTGTGTCGCACGACGACGTCAAGGCCGGTAGCGACAGCGCTTCTACGCCCAGCAACAGCTCCGCGCCTAGGCTCTCCCGGAAAGCTTCTCAGAAGAACGTCAAGCTTACCGCCCGGGTATTCGACCACCTCCCCGACGCAACCACCGAGTCCTGCTTGACCTTTCAGGTGATTAATGACTGCCTCTATGGTTCGAAGCATATGGGATCTTCCGAGCACGATGCCCTAGATTGTGACTGCACAGAGGAATGGCGTAAGTAACCACTGCATTCCCAAACTTTTTTTCTCCAGGCAGTCTTTTGTATAGGCAGTCAGTCCCTCTGTAGTGACACTCTCCTCTAACTGATTTCTTCGGGTAGGCGATGGCAAGAATTACGCGTGCGGCGAAGAATCGGATTGCATTAACCGGGCCACGAAGATGGAATGTGTGGATCGTGACTGCAACTGCGGAGATGGGTGCGAGAACCAACGATTCCAGCAAAAACAATATGCCGACGTATCCGTCATCAAGACCGAGAAGAAGGGATTCGGCCTCAGGGCAAATACCGACTTGGAAGCCAACGACTTCATCTTCGAGTACATTGGCGAAGTCATCAACGAGCCTACCTTCCGCCGGCGGATGCTACAGTATGACGACGAGGGCATCAAGCACTTCTATTTCATGTCCCTGACAAAGAGCGAGTTTGTCGACGCAACTAAGAAAGGCAACCTAGGCCGGTTCTGCAATCACTCCTGCAACCCCAATTGCTACGTGGACAAATGGGTGGTGGGCGAGAAGCTCCGCATGGGCATTTTTGCCGGGCGCAGAGTCAAAGCCGGAGAGGAGCTAGTCTTCAACTACAATGTGGACCGGTATGGCGCCGACCCCCAACCCTGCTACTGTGGCGAGCCAAATTGCACAGGCTACATTGGCGGCAAGACCCAGACCGAACGCGCCACCAAATTGCCTGTGGCTACCATTGAGGCCCTGGGCATTGACGATGGCGACACCTGGGACACGGCAGTTGCCAAGCGGCCGCGCAAGAAGAAGCCCGCCGAGGATGACGAGGAGTATGTTAACAGCGTGCAGCCCCGCGGCCTTTCTGAGGATGGTGTTACCAAGGTCATGGCCGCACTCATGCAGTGCAAGGAGAAATGGATTGTCGTCAAGCTCCTGCTCCGTATCCAAAATGCCGATGACGATCGGGTGCGCCATCGCGTAGTGCGCATGCATGGTTATCAGATCCTGAAGACCACCCTGACGACTTTTGTCGAGGATACTAATGTGGTGCTTCAAATCCTCGACATTCTATACAAACTTCCCCGCCTCACGAAGAACAAGATCTCCGATTCCAAGATCGAAGCTACGATTGATGAGCTTACATCCTCGGAGCACCAAGATGTCTCCTTCGAGTCCAAGCGACTGCTCTCGGAGTGGAGCAAACTCGAGACTGCCTACCGGATTCCTCGAAAGAAGGTTGACCCCAATGCGCCCGCTGCAAACTCCTTCGAGGAGCGACGCAATATGGATCGCGAAGAGGATGCCCCCAAACCCGACCCGTTTGCCAACATTGTCATCCCCAAAGGTCCCCGTAGCAACGTTCCCCAACGCAACGCCAGTTTCTTCAACGGTCCGCGAGCACCCCGCAAACCACCCACGCATAACCTCCCCGCTGGCTGGTTTATCGCAACGGACAAGAGCGGCGCTTATTACTACTATAATAAGAGCGGGATGACTACTTGGCAGCGGCCAACCGCGCCCGCCAACGAGGGCCCCAAGGGGCCCTCCAAGGCTCAGGAGAACCAGAAGGCGTTGCAGGACATCATCGACCGCCTCACCAAGGAGCCGACTCCCAAGCCATCTGCCTCGCAAACCCCGCAGCAGCAGGTGAGCACGCCGGTGCAGGAACCCAAGAAGGAGAAGTGGCGGTCCCTCCCGATCGAGAAACAGATGAAAATCTATGAAAATACGGTATGTTAAAAAAAATTCTCCCCTCTTATTAAGGCCTCTCAGTTACTAATAAATTTGATAGCTCTTCCCTCACGTGAAATATGTTATGGACAAATTTCACAAGAAGCTCCCGAGAGAGGAGTTGAAGAAGTTTGCTAGGGAGATCAACAAGAAGCTCGTTGCGTCCGATTACAAGAACAATAGAGTGGTTGATCCCACCTCGATCACGCCTAGGCAAGAGAAGAACATCCGGGTGTATGTCACGGACTTCTTCCACCGCGCCGTCAAGAAGTTCCAGGAGCGCGAGAAAACGAAAGCCGAAAGAGCTGCCAGGCGTGCCGCGAGGGACTCCAAGGACCAAAACCCTGAAGCCGCCGGGCCCTCGATTGAGACGCCTAGCCAGGACGAGATTGGCGGGATCGACGAAGCTGCCATGTCCGAGGCCGAGGACACCATCAGTCCCTCGAGTAGCATGGCAGAGCTGAAGCGGAAGCGCGACGAGGACAACGAGCTAGAGTCTACCGGCCAGCTAACACCCTCTGAGACCCCCTCGGCTAAGCGGCTCAAGGAGGATGACGCAGACGTGCCCTCGCCTCCACCTCCCCCGCCACCCCCTCCTGCGGATGCGATCGATGCGCCGATGACCGAGGAGGAGCGCTCGATGAGAGAGCAGGAGGAGGCTCTGATGCGGGAGAACGAGGAGGCCCAGCGACTGGAGGACGAGGCGGAAGCGAGCAAGATGGAGGCTGACGGATCGGCTCTGACACGAGGGGACGACGAGACCGCGCAGGTCTTGGAGTCGGAGTCGAAGCAGCTCAACGGCCAGCGCTTCGAGGCCAACAATGGTCTCGGTGACTACCCGGCAAACGGAGTCGGGAATGGTTCGGATTTGGATGGCCACGGCTCGGCCGGGGAGGGAAGCAGCTCCCTAGACCATGGGAAGGCTAGGAAGCAGGAAGTCCTTAGCCACTAAGGCGTGTATAGGCTGACTGGGCGGTCATTTTTTTTCGTCTTCTTTTGCTGTCGGTACTCAGGCATGGTATTCTGGCGTTAGGGGATTCGTTTGCTTTTTCGTCATCCCATGTATTTTTACGGGCATTGCATCACTGGGAGCGTTTCGGTTTTGTTATCTTGCCTCGCCCAGATTTTTTTGTTCTTCTTTTTTTTCCCTCCCTCCTCGCCCTCCTCGTCTTTGAGGGCATGCATTGGGGAGGACACTGCGTGGCCCTTTAGGAGGGGCAATGTATTGTACATCTTACCTTTTTTTTTCTTCTTACTTGCTCTTTCGTCTCACATCACGCATGCTTGGAACAGAACAGGAACTGGTATATCTGATATCTGAACAGTACCGAGGTGGCAAACTTGGTCGGAAGTGATACACTCACGGGACGGTGTTTTTGTGTTTCCGAGTTCTAGACCGCATCGAAGGTACATACCGACGGAGGCCACCTATGGCGTGCTACCTCCCCGTTTATTACCCAGTCGGTTGGTGTGATGGGAGATGGGCTGGGCTGGACGGTTCCTGCTGTGTCCCATCCGCTGGTTTGGCATCATGGTTCGAGATAGCTGGTGTACAGGCGATAATGGAATGAGGTCCCCCTCGACAGGTGGTACGCAGGCACGGTGATTGTTTGTATAATGATATATATGTATGCTTGGGGAGGTGTTATAGGAGCAATAATCAGAGGTGCGGAAATACCCCTTTTTCCTGCGCTGGTCAGGTAGCTTGTGAGAATATATAGATGGTAATGGTAGATCAGGATATTATGCGTCTTGTCATTACTCAGGCCCGTTGTGAATGTCATTCTTCTGCTGCCGTACTAATAATTAAATATACGATCAAGTTTTTAAAGAGTTCGCCCTAATTGTTTTGTCTGCTTCTTTTTCCTTTCCCCGACTGATCCGATCGCCAAGCCAAAAATGCACCGCAGAGCAACACACAGCCGGCCTATTTGTCCCAGGTCGACACGATCTTCTCGAAGATTCCTAGCATGATATCGGCGTGCTTCTCCTCGAAGATGAGCATGGGCCTGAGCCGGACGGCACTCTGACCGCAGCCGCCGACGTTGAGGCCGAGGCTCTTGGCGCGCTTGAGGAACTCGTCCCGGCGCGGGCTGTCGAAGGCAATGAAGGTCCCCATCCCCTTGCCGCGCAGGTTCGCGAACTCGCCGGGGTACTTGGCCGCGAGGCCCTCGAGACGACCGAAGATATAGTCCCCGACCCGGGCGGCGGCCGCGACGAGGCCGAGGCGCTCGACCTCGTCGATGATGGCGCGGAAGAGCACGGCGCGCGCCGGGTCGCCCATCCACGTGTTGAACTGGCGGTAGGGCTTGTTGGGCCGCAGCTCCGGGTTCCCAAAGTAATACCCGGCCGTCTGGGCCTTCTTGCTGAAGGTGACCATGTCCGGCGGCTCGGCGAGGTCCCAGTGCTCGTGGGCCCAGAACTTGCCCGTGGCGCCGACGCCGGTCTGCACCTCGTCGACGATCATGAGCACGCCGTGCTTGCGGGTGACGGCGCGCAGGGCCTGGAAGAAGGCCGGGGAGGCGTGGTTGTCGCCGCCCTCGGACTGGATGGGCTCGACGATGACGGCGCAGGGCGGGACGCGGTAGTTGAGGATCAGGTGCTCGACCTCGTCGATGGCGGCCTTCTCGGCGGCGGCGTTCTCCTCGACATGCTCCCCCAGCGGGTACTTGAGCTGCGGGAACGTGGCTTGCGGCCAGTCGAAGGCTGGGATGTCGACCTTGTGGATCGGCTTGCTGCGGGTGGTGCTCAGGCTGCCGAACAGGCGGCCGTGGAAGGCGGTCTTGAAGCTCAGGATGCTGAGCTGCGAGGCGCCCGGCGAGGCGTTGTCCATGCAGCTGGACAGCTCCTCGGCGGTGAACTCGACGGCGGGCCCGCCGCGCTCCTGCTGGCGGCGCCACATGAAGGCGGCCTTATAGGCGGTCTCGTTGGCGTCGGAGCCGGCCATGGCGGTGAAGACCTGGTCGAGGCCCTTGGGCGCCACGCGGAGGATGCCGCTCTCGAGGACCTGCGCCCAGTCGTGCGGCGGGAAGTTGCCGAGGGCGGGGCGATTGATGAGGCCGTTGATCATCTCGTCGCTCTGGGCGGCCTTGCGGAGGGCGGGGTTGTTGTAGCCGAGCGGGATAGAGGCTATCTGGGCGTACCTGGTGGTATGTTAGAGTTTTGGTGTCTTTGTCAAGAGAAAAGGGTTAGGTGGGTGGGTGAAACGACGAAAAGGCACCCGAGAGACTTACACGTCGAGCAAGACATTGCCGTCCGGATCGGCGATGTAGTTGCCGGCACTCTTCTGGTAGTCGGTGAGCATATTCAAGGCCCTCGTGTCAAAGACCTTGTCCAGCTTCGCAATCGCCTCCTTGGACTTTGGGCCGGGGATCTCCGTCTTGACGGTCGGGCCCTCGGGCTCCCAAGCAGAGTACGACGACGCCATCCTTCCGCTGGTCGAACTGAATATGAAACGGTTGGAAGAAGGCCTGGGGAATGTCCGGGTTGGGGCTGCTCCCGGGAGGAGCTGGAGGCACTTCGACGAGCTACCTAGTGCACGAAACGGTAGGCTTGCACGTAGCGCAGCGGGCATTGTTCTCTCTGTATAATATACTAAACCTAGGGCGGCCCAGACAGACGACCCCGACAGATGACCCCGCACCAAATATCGGAAAGCTTGAGGAAGCCGACGGACCAATTGGTGGCCTTGTGAGGTACACGAGTGATAGAGGGAGTACACGAAGCGGAAGTAGTACGCAGAGGAGGCGTTTGGTGAGTGGCAGAGAGGGGGCGGGGAGATGGCCGTAGGAGATGGTCGTACGTTCTTGAAGGCCCGTTGGTGTAGGAGGACTGGCTATCGCCGGCTTATCAAGGGCGCCGGTGAGCGGCGAGTGCGGAGAGAGAGTGAGCTTCGCAGGAGGGACAAAAAAGGCTTAAACTGGGCGCATTGGAAGCGGGGAAGCTTGCAGAAGTTGGGGTTGGGCTTGGTTACAGGGCAGCTACTGTGCAAAGGATCCGACCCAGGGGGGTTTCTGAAGGGAAGACCTTCTGAAGGGTGAAGCGATTATCGACGTCATCATTTTCGGATAGCTTCCCACTGGCACGGAAGCTTGCCGCCAACCCCACTGGACTCCGACCACGGCGTCCGGAGAACGCCCCCTTGTTTGGGATAGGTTGACGATAGATAACAGAAACTTGTACGAATGAATGAGTCACGCCGTTCCCAAATTCAGTTCATCCACATGACCCTGGGACATGAGACTATTGTTGTTTATCATGCAGGGGGCAACTGGATTTTGCGTTGCACGGGTACGTCAAAGTTGCGAATATGCTAGAGTCTCGAGATGGTTGATTGTGCACAATGTGCTTTATTGAGCAAGCCCTTCTCGGGCAGAGTAGACTGCAGACCCTGTTCCCCAACTCCTTGTGTGCCCAAGACCTTGGTCACCAACTCCTCGGGTGCCATAGCATCGGGGGGCTGGAAGCAACTGATGGCACTATGATAACTGTGAAAACGATGCCCTGACACAAACTAGCCTGTGAGAGCCAAAACCTTTCCCCCAGACGAAATCAAGTCCACCGCCATACCGAAGAAAAGAAAAAAGAAAAGGAATGCTGCTCCTAGAGCCTGCCAACTATGAACTTTACTCCATCCACAGGGGTTGAACGGGGTCGAATTTCAAGGCCAGCAAAGTTCGAAGTCTTGTGATAATACACACTAATGGGCCGGCGGAAAAGGGTTGGAGGAAAAGAGCCAGGCACCTGGGTATACTTGTAGGAAAGGCAGTCAGGAGAAGCCAGAAGCCGGAAAGCGCAGAAGTGGAGGGTTAATAGGCCGGAAAGTGCGGCTCCTAGCCAGCAATGTTCGGCTCCTCCTTGTGGGAAGGTTGCAAGCCAGCGTTCTGTGCAGCCTTCTTCCACGTCTCCAGCTCGCGGAAGAGGCGGTCGCACTCCTGCTTGAGCTTGTCGTTGGAGGTACTGAGCTCGGCAATAGCTTGCTCAGTCAGGAGCTTCTCCAAGGTCCATTTCTCAATGTTCTGCTGCTCATTGTCCTTGAGCTGGGTGATGAACTGGACGGCACGCTGGAGGATGGAACCTTTGTTCTTCTCGCAGCCGGGGACGATCTTGGCGAGTTCGTTAATTCCCTCGTTGATGGTCTCCCGCCGGCGGCGCTCAACTACAAAACCAAATGTGTCAGTCCACAGCTAAGGAATTAAAAGAGGAGGTATTAAGGGAGGGAGAAAAGGGGTCATCATTACCCTCTTTGTGATTGTCCTTGCGCATTTTGTGCCACTCCTCAGACCCAACAGCCGGCTTAGGGTTACCTGGGCCGTTGTACGGCATGCCGGCGTTTGAGTGCAGGGGAATCGAGGCAGCAGGAAGTCCGTCGGGCTGGCTCACGGCCGAGTTGTTGAACGAGTTGTCGGGATGATGGTCTTCAACCCCGACCTGAGCGGCAAACGTCTCCTCGGTGGACTGTGGGACATGCAGGGTCGGGTACATGGAACCAAGTGCGGCGGCGGCAGTGGTAGAGGCGTTAGCAGGGTCTGCTGCCTCGCTGTGGTCGGCGGTGGCCTGCTGAAGAGCATTGAAATCCTCGACGTTGACGTGTTCCTGGGCGGCCTGGGCTGCGTTGACAGCGTTCTCGATAAAGGCCGCCGTGGCAGCATCTGGCTCCCCCATAGCTGCGGCTGGCATGCCCCGCTTGGAACGACGGGAATCGGGCGAACCGGACTCAGAGGCACGCTTGCGCTTGTGCGTCAGACCAACCCCAGACAGGTCGTGTTGCTCCACGCCGACGGAATCAGCCATGCCTTCTTGTGGGATAAAGGTAGGTGTCTGCTAATCCAGAAGTAGTCTCCTCTTTAGTTTTCTGTACTGATTGTTCAACCTGTTAGTATGTGTGTGGTCACAGAGGTATTCTTCTTTGATTCATAGGAAAAAAATCAAAGTAGTCGCCATTCCGCTGGCGATAGACATAGGCTTGGCAAGCACTGGCTTGCAGATAGTTAAATGAAATTGTGGCTCGACATTGTGAATCCATCTGCGTGTCGGCAGCTGCGCAATTCTGACTTGCTGGTGCATCCCAAGCCTTTTCTGGTGGTCGGGACCAACAGAAAACAGTGCCCACTTGAATACAGCAAGGAGGGGCAACGGAGGTCACCACAACTTTGTTTGCTAGGACCGACGGTTTGGCTAGAGCACTTCCAGAAGGTGGGAGAGGGAGAGGCAGAGGGTGAGATAAAGAGAGCGATAGCCAGAGCGAGAGAGAAACGGAGAGGGAGCGCGAAAGGGGAATGGTCAACAGGGGCTGATGATGGAAGCAGCGTAATAGGATTTGGGGTTGGATGATGATTCAACCACAAGGCAAGGCTGCGACAATCAGTCACACCCCTTTCCTCGCGCCGAACGCGCCAAATGCGTAAGCACTGGTGGCGACAAGGAACAGGGCCAAAAACAAGGCCATTTTTGATAGCGAATGCAAAAGGTCTGATCGCGCGCTGTCGATTTTAACAAGAGAAATAGCATTTAGCGTACCTTTTAAGGGTGATCTCGGTCGCGCTCAGATCATGTGCTTTGCAACGTGCCGCCGCGCGCGCGAGCTCAAAAAAAAAACGTGATGATGGATCGTGAATCAGCACGTGTTTCGCGACGACAACGAGTTGTAGGTCCGAGGGGAGGAGACCCGCACCAAAACGAGATGGACAAAATTCAGGTTCGTGAAAAATGAATAAAAAGGGCAGCCGAGACTAAAAGACTCGAGATCTCTCTCTTCGGGGTTTGATGATATCTTGATTCTGCAAAAGCAGACGCTCTCTCGCGCATTGGCTTGGGTGGGAGGGAGAAGGGAGGGAAGTCAGGTGAGTGCGAGACCACGTGAAGTATATATAGGCTGGAGGTGACCTCAGGCAAGACAGGGCAGCTGCGGCCAATCAGCGTCTGGAATCTGGAGGGGTGGACACCTCTGGGTCGGGCACGGGCCATGGCGGGCAATGGCAAGATCCACGCTAAGGCTAGTCGGGTACCACCATCTTGCGCGATGCTTCTCCCTCTCTTGCCTCCCTCCCTGCTTAAAACCAACGAGGGCCACACACTACCGACTTCAGTGCATGCACTTGGTGTAGATCTGTATGTAATGCTTCCGTTGGTACATCGAAGGAATGCATTTCTGGCTGTGATGCTGTATACCAAGCTACCCACCCATCCAAACTACCAAGCTACAGTACATACGATGCGCCGCACGGAATACTACCTACTCGATGTACTACAACTCGACGGGGCATCGACTAGCAGTCGTCTTTATGGGCTCTGCGGCCGTCGGATCTGCAAGCCCAGGGATACCTCCCCCCCAGCATATGCGAGGAGCTCCCTCTTTGCATGCAGCCTTTGTGATATCATCGTGGCTAACGAATGTTCCTCTGTCAGCTTCTCCTCGGGGATAAGACGGGCGGCCCTCAACCTGAGGGAAACCCCCGTACACTAAACATTTCTGTCTGCCGTGCCATCCCCATGTTTCACCTGCGGACCACCTTCGCCATGTCAAGTGATCGCCTTAAGAGAGCATGCCAAGGTCGGCTGCCCCACCATCTCCGGGTTGTCAGACACCCACCGCCGATTGTCTGGTGGAGGTGGGGGGGGGTTGGTGGTTCCACTCGATGGGCCACCGATGATGATGCCCCGATGAGCTCGATGGCCAAAAAGTCTCGTATTAGACAGCCAGGACAGCCTTAAATTACTACGCAGGCAGGCAGGATAAATTAAAATAACCTACATGCAACAGTTACGTAGGTAGGTAGCAAGATACTTTATGAAGGTCCTCAGGAAGGCATTTCTCTTTGCGACACATTATGAGCAGTTCCTACCTGCGTGAATGCTGCCGGCAAGTGCCTTGTCGCCATGTTCTAGGCGGAGCTGAGCAAGGTCAAAGCTGACGGAAGGAGCCGGCATTCACTATAGAACCCCCCACGTGCTGATAGCGATAGCAGTCACTCACTCACCTCCGTTTTCGCTTCCTACCGCTAACGCCCCATGACACCATAATTGAATTGACATCAGCTTCCTCCACACCCACCTTTACCGGATCCCTTTTGTCGATGCCTTCACCTGTTATCCGTACCGCTTCATGATGGGGGATTACGAAGCTTCCAAGATCAACCATGACAATCATCTTCTTCTTGTAGGTTTCAAACAGTTCCCCCCCGAACAAACTCCCAATTTGCCCAACCTCCTAGCTCCCACTACTCTGTCCTGGAGGCGGGGGAAAAGAGGGGGCAGGGGGGCAAGCAACCTCTACTGCTCATGTGCTCACCTATATTCGTTCGTAGGACCAACCACTCCTTCGGCTGCCGTACGAACTTCTGCGGAAGAACTTCCGAGCAGCACACTGGACCTTTGAGAAGGATTCATCAACCGTCAAGGGCCTCTTGAAGGATGCCGCCACCGGTTCCCTTAACGGGAGGAACTCGCCCGACGATGTCCTCAAGAACCTCGACACGATGTTGACCAAGATGAGGGGCCTGAAGCGGAAGCTGAGCACATATGCCGACGAGGAGGCCCGCCTGTTTCAGCAGATCGACGCTCGCTTCCTGCACCTTGAGGAGCTCTCCGAGATGCACAGCGTCGAGGACGTCAAGTACGAGGCGTGGTCACGGCTGCGGCTCGACAGGCTCCTGATCGACTACCTCCTCCGTCATGGCTATAGCGCCTCCGCCACCTCCCTCGCCGACCAACGAGAGATGCGGGATTTGGTGGATATCGATACCTTCAGGACTATGAACAATATCCGCAAATCGCTTGAGGCTGCTAGCGTCACCGAAGCGTTGGCTTGGTGCACCGACAACAAGAAGGAGCTTCGCAAGATGGATGTATGTACTAGCGCTACCCCTTACCCACCCTCCTTTGGGGAAGGTTCCTTTCCGCTCCCCGTAGATCAGAATGTCCTAACCCGGCGCTTTTAGTCGAACCTCGAATTTATGCTTCGATATCAGCAGTACATCGAACTGGTTCGGACACAATCCATGCCCAAGATGCTCGAGGCCATAGTCCACGCCAAGAAGTATCTGATCCCATACCGCGATACTTATCCGCGCCTGGTCAACCAAGCAGCCGGACTTCTCGCCTTCCCCCCAGACGCCCGCAACCCCAGCTCCACCCCCAACCGGCCGCCCTCCTCGTTGTCCTCAACGGCGTCGTGGCCCTACTCGGACCTCTACAGCCCGACGCGGTGGTCCCAGTTAGCCGACCTCTTCGTCAAGACGCACAACAGCCTGCTCGCCCTCCCGCGCGCGCCCCTCCTCCACGTCGCCCTCTCGTCCGGGCTCTCGGCCCTCAAGACGCCCGCCTGCCACGGCTCGCACGCCACCAGCTCGTCGCAGCCGTCGCACAGCGCCAGCCTGACCTCGAGCGTCTGCCCCATCTGCTCGACCGAGCTGAACGAGCTGGCCCGCAACGTCCCCTACGCCCACCACAGCAAGAGCCACGTCGAGCACGACCTGATGCTGCTGCCCAACAGCAGGGTCTACGGCATGGCCCGCCTCGAGGAATATGCCGCCAAGACGAATCTTCCTTCCGGCTTGGTGAAGGACCTGGTCACGGGGGATGTCTATCCCGTGGAGGAGCTGAAGAAGGTGTTCATCACCTGAAGCAAGGTGATCAAGTTGTGGATGCTAAATACGAATGCAATGACATATGGGGCTGAAACGGAGCTACTTGTTTGTCCTCTTCCTAAAATCTTGCCACAGTATCTCTTGGCTAGGCGTTTATCGGACGAGGAATGTTTGTCCTGTCTTTCCAGCGAAATATTGGACCCTGGAGGGTAGAATGATGATTGCATTCAGCGGCGTTTCAATGGAATGGCTGGAGCGGTGGCAGTACATGTTTATTGGCTTTTTCTTTTCTCTTCAAAGCGCTCTTGTAGATATCATCCAGGACACACATACATGCCTTCAACGCAGTATCATATCAACCCATAAGGATATTCAAACCTCTCTCATCGTGCAGGCTGGGCCTCGCCGGTGGAGGGGGATAGATACTACCTACCAATCCATCCATTCACTCAAATCATGGAACAAGAAGGGATCATGTATTTTGTATGTGTAAGAAAGAGTGTTGCATCGACCAACGCCCGTTGCCTTGATTTGTACCTAGTTAATCCCTCACACGGTACCGGCCCTCAAATCCCCAGTCCTACCAAGAAGCCACATACCAACACAGACAAGACAGCGTAATATTAATACAATGCGCTTTCCGCAGCCATAGGCCGGGAAGACTAAACGAGGATAGGGGCAGAATGCAGGAAGCGAGCTCAAGGGTGGCGGGTGTAATCCGTCAAGACGATAGATAGCGTGTATAAAAAGGTAGAACCCCGTAAACCCGCCCCAAAAAAAGCCATATCGCAGAAATGCATGTTGCTTCGGGAGGTTTTTGTTCGCCTACCCATCCATCCATGGTGAGAGCCAAAAATACAACGCTCCTCAAAACACCCCGAGAACGCTCCCTTGCTCCACGACCCTCCCCTTCGTCATCTACCTATTTCCGCCGAACGCAAAGGCACCGAACACGCCGCCGCCTCCTCCGGGCGTCATAGGCCCGAGGGCCATGCCGTTCGTATTATGCGACTGCGCCGCGGGCGTGCTGACGAGGCCGACAGATGCTGTGTTTGGGGTGCTGGGGGTGCCGTTCTGCAAACCCGCCCCGGACCCGTTCTGGGCGCTGGGGGGCGTGTTCTCGACCTGGTTGCCTCCAGGTCCCGCACCGCCGCCGATGGTCATGCCCACGATGGAGAAATCGGGTATGCCGAGGCCCCAGACCTTGCCGATGTGGTCGTCCGAGATGTCTCCGTTAAAGATCCTCTCGCGCAGGGCGAAGAACACCCTCCCGGTGATCAGGCTGTCGGACCCGGCCTGGTGGGCGGCGCCGACGCGCTTGATCTTGAGCGTCTCGGCAATGTTCTCCAGGCCGGACTTGTGCTCGAATTTCTGGAGGATCTCCGTCGAGCTGTTATCGCTCGGCGTGAGCATGCCGCTATTGTGGAGCTTGATGGCGTGCTTCATGAGGTGTTTGACGTCGTAGGTAGAGGGGAAGTATAGCTTCATGATCTTGTCGAACTCGACCTCGTCGTTCGGCAGGTGCCGGCATATCAGGAGCTTCGTCAGGTAGCCGAAATCGTACCCCCCGTGGAAGCTAATCCACCGTACATTGTCGAAACACACGAGCCCGGAAGGAATCAGAAGGGAGGCGAATTCGTGAGGGTCTATGCCGTCCCGCTCGAGAGCAGAGAAGTCCAGCCCTGCCTGTTTGAGAGAATCGATTGAGGCCTGGTTGAACATGTCGTCGTTCAGAGAGAATTTGAAGTTGAACTGCCAGGAATAAGGGAACGGTCCGGCGTTGCCGCCTCTCCGCCCTGCTCCGACCAGCTCTGTTGAGTCCGCGGAATTTGGCCTCGCAGGCGGTGTCTCCCCAGCTTCGTTGAACAAGGTCAGGCCGATTTGGATGACCTTGAGCATATCCACGTTCGTCCGCAGGCACTGGTAATGGTAGTCGCTCTTACCCCGGAAGCCACCCATTGGTCTCGATACAACGCCCGGAAACTCGGTATCCTAACGAGTATACGTCAGGCTTCTCCAAATCATCATGGCACCATAAGAAAAGAGTGTTGTCTACTCACCATCGCAATATATGGATATTTGTCCACCAGGTCGCGTAGTGTCGCCATTTCCTCGTGCAAGTTGTGCTTCCATACCTCGCGTATTCGGCTCTTAGCCTGGCTCCTCGTCGGGTGGTCGCCCATAACATGGCTTTGTTGCTGAGGATGATGATGCTGTTGCTGCTGCTGCTGTTGGAGGTTGCCAGCATGCGCAAAGCTCATGCGCGCAGCGTGGCTCGCGAGTCCGGTTTCACCGCCGGCGCCGAAGGCATTGTTGGAGTTTAGGCCGCCGGCCAGACTTAATAGGTTTCCGTTCCCCGTGAAGGCATTGATCTGGGAGTTGGGGTTGAGGTAGGACGGGTTGGCGGTCAAAGGCGGCGGATGACTCGCCGAGTGCTGGCCGTGGGAGGGAAATTGTTGATGGTAGGGTGAGATGGTCGGCCCGCTTGGGAAGCGATTAAGCTGTGGAGGCATCACTCAAATGCGCGCAGGTGTGAATCTCCTATCGTAATGACTGTATCCTTAGAGCTGTATCTGTGAAGATTGCTATAACAACCATTCCTTAGCCCGGGAGGAAATCGGAGGGCTTCGCCAATGCCGAGCGTTAGCTGGGCGTGTTCTCAAGGTCTTTACGGTGGCTTGAAGTACAGTGATAAACCGAGAACTGCGACCAGATCGTCTGAAAATCGAGGAGTCTTTGAGCTGTGAGGTATGCCAGTTTGGAACGAGGCATGGAGGAGAGCGGGTGACAGTCTAGATCCGCGCGCCTGGCGCTGCGGGCACGGACCACATTACCGGCGCGGAAGTTAGTCCGGTCCGCCCCGGCTCAAACCTCCCCTAGAATGACCATGCAGCACCGTCGTGAGGGCATCATCCGATTGACAAGGCAATTGGCAAACCACAATGCTTCCAACGAGGTATGACATGAATCTCTCTACTCATGACTGAAAAAAATCAAAGCCTACGATTGGTATGCTGACAGCGCGTTTCTCAATTGAGCAGAATATTACGGTCCTACCAACCCCACGGGGAGCGCCCGAACATCACCGGCTTCGACCCCAGGAAGTTTGCCGCCGCGTCGGGAACCCCGCGGTATGATCCGTGGGAGAGATCGTTCGTACAGCCCGAGATCCTTGGAGTTTAACAGACCTAGTGAGCTGACACGGCGATAGAGAGGCATGGCGATACAGGGGAATCTTCTCCAGGTGGAACCGGTTTAAGGGCGCCCTCCCTGGGCTCGGTATCGGCACAGCAGCATTCGCAGCGTACTGCGCATACGAACATTTCTTTTTGAAGGAGGAGCACCATGGAGATGGACACAGCGAAGGCCACCACTGATGTGGATGTGTAGAGGGCCGGGATGTTGTACAAATAGCCATGGGATCAAGCATGAACATAGAGAGTCTTCGTTCCACGTGCGTGTACTTTTTCCCAATGCGGCACTTGTGGTAGATTGTGCTTTTGGCATACTCAGGGCCGAAACTGAAGCCTTCGGGGCGGCCATAAGCTGCAAGTCCTGAGGCCCCAGAGGAAAGCTGAAGATACCTAGTGTCTTAAGAAGTGATAGCCACCAGATCGCAGAGGGCACCTTGACTATCTATCATGGTACTCATGGTTCCATCTATGCAGTCAAACTAACAAGTATTGCACCG
>Ga0164242_10004041_pt1 | contig 16526 bp, 14 predicted proteins | sample OricomgcompostMG_FD_108783 | JGI IMG/M metagenome (GOLD analysis project Ga0164242, IMG submission 108783) | Miracle-Growth compost microbial communities from Emeryville, California, USA - Original compost - Miracle growth compost (MG) ...
ATGCTGCTGGAACGCCGCACCCGGGCCGAGCTGGAAGAGTTGCTCGAGGAGCGTCTGGCGTATCTGCGTGCCCGTCGTGGTGAGCACAAGATCGGCGCCTGACGGTCGAACCGGCTACCTGATCGTTTCTGACGCCGCGCGTTTGCGCGGCGTCAGTCTTTGTGTGGCGCCCCACATCGTGACTCGCCAGAACGCCTCCACGACGATGCCGAGATGCATCTTCGACGACCCGCGTTCCCGCTCGACGAAGACGATCGGATGCTCCACGACGCGGTGCCCCGCTCGCTCGGTGCGCCACGCCATCTCGATCTGAAAGCAATACCCCTGGGACGCAACCTCGGCCAGGGGAAGCTCACGCAACACATCCGCGCTGAACACCCGAAATCCCGCCGTGATGTCGCGGATCTGCGAACGCAGCGCCCAGGGCGCATACCGGTTGGCTGTGCGGGAGATCGACCGTCGTAGTCGCGGCCAGTTGCGCACGGCACCTCCGGGGACCCATCGCGACCCGATCACGAGGCCGGCGCCGGCGCGCGCCGCGCGCAGCATTGCCGGGAGTTCCTGCGGGTCGTGCGAGCCGTCGGCGTCGATCTCCACCACGAACCGGTAGTCGCGCTGCAGCGCAATGCCGAAGCCGGCGAGGTACGCGCGGCCGAGTCCGTCCTTCACCGGGCGATGCAGCACCGTGACCCGCGCATCGCGTGCCGCCCGGGCATCCGCGAGGGCTCCGGTCCCGTCGGAACTGTTGTCGTCGACGACGAGGATGTCGGCATCCGAAACAGCAGCACGGATGCGATCGACGATCGGCTCCAGGTTCTCGTACTCGTCGTAGGTCGGAACGATCACGAGAACCTCAGGCACGGTTCATCCTCCCACGCCGTGACGTGAACGCTGCGACCACAAGACCGCCCAGGCCGAGGCCGATGGTGAGCAGTTCGATGCCGCGGCTGAACAGCACGGCCGGCGTCGTCGTGGAGCCCAGTGGCACATCGGCGATCATCGCGCCGGGTTTGTAGGCAGGCAGCGCCGAGATCGTGCGACCGTCTGGCGAGATGATCTGACTGGTGCCCACGGTGGAGATGTTCACCAGCGCGCGTCCGGCTTCGATGGCACGCAGCCGCGCGATGGCGAGCTGCTGCACGTTCTCCTCGGTGCGGCCGAAGTCGGCGTTGTTGGTTTGCGCGATGATCACCTGTGCGCCGCCCCGCATCATGTCGGTGAGCAGCTGGTCGTCGACGATGTCGAAGCAGATGGAGATGCCGGCCTTGACCCCGTCGACGTCGAAGACGTTGTTGCGCGTTCCCGGCGTCTGATCGCGTTGCAGCAGGTCGATCAGGTCGGGTGCGAAGGTGCGCCAGAGTGCTCGGTCGGGCACATACTCGCCGAACGGCACCAGGTGCCTCTTGTCGTATTGGTCGACGGCGCCCTTTCCCGGCTTCCAGAGCAACGAGGAGTTGAAGTAGCGTCCGCCGGTCTCGGTGACCGTGCCGACGATCATCGGCGACCCGAGGTTTTTCGAGAGGTAGTTCAGCACCGCGGCGGACTGCGCGTTGCGCAGCGGGTCGACGTCGGCAGCGCCCTCCGGCCAGACCACCATGTCCGGATCCTTGCCGATCAGCGGTATCGTCGCGCTGGTCTGCGCGTTCATCACCTCGCCGGGAGCGGCATCCTGGAAGTATCCGGCCGGCCCGTTGCCCTGCACCGCTCCGATGCGCACGGTGCCGTTCGTCGTCGCGGGCCAGGCCGGCACGGCGAGCACAGCGGCCACGGCCGCTGCGGCCAGCATCGCCCGCAGGCCGCCACGGAGTTCGGCGCCGCGCGCGCACTCGATCGCGAAGGCGACCAGCCAGACCATGATGAACGTCAGTCCGGAGAACCCGATCCAGGCCACCAGTATCGCGAACGGGCTTTCCGATTGCGACAGTGCGGCACGCCCCCAGGCGAAGCCGCCGTATGGCCAGAGATTCGTCACGCCTTCGCGCGCGGTCCACAGCCCGGCGACGACGATCGGCAGCAACCCGAACCGTCCGAGCACGCTCGGCCATGCGCGCTCAACGAGTCGATATGCCAACGCAATGGCCAGGCACCCGAGCATGAAGAACAGGGCCTCGAAGATCGACACGGCGATCCACGGAACCGGCCCCAGGTACAGCGACGTCCACGACACCTGCAACAGCCAGAAGACGACGCCGGCGGCGAATCCGACGAGCAGCGCGCTGCCGGCGCGGCGACCGATCAGCGCGATCAGGATCATCCCGATGCCGACGAACGCGAGCGGCCACCAATCCTGGGACGGGAAGCCGGCGTTGTACACCGCTCCCCCGCCCGCCGCGAGTACGAGCGCAAGCCACAGCGGAACACCGGCTGGCCGCTGGGCCCACGCCGTCGGCGCCGGAGGATGCGAAGCATCGGACGGCCGTGCCGGCGGGTGGGCCCACGCCGCCGGTACCGGAGGATGCGAAGCATCGGACGGCCGTGCGGCGGGGAAGGTCACGATCACCGAGCTTAGGCGATCGGCGCTATGGTGCGGATGTGAGGCGGTGGTTCTCGACTCAGGCAACCGACGAGTACGCGACGATTCCGCGACGTACGGCATCCAGCGACGCGCGCGCGGTGCGCGCCACCGGACCGGGCGCCACGACCGAGACCTGGTCGAGAAGGTCGATGGTCTGCTTGGCCCAGCGCACGAAATCACCCGCCGCCAGGTCGGCGTTCTGCAGTACCCGGGCAAGCGAGCCGCCACGTGCCCACTCATACGTCGCCGGGCACAGGCCGGTGGACAGTGCTGCGCTGCCCGGCAGCCGGTGTCGCACCTCGGTCTCGTCCAGGCTCGCCCACAGCTCCTCGGTCTTCGCCAATGCCGGACGGAACGCGCCCGATGGCAGGAATCGCTCGGGCGGATTCGGTTCGTCGCGACGCGGCTCGAACACGATGGCGCTGGCCATCGCCGCCAGAGCCGGCGCGTCCAACGCGTTCCAGACGTTGCGGCGCAGGCACTCGGCGACCAGAAGATCGCGTTCGCCGTAGATCCGGGCAAGCGTCCGACCATGCACCGACAGTGTGGTGGCGTCGTCGTCGGCGACCAGATACCCGCGCTCGAGCAGCACGTCGGTCACGCGGTCGAAGACCGTCGCGACCGCGCCAGTGCGCGAGGAGATCTGGCGCTGCAGGGCATCCGTCTCCCGCTTCAGCCGCCACCAGCGCTCCGCCCACCTGGCGTGCTGCTCACGCTCGGCGCAGCCGTGACACGGGTGCGCCTTCATCTGCTTGCGCAGCGCGGCGAGCTCGTGCTGGCGCCTCTCTCGCGCCGCACCGGCGTGCGCCTGGGCACGCACGTTCTGCCGCTCCAGATCGCTGAGCCGTCGGCGCAGCGCCGCGTATTCGGCGAAATCACCGAGATGGCACGTCATGGCCCGGGCGTAGCCGGCCAGGGACTCCTCCTGCTTGCGCACCGTGCGGGCGAGATCGACGACCGCGCGGTCTGCCTGGAACTGCGCGAACGATGACTCCAAGATCTCGCGCGTGCGTTCGCGGCCGAACTGCGCGATCAGGTTCACCGACATGTTGTACGTCGGTCGAAAGCTCGAGTTCAGCGGATACGACCGCCTGGATGCCAGCGCCGCGACCGCCTGCGGGTCGAGACCGTCCTGCCACTGGATCACCGAGTGGCCCTCGACGTCGATGCCGCGTCGGCCCGCTCGTCCGGTGAGCTGGGTGTACTCCCCCGGCGTGATCGGCACGCGGGACTCGCCGTTGAACTTCTCCAGCCTCTCCAACACCACCGTACGGGCCGGCATGTTGATGCCCAGCGCGAGCGTCTCGGTCGCGAACACGACCTTGACCAGCTTGCGGCGGAACAGTTCCTCCACGACCTCCTTGAAGGGCGGCAGCATGCCGGCGTGGTGCGCTGCGACGCCGCGTTGCAGACCCTCCAGCCACTCCCAGTACCCCAGCACGGCAAGGTCATCGTCATTCATCGCGGCGGTGCGCTCCTCGACGAGCTGCCGGATCGCGTCGCGTTCGTGGGCTTCGGTGAGTCGGATGCCGCTGCGCAGCACCTGCGAGACCGCCTGATCGCATCCCGCCCGGCTGAAGACGAAGAAGATGGCGGGAAGAAGAGTGCGGTCCTGCAGCAGCCGGATCACGTCAGCGCGGTCGATCCGCACCGAGTCGCGTCGACCCCCGCGCACCTGGTAGCGCCCGACATCCTTGCGCTGACGCACGTTGAGGTTGCGTCCGCCGAAGCGGGCGAGCTGCACGAGTTCCGGGTTGACCTTCGTCGACCCCGTACCGGTCTCGGCCCCACCCGATGAGAACAGGTCGATCAGCTTCGATCGCACAAGCACATGCTGGTCCAGCGGCACCGGACGTTCTTCGGAGACGACGACCTCGGTGTCGCCGCGCACCACCTGCAGCCAGTCGCCGAACTCTTCGGCGTTCGAGACCGTCGCGCTGAGTGAGACCAGCCGTACGTGCTCGGGCAGGTGGATGATCACCTCCTCCCACACCGCGCCGCGGAACCGATCGGCGAGGTAGTGCACCTCGTCCATCACCACATAGGCCAGGTGCGGCAGCAGGTCCGATTCGGCGTACAGCATGTTGCGCAGCACCTCGGTCGTCATCACAACGATGCGGGCGTGCGCGTTGATGTTGGTGTCTCCGGTGAGCAGGCCGACATCCTCGGCGCCGTACTCGTCAACGAAGTCCTGAAACTTCTGATTGCTCAGCGCCTTCATCGGCGCGGTGTAGAAGACCTTCGCGTTCGGTTGACGCATCGCCAGGAACACCGCGAACTCGGCCACAACGGTCTTGCCCGCCCCGGTCGGGGCGGCCACGAGCACGCTGTTTCCCCGCTCCAGGGCGGCGCAGGACGCCCGCTGAAAGCCGTCGAGACCAAAGCGCAGCGACGTCTCGAACTCCTGCAGCCTCGGCAGTGCCGCTCGTGAGGCGGATGCCGCGTAGCGCTCGGCCGGGGACGGTTGGTCGGTCACCCCTTCAGCCTAGGCTGCGTGTGATCGGTCAGAGGCTACGGCCGCTCTCCCAGAGGCTGTCGGCGGTGCCACCGACCAAGGCTGCGACGGACATCGCCTGGGCGTCGGTGAACGACGCGATGTAATCGACGACCGCGCGTGCCCGGCCGAGACGCTCGAGCTCACGATCGTCCGCGTCGATTCCGGCACGCTGCAGCAGATCCGGCGCCTCCCGACGCAGCGCGCGGTATTCATCGGTTGCCGCCTCGGCCGAATCAAGCAGCCTGCGCGGCGCGCGCGCCGCATCCTCGTCGTCGTCGAGCCACGCATGGAACCCGTCCGCGAGCGTCTCGATCACGCGCGCCTGGCCACGCTGGAAGACCGCGAGGTCGGCGCGGTCGAGCACGAACCGGGTGTGCACGAACTTGAGCACGGCGACATCGTGCCACGCTGCACTGCTCAGCCTGACGTGCCCGCTGCGCACATCGGGATGGCGTTCCAGCCGGATCGACGCTCCCAGCCGATCGATCCAGCGCCGGGTGAACGCGGAGACGGCGCGATCGGCGTCGAGGCCACCGTCGTACGGGATGGTCAGCAGCCCCTCGACGAGATCGCCGTGCACCCGCTCGACCGAGTCCCGGAATGCGTCGGCATCGGCGATCCAGGCGTCCTTGGCACGCAGCGCACGCCATGCGCGCTCCAGCGCATGGCCCGGCGCCCGGCCGGCCAGGTCGGCCGCCTCGCGTCGGGCCAGGGCTGCCTGATCGGTCAGCCATCCCAGCAACTCAGCGGACACGGCCGTGTATTGCAGCACGCCGGCGCGGTAGAAGTCGTCGAGATCGTGCACCGAGTATGCAATGTCGTCGGCGATGTCCATCACGGAGCATTCCAGTGTCTGCTGGTGATCGGCGATCCCGGAGAAGACGGCGCGGGCCTCGGCCAGCTGAACGGCGTCGATCGAATACGCCGAGAACTTCTGGGCACCGAGCGCGGGGTCGGTACCGACTCCGCGCGGCATCCGGTCGGCGGAAAGTGCGTGTCCCCGCCACTCCTCTCGGGTCCACGGATATTTCAGCACGGCCGCGCGAACCGCTCTCGTCAGGTTGAGTCCGCGCGGCGTAGCGTCGCAACTGTCGAGCGCGGTCAGGATGCGGAAGGTCTGCGCGTTGCCCTCGAATCCGTCGGCGAGCCCGAAACGGTCGCGTGCGACCCGGTCAAGGGCCTGTTCGCCCAGGTGGCCGAACGGCGGATGCCCGAGGTCGTGTGCCGCCGCCGCGGCCTGCACCACAACGGGGTCGCATCCGCCCAGCTCTGCGACGATCGCACGGTCGTTCTCGGGCGCGTGGCGGAATCCGATCGCGATGGACCGGGCGACGGCCGAGACCTTGAGCGAGTGCGTGAGCCGGTTGTGCACGGTCGTGCCGCTGCCGGCCTGCGGAATGACCTGGGTGACCGCGGAAAGGCGAGAGAAGTACGGCGAGAACCGGATGCGCTCGATATCGACGCGGAACTCGTCCTCGCCGTCTCGCTTCGGCTCGGGGATGCGACGGTCGCGACCGCCGTCGGTGTGGCTGCGGCGCTCCATGTGGTCAGCTTACGAGATGCCGGCTTTGTGTGGCGGGCAGCCTCAGGTTGCCCGCCTTACGATCCGGCGAGCTCGGCCTCGATATCGAACGCCTTTTTCTCCTTGCGCCTGTCGTGCAGGAAGGCGACACCGGCAGAGGCGAAGTACAGGACCACGAGCGGAACGGCCAACAGGAACATCGACACGACGTCGGCCGACGGTGTCGCGATGGCAGTGAAGAGCAGAATCACCACGAGTGCGACGCGCCAGGCCTTGATGATGGCCTTCGCGGTGAGGATGCCGATGAAGTTCAACAGCACGATGAACACCGGAAGCACGAACGCGATACCGATCGCGAGCACGAGCTTCAGCACGAACGAGAAGTAGTCGCTCGCGTTCAACAGCGTCTTGTCCCCGTCCGGCGCGAAACTCGTCAACAGGCCGACGATGTGCGGAAGCACGAACCAGCCCGCCGCGCATCCCGCGAGGAAGAGTGGCACAGCCGTGAAGAAGAAGCTGAAGGTGTAACGCTTCTCTTTGCCGGTCAGCCCGGGCACCAGGAACGCGAAGATCTGGTAGAGCCACATCGGCGACGAGATCACGATGCCCGTGTAGATCGTCACCTGAAGACGCAGGTCGAACGCCGCAGTGATGTTGGGATAGTTGATGCTCGCGTTGCGCGCTTTCGCGATCTCGTGCACCGGTGCACTCATCGCGTTCCAGATGAACTCTGAGAGGAACCAGCCGATCACCGCCCCGACGACGATGCCAAGCGCAATCATCGTCAGCCTTTTGCGCAGCTCGACCAGATGCTGGCCGAGGGTCATCTTGCCCTCGGAGTTCCTGGCGCGCTTCGGCCGTGCGGTTGTCGTCACGACCCTGAAGTCCTACGGCTTGGGCGTGGCGGACGGACCGGCGGCAGCATCGCCGCCCTTTCCGTCCTCGCCGTTCTCGTCCTGCATCTCCTTCATTTCCTTCTTGAAGATGCGGGTCGACTGTCCAACGCTCCTGGCCAGTGCCGGCAGTCGCGTCGCGCCGAACAGCAGAAGAATGACAGCGAGGATGATCAGAAGGTGCCATCCGGTCAAACCAGCGAACATGGCAATACGTCCTTTGAGTAGGCGGGAAGACCGTCGAGGATCGGCCCTCGCAAACAGTCTAACCTGTTCGCCGATGGCGACCCTGCGCGTTTGCCGTCACGGCGTGCATCGAGATGCAATCGATGCACACCCGTGACCGGCGTCACGCGTCGTCGCCGTACCGGGCAAGGCCCGCGCCAGCCCACTCGGCGACGATGGCGCGCGCTTGCGGCGGCGCAGTCACCGTGAGCACGCCGGAATGCCGGCACACCAGCCTTTTCAACCCGTGGTAGTGCGCAACGCGAACCTGCGTGTGGACGATGCCACCCTGCCGCCGCCGGCGCGCACCATCGGGAATGTAGTCGACGATCAGGCCGATCGCGGACTCGGCGACCGCGACGGACACCGTCAAGTCATCATCAGATGGTTCGAACAGAGTGTCGGGGAGCGAGACATCGCTCGGCCGATAGCTGATCGGCTCCGGCGTCGCAACGAGCTCGGTCATCCGATCGAGGCGGAACGTGCGCACCGCTCTGCGCAGATGGCACCACCCGCGCAGGTACCAGTCGTCGTCGATCGATTCGATCCGCAACGGGTCGACGCGGCGACGTTCCTGTTCGCCGCGCGAGTTGAGGTATCCGAATTCGACCCGTGTTCCGCTGCCGACCGCCGCCCGGATCGTCCGCAGTGACTCGTCTGTCTGGGTTCCGGCAACCGCCACCTGACTGGGAGAAGCGGATGCCCCGTGCGTGAGCTTGGCCATCAGGGAACCGATCGCCGCGTGATCGGCGTTCTCCGGCAACGCGGAGAGATACTGCAGCCCGGCGATCAGTGCAGCGGCCTCTCGCGCGGAGAACCGGGGAGAGTCGTCGATGGCGACCCTGTTGGTGATGGCAATGCGGTCGTTGTCTTCGAAGTCGTCCCAGGCGATGTCGAACAGGTCACCGTGCAGGTACTGGCTGGTGTCGCCCGGCACGCCGGAGACAGCGATCAACCGCACCGCCTCCCGGATCTGCTCCTGGTCGACCCCGAAGTGCTCGGCGGTCTCGGCGACAGAGACCCGCTCGTGGTCGAGCAGAAACGGGACGAGGGCGAGCAGGAAGGTGAGCTTGTCCTGTGCGCGCATCGGCGAGGCGTTCTCAGGCATCCCGGCCCTCCTGCTCGTGCTGGTCGGCCTCGTCGCGGTGGTCGGCGACGGCGCGGCGCAGACGTGTCGTCACGGCGTCGCGCACCTTCTCGGGCGAGTGCACCAGCACCTCCGGCCCGAAACTCGCGAGCTCGTCGGCGAGGATGTTCAGGTCGGAATAGTGCACGGTCAGTGGTTCATTCGGGTCGGTTCCCGACGAACGATCGGTGCCGTACCGTTTGCCGAGCCGCACGGCGGCATCCGTGCCGGGTTGCACGCTCACGCGTGCCACGTTTCCCTCCCAGATGCGTTCCAACTCGTCGAGTGCGCGTGCGGCGTAGTCACCGCCGGGCGCCTCGAAGGTGTTCGTGGTCGCGCGCACCGCGTCCACGATGCGCGAGAGCAGGAACGTTCGCGGCTCCTGTGCGTCCTGATCGATTCCCTGCAGATGCCATCTGCCCTGATGTTGCACGAGCGCGAGCGGCGCAACGCTGCGCAATCGCGCGGCGGTCTCCCCCGGCTTGAGATAGGAGAAGGTGACGATCGTCTTGCGTTCCAGTGCAATGCTGAGCGGCTCGAAAGCCGCCTCGCGTGCCCGCAGCCGCGGCGCGTAGCCGACCAGCGGGTCATCGGTCTCGACGCCGAGCGAGCGCAGCTTCATGATGGCGCGGCGCGACTCGGCCGACAGCGATCCTTCCTTCCACGCGGCGGCGGCGAGCGAGAGCAGCGTCATCTCCTCGGGAGAGAATCGGATGTCCGGGGGCAGGTCGTAACTGCCCTTCGGGATGCGGTACCGAAGGTTCTGATTGTTGCCCGTGTCGCCGGGAGGCGCGACGGTCTCCAGTGGCACGCCGAGTTCGCGGATGTCGTCTTTGTCGCGTTCGAATTGCCGCTCGAGAGCAGAATTGTCGCCGCCCGCCGCGTAGCGCTGCCGGTAGCCCTGCACGGTCGACAGGATCTCGTTCTTGGTCAGGCCGGTCTCGGTCGCCAACAGCGCCAGAACGAGGCTGAACAGGCGCTCCTCGACCGGAATCCTGGCGGGCGAGTTCGTCTCAGACAGCACCCACCCATCCTAGGGTGCGCGGACGTGTCAGACGATGCCGAGAACGTCGACAACGTAGGCGGATGCGCTGCCGGTTGTACCCGTGCCCGGCACGATCACGACGATCTGCGAGCCGACCGTGGCGCCGATCAGCTCGGCGGACAGCCCCTTCGGAGCCCCGCCGTTGGAGGCGGCCGCGGAGAGCGACCAGACCACGGGGGCGCCGTCCTGCCAGCTGGATGCCGTCACGGTCTTGCCGGACCAGTCGACGGCGGTGTAGTTGACGACGACGTGATCCTTCTTCGTGACGGTGTCGCCGTGTCCCTGCTTGAGCGTCTCGGATGACACCGTCTTCGGTGCGTCATGGCCCGGGATCGTGATGCCGGGCTGGCCGTTCGGGGCGAGCACGACGGTCGGGAAACCCGGCCGCGCAGGGCGGACGCTGCCGTTCGCCTTCGCGAGGAACGCTCGCTTGATGTCGGCGACGAACACGAGCGACTGGCTCGGGTCGAAGCCGTCCTGCTGTGCGGTGCTGGAACCGAGGATGTTCTTGGCCGTGCCGACGATCGACACCCGGGAACCGACGGGAACGCAACGCAGCGCACTGCCCAGGCCGGGATACGGTGTATCGGTGATCGGAACTCCGAGGGTGAGAGCCTGCATCTTCTTGCCGGTCTTGGCGTCGTAGTAGACCATGTCGGCCTCGACAAGCTGGCCCTGCTCGAGTGGTTGGCCGGTGCCGGTGCGCAGGATGGACCGCTGCAGGCCATGGGAGTACAGGGGCGTGGGGAAGTGCGCGGCCGTCGGGGTTCCGAACGCCCCGGATGCGCTGACGAGCTTGGACGCGCTGCCCGAATCGACGACGCAGCTCGCGTTCGCGTTGGACGTGCAGCCGGTGAGCGCTGCGACGAGCAATCCTGCGGAGATCAACAGGGCGGGTACTCTGCGCACGAGTCCTCTTTCGAAAGCGGAATGGGCGGTGGCGGCGGGTGGCCGCATCCCATGCTAGTGGACGGAGTCTTTGGGTTCGGTGCGAGGCGTCACCGAGCCGACGTCGCGCGCCCTGGCCGCGTCGGCGCCGGCTGCAGCCTCCCGCACGCGTTTGCGCAGGCTCTTCGGGCTCGCGGTGCGCTCGCCGAGAGCGTTGGGCGTCCACGCCTCGACGTCTTCGGCGGTGTAGTCAGCCTTGGATGCGCGACGCTTCACCTCGGGCAGGATCGCGCCGGGAGCGAGCCGGCGCGCGGTGATCAGGAAGCCGGTGTGTGCGATCATCCGGTGGTCGGGTCGCACGGCGAGGCCCTCAACGTGCCAGCCGCGAACCATCGTTTCGGAGGACTGCGGTGCCGTGAAGCTCTGCATGGCGCGGATCGCCTCGGCGACCCGGGAGAGCTGCGTCACCGTGGCCACGTAACACAGCAGCACGCCTCCCGGCGTGAGTGCATCGGCCACTGCCGGCAGGCACTCCCACGGCGCGAGCATGTCGAGCACGACGCGATCGACCGTGCCGTCGGCGACGGTCTGGGGCAAGGTATCGGCCAGGTCCCCCACGGTGATCGACCAGTTCGGCGGAGCCTCGCCGAAAAACGTCGCGACGTTTCCGCGCGCGATGTCCGCGAACTCGTCCCTGCGCTCGAATGATGCGAGTCTTCCCGTGGCGCCGATCGCACGCAGCAACCACAGCGAAAGCGCACCGGAACCGACGCCCGCCTCGACCACCGTCGCACCGGGGAAGACGTCCGCCTGCGCCACGATCTGCGCGGCATCCTTGGGGTACACGATCGCCGCCCCGCGTGGCATCGACATCACGAAATCGGCCAGCAGCGGCCGCAACGCGAGGTGTTCGACGCCGACGTTGTTCGTCACGACCGAACCGTCGGGAAGCCCGATGATCGCATCGTGTTCGAGCGCACCCTTATGGCTGTGGAACACCGCGCCGTGCTCCAGGGTGATGGTGTTCAGGCGACCCTTGGGGCCGGTGAGCTGTACGCGGTCCCCGGCTCGAAAGGGGCCGGATGCCTGTGGTGTGGGGGTCACCGTTCGGTCTCCGCGCCGCGCCGCGCCGCTTCGGCGACAGCGACGAGGTCGACGTAGCCGCGCCCGTCGAGCGTCTGCCAGACCGTGTGCTCGTCGCTCTCGGGCAGCGGGATCATGTGGGGAACGCCGATCGCGATCGTGCCTGCAGCAACCGCGGAGGCGAGGCCGTTCAGCGAGTCCTCGACGGCGATGCTCTCGCGCGGATCGACCCCGAGCAGCCGTGCGGCCGTCAGGTACGGGTCCGGGTGTGGTTTCGCGTGTTCCACCTCGTCGCCGGTGACGAGCACATCGAACGCGTCGAAAGGGATCTTGTCGGCGACCTGTTCGGCCATCCGTCGCACGGACATCGTGACGAGCGCGGTGGGTACGGCTGCCTCGCGCAGTTCGAGCAGCAGCTCGCGCGCCCCGGGACGCCACGGCACGCCGCTGGACTCCAGCTGTTCCTGCACGCGCGTGGTCAGATGCGCAACGATCTCGTCTTCGGACATGTCGACCCCACGTGTCTGGAAGACCCGGGCCGAGGCCCACAACCCCGATCCGACGAGAGCGAGCCCGTCGTCATGGGTCCAGGTGCCACCGAAGGACGAGACCATCTCGGCCTCCGCGCGCATCCAGTACGGTTCGGTGTCGACGAGGGTTCCGTCCATGTCCCAGAGGACGGCGGCAGGCAGGGCATGGTTCACGGGGCACAAGTCTAGGCGGTGGCGGTGACCGACCCGCTCTATCCTGGAGTGATGCCGTGCGCGACGGGCACGCAGGGAACGGGGATGCAGTGGCAGAGGCCAAGGGAGTGCTGGGCGGTCGGATCCTGGTGGTGGCGTTCGAAGGCTGGAACGATGCCGGTGACGCAGCGAGCGGCGCGGTGCGCACGCTCAAGGATGCCCTCGACCTGGTGCCGCTGGCCGCCGTCGACCCCGAGCTCTACTTCGACTACCAGTTCAATCGTCCGACGATCGCCACCGAGGAGGACGGCACTCGCAGCCTGGAATGGCCCGGCGCCGTGCTGTACGGCCCAGCGCGTCCCGGTTCCGGAAGCGATCCTCTGGCAGATGATGCCGAACTGCACGTCAGTGGCGCCAATACCGGCAACATCTATCTGTTGCTCGGCACGGAACCGTCGCGCGGCTGGAAGAGCTTCACCGGTGAACTGCTGGATGCCGCACTCGCCGCGGACGTTGAGGCGGTCGTTCTTCTCGGTGCGATGCTCGCCGACGTGCCGCACACCCGCCCGATCTCGGTCTTCCTCTCCAGCGACAATGCGGGAGTGCGGGATGAGCTCGACCTCGAGCGCCCGAGCTATGAGGGGCCGGTCGGCATTCTCTCGGTGTTCGCCGATGCGGCGGAGAAGGTCGGCATTCCGACGATGGCGATCTGGGCGTCGGTGCCGCATTACGTGCACAACGCGCCGAGCCCGAAGGCGATGCTGGCGTTGATCGACAAGCTCGAGGAGCTGGTCGACGTGACGATTCCGCGCGGAGACCTTGTCGAGGAGTCGACGGCGTGGGAAGCCGGAATCGACGCGCTCGCGGCAGACGACGACGACATGGCGAACTATATCGAGCAGCTCGAGCAGGCGCGTGACACCGTCGATTCGCCGGAGGCCAGCGGTGAGGCGATCGCGCAGGAGTTCGAGCGTTATCTGCGGCGTCGGGGTGACGGCAAGGACGGTCGGGCCGACGGACGTGACCGCCCTGACGAACCCTGGCGTGGCCGCGACTGACGCCCCTCTGTGCTACTCGTCCAGCGGGACGCCCAGCAACGCGTCGACCGCGTCGAAGAGCATTGCGCGGTCGCTCACCCCGACCGTTACGGCGTTGTCGACGATGGACAGCGCCGTCGGCGTGTCAAGGTCGTCTGCCAGCGCGGCGCGCATGGCCCGGATGATGTCGGGAGAGCTGAGCGCGCCCGTCGTGACGGCGCTCCATGAGCGCAGCCGAGCGTCGGCTTGTGTGAGCGCGTCGTCGGTCCACTCCCAGTCCGAACGGTAGTGGTGCGCCAGGAGTGCGAGCCGGATCGCGCGGGGATCGGCGCCGGCCTCGCGCAGCCGGGAGACGAGCACCAGGTTGCCGAGCGACTTGCTCATCTTCTCGCCTTGGTATGCGACCATGCCGGCGTGACTGTACAGGCGCGCGAGCGGATGTCCGGAGAGGGCGGCCGCGTGTCCAGCGCTCATGTCATGGTGCGGAAAGACGAGGTCGGCTCCCCCGCCCTGCACGGTCAGATCGGTGCCCAGATGGGTGAGCGCGATCACCGAGCACTCGATGTGCCAGCCCGGCCGGCCCGGTCCGACGCGTGATGGCCAGGACGGCTCTCCGTCCCGTGCCGAACGCCAGAGCAACGGGTCGAGCGCGTCGCGCTTTCCCGTTCGCTCCGGATCCCCTCCTCGCTCGGCGAACAGCTCGAGCATCCTGGCACGGTCGAGGTTGCTCTCCTCGCCCAGCCGCCACGGCGCGGCGGCCGCCGCTGCGGCGTTGTCGAAGTAGACATCCTCGCCCTGCGCGTCTGCCGTCGGTACGCGGTACGCCAGCCCACGATCGAGTAGCGCGCACACGGCCTCGGCGATCTGATCGATCATCTCGGTGACGGCGACGTAATCCTCCGGTGGCAGGATGTTCAGACTCGCCATGTCGCGCCGGAACAGTTCGATCTGCTCGTCGGCGAGTTGGCGCCACGAGGTTTCCGTCTGCGCTGCCCGTTCGAGCAACGGGTCGTCGATGTCGGTGACGTTCTGTGCGTAGTGCACGCGGAAGCCCGCGTCGATCCAGATGCGCTGCAGCGTGTCGAAGGCGAGATAGGTTGCGGCGTGGCCCATGTGTGTGGCGTCATACGGGGTGATGCCGCAGACGTACAGCCTGGCCACATCGGTGGGTGCGGCGTCGATCAGCGTCTGCGTTGCGGTGTCGAAGACGCGCGGAACCGGGGCCGTGCCGTCGAGTTCGGGGATGTCGGGGCGGGGCCAGGATTTCACCGCATCAGACTACGCGCTCAGGACACCGGTCATGAGCAGCACGATCAGCAGCGCCCCGAGCGCGATGCGGTAGATCACGAACGGAAGAAAGCTTCTTCTGGAGATATACCCCATGAAGAATGCGATCACAGCGAGGCCGACGCCGAAGGCCACTACCGTCGCGAGCAGCGTCTCGACGCCGTTGAAGACCTCGGGGGTACATGCATGGCCGAGCGCGGCCCTGGAGCCGGCGACGCAGGGGTGTTTCACCGAGGTGTACAGCTCGTACAGCCCGCTGCCGAAAACGGCGGGCAGTGCCAATAGGAATGAGTAGCGAGCGGCCGCTCGGCGCTGATATCCCATGAACAGCCCGGCCGTGATCGTGCCGCCCGAGCGGGAGACGCCGGGAATCAGTGCGAGGGCCTGGGCCAGTCCGTAGACGATGCCGTGACCCCACGTCAGTTGCTTCAGCCTGCGCGTCTTCGCCCCAACAACGTCCGCGATCCAGAGCAGGATGCCGAACACGATCAGTGTCGCGGCGACGATCCACAGCGACCGCAGCGTCGTCTCGATGGCTGACTGGAAGATCAGCCCGAGCACGACGATCGGAATACTGCCGATGATGACGAGCCAGCCCATGCGGGCATCCGGGTCGTTGCGTGGGATCCTGCCGAACAGGGCGAGGAACCAGTGCTTCACGATGCGGACGATGTCCCGCCAGAAGTAGACCAGCACCGCCGCTTCGGTGCCGAGCTGGATGATCGCGGTGAATGCGGCGCCGGGGTCGGCACCGGTGCCGATCAGCTCGCCGACGATGCGGATGTGAGCGCTCGACGAGATCGGGAGGAATTCGGTGAGGCCCTGGACGAGGCCGAGAATGAGGGCGCCGATGAAATCCATGGCTCGCTTTCGTGTCGCGGGTCAGCAGGATGCCGATCGCATGCCGTTGGCCGTGCGCGCAGCGTCAGTAGCCGCGGAGCAGATCTCCCAGAACGGCTCTACCGAACTGTAGTGCGTTCAGCGGCACGCGCTCGTCAACACCGTGGAACATTCCCGGAAAATCCAGATCGGCCGGCAGTCGCAGCGGCGCGAACCCATAGCCGGTGATACCGAGTCGGGACAGCGCCTTGTTGTCGGTGCCGCCGGAGAGCAGGTACGGCAGAACCGGGGCGCCCGGATCGTGTGCGTTCAGGCTCGCCGTGATGGCGTCGACCAAGCCGCCGCCGAACTCGGTCTCGAGCCCGACGTCGCGGTGCACGATCTCAACCTCGACGTCGTCACCGACAAGTGCGCGCACCTGCGCGATGACAGCGTCTTCCTCTCCAGGCAGCGTGCGGATGTCGACGAGCGCTTCGGCTCGTCCAGGAACGACGTTGTGCTTGTAGCCCGCGGTCAGCATGGTGGGATTGCTCGTAGTACGCAGCGTCGCCAGGATGAAGCCGGCCGCCGTTCCGGTGCGCAGCACGACCTCGTCGGGGCCGAGCTGCTCGGCGTCGACGTCGAGCAGCCGGGACAGCTCAGCGATCAGTCGGTCAGTCGTGGAGGTGAGGCGGATCGGCCAGTCCTGTCTGCCGATCGTCGCGACCGCTTCGGCGAGCCTGACGATCGCGTTGTCCCGGACCAGCCGCGAGCCGTGCGCGGCGCGTCCACGTGCGACCAGTCGGATCCAGACCAGCGACTTCTCCCCCGTCTGCAGCAGGTAGGCGCGCCGGCCGTTCAGATCGATCGAGTAGCCGCCGACCTCGCTGATCGCCTCGGTCGCGC
>Ga0164242_10004042_pt1 | contig 16524 bp, 12 predicted proteins | sample OricomgcompostMG_FD_108783 | JGI IMG/M metagenome (GOLD analysis project Ga0164242, IMG submission 108783) | Miracle-Growth compost microbial communities from Emeryville, California, USA - Original compost - Miracle growth compost (MG) ...
ATGGTGACACCCATATATTAGCAGGTACTTTATACAATAGTTACACAGTACCATAACCCTAACTCCAAGAACAGGCCATCTGGGCCGTTCATAACGCCATCAGTCCCGTGGGACCCCGAGCGAGTGACCGAAGAACACAATAACCAACCCATACTCGGACAATTAGAATATCAAATCGACTTCCCCAAGTCAAACCCCATTGACACAATCTTTGTATAATAGCAGCAGCAGCACCCTCCTTAATTCCAAGTCCTAGCCAACGGACTGCCCACCTTCGGCGCGAACTGCAGGCTCTTCCTCCGCGCAGCCATCAACCTCATGAGCACCTGCTCGTCCTTCTGGGCATCAAGAATGCCAGCTCCCATATCATAATACAGGGGCGCCTTGGGCGGACACGTCCGCGTCATCAGCTCCGCGCGCGCCTCCGTGAGCGGGTCCTCGCTGTACTCGCTCCCGCCCGACGGCGTCTCGGGCGCCACGTTGGCGGCGTAGCGCGCGATCGCCTCGGGCGCCGGCGTCTTGGGCACCGGCGTCAGGAACGCCGAATCCCACTCCGAGGCGTCGGGGTCGATGCTCTCGCCGTCGGCGTCGACGTCTGAATGGGAGGCGTCCTTACCATCGTCCTCGGGGGTGCGCATCCAGAGGCCGCTATCGCGGCGGTTCTTGGGCGTGCTGGGCGCGGTGTGGCATTCGCGGGCCCCGATGGGGTTGCTGACGCTTCGCGCTGGTGTGCTCACGAGCATGCCGTTCAGGTTGGCTAGTGCCTTTGGCTCCATACTCTTGCGGCGGCGAGCACCTCCGCGGGGCACGAGGGAGGTGTCGATGTAATACGGGGCCTCATCGAGCCATTGGTTCTCACGCTCACAGCTGTCACCACATTAGCATTTAATGCGGAGCACTGATAAAAAAGGTCGGCTGATCCACTTACTCAAGAACCCAGCTCACTCCAACGCATTGAACAACTCCTCCACTCTCGCGAACCTTCTCGAGAGTCCGCTTTCCTCCATCCTTATACACCACATGGGTAATGCCTATCCTGGAGGAAGCTGTCGCGCCATCCGGACCAGGCGGGCTGCTCGGGTTCCAGGGCCAGCTCTTAACACAGCGAGCGCCCATCTGGTTGAGGAGCTCAACAAAGATCCCGCTGGCATCCGAACCCTCACTCGTGTGAACGTCCACAAACGCCACGGCGCCACGAAGTAAGGCCGGGTCAAGGTCGCGCCGAGGTGTGCGAGCCGGTGTACCTGCCATTGACCAACCAGCCTCAGACTTGGTTGGCGTGACGGGAGGAGCGGACTGAGCCCGCCCTGCGTCGTCATCATATTCCTTCTCTACAATACTCTCCCTCCTTTTTGTAGGTGAGTATGAGATAACAGTTGCACTCCTAGTTAAACCATTCGATGGGCGGTGGACAGGCAGACGCGAGATGCTGTGGCTGCGCTTTTTCATCTTCGGACGAGGCGTCGAATCGTCCGCAGGCTTCAGAGGGACCTTGGAGACGGTGTGGAAGTCCCGTACGAGTATCCGTTGAGGAGTAACGGCCGGGACGTTGCCTCGTTGGAACCCATGCGGGAGCAGAGCCGGGTCCACAGGAATCTCGTTCTCGTCTCCGTATTCTTGGCTAGCGTCTGAGAGGGTCTCGTCCGGATCGGTATGGTCCGAGCAATCCTCTACCTGGGCAGGTTCCATGAGCGACATTTCGTTTGCCTCTTTGATCAGAGCCATGTCCTCCTCGGAGATGGGAGCGTCGTCGAACTCGGGCTCAAGGACGCCAGCAGCCAAGGCAGCAGCCATGGCTGCCTCCATTTCCGCATCGACGCTAGCTTCGACTTCGGGCTGAGCAGGGCGGGTATTGGCGGCGATGGCCTCCTCAAAGAAAGCATTCTGGATAGGCGAGTAAGACGGCGCGGGCGAACCCTGCTCTTGTACTGGTATACTGGCATCCATGGAAGAAAGGACATCCGGAGACTCTGGAAGAGGGGCCTTGACAGGGTTTCCGCCCGCGGACCATCCGTTTAGCTGATGGATCAGAGGGGTGAAGCCAAACTTGTCGTCCATCCTCGGTCTCTTAACCGTGCTTTGACGCGCAGATGATTTCACGCTCTTGCCTGATCCAATATTCCGCGGGATCCTTGACGACGAGGCAGGACAGGGAGTGGCTGGGGCGACATCAAAGGTTGAAGTGAAACCGGGTTCGTGATGCAACTCCTTGGTATCCATCTCAGCCTCGGACTCGGAGTCGGCATCGTTGTAGGGTTGCAGGGCCCGCTCACGCAGATCGAAGATGCCACCGGCGAACTTCGGAGGTGAGGCTGGAGGTGTAGTGGTTTCCCGCTCTGCCTGGTGTAGCTCCGCCTCCGGTTCGTCTAGGTGCATAGGGTCACCATCGTCAACAATGCCGTCGTCGGTTTCAGCTACAGCATCCGTCTCGTCCTCCTCATTTGTTTCTTGGAGCGGCAACATCTCCCCCGCAAGAGTCGGATCAGCATGGCGTGGAAGCACTGCCGAAAGCCGACCAGGGAATCGCTTGACGGGTGAACCTTGCTGGGCAGCATCTGCCGCCTCATTAGGGAGCATGTCAATCCCATCGTTGTCGCCGATATTCTCTCCCTCTCTGGCGATTTCCTGTGGTAGAGGTGTTGCCAGGAGAGTTGGCTTCGGTGCTGGAGTCCGTCCAAGGAAGTCTTCATCCTGCTTCCTCGGCAGTGCAAATCCCTTGATAGGAGAGAAAGGGCGTTTAGCTGGTGAATTGAATGATCCCTTGAAAGGGGAAGCAATTGTCTCTTGCCGGGTACCGGTGGGTTCAAAACCCTTGATAGGTGACTGTGGTCGCTTCGCAGGCGACTGCAAAAGGGACGCCTTCAGCGGCGACTGGGCAGCTTGGCTACCTGTGGCAACACCGGGCCGAGAGAGGCTCGGCACTACTCCTTCGACCTTCTTCGCTGGCGACTTCATAGAGTCCTTCCAGGGTGAAGGCGGCGGGCGGCGGCAGGGGCTACCAAATATAACCGGCGGGTTCGTCTGGGTGGTATTATCTTCCGACTCGGCCGGTGGTGGTGGTGGTGGGAGCTCCGGTTTCGTGAGGCGCACAGGGAGTTTCGCAGGGCCCGCTCGCATTCTCGGCCTGGCTACCGGTGTCTTCTCGTCTGCGGCCAGCTCATCTTCGGAATCCGCCGCTCTGTTGTTCAACGCGAGTTGAGTAACCTTCTTAGGGCTCAGTGGAGCGGGCTTTTCGTACTTCTCCTCAGCCAGGATGGCAGACTTGGCGGCCCTGGTAGCCCGCCCAGCGGCGGCAGGTCTCCTCACGGGTTTTGCTCGCAGCAGCCCGGCAGCCGGCTCCGAGGCTTTTGCGGCTCTGCCCTTGGATGTCGTCGCGGCCGGGATGATGTTCTCCTTCTCAGGCTCTTCAAACTTGACTGTCTTCTTGACCGTCGTCCGGGTCGGTGGTTTTACTGTGGAGGTGGCGGCTGTGGAGGTGGCGCGGGCCCGAGTGGTCTTCTTCTCTGGCTCTGCGGGAGGATTCTCTTCGAGCTGTGCTTTCCTTGCTCGGGTAGCCCTCGTCGCTCTAGTAGGCTCTTGCTTGGGCGGTTCCTCCACAACTTTCTTGACTCTAGTCCGTGTGCGGGTTGGAGCTGGCTCCGGCTCCGGCCCTGCTTCGGCCACCTTCTTTTGCCGTGTACGGGTTCTAGTGGTCTTTGGCGCTGGCTCGGGTTGGCCTAGCTCATCGTCCTCGTCGTCTTCCACCTCGTCGGACCTGGTCTTCCTCTTTGTTGCAGTCGAGGTCGACACAGTAGTGGTACGTGTTGCCTTTGCCTTCGCAGCAGCGGTGATTATCTTGGTGGTCTTCAAGCCAGACTCAGCCTTGGCAGCCCTGGCTCGAGTCATCCGTTTGGGGGGTGATTGGGGATCCATGTTGATGGAGTGTAGAGAGATGCCACAAGAAAATCGAATAGACTTGGGTAAAGTAATGGGAGGAATCACGAACGAATCCTCATAAGGTGCGATGGCGGGGGTAAAGAACAAGGAAGGGGTTGTCGATAGGATGCGTGGTTATCCAGGTTATGGTTGTGCTTGGTCGTGACAGGGAAGGAGGAGGTAGCAGGAGGTAGCACACCTTGCAAAAGGTGGATTCATGTTGATGTTGTCGCGTCGTTGCCTGGGCGACATTTTCCAAGGCCAAACCAATCACAAGTGACGCACAATCCACTAAATTAACCCAAATAAGTTTAGTGGGGTACTTTAGTCTCCTCTCGACCTCTCGTGACAATTTCCAACCAACCAACCATTTTGGGGATAAACATAAATGCCCCTTGGCCACGCAAACAACCCCTTTTCTTCGACCTTTCGCTGCACAGAACAGGAGGCAGTAATTAGACTTCAGGGAATATTCACGGTTCATACGCAAGAAGAAGGTATAATAACCCCATCTTAAATGTTTAATTCTGCAGTCTTGTAGGTTCTAAACTTGAACCAAGTATCGTAGAGTTATCGTTCTAATAGTAGAACGGTAGAGCTTTTCTTCATGCCTTACTCCATATCAGCCTTTTAGAGGCCTAGAGTAGGTACCTGTTTTGATGTCAATACGACAAGGAAATATCAAACAACTATCCTAAGAAATTTTGCACATGAAAGAAACTTGATCACTGAGCTTTTCTTCTCCTTTCCTCTTGTGGTTGCCACTACCCTCCCTCTTTCTACTTCGACTCAGTCCCATAAACTATTCCTCTAAGCTTTTCCCTCTCTCCACTCTCTTCACACATAGCCCTAAACAGACTCTTCTCCCCCTCTCCATCCTCTCCCATCTCCCAAAGCTCCTTTGGCGTACCGTACTCCGCGACAACTCCATCGCTAAGCACGAGGATACGGTCGAAGTCGGCAATGGTGCTCAGCCGGTGCGCAATAACAAGCAGCGTAGCCTCGGTAAACTCGTCGCGGATGCTCCGCTGAATGAGGGCATCGGTGTGCATATCCACCGCCGACGTCGCCTCGTCGAGGACCATGACACGCGGGCGGCTGACAATGGCGCGCGCGAGACACAGCAGCTGCCGCTGCCCTTGCGAGAGGTTGAGGCCGCCTTCCGAGACAGGCGAGCCTAGGTCTTCGAAAACGTTGGCGTTCTTGGCTGCTACCGAGCTGACTGTCGGCGTCGGCGAGTCAGGCCCAGCACCGGTCGTTGGGGTTGCGGCGCCCGAGGTGCTAACAAGGTGTACTCGCTCCAGACAGTCGCGGAGCGCGGCATCGGTGTGTTGGTCGAATGGGTCAAGGTTCGACCGGATTGTACCGGAGAACAGTACCGGGTCCTGTTTTTTTTATGATTAGTGGACTGCAAGCGGCGAAATTAAACTGTGTATGAGGTGGTTAGGCGGCTTACTTGTGGGATGATGGCAAGGCGGGAGCGGAGATCATGAAGCTTGATCTCGGAAATGTCAACGCCGTCAATGTAAATGCTCCCGGTCCTCGCTTCCAGGAATCGGAACAGAGCGAGCGTCAACGACGACTTGCCAGCTCCAGTACGGCCCACCACACCAACCCGCTCCTTCCGGTTAACACTGAAAGTAAGCCCCTTCAAAACCGGCGGGAGGTCGGGCGCATAGCCGACGACGAGATCCTCGACCTCGATCCTGCCCTCGGTCGGCCACGCCGCGGAAGGGCTCTTCCCGCCCAGCGACTCGGTCGGCAACTCTGTGTACTCGATGATGCGCTCGGCGGCGTTCATGTTGAGCTCGATGGCGGCGTAGAGCCGGATGGTCCACATCACGCTGTTGGAGAACTCGAGCGCGAACGCGAACGCGAAGCCGGCCAGGGCAGCGTCGATGCTCGGGGTCACGAGGATGAGGATGGCGACAATGGAGGAGAACAGGGACCCGACGAGGCCCATCCTCCAGCCCATCCATCGGTTGAACAGCCACAGATGCCAGGTCGCGGTGGACCAGTCGTCGATCTTCCTGAACATGCGATCCACGTACACCTGCGACTTGTCGAACCCTCGAATAGTAGCAACACCAGTGAGTGCCGAGCCGAACTGTTCGAACACGGGCGACTTCGCGGTACTCTCCAGCCTCTTGACCGGCCGAGCGCCGTCTAGGTATATAAGAGCGTAGTACAGGGCGATGACGAGCAGCACACAGGCCAGAAGGATGATGTAGGGGGACACGAAGAGGCTGGCTGCCAGAATACCCATCAAGCTTAAGAATGCGTTTGCGCCAAAGGAGACCGAGTTGGCAAGCTGGGAATCGACAACGTGGAAGTCTGCGGTAAAGCGGTTTAGGATCCGGCCCATGGGAACCGTATCGAGCCATCTGAGAGGAGTCCGGAGGACTGTGAAGTTGAGTTTCGCAAAGAGCCTGCGGCTCGCTTGCACGGAACCCCTGTAGATGTAGTAAAACTTAAAGGTGCCGATGAGTGACGACATGATGGATAGAGCGAGATAGATACCGAGATAGAATCGTAAACTGTGGTTACCTTCGAGAGTAGGCCCTGAGACGCTGTGAATCGAGGTTTGTTGAATGCCCACGGCATAGAGGTATCCGTGTTCTCTTGATGTATCGAACGTATGCATGACGTTCGTATTCTCCTTTAGATCCTCGCCGGTCCAAATACGGAGCCACCAAGACCGTCCTGCTGGTGGGTTAGTACAAGTTCCCTCGTTCTCTCACTCTCTTTGGGTCAGGAGTCGACATACCAATAGTAACACACTGAACGAGCAGAAAGATAGCAATTGCGATGGCCCAGTAGAAGAAACCGCCACTATCCTGCAGGTACGTTGCATAGACGTGCTTCACGACCGCACCCTTTTCCCGAGTCTCTTCCTCCACGAACTTACGGGCCGACGCCTTGGAATTCATCTTCTTCAAAGCAGCACCGTCCGCACCATCCTCTCCGTCGGTAGAATCATCCGAGTTTACGGCAGTCGGCGCCTCGTCGGCCGCCATCTCCTCAGCCGACTGCTCGTGGCTCTTGATCTGCTGGAGGATACCGCCTTCCGCGAGGTCCGAGAGCAAACCGGCGTGCCTGACTCCGCCCTCGCCTAGTTCCACGAGGTACTTGGTCTTGGACTCGCAGAGCGCGACGTGGTGGGTTACCAGGATCCTCGTTCTGCCGGTGGCGAGTTCGCCAGTGAGGCACTTCTCGAAGATGTGGCGGCCGACGTGGGCATCGACAGCGCTGAAGATGTCGTCTAGGACGAGGATTCCGGCCCTCGAGTATACCGCTCGCGCAAGGGTCACTCGCCACTTCTGACCTCCGCTCAGGTTGATGCCGTTTGCTCCGATCTCCGTCCTCTCTCCATCAGTGAGCATTTCCAAGTCCTTCTTCAAGGCGCACACGTCGATAGTCTTGGTGTACCGATCCTCATCGAATGGAAGACCGAAGACGATATTGTCCCTGATGCTAGCGTTCTCAATCCATGGAATCTGTGCAACGTACGCGATGGCGCCAGGAATGATCCAGTTAGACCTGTTCGCCTTGCTGTCGTGGCGGTCCTGGAGCGGCGGTGCCCTCGGGGCGTAGAGGTTGCCACCCAGTACGTCCACTTCTCCAAGGATTGCGGATAGCATCAGACTCTTCCCGGTTCCAGTCTTCCCCGATATCACGGAAAGCTCTCCTTCGGGGAAGGTCACGTCGACGTTGCGAAGGACGAATCGTTCGCTATCGTCAATCTTGTCGTCGGCCGGCCAGGCGATGGTGGCGCCCTCGAAAGCCACCTCCGGGCCTTCCTTGGAGACGGCGGAAACCTCGGGCGAATTGAGGTACTCTTCAATCCTCTTGATAGAAGTCCAGGCATCCAGCAGGTCGGTCGTCAGTTCGGGGACAACCGATAGCGTGACCTCAAGGGCCCTGAAGACGCCGAGGCTGACGAAAGCGACCGACGGCGTAAGCGTACCATTCAGGCTAGCATATACGGATAGAGATACAGCTGCGAGCAAGGTGGGGCTGGTAATCCAGCAGGCGAGCAGTGCTGTATCGGCCATGTATACCTCCCAGACGCTCTTCAGCTCCCGCTCTCGAACTGTGTTGACCTTGTTTTCCCATTCGGGCTCCAGGGCCGAGAACTTGATTTGGCGAATACCCTGCAACGCTTCTGTAACAACTTCCATCTTCTCATCTCGGACCTGCATCAGGCGGTCCTGGGCAGCAGCGTATTTCTTGGAGAAGTGGATGTTGAAAGGGATGATAGCCACCATGACGAGGAAGCCGGCTGCGAGGGCCTTCCACCCCAGTAGGTGAACCAGGAAAAGTAGAGAGACAGTCAGCTTAAGGACACTACCGGGGAACAAATTCTGGAAGGCGCAGAGATCCGAGACTCTCTTCGCGTCGACGCCAATCAGATTCACGGTGCTCTGCTTGGTCTTTTTCAGCTCCTCTGCCTCGTCCATGTCCGTAGCAAGCTCCGGGGTGTCGGCGGTGGTGGCTTCTCCTGCGGGGCCGGCGGTGGCGGCTTCCGGCGACTCGTCGACCTGGGCCTTCTTTGAAGACCTCCCAGTACCCTTGACGTCCTTCCTCCTCATGGCTTTCTCGAAGACGAGAGCAGATAGCTGGGCTCGGACGGGGACGGTCAGCTGGGCCCAGGAGAGCCAGAAGATGTACGACTCGAGCCACGACTGGGCGATGATGACGACGCCGAGCCAGACAACCCAAATCCAAACATCCGCCCCGTAACTGCCGCTGCCGTGTCTGGCCTCGAGGATGAGGAGGAGCTGTAGGATGACCCATTGGGGAGCAAAGTTGAGAATCGAAGTGCCGACAGTCAAGAACCACTGAAGGGCAAAAGCCGGCCCGTGGGCGATGATCAGCGACTGCCACAAGGGGCGTGTGAAATTGTGTCTCTTCCAAGCGTCGGAGACCCCGCTTGCGCGAGTGTACTGATCAGGTCGCGGGAGGTCAGCCGTATCCAGGGTTTTCTTCTTCTTGGCAAATTTGAGGAGTCCATGGGGCCAGTTGAAGTTGAAGCGACTGAAGGCCGAGACGGTGTGCATGCGATCGACACCTTCGCCCTTGTAGTAGACTTCCGGCCTTCTAGGGAGGGAGAGGCCGGCAACGGCGAGGAAAAGGGTGTCGGCGAGCTCGCTGGCCCGGAGGGCGAAGAGCGTTGGGTTCTCGTGCAAGTCGAGGTCGGCGACCTTGGTACCCTGGATTAGGAGAACGCCCGCAAGTAGGACTGACGATAAGAACGTATAGATGCCAAGATCGTAAGCTTGGACGGACTTCCTGCTCGAAGCAATTGCAATGGCCTGAAACAGGAGGAGGGCCTGGAGAACTCGTGTTAGTTATCATATCGTTAAGCAGGGCAGCGAAGGGGGGAACATACCCAAGCTGCTACGCCCAGCCAGTTCTCTATGCCTAGGTCCTCATCTTGTGTCGAGAGGATACCGACGGCGAGGGATAGACCCGTACCCACGGAAGCGAATAGGAGTATGAAAGCCTTAGGCACCTTGGCCGAGAAGGCTTTCATGGACTCGGCCGTAGCCTTGCCATCTCCGTCCTCGTATAATTCATCGCTCTTCTTCTCGCCGTTGCTAAGCTGAAGTACTAAACTGGTGAACGCGGGGATGGTACATAATGCAAGAACAACCAAGCCTGTTGTAACAATGGGGAACAGCGAATCACTGCGCATCATCATAGCACTGGGTAACGGACTTCGTCAAGCTGGTAGAGAAACACTTCTCTCGATGCTGATCGACCCGACGATAACTGCTGGTGTGGTTTTCCAGAACAGAACTCGTCCGCCAAGATGCAGGGGGAACAAGGAAAGCCGGATAATTAAGGACAAGAAACCTGGCCAGTCCAACAACGGCGGCGCCAGAGAGTCAACTCCTGAGGCACAATCGCAAGCATCAACCCCAATACTTGGACTCAGAGGAACGAGAGCAGTGAGTCATTGGATGGTGCAATGAAAAATCAACGGTGGTGAAAGTAGACTTTTTCTCAAGTATCTGTACTCCGTATTTGAGTACCTGCTTACACACCTCATGCAGCGAAAGGCAGCAACAAAACAGGGCCGGCCAGACCCAAATCTGACCTTCAAAGTTCCCCGCGGTCAAGCGCTGAGGGACAATCTCTAAAAGTCACGAGTCGAACCGACCGCAGCACTTCCGCGCGGGCCCGGAGCACTGTAGCCCCGCTGTTTGACTCATGCGGTGAGAGGTTGGGAAGGTGGATGGGGGGTTGATAAAGTCGAAACCGATCCTTTTGCGGCGTCCTATTTGTTGGGATTGCTTCCCACCCTACATACCCCCTCCGAGGCGCGTCAACTGCACATAATAAGGGAGATATGTAGCACACCATGCGGCCAGGGGCCCGGTTGCATTAGGCAGAGTTAAGAAGGTGAAGTGTGCATTTCCCGCTAACACTCCGTCCGTAGCCCCCCACACTACGGCGAGCCTATGTAGGTTAGTAAATGGACCCTTGCGAGCCGTGGACCACCACTCACCAGCCCCCAACCCCTCTCGGCCGGCCCTTGACCAGCACGATTGATTCACCAAAGCGGCGACGGGAAGCGCGGTGTAAGTGGTACGCAGCGGCTGCAGCCTTAGCCCCTTACGGGCAAAACTCTATGTCCCTGTTTCCCGATGACTTGGGCCCCTGGTTTCTGCCGTTCTCGTGAGTTCGGGTCCAATGGCACCCGTTAAAGGGTCCGAGATATCGGAGGTTGGAACCGGGCGGGCCGCGGGGAGCCACCGCCAAACTATTATTACTACCTCCCCAGCTTTGGCAGGCTGATTGCCGTGCCGATCGCTACCGCGTTTGCTATATGTTTCTGCTTCGCTTTGCTCCAAGGCCCAGTAAATTATTCGTACGTACTCGGAGAATTACCCGGCAGAATGGGTGAGTTGAAGCGGGAATAGAGAAGCCTACCGAGGACCGGCTTGCTGGAAGCTTGAATCTGTTTCCGACTGCGAATCATCAATTGATGCCTTCCAAGGCATCCAGTCACACTGCGTCAGCCAGTGAAGGCAACATGGTTTGCAAGGGCAATGATCCGCGCCGTCAAGTTTCTTCGAGCAGAGTGCCTGGAGCAGGCTGTCATGGGCAGGGCGTTCGCATCTCCCTCCTCCCCTCCTCCTCCTCCTTCCTCTCTCGGCAATTGGTCAACTGCCGCGAGGACCCGGGTTGCCTGGAATCGTAGGCGACTTATCTGTACGTCGTATATGGGGTAGGAGAGAGTGCACCGTACCTACCTATTGCTGGGAGAGAGGGGGAGGAAGTGCATCATCCTCAGGCTAATAGATGGCATTTTCGGGAGCCAAGGCAACAATATCGCTGCCTCATCCCTTCCTTTTTCGCTTTTCGTGAGCAATGTCTGAGCTACTGCAGCGAGACCAGCCACTATCGGCGGCGGGTGGGGTGGTAGTGTGGAGGGGGTAAGCATGCAAGCACGGAACTTAAGGCGTGCCCAATGACACAAGACCGAATTGATGAGAAGGTTAGAATCGGTCGATCACAGATCGAAGCTGTAAGGACTGGTGGTGAGGCAGAGTGCGATCTCATTTGCACTGTACTTATGTTGTCACCGCCATTATGAGTCAACTTGTGGCAAGGCCCATGATTGCGAGAGACGGCTCTGAAGAATGTCGCTGAGGACAAGCTTGAAAATGAGATGGTGCCCGCGGAGTCCCCGAGATGTGGTGGATTTGTCACGAAGAGGTCCGGAGGTTTCAAAACGTTGATTGCCCTCAGATCATCTTCGGAGAGAGAAGCAAACGAGTAAAGCCAGGTTTTGCTGCAGGTGGTGCACGCCGTATCGCCGTTCGAGGGAGGCTCAAGTGAAACGGGACCGAGAGAGCTGCTGCATTCACCACTCTCAAGACACACCCTTGGGCCCGCCCCTTGACGGCGGACGGGGACTCTCGAGGTGACCCTGAATAATACGCGCATGAACAATGCGCGTGGCGTATCAGCACACAGTACACCAAACTGGATGATACGCCGTTCCTCCGGAAGCTTCAGCTTTCGCACGTAGCCGTAACCCCACCCCGGGACACACTAACGAGAAGAAGACGCCCGCCCGTAATAAATCAGATCAGATCTCGCTTGCACTTGTGAATCTTGTGAGATTTGGCGTTTTCGGGCGCTGCAGGAGAACAACCCACGGGCCAATTGGCGTGTCTCCGATTCGCTCTGAAGCGTTAGTGGCGGGTCGCGCCATGGTTTTCTTTTCTTTTCATCTCAGCGCATTCACTTTTGCAGATCTGTTGGTGTTGGCTCAGGTGGAATCAAATCAAACGGCCTTCCGGGCGTGGTGTAATAACCACAGCCGGAGCAAAAGAGACACATTGATCACAGTAGGAAACAGCGTTATGGCGGAGGAGACGGGAGAGTTGAGCTTACCGAAAATTAACACGGCATTGCTGATTGGCTCTGCTCAGACGCCAAAACGCGCTATTTTGAACGGCTGGCACCAGACGGCGGCAGGCAAACTCATCAATTCGCGCCCTCGTGTTAAGAGGGAGAGGTAGCTTCAAGTAACAAAACAAAACTGGTCCAACAAGACAAAACTCGGGGTTCTTAACCGGGGGAACTCTTAGACTACTACTACTACTACTAGTGTACTACGTAGGCACGAGCCTTCCAAAGGGAACGAATGTGCCTGGGCCTCAACGCCGTACAACCAGGTCTGAGAGCATCGGCCCTTGCCCCTCGCCCCTTGCCACGGAAGCTGATCCGACAAGTCCAAAGAGTGTGAGTGCAGCCAGTGAGTTAACTGCCCACTTTACGGTAGCGTTGCGTTGGCCATCTCGTCACACCTCGAGAAACTGCGCCGTGTATCATTCGCCTGGTCCACAAGCGGAGCCCTATCGCCAGCTAGCACCTCCACTAGGAAAGCTCGGCCAACAGCGGACGTTGCCAGCCAACCGAGCGTTTGAGCTGCACAAGCTCTCCTGCAAGTGCCTCCTTCCACAGCCCTGCCAACCACGACATTCACTGCACCTCCTCCACAACCACGAACCACGAGACACACACACACACACACCCACCTCACCTCACCTTCAGCCTCCACCATTATCGACTGATCCTCCCGAGTCAATTGAATACCTGGATCCTAAGACTTCTTCTCCAGTATCACCAAGTACTAGTCGAAAGAGGATAACCAACCTACTATCCCCGCATCAACCCTCTTAACTGTCAACTGTCAACCTCTCGATAATTTGGAGCAGCTTCGCCCGCAGCTCACAGCAAACGCGGCATCCCCCGCCAAGAAAAAAAAAGACACCAACGAACTCGAGTCTCCCAATCCCGAAGCCTCCCAGATGCCACCATGAAGAGCACTCCGCTTATCATCAATTGGCATGACCAAAATGCCCCGATATACTCTGCCCACTTCGAGCCCCACGGCAAGGGACGTCTAGCAACTGCTGCTGGGGACAATAATGTTAGGGTACGTAGATTTAGGTCCCTCTAGCCGACATCCTCTAGCCGGGGGAACTCTGCTCAGAGCTGCGTCGCGTTAATACCTACCCTTCGAACTCTTTCACTGACAACTCTGGCAGCTCTGGAAAATCGAGGGAGATGCCGAAGATAGGAGGGTCGAATACTTGTCGACCTTGTCAAAGCATACACAGGCCGTTAATGTTGTTCGATGGGCCCCGAGAGGTGAGCTGTTACCCTTGCTACTTACACACGTCGGTTTACCTTCACCCCATAACTAACCTTTGCCCTCGCCTCAGGTGAGCTTCTTGCCTCCGCTGGCGACGACGGAAACGTAATCCTATGGGTTCCCGCCGAGAACCATCTCGCGTCCGGTTTTGGCTCCGATGGCCTCGAGGATAAGGAAACATGGCGGGCGAAGCACATGTGTCGATCCTCCGGAGCAGAGATATACGACCTCGCCTGGTCCCCCGATGCTGCCTTCTTTATTATCGGTAGCATGGATAATATTGCACGTATCTATAATGCGGGAACAGGTACGGTGTAAACCCCCGCCTCCGCCTCCGCCCCCGCCCCTTGATGTTGCGTCCTTAGTGTTGCGAGATCCGTTCGTTAACAACAGTTTGAAGGAACCCTTGTCCGCCAAATCGCCGAGCATAGCCATTATGTCCAAGGCGTCGCCTGGGACCCGCTGAACGAGTTTATCGCGACCCAGTCGTCGGACCGCTCCGTCCACGTCTACTCGCTCAAGACCAAGGACGGCCAGTACACCCTCAACGGCCACGACGACAAACCACCGAGGATTGCAAGCCATATCAAGACCGATCTGCCCCCGAGACGGATATCTTCGCAGAGCCCCGCCCCTCCAGACATGGGCCATAGATCGATTCTTGGTGCCATTGAGGCAACCCCTTCTGCGGCCGGTGGTTCCCCAGTCCCTTCGGCACCAGGCACGCCCACGTCGATCGCCTTGCCCATGAACCCACCCAGCGTCATCAGCCACTCGCGTCGGTCGTCGTTCTCCTCTCGACGTTCCGTCTCGCCCGCGCCCTCCTTGCCGCTTCCCGCTGTAATGCCAATGGAGGCTTCACCAAAACCCCACCCGTCGACGACTTCTCTGGGGTTCAAGAACGCCAGTCTTTACGCAAACGAGACCCTGACCTCGTTCTTCCGGCGACTGACATTTACCCCGGACGGTAGCCTTCTGCTCACCCCCGCTGGGCAGTACCAAACCCAACACCAGAACGAGGGCGGGAAGCCAACGAACGAAGTCATTAACACAGTGTACATATACACCAGGGGCGGTATCAACAAGCCCCCAGTTGCGCATCTTCCAGGCCACAAGAAGCCGTCGGTGGCAGTAAGGTGTTCGCCAGTGGTCTACACTCTCCGGCAATCACCGCCTGTCACAAAACACATTACAATCGACACCTCGTCCCCCGAAGACCCCATTCCTGCGTTGCCGGAGCCGTTGTCCAATACATCCCCTGCCCCCTCCGTCATGGAACCACCACCTCCGCCTACCTCGTCCGACACGGCCACATCCACGTCTAAGAATCTCAACTTGGAGACGTCAACCGCCGCGGCTACGCCCAAGTCCGCGTTTTCCTTGCCTTATCGGATGGTGTACGCTGTAGCAACCCAGGACTCCGTCCTTCTGTACGACACACAGCAACAGACACCCATCTGCGTTGTTAGCAACTTGCACTGCGCGACATTCACAGATTTGACCTGGTAAGCATACCAGCAACATGGGCTTTAAAGGACTTTGTGCTAACAATAATGGGGGGTGGAAAGGTCGAGTGATGGTTTAACGTTACTGATATCTTCTTCCGACGGATTCTGCTCTACGCTGTCCTTCTCGCCGTTAGACTTGGGTCAAGTCTATACCGGAGAAATAGGTCCTCAGAAGCCCCACGTGCCCACCGGCACTGGTGCCACGTCGTCCCAGAATACGCCTGTGCCGACACCAACATCTGTGTTTGCGCCCCCCTCACCCTTCCCGAACGGATCACACCATCGACATCGCGATTCGGCCAGTTCTATCACAGCAGCCTCTCCTCCTGCCGCCTCATTTGTCAACCAGCGACCTTCATCACCGGCTCGCTCCAACTCGACCTCGTCTATTATCACACAGTCATCTACAGCGCCAACCGTTGTCATAAGCAACCCGCCCTTGATTGTCGGGCAGGTCCCAAGCCTTACAGCTGCGAGCTCAGGGAAAGTCACTGGAGTGCCGATGACGACCCCGCCAGAGACCCCTCAGGGGTCGACCAGCGGAGCGGGCACGAAGCGAGATACGAGCGAGAGTGAGCTTGAGGACCACTCTGGCGCCAAGCCGAAGAGAAGAAGGATCGCACCAACACCTGTCCACGGACCGCCAGCTGAGAGCGACCCGTCTGCTTAGCTCGTAGTCCGTCAAAAAAAAACGATTGCTAGGAGATATGGACTGCGTGTAAGAATAGCGGAACGAGTTTGGTCTAGGTGCTCAGGATATCAAAAGGGTAACGGCGTTAGTGTTTTGTTTCGGGGGGTTGGCAGATATGTACATACAAAGGTCCCCACGCCGTTCCCTCCTCTCCAGGTTAGTGCGACCGGTTTGCATTCGGTGGTGTTGGCGCGATGGGCATGGCCTCGCGCTTTATTTCTTTGTTTTGTTTCGAGGCGCCGCTTGCAATATGCGGCGACGGATACCACCAGGCTTTGACTCTCCTTTACTGTTTGCTTGACGGCGAGGGGTGAACATATCGCAGCTCTAGGAAGGTATTCTCAACTGGTTCCGGCCTACCTACTTACCACATACCTTACCTTACCTACCTTAGTTTAGGGAGTTACCTAACATTCATGCGCCAATTACCTGGTGAGCATCCTTCGGTCTTAACCTGAATCACGAAATCTGTGCTGGTGACTTGCGGAATTAGACCTTGGAATAAAACTATTCTCAGTCGGGACCATTAACGCAAACAAATGAGGTACGAATCTTCAGCATCAACATCAACAAAGGGTATGTGCAGTACCACGTCTTCCTTGTAGGTGGTATCCAACTAGCAACCAAGGCAACTTATCTCACGGCAGACTTTCCAGGCCTGTCGGCTTCGTACGGCTTAAGTTGCTCCATCGACCCCGCCATCTCCGATAGGCGGGGTCCCCTTGCTGATC
>Ga0164242_10004043_pt1 | contig 16521 bp, 13 predicted proteins | sample OricomgcompostMG_FD_108783 | JGI IMG/M metagenome (GOLD analysis project Ga0164242, IMG submission 108783) | Miracle-Growth compost microbial communities from Emeryville, California, USA - Original compost - Miracle growth compost (MG) ...
CGTATAGGCCCTCCCAGGTGATGAATCCATTCTTGAGTCTAGCAATCCCGGTCGCGGTACCAGTCAGCTTGTCTCTAGATTTTTCTCAGCGTGGACCTCGACGCTCCCATTAAATTAGCCATCCGGCGGCAAGGGCGGCCCAGTCGGTTTGCAGCGCCACTGAACCTGGCTGTCCTGGAGCTGGAGTCCAGCCGTCATTGCGGACCTTTCGTTGGGCATCGAGAATGCCGTATGTCTTGTCTGTATCCAGTACCTCCTCTAGAAGTTCCCCAACGCGCTCGTCGCCACCTGAAAGAAAGTAGAAGTATTTGCGGTACTGGGGCTGGGAGATACGGTCATGCTTAGCGCTATCCGAGAAATGCTGTATGCCATGGCTAGTAACAACCCCTTTCAGTCGCTAATGTGGTACCCGTCAACCTCACTGGTGTGGCGAGTCATAGCCTCGGCGAAGCGATAGATATCTGCCCGGCCAGTGCGAAGGTAATACTGCTAGAAAAACAAGTCGGGTGACAGTTCAGAGTTGTCCCATGCGTACGCTCCGATGTCGTATCGCCAGGTGTGTCTGTCGGAATCATAGGTGTGCATGAAGTCTCCATAGTCTAAGAAGCCATACCAGCGTCGGTCTTCCACCTGGCCCTGGTAAAACGTGGCAAGAAAGTCGAGATGATTCTCGATAGTCGCCTTCTCTTGGGTTGAAAGGTCAGGGAGGCCCCAATATGACCCTAGCGCTTTAGTACCCTTGATATACGCAGGCTCGGCTGCCAAAGCGGGGGGTGCTTTGTATGTTTGCTAAGGACTGCCAAATGATCGCTGGTGGGCGTCTGGTCAAAGGCGAACACAAAGATTTCGCTTGTCCTTGCTATCCCATATGGGGTGTTGAATTCGGGCTCGTAGTCTTCATAGGTAATGTCTAAGGCACCCAGCTGCTTCTCGTAGGTATCTTCACCCATTCCGTCGTGATAGGGCCGGAGGTCCAGCGGTGGACTGTCCGGGCTATATAGCCAGACCGTTACCTCCGCCGTATCTGCGCCTGCATTGGAAATGTCAATCCCTGTGGGATAACGCTTCCAGAAGTCGCGCAGGCCGATAGCGAGGCCGCCTTTAGAGGCGCCGCCAAGGTAAGTGAGGCCCCCGGACCGAGTTCCCCCAGGAATATTGACCCAGCTTCGGCCCGGCTTTGTTCTCTTCTTCAGCGTGAGACCATCGGGGGAGAGCTGACTCAGTCTGTATTCATTCCAGGCAGGAACCCACTTAAGTTTGGACGTAACTCCGGCATCCCATGTACCTACGTCCGGAGTTGCTTTACCTTCGTACTGGGCAGATCTAACCCCCTTTCCGGGATCCCGCCGCAGCCCAGTGATTCCCTGCACCGCTTCGTGAAGAAAGCCACCGTCAACACCAGGTAATCGTATGTGGCGGTTGTACAGCTCCTCGCCCTTCAGTGGGACCTGGAATCGAACGCCCATACCGCTAACAAAGTCTTCCCCGGATTTTCCGTCGTAAACGAAGCTGTGCACGATTCTAATAGCATCCGAGTCCGCGTACAAGTAGAAACGTATAATGAAATGCAGCCAGTCGCCGTGGCTACCACTCTCGGTGATGTGGTGCTTGCCCCTCACTGTGATAAGAGCGTGAACCAAGCCCTATTGCTCTACCGACACGCCTTCAATGCTTTCGAAGTTGTAGTTGTTGATTGAGGCACCACTTCTACTCGAGGCATTGTCCGTGACTGCAGACTGGGAATGAAGAACAAGCTTTCCATCCTCGCCCACAGTTTCCTCAACCGAGATCTTGATAGAGCCGATGAGGACACTTCCGTTTTTAGGAAATGATACCAAAATCTTTCCAGTATTGACCTTGACCTCGGCATCTGAGTCTATGACGTTCAGATCACTCGACCGAATGGAATTGGTGTCACGAGCCGATGCGGACGACTGCTTGCTTTCTTGAACGACCGATGCCTTGACGGTGTATTCGTCGATTAGGTTTTCAGATCCGGGAATGGCGTGCGCAGTCCATTTGATTGAGCCGTCACGCCAGTAGCCAGTCACCCACGATTCAAGGGTGTGCTCCGAAAAACCTGCAGAAATGGAGAACCTGGTTCCGTCGGGGCCAGTATTGACCCTGGGGTCATGGAAGTCCAAATGAGGCACCCGAGTTGTATCCCCGAATATCACCAACCCATCGTACTTTAACAGCCGTTGAGGTACTGTTGCCGTATGGCCTTGAGGTCCCAGGCCCAATTAAGGCCGTAAAGGCGACGAGACCAAGAGACGACCGCAACATCCTACCAATAAATACCTGCGACGAATCGTGATTGACGAGGATGATGCCGTTAACAGAATGAAGGACAGAGGGCAGCGCCATGGAAGAATTTGGCCCTCATTTAATTAATATGGGAAGAGCCACATTCCTCGGGCTCGGGCGATGAGAAGGCGAGGACTGGGGGTTGAGTATGACTCTCCGGGTTATTTAGCATTATTTCCAGGTTCCGGGCCCCAACTCCTGTATCGGACCAAAGTGATGGCGAACGGCCACCAGAAGCGGCAGAGGTGAGATCCAATCGTATCATCGACGCACTGAATCTGCTCGATGGCCCGAAGCACGGGTATCTTCTTCTCAAACGATAAAATACCACCTGCCCTACGAACGGTACAGGTGTAGACACTCCGAGGCTAAATTCTACTGATGTTGTCACCCCATCTGCGAAGGTCCCTTTTGTACACTTTCATCTAGCTACCGGCAAAAGTCTGAGGTAAATTTTCGACAAGAACAAGCCCAATTCCACCTTTCCATCCAACTTCCCATCTACCTAGTCGTCGAATGAAAGAGTTGGTCTCCGCTCGGTATGGCTTGGCAAAATGGCGTAACTCCTTCGGGTCTCGAAACGTCATCTATAACTACAACGGAGGGTTGCATCACCGGTAGGCGAGCCAGGATTAGCTCTCCTCGATGGACCAAGAGATAAAACTACACAAGCTATATTAGCCAAGACATGGGGCGACGTAATATGATCAACTAGTCCTTCAGCTGAAATATATCGAAGCTTGCCTACTACACAATAGTTGACAGGCTTTGACAGGGACCGGGCGCTCCATCGTAAAGATAAATCAGATTAGATGGTCCTTTTCGCATAAGCACGAACCTTCTAATGTGGACTGGTTGGAGTATGTAGCTTGAAGCCTATAATTGTAGACAAACACCTAACCCAACTAAAAAGACGCTGACCAGGCTCATACATAACCCTGCATTGGTACTTTAGGAGACCTAGTTGGGTGTCTAGCCTTGATTCTTGTGTGCACAAGCGCGCCCCTGCCCACCTTGTACCAGTCGTCTGGAATCTATCACTGGCGCCCCTTTCCCAATTCAATTCAATATGTCTAGAGGCACAGTCCCTAATAATGAGCCACTGATGCTCCGATATCAAAAAGAGTTGACGGGGTTAAGCTTACGAATGTAAATGTGGATTCGGATACTACCCGTATCACGTACGTACTTCTAATCTTAGATGGGTTAGCTAGGAAATAATCAACTGCAAGGTGATATTTATTAGCCTGTAGTTTATATATGGATGGATCTTGCCTGGCTCGGAATCCTGTTTCATTGCTCTATTGTATGTTGAGGTAAACATACTGCTTGAGGAAATACTACCTTGAAATAGACGTGGAAGGTCTATTCAGACCGGCTCGATTAATGACTACAATCTCTCCTTGGTAAGTTTGCGATTCTACGAGTGCTTTCGTCGAATACTCTATCGTCTTGTTCCCAACCCAAGTCAAATTGATTGCAGGCCGCAATGGGAATTGGTGCTCCGTTCGGAGATGTGCCTGATCACATTTCCGCCCCTAACCTAGCACCAGTACCCACAGCTCTCGTCCAGCACTGGCTGGATCCACGTATTACAAAATGATTGCGGCGGAGTCTAGCGCTAGTATTTGACTTCTAGGCCGCTGTAGTCGTTATCTGGACTGCTTTCATCGCTGTCGTTACTCTAAAGCTATCTATGTCAACGTAGCACCCCTTTCAACTGTGACTATGGCACGAACAATAGATGTGTTGGCTGATTGTATGACATGCGCTTGCTATTCCTTTGATCAAGATCGCTCGCTCGTTCCGTGGGCTAGTATTAACGCCCACAGAGCTCTACTCACATCCTCACAGAATTAATAGGTCGACACATATTTCCCAGGTAGGCTTGCGTACTGCATCGGTATGGGAGGTGAAGCCTTGAGTGGCGGTTGGAGGAAGCCCCCGGGGCTTCGTTGGACTGTAGCGCGGTACCTGTTGAGTGCTGTTTCCTATAGGGGATTCAACTCCTACGCATTCACTGGCCAGCTCAGGGATTGTTGTCTAAGCCACAAAGCCCACGTCAATTGAGCGTGCCATAATTGGCGTCTTGTGGCCAGAGTCATGACTTGCTCACGTTGGAGCGGTCGTCGAGCTTTCGCTCCACTGGCCGTCCTGAGTCGTGCAATTCCGTCCTCGTCCGACTTGACGTTCTAGAACCAGAACGGCTGTCGAAGTTTCTTTGTCGAAAGGTCCGATTCCGGAACGTTGGAAGAAGTGCGCAAGGTGGCAAAGCCGAAGGACCCGACCTGTTGGTACCGCGCCCCTGGACACGTGTAAGTGGGCCGGATGGTGGCTTCATTCCAGCCACCACTCCACTTTCTCCAACAACGAAGAGCCAACGAGATTCCGAGGGTTCCTGAACCTGAGTCGCTTCAGGCACAAGGTCTCCTTGTGGGACAGGAACAGCCAGTAGGCCCCCTTGGCCGGATCTCTAGCCTGGTCGGAAGGTGAATAAGCATAAGTCGTCCCCACTTGGGGTAAAAGCCTTGTGGAGAATTTGAAGGGGTAAAAAACCAAAATGTCAAATTCTAGAAGGGGTTGTGGAGAATGTGGAATGTTTACAAAAACCAAAATTGCGGGCTGATAATGGTTCTGTCGATTGTTAGTAGCATTGGGCCTCGATGCCGCCAGCCAGCCCGGTTGGATGTGCTGGTACTGGCTGTAGTCTGGCATGCTATGTTCTCGGGTATATAAGGGGACAACACCCTCTGACTATCAGCGTCCTTCTAACTTTGCTTCATCAAGTTGTTATACTCGTTCCTTACTCCTTCATTTACTCCTTTGTGTTTTACCAGCTGTGGCCGGCCACTCCTTGACCCAGTCACTTTCCTGCCTTGTTTTACGTATTCAATATCAAGGTTCTGCCTTTCAACGCTAGTCCGAACTCCTTTCACGGACACACACATCACTCCTTCGATTTACTCGACTCCCACCCCTCTACTTTTACAAGATGCATGGCTTTATTCCTTTCTCACTGCTTGCAGCTGCAGCTGGAGCCACAGCCACGGGGATCTCGGCTACTCCTCATGACAGTTATTCCTCGTCGGTAGGCGTGTTGGGCTGCAAGATCAACACCGACCGCGTTGCCTACTGGCCTGACTCCGTCGATTGCAACAACATCTGCGTCAAATTGACGTATGAGGGTCGGTCTGTCAACTTGCTCCGAATCGACCAGTCTGGCGGTGCCCATGATATCAGCTACGACGCCTGGAACTACTTGCAGACCGGAGAGTCTGCTACCACCAACCCCATTTCTGGCGGTGGCGTTGCCATGGACTACGAAAACGTGGATGCGTCTGAATGCGCCGACCTTATCCACACCGACGGTACTAAGCTGCCGTTCAGCGCCTCCAACAGCATGGATTTCGTGAGCAGCTGTCTGGCTCAGCCCGACAGTTGGGTCGCTAAGAACTACGTACTGTACAATATTGTCGATTCCCTTTGCTCTTGGGGGTATGACGAGACCTGCACGCTCGACCTTGCTACCAGCAACCAGCCTAGCTGCCCCCACACCCTTGGCGCGACCCAACCCCTATCGGGTGACCCAGTATACGATATCAAGTACCCATCGGGAGAAAAGGTTGATGCGTCCAATGGCAATGCTGTGTCTAGGGTCAGGGCCACCCGGAGCTCTACTGGCCCCAGAACTACCAGCCGTGGCACCGGCAAGCCGAGCGCCAATCTGGCTGCAGTGTTTGCCTTGATTTCGGGTATCGTTATGTATCCAATCCTCACGGTCTTTTAGATTGGGCTATAGAGCATAGTCTTAATTGCACAATCATTCAATGTACACATATTCGATCATCACTAGACATAGAATCGATCGCTGCATTTTATTTTCCTTGGCCCTGATTGAATCTTTTGCTACAAGATATCCAAAGGATAATTAACTTCGTAGGTCACATACGAAATTGTTAGCCACACGAACCACCGTCTTCTATCTCTGATTATCCGCGATCTTGTGGTGAAGCCTTTGCGAGGTCAAACATGCCAACACGGCCACAGGATTCGAGGGGTATGGAGGTACCAGAATGTCTGCCAGCCGCTGTCGACATCTCTGAAACAGCGCCGTCAGCGCCGAGGCAGGCCCCGGTTCACCTGGCGCGCGAACGCGTACAAATTCGCTGAGGCACGGAATAGAGTTTTACCTTCAAACTGAGAACCACCTCAACCAGTGCGGTATTTTACGAAAGCTCGCTCGAGAGCACTATTCTTTTCTCGGGTCTCGGGTGTCGTGACTTGAATCGCGCCAGACCACGACAAAGTTCAAGGCATTCTTTCTAGTCTCCGAGCTTACGGAAATATGTGCCTCGACAGACGACGAAGAGACACAGATGTGCTTGTAGAGTTGCACAGCTCCTTGGCGACCTTCGCCGTGAATAACACGAGGCGGCTAGTGCACCTACTCGAGGGCGAATAGGATTGCAAAATAATAATAATGCGAAATCCATTTCCTAATCTACTCAAGTACATATATCAGATCGTGGCGCAACCAGCGAACCGAAACTCTCTACTCCGTATTGATAGGGTCAGGCCGAATCGCGCGACGACTCACGAATCGGTTCGGCTACTAAAGAGGCGTGAAATAAAATGACCTGGCAGATTACCTATTACACTACGGATTAAATCTAAAATATTGACAAAAGAAGTATATAAATAGGGGTTATCTTGCCTTGCCAGCATAGATAGCCATGTAGCCCCTTTAATAAAACTCGGGCAAATCTCCAAAACTCGGCACCGGCTTCGAGCAGTCCCAGTCAGGCTTATACGCCAGGGCGGGTAAGAATTCGCCGTCCAAACCAGCCTCGTAACTCCATAGGTATGCCGTCTCCGTCTTCCAGGTCCAGTAGAACCAGCCCCACGACTTCTCGAACGCCGACATCTGAGCCTCGGCCCAGGTCTGCAGGAATAGCTTGTAACTGCGACTAAAGGTGGACGGGTCGGCGTTGGCTTTGTCGCAGTCGCATCTGCTGTCGAGTGTGGGACATTTCGGTTCTGGGCCCCCGTCGCCGCTGAAGAAGGTTCCTGCCCATCGAGCGCCGTTACCGACGCCATTGAGGTACAGTGTGCAATCGGTGTCGGCCTGAGACCACTCGCCGACGATGGTGGGGCCGAAGCCGGTGGAGGTATCCATGCTGCTAGTCATCCCTCCCGCGAAAGCGGTACAAGCAAAATCAACCCTAGCGGAGTGCTTAAGCCCGATGAGCCCATCGTCGAAGATGGTATATTCATGCACATCAACAACTAGATTATCACCGTGCCCCTGTAGTTTTCCCTTCCAGGCTTCTAGGCCCCTAATTGCCTCGCTGAAGACCTGGATCGCGCCGACGCCGTTGTCGTGCACAATCTTGTACGCCGCCTCCGTCCACTCGATGAGGGCGTCTTGCGGGATGACTTTTGCGGGCTCATTGCCCAGTCCGTAGAGGGCCACGACGTTCTTGTACCGATCCTGGGCAAAGAATTTGGATAGCTGATCATGGATGTCCAAAGTACGCTGGGCGTTGACTTTACCGTCAGGACCCACCAGCCACCCCACTGTTCCCTGGCGCCCGCTGTGGTTCCACCCGTTCTGGCTGCCAGGCATGCCGTGAAGGTCAAGTTTGACGCGCAAGCCATACCGGCGCGCCCACTCGATGCCACGGAGGAGGTAGCGCCAAGAGACACTAGCGACGTACGGATCCCCTTCGTAGGTCCGGACAGCCCAGTAGGAGAAGGGAATCCGGACATGGTCTAGCCCGGAGTCAGCGATGCGTTTGAAGTCGCGCTCCGTGATAAAAGTAGAATAGTGCTTCTCCAAGGTTGAGGCGGCGTCTTTGCCTAGGTGCTTGCACAGACTGTATTCGTCAACCAAAGAATCGGAGAAGAGAGATGGGGTGATGAACGGCTCGAGTGAGAGCCATCCGCCGATGCTAACTCCGCGGATCGGCCGGGTCGCATAAGAGCCCCACTTTTGGTTCAGACGCGGTACATTCTGGTTTGCGCGTGCCGAGTCGTCCCAGGTCGAGTTGAGGCCAACGATTGGAAGACCGCCGACCGTCTTATCAGTAAATGTACAGTTGAAGTCCGTCATATCCAGCCACGAGGTCGGGTCCATGGAAGTCCCTTTTGCCGTGGACGGGATGCTTTCCGGTTTTGTGCACGTTGTCGGTTTTGGTGCGCTTGAACCGGATGTAGCGGTGGCAGTTGCCTGGCCAGCCGTGGAGGGACCTCCTCCGGGGGAGGACCCAGAGCCGTCGGCTCCACCGGTTCCAGAGCCAGAGTCGGATGAAGTGTCCGACGCGCTGTCCGACTTCGAGCCCACGCGAATGACGTTCGTACCGATAAGCGCCCCAACAACCGCGCCAGCAGTCACAAGGAGTACGAGGATAATTGCGATCCAAATCCCTAAGACATAAATAGACATTAGCAATCTCAACCCACTTCTGGTAGTGACTCGCGAAGGGGCCATCGGCTCACAAATTGGTCTTATCCTCCTCGATCTCCTTGGGTCGGGGTGTTTCCTCGCTCCGCTCAAGTTGTCCGTGCTCCTGTCGGGCCCTGGCATGGTGCTCGTGTCCCAGTCGGCGTCTCCTGCCATGGTCAAAGAACAAATTTGTTAAATAGTTGCGTCTAACCGCATGTTCCGATGCTGTTTCCCGATCTCACTGGCGGCGCAAATCGCCTGCCTTCTCGGCTCGTACGGAGGCGGTGTTACGTTCGTGATAAATAGCGTGGTTAAACGAGAGACATGTTTGGGCGCAGGAATGGTAATCAAGCAATCGTTCGGCCGTCACATCCGGATGAGTGTATTGGACGACGCGAGGCAGTATCCTAGCGGTGTCGTGTAAGCTCTGCCCGTTCCTGCGAACGATTACCTGGGGAAAACCAACGCAGAGAAGAGCGCCGCGGGGTGATGCAAGAGTTGGACAGGGAGGCTGCAGCATTCGCACGAAGCTTGGGGAATAATTAATTATAACAAGGAGAACGGCCGTTGGTAATCTCAGGCTAAACGCCCCATTTGGCCTAGTATGCCACTCCTGCATGCGCCAATGGGCTTGGCTTGCATTGTGTCGTATTATTGCTTCTCACAGCGCGTTGCGATTCGCCCTAGAGGCTGACAATAACGGTTGAAATACGAGGGGCCCCATGGCATTAAGGTTTGCTATTGGACACAATTTACAGCACGGCACAGCCCTACCTGTTGCGAAGCCCTGACCCCGAATTCCCAGGAATTTTACTCACGTGCAGCCATGCAGGGTCCTCCAATTCTCAACTCTGGTAAATAAACGAGATGGGCTAAGCCATAATCAGCTAGCCTCCTTTCGGGTTACGAGGACTGCTGCCCTTTTTAGGTCTCGAGCTTACTCACTCCCGCCCATCAGTTACTTCGTGCATCTTACCTGCTTTCCATAGGTTCAAGAACATCCCCCTTAGTTTCCCAGAGGACTGATTCTAGCTACCATGCAGGGACATCCAGACTGTAAGAGGTCTGAACGGAATGGGGTGCACATGAAGTGAGGGATACGCCGTCTCCTCCGAAGAGCCTAAATTATCCAATAATAAGTTCCTCATTCACCGTTGCTGTTACTGGAGAGTTACTGGATAATTAGGGTAGGACGCGAAGCGAGTGATTTTACAGTTCTCGGCGTACAACCTCGTGTTGACTCATGAGTATTCTAGGAGCTTGACTAGAATGACTTCAATACCAGTTGTAATACCGAGTCTCCACAGGCTGCTGTATTGCTTCAGAATTCCTTCCAAATAAGTTTGGACCGCAGGTCGGTCTACTTAACAACAACGGGCAGTTCACCTCCTTTCAGTCAGGATGCAGTTCCCAAGCGAAAAGAGAAAAGGATCCAACCTCCCCACTTCCTACCTAATCGTTGGGTCCCGTCCAACCACTTGAGGAAGGGACGTGCAGAGTTGTGCCTCATACTCCAAGGTAAGAAAGAATTGGCATGTTACTAGCAGGAAATTCCTCGCTGGGGAGTGGCCTGACGTGACTGTTATTTTGCCCCCGGTTGGGTTCGCCCCCACGGCAGGAGTCTCTCGCCAGCCTTGTGCAACCCAAAGAAAAAAAGGCCGAAGAACGTTAGAGCAATCGCCAATGGGTTAACGCTTTAAGTGGCGAAGTGGAGAGCTTATATTGGGCTGTCTCCTTCGTGGCCTTTCTAGTTCCTCGATGCGTCCTTTGCCCAGGCTTGGCCCCGCGTCTCAGTTCCCAACCGTTACGAGCCAGATTCCGGGGGTGTACGAGCGTGCGAGTTCTACGAGAGGACCGTACTAGGTCCCTAGGTCATATGTCCCTTCAGACGCTTCTAGAATTCCTAGTCCAAATCCACTCCTCACAGGCTTGCAGCGACTCACGGGGTTGGTAAAACAGCATCGAGACAGGGTTATAATACTTCATGAATAAAGCAAATGAATTGTGCAGGCCGTTCGCGAGCCTTGACGATGCCGATGAAGAGGTACGGAAAATCCCGCCCCTCTGAACCAGACAGGTGCATGATCATCTGCATCTACGAGCCAGAGAGGATGATTAACAGTGTTATACGAACCAAGTTACTGATACCGCCATTTTCGCAAGTTTTGTCCTTTATCAATCACTCCCGATAATCCTGTCTTGTGGATTTCGTTGTATTAGCGTGTGGTGAAACACAGAGTGGCTCCCACCGACCGATCGGCCACTCTGGTATGCGATATGCGAGATATCCAAATTGTTGGTTAGTTGTAAAGCAAGAAACTATCCTGTCTAGCGCTAACAATCCCAATCACCACTTCTAGATGTCAAATGGTTATAGGTAAGCGTTACTAACGCCTTTTAGTGACGCTAAAAAATACTAGCTAGCCGCGCGTTCGATATAGAGACCTGTTTGACTCAGCTAGGCACTTAATACCGATCTCACTGCACGCCCAGATCTCCAATCTCCTAGCCGCCAAAATCAGTAAACCTTCAAACTGTGAAACTAGCCCGCGATACCCCGTAGGGTGGCTAAACTTCTACTTTGCGTTTTCATCGGCAACTTCCAGCGTACATGTACAACCTTGCCACAATTAACAAGTGTCCTACCTAACCTCTGCATCAGTTGATGGGCTGACCTCTTAGCCCTTGGACTTCGACGGTGTTTTTAATAGGTTGAGATTCGTATTCTCGACGTCTTAATTTATTGGTCGCTAGATAAGTCAAAGTTTAGATCCTTGATGCCCTGGTCGTTGAAAGTCAAGTTCGTACCTGGTATTTAGAGGTTGCTGAGTCTACGATTGGGAGTATGGCAATGATGTACATACCTTATGTAGCAAGGGTAGGCTACTACCTAGGTAGTGGTGGAGTTGGCAGTGCGCAGGCCTGGGAGTGCGTACAAGGGCCATCCAAGGCCGCGCATGATTGGCCGTGCTTCATACACGTGTGTGCGTTTAGCAGCCACGTGCGCGTACTTATTGGCTGTCGCAATAAATTCTTCATTCCTTCCCGATATGACGGAGAGACTGGGCCCCTGTTTACCGGGCCACTCCGCAACCTTGCCGTACGTCATTGCGGGTATTGGGCCGACTTGCCCCTAGAGGCGAATGGCTAGCAGTGGGCGGGACGAATATAAAAAGGAGAACGGGCAACCTAACGGTAGCCATCACAGAACCGTAATTGTCAAGATACAGAAGCCTGCCCACAAAATACCATGCTTTGGTCTACATTGTTCTTCACAGTTTGGGCCGCGGGAACGTCGGCCCAGTCTGACAGTCCCATCTCACAGGCCCTGCAGGACATTCTTGCTAAGGCTGGCACTGGCCCGTATGTCTACCCAACCTCGTTTACTCAAGGCATCATTCCGAAGGCTTTGCATTCGCACAATGATTACTGGCGGCCCGTTCCATTTTACTCGGCGCTTTCGGCGGGCGCGGTGAGTGTCGAAGCCGACGTGTGGCTGGTCAACGGAACACTGCTTGTCGGCCATGAAGAGAGTGCTCTCACAGCTTCGCGCAGCTTCGACAAGTTGTATGTCCAGCCGATCCTAAGTGTTGTCCAAGCACAGAACCCAAATAGCAGTTTTGTATCCGGGCCAACCAATCACGGAGTCTTCGATACATCTAGCGGTCAGACACTATACCTTTGGGTCGACGTTAAGACAGACGGTGCAAGCACCTTTCGCCATGTAGTCCGCGCCTTACGGCCTCTACGAGACGCTGGCTACCTAACGACCTTTGATGGGACAACTGTGTCAACCGGCCCGGTGACCGTGATTGGCACCGGGAACACGCCACTTGATCAGGTGCAGGGAGTGTCACCTCGAGATTACTTCTGGGATGGGCCACTGGTGACGTTAGGGACAGCATTCTCCAACATTACCAAGGAGGTGAGCCCTATTGCTAGCACTGACTTCGCCGTCGTGTTTGGCGATGTGCGCAATCAGACGTTCAACGCTACGCAGCTCGATACCTTGAGGAATCAAGTTGCTACGGCGCACGGCAAAGGCATCGGTGTCCGGTATTGGGATCAACCCGGTTGGCCTGTGGGGACTAGGAATGCGGTCTGGAGGATATTGTGGGATAATGGCGTCGACCTGCTGAACGTAGATGACCTGGAGGGGGCTGCCAATTTCTGGGAGAATAGTGGATGACAATGGAAGTCTGTGGCTTGCACGGAGAGTTCGGGGGATAACGCACGTAATGTTATATGAGGAATGGAGCACTTGAACCTGATATCATGCTTTCCAATGTAACGGGAGAAGAGGGGTTCGACGTGGGCCCGATGTACCAGCTCTAGATCCCCAGATGTACGGAAATCAGCATGATTTCGATTTGAGAACGGAAGTTTGCACTGAAGACGGGCGGGCAGGCTGGCCCCGATCCCGAGATGCGAGGAAAACCAAGGTAGATTGTGGGCGCCTAGCGACCGCAACAACAATACAGTAACAAACAGGTCAGCCAAGAAAAAGAGGCCGTTAGTCAAAAGAAAACGCGTCAATTGAGATATGTAGGAAAAGAGTGTGTGGCGATGATCCTCCTTCACTCTCGAGTCAAGAGGATATAGGTCTGCGAAATACAAAAAGGAAGGTGCCGTGTCTGATCAGGGCATCAGGCCAACTAGGATCCCAAGGTATCTACGGATCCCTACTTCGGTACCGATACCTTAGCGCACGTTACATGTACGTTAGGCCTGACAAGTACATAGGTACACGGTAGTATATCGGCAGCTTCAAGTCCCCTTGGTGGCCCAGTCGGCCGTTGCCCGTGCCACAAGCCCACTTGATCTGACTCTCGCAAGGTCTCGATTCGAAGAGCGGCCGCACCATTAATTACGTCGCAGGCTAGTTGCAACCGTGCACGCGAGCCAAAATGCCGAAACGAACCGGCCAGGGGGTGAACAACAAGTGCAGCGGCCGCCAGCATCCTCACTCTCAAGCGCACCAGAATGGGGGCAGATGGCAACTTAGGATTTGGCGCTTACATACTGAAAGACGCTAGAGCGGCTGCAGGCTTTGGTGTCTGACCTTCGCTTCAGCTGAAGCAGGCACCCTCAAAAAAACACCGGGAAAATCCTATTTGACGGATTCAAATTCACCACCCCTGACGAGACATACGTGCGTCGTCTCCAATGAGCACCGTCGCTGTAGCGCCATAAGCGACCAGCGAGATTCAGCTTCCTTCTTTGATAATACTTGTCTCTGACCAGACGCGGATCTGGCCCGGCCCTGTGCGACACAATTTCAGAGCCGTTCCGGAGCCAAACAAATGAATAAATAGGTACCACAGTAGTTCATTCCCTGGAGCCTGAAGCTAAACCCAGTGACCGACACCCCACTGCAAGGATCTTCCCATGCACGAGCCAATGGATCCGCCAGAGCAGTTGGCTCCTTCATTTCCTACGATAACCTTATAAGTTTCTTGATTTCCAGACTTCTGCGCCGAATTGTTGGTTCTCGGCGTGCCTTGCCTCCATCATCCTAGTCCTGCGGCACAACAGCCGTTGGCTCCACGCATAGCCCACCATGTCGGTAGATCACTTCGAGGACTTTCCCTCGTGGCAACTAATGAACTTCTCGCGGAACTGTACCATATGGGGTGACTGGTTAGGCGTCGTATTGGCGCCGGACCCCTCATTGGACACGACAGTACTCATCGGCCCAGCTATCCAGTCGGGCCTCGCACTATTCATCACAGCGCTTCCGGACAATGCGACTGCCTATCAAGGAAATATGTCAGTCACCGAGGTCTACACGAGAATCAGTGAGTGGTATACATACAACATGTTTTATTCTTGGGAAGGGAACGAAAACCAGACCGAGGGAGCCTGGAACATAAATTCCGATTTCATAAAGAATGTCGTGGTACAACCTGCACTACAATGCCCGGACGAGTTTTACCACGCTATGGCCTATGTGGGCAATGCAGATTTGACAGGAATCGGTGTAAGTTGTGCTGGTCTCTCTGCACGTCTACGAGCCAACTACTGACGCCTTGATTGCCCCTAGGTTTTATTGCCCCTAGGTTTTTATCTCGTACCTTGTGGAAGCGTTATTTGTCACCGCATATTTGTTTGCCTTCACAGGTTGGCACATACGAGGATACTTCAAAGCCAAGAAGCGTTGCGGTTTCCATGACACTTCGTTGAAACCAACTCACTCAACGCCCACGGGCCTCAGTGCCAAACTAGCGAGATTGTCCCTTCCTCGGAGCGTTCTTGACTCTTTCCGCTCCCTAGATGGTTTCCTTTCTGCCGCCATGCTGATATGCCTCGCTATGCTCTGTGCGTCCCTCTACCTAGACGGCCAAGGGCTAAAGGCTCGGGATAATCCCAAGGACAACAGCCTCAAAAATTTCAACATCATCAGCAATGTGGACTATCCGTTCCACAGCACCACTCCATACGACATGATCCTGTCATTCCTCGCCTCATGCTTCTCCGTCTTCCCGGTACTGTTGCTCTACGCACTGAAGGGCCGCCGCAGCCATAGTAGCAGTGGCAAAGAAGGCGAGAACCATCCGGAGGATAAACGTGGTGTATGGATGCGCCGATGCTTCATGATAGTGATTTGGATCCTGGTGGTGGTCGAAGTGTTCCTCTCCCCTCGCGGAAATCTAGACTATGCTCAACGTAATTCCGCCGACCAGGATGCCAACATCGACCCCTGCAACCATCGCGGCGGCACGGTCTACTGGCAGGCCATGCAGGTGGTGGGGGGGCTTGTCATCGCAATCCCGCTACTGTGGATGTTCATAACCGCCCTCCTTCTTACCGGATTTGCCATACCTGGTGTGGTCAGCAATCGCTGGATCCGCAGGTGGCGGACCGTCTGGCGGCTGGGCGTGGCGTGGGTCAACCTGATGATCATGCGGGCTATCTTCTTTTACTTTGCCTCCCTGCGCATCGAGATCATCCACTCGGCAGGTGCTGGGGACGCGCAAAACACTTGGGGTTTCGGCCAGGTTCTGGCGCTCGCAACATGGGTTCCCACAGTGGCCGAGTTCGGTTACATCTTCATCTGTAAGTTTCAGTTAGAGCCCCAAGAGATATACCTCTCTAGCATTTCTTTTACCATTATTTTGTACTAACACCAATGGTCTAGGGGGTCTTGAAGAAGGCCTTGACTCGCACATGCCGTCGGGCTTCGAGGTTCAGCGCGTGAACTCGGGCTTGGATATAGACGCAGATGCATCAGTCGGGCCAGACCCTTATGAGATGCAGCAGATGCCCCTCACCAATGAGAAGCACATCACTTTGCCGAGCAACCATAACCCGTCAGAACCATACCCCGGAGGAGGGCAAACCTTGACGAGCGGGCATGTGACTGATGCTGAGGGCCAAATTACTCCGGACGTCTACTACGGCGATAGCGTAAACCACCAACGGCAGACACCGGCTCAGCATTTCGACAGCACCGGTTGGTAATATGGCACTTGTTGCTTTTCTCTCTCTTGGTTTCGCTAGAGTTTAGCTAGAGTTTAGAAATATCTTCCCTGTCCCTAATGGAAGGGTCACACGACATGGCAACGCGCGACTCGTCGAGTTTAATGAGCAGTTTGATAGTCAACGTCAACTAATACAGGCGGGGACCCCGAGACGGAGACCACAGCTATTCATGAGGGGCGGACGGGCATGCCCCGATACTAAAGGGAGACGGCTAGGTTGTGGGCTAACCGCGCCTACAATTACCACCACCACTACAACAACAACAACAACAACAACAACAACAACAA
>Ga0164242_10004044_pt1 | contig 16520 bp, 8 predicted proteins | sample OricomgcompostMG_FD_108783 | JGI IMG/M metagenome (GOLD analysis project Ga0164242, IMG submission 108783) | Miracle-Growth compost microbial communities from Emeryville, California, USA - Original compost - Miracle growth compost (MG) ...
CGAGTAGGCCGACTTTGGAAATTTCAGGCCAGCGAAGTTGATAAGTGGATTAGGGATGGTGGTGCAAATGCTGAAGATGGAGATTCGCATGAAAATTAAATCTATTCGACTTGTGGAGGGTCTATGTCACGTTTAACAGACCTCATTGCCTCCGTTAAAAGCAAAGACCCTCAAATCGGGGCTGAACTTGAAAACGAATTCAGAGAACACGCATCGAGATTAGCTTTCGGCCTTAACTTTGAAAGACATAGACCTGAAGTTGTAGAACTTCCGCGTCGAGGAGTTAGAAAGGGAGATAAGGTTCGTAAGCTTACACTACGCGGAGAAAAAGCGAAAAGCGATCCACGCGTTTGGATCGTTAAGAAAATTTCTGAAGTAAAAAATAAAAAGATTGCTTCGATTGAAGTTATCGAAAATAAGAATCCTGTTTTAGAAGAAGTGCCTGTTGATGATTTAGTCGTCATTGCAGAATTTCGTGACTACCTCTACCCAGGTCTTGTGAGCACAGGGAAAGTCGAACGTGGCGGTGATAAGCCATTTCACACAGTCATCAATGGTGAAAACTATCATGTTCTCAAAGCATTGACGTATTCACATCGAGGAAAGGTAGATGCGATCTATATTGATCCTCCTTACAACACGGGGGCGAAGGATTGGAAATACAATAATGATTATGTCGAGAGCGATGATCTTTATCGTCATTCAAAATGGCTTGCCTTTATGGAAAGACGATTGCTTTTGGCAAAAGAACTTCTTAATCCAGAAAGATCGGTTCTAATCGTAAGTATTGATGAAAAAGAGTATTTACGACTCGGATTGCTTCTTGAGCAGACCTTTCCTGAAGCTAAAATGGAAATGGTTACATCGGTAATCAGTGGAAAAGGTGTTGCGCGTTTTGGTCAATTCTCTAGGGTCGAAGAATACATCTTTACGTTGCGCTTTGGGAGCCAAGAAGTTGCTCTGGGTGAAGTAAATATGCTCGATGATTCACGTTCTGCTTCTGCCAAGATTGGAGAATCAATAGACTGGCTTGGTTTGAGAAGACGTGAGCCAACAGCACGACGAGGAGCAAGGCCTAAGCAGTTTTACCCTGTTTTTGTAGATGCAAAAACTGGTTATATCCACTCAGTAGGAGATGAGATAACGGACGACATTGATCGCTAGACCGTTCGTGCCCCGAAAGGAACTTTCGCGGTTTGGCCACTACTACCTGATGGAACTGAAGGCCTATGGGGAATTACCCCAGATACAGCCCGAACATATCTGAGCGGAGGTTATCTTCGTGCTCGAAATTACAAACCTGAAACAAAGAAAGTTGCAATCCAATACTTGCCTAGCGGGACAGTTGCCGCAATTAAGTCAGGAGATATTGAGGTCGTTGGAAAAGATGAAGATGGGTCAGTGATTGCCTCTTATAAGTCAGCAAAGGGAGTGATTCCTAAGCGAGTTTGGAATATGCCATCTCATAATGCAGAAACGGGAGGGACGGCACTTTTATCAAAACTGATTCCAAATCGTAGATTTCCGTTTCCGAAATCACTTTTTGCAGTCGAAGATACTTTGCGTTTTTTTGTCGCCGACAAGCCCAATGCAATTATTGTCGATTTCTTTTCAGGATCAGGTACATCAGCTCACGCAGTTATGCGGTTAAATAAGCAAGACAACGGTAAACGTCAGTGTATTTGTATTACGAATAATGAGGTTGGTGCTGATGAACAAAAAGAATTGCGAGATAAAAAACTAAGGCCTGGCGACGATAATTGGGAAAAATGGGGTATTTGTAATTACATTACAAAACCTCGGGTAGAAGCTGCAATCACAGGAAAAACACCTGAAGGAAAAAAGATAGTTGGTGACTATAAGTTTACAGATGAGTTTCCAATGTCAGACGGGTTTAAAGAAAATGCAGAGTTTTTTGATCTCACCTACGAAACTTCAATCTCGGTATCTCATAACCTCGCATTTAGTCGGATTGCTCCATTGCTATGGATGAGAGCAGGAAGCCAAGGAAAACGAATAAGCACTATTCCAAAGTCTGGCTTTGAGGTCGTTGAATCATACGGCCTTCTAGTTGATTTAGATAAGGCGACGGATTTCTGCAAAGAAATTCGTAAAACTGAAAGCGTCCGCGTTGCGTACATCGTAACGAATGATGATCGTCGTTTTCAGATCATAATTAAGCGCTTACCTGAATCGGTTGAGCCTGTGCGTTTGTATGAATCGTATTTAAAGAATTTTGAAATAACTGGTGGTGAGTAGAAATGAAATTTACACTTAAAGATTATCAAGAAGAAGCAGTCGGAAAAGTTCTAGAAAACTTGAGAAAAGCAACCAAGAGATGGCAAGAAGATAAAGAAAGGAATGTTTTTTCTCTCAGTGCCGCAACGGGAGCTGGAAAAACGGTTATGGCCGCAGCGTTTTTTGAGGCTCTTTTTCATGGTGACGATAGCTATGATTTTGTAGCTGACCCGACAGCAACGGTTATTTGGTTTAGTGATGACCCAGCCTTGAATGAACAAACACGTTTTAGATTGATTGAAGCATCTGATCGTATTGATTTTAGTGACCTTGTGGTTGTGGAAAACACTTTCAATAGAGAAAAGTTTGAAGCAGGGAAAATTTATTTCCTTAACACCCAAAAACTTGGAAAGAAAAGTCTTCTGGTAAGAGGACATGATTCTGAAGTCGATGATTCTCAAGGAGAGCTTATTCCTAGAGTTAAACCTGATCTTCGTGCGCAAACTATTTGGGACACAATCCAAAATACAATCGACGATCCGAACCTAACGCTCTATCTCGTATTAGACGAAGCCCACAGAGGTATGGGTAAACCAGCCGCAGAAAAATCCACGATCGTAAAAAGACTCATTAACGGCCAAGGTTCCACCCCAGCAATTCCTGTCGTGGTTGGTATCTCTGCAACGGTTGAAAGATTTAATACAGCAATGGCTTCTGCTAAAGTTGAGGGGCGTACAAATTTACCAAATGTGATTGTTGATCCTGCAAAAGTACAAGCATCTGGTCTTCTAAAAGATACAATCATCTTAGATACACCAGAAAAAGCTGGGAAGGTAGATACTGTTCTCGTACGTCGTGCTGTTCATAAGCTCAAAGAAATTAGTGAATCTTGGGAAGAGTATGCCAAGCTTCAAAAGAGTGAAAAAGTTGTGAAACCCTTAATGGTTTTTCAGGTTCAAAACACTCCTGACCACGATGAGATCGGTCGAGCGCTAGATACTATATTGAAAGAATGGGACGTTCTAAAAAATGAATCTATAGTTCATGTATTCGGTGAACACACAGAGATGGAATTTGGTAGTCACTCAATTTCATATATGTCACCAGAACGAATCCAAGAATCTCATTGGGTTCGTATCGTTATTGCGAAGGATGCAATCAGCACGGGATGGGACTGTCCAAGGGCTGAAGTGATGCTTTCATTTCGAGCTGCTACCGACAAAACACACATCACTCAATTACTTGGTCGTATGATTCGCTCTCCGCTTGCAAGACGTATTTCAGGGAATGATCGCTTAAACTCGGTGGACTGTATTCTTCCTTTCTTTGATCCTAAAACTGTCGATCAGGTTGTTGAGATTCTAATGAAAGGTGGAGATGATGAGGATGCTACTCCATTACTTGGAAGAAGAGTTCTTGTTCATCCTAAGGAAATGTTTCCGCATCCTTCAGCAGATAAAAAAATATGGGAGAAATTTGAATCCCTACCAACACAAACCCTCCCTCAGCGTGGAGCAAAGCCTGTTAAAAGGCTTACGGCTTTAGCACAAGAATTGGCTTCTGACGGAATCCTTAAAGATGCTGGAAAAAAATCCCATGAGCATCTTCACAAGGTTCTTGATGCTGCCAAGGTACGTTATGCAAAAGAGATTGAAGCTGCCCGTAAAGACGTTCTAACTGTAGAGGGAAAAAGTCTCCGAGTTGATATTGGAAGTCAAAAGAAATCATTTAATGATTTTCTTGAGGATGCTGATTTCAACGTGATTGAAGATGCTTTCAAACGTGCTGCTCGAATTATTAGTCCTGACCTTGCTCGAACCTATGCCGAGTATTTGGCTGCTAAGAACAAAAGTCCGGACACTGATGAAGAGAAACTAATCGAAGCTCATACTGAAATCGCCGCAATGGGCCTCGTTACTAATTTGCAGGAATACTTGGATGCTGAAGCGGATAAACAGACATCCGATTGGCTTGATGAATATCGAGTTGCACGTAAGGATTTAACGGATGAACGTCAGGATGCTTACAAGTCGATTCAAAGTTGGAGTAAAGAACCTCAGAGCTTAGAACTAGATGCTCCGAAATCATGGATTGTTCCTACTACCGAGAAAAAAGAAGATGGAAGAGAGATCCCTTTACCAACATTTGAAAACCATTTGTTGTGCGCCGAAGACGAAAAATTTCCGTGTGAGTTGAACGCTTGGGAAACTACGGTATTTAATAAGGAAAGCAAGCGAACAGATTTCAAGTTCTGGTATCGCAATCCGTCTCGTCCAAGTCAAGATTCATTAGGGGCTGCGTACAAGGACAATGATCGTTATCAGATTGTTAGACCCGATTTCTTATTCTTCTCTGTTGTATCAGGAAAAGTCGTTGTGGACATCGTTGATCCTCATGGACTTCACTTGAGTGATTCATTGGCAAAACTTCAAGGCCTTGCTCAATACGCTGAAGAACATTCAAAACACTTCCGCAGAATCGAATCTATTGCAGAAGTGAATGGGAAGCTAAGAGTTATTGATTTAACCGATGCTAAAATTCGGAAACAGGTTTTGAATAGCGATAGTGCGAAGGCTCTTTTCGAGGGGAATACAGCTAGCGATTATTAAGCATGGCAGTTTATGAGGTTATTTAATGAGCGAGTTCGTTTACAGATTTAGGTCGATAGATAAGTTGCTGGGATTCAAAGAGCTTGAAACCCAGTCAATTTATTTTTGCCCACCTAATGATCTAAACGATCCTGTTGAAAACTTCAAAGACATCGTTTGGCATGGGGATAAGATACTCTGGACTAATTTATTAAAAAACTATCTCCTCTGTCTTTATAGTGCTTACTTGCATATCAGAATCTTTGGTGAAGCTGAGCCGCTAAAACAAGAAGACATCCACGTTTTCTCAACTTATGACAAGCTCCCTACGCAAAAGTATAAAGATAATATCTGCAAACTGTTTCAAACATTTTTTGAGAACGAAACCATTAAAAACCTCATAGATGGTCTTTCCAGTAGAGAGAATGTGAGACGAAATGAACTGCTGTTTTACCTAGAGAATATCCATCTTTTCTGTATAACTTTAGTTCAAAATCAGGATGATACCGTTGAAAACAAGAAAAAGACTTTTGATGCTTCTTCGCTACTGAAAGAGCAATTGTTCTCTCCTGAATTTTTCAGATGGATTAATCGCATTAAAAAAGAAACTAGTGTTGAATATCCTGAAGAGCAATTCTTCTCGATTTCTGCGCAGGTAGCTCAACAGACTAAAATTCTCACGGCACTTAGAACTGATAAGAACGAAAAGAACAAAAGGTTCTATCTTCTGTCTTTCCCTAGATTATATCTTCGCCAAATTGAGGAGCTTTTATTTTGGCCTTGGTACACCGCTTGCTTTTCAAATACGGCATCTAACTCTTCAATGTGGGGATACTATGCTGAAGGCCATAAAGGTGTATGCTTAAAGTTCAAAACGACAAAGCAACATGAGCATCGGGGAATTTTTCTTCGTACCATTACCAGTGATGGCTGGTCAAAAAACGGTGGCTCTCATAAAGGATATGGAAATGTATTCTTTCCTCTTTATGACATAAATTACGAGGCTAAAGTAAAGCCTGTTAGTTTTTTTAGGTCAATCGGTCGTTTGCCTTTACCTGATCTAATTGGCCAGTGGCATACGGAAGATGGAAAAAATACTTCTCCGCTCGTGCAGGACTTATTCAAGAATCGAGATGAGTGGCATAAAAATTATTGGAAAACTTTTCTTGAGAACATCCCAATTAAGACCCAGGAATGGCGACATGAAGAAGAAAGCCGCCTGATCCACCATAGCCTCCTTAGTGGAACCATCCCTAAAGAAGAAAGGATTTTGAATTATTCGTTCAAAGACCTTGATAGGATTATTTTTGGCATAAATACATCGGAAGACCACAAATTAGAAATTATGCAGATCATTCACGATATTTGCCAAAAAGAAAAACGCTTTGATTTTAACTTCTACCAAGCCAGCTATAACAGCTTTTCAGGCAAGGTCGATATACACCCTTTAAATTTAATTAAAATTACTGAAAAAGAGACCACAGTATGATCGAAGTATTATTTTCACGCGAATTTGATTCAGGAGTCTGGACTGGGCCAAAACCTAGTGAATGGGGAGTCGTCGGACAAGTCGCTCTAGGAGAGCTTGGACTTCTTGATCTCCTTGAAACTCAACTTGGTTTAAAGCAACCAGAGTCTATTTTTTATCAGCGTAAGATTGATTACTTGCAGGCTCTTCGCACAATAGGGGCGGGGCCACGTTTTTATAGTGAGTCACTTAAAACTGATCCTATGGCCGTGACAGAACATTTGCTTGAGCTTCGTGATGCCTTGATTGAATCAGGATGGAAGAAAAATCAAATTGAAAAAATGGTCAAGATCAATGATCTTGCTGAAGTCGAGAAAGTCTTTTCTAACAAAACAGGAAAAGCAGATCGCTTGGCTCTGATTTGTGATGAGCTAACTAAAAGAGAAGCGTTTGAAATTATCTCGACCATAAATGTATTCAATGCCGAAGAATCTCTCTCATATTTATGGAAAGTAATCCTGAAAGAGCTTCTGCCTAAATTTGGCGTGAAAGTTTCCTTTTCTAAGGCAGATATTCAAGCTCAAGCAGATTCAAAATCTGATCTTGGGAAGTTGCTTGCTCTAAGACAAAGTGAATCTGAACCCAAAGCAGATGGAAGCTTTACTCTTCTTACTGGTCGTGACCCTTGGGAGTCGGCTCGTTATGTCGCAGCTTTTCTAAAGACTCTTCCACAAGAATCTTTAGAAAGAACGGTTATTCTGGCCCCTGAGAAGCAGCGTGGAATTTTGATGTCTGCCATGATCTCTCAAGGGATTCCATATGGAGGGAATCATGCTGAGGTTTCTTATGCACGTCCAGCCCTTCAAATTCTCATTCTTGCATTGGCATTAACTTGGGAGCCTAAAGATCCAAGTATTGCACTTTCGCTTATTACGACAGAAGGCTCTCCTGTCCCAAGAGGTTTTCGTCGCAGTTTGATCTCCTCTTTTGATGAATCACTTGCTGTCGGTGGCTCCACTTGGTCAAAATATCTCGATGAAGTAACGAGTGAGCTAATAGAGAAGGCTGAGACTCCTGAAGAAAAAGAAAAAATTAAAGATCGCAAACAAAGAATCACTGAATGGTTTGCAGCCCCTTCTTACTCATTTGAAAGTGGTATTCCGACTCAAAGTTTTGTTGATGTTTGTGCGCGAGTCTCAAAATGGCTTCGACAGGTGTGGGTACTTAATAAGAAGTCCTCATTTCGGGGGGCATACGACCTTGCAGAATTACTTTCAAGTTTAGCTAAAGGACTTAGTGAGGCTACGATTACAAGAGAGAGAATGATTCACCTTCTGATTGATTCAGTAGGTGATGGAATTATTGCAGATGGTACTATCGCTCAGGCGAATGGTGTTCGTATTGTAAGTCATCCAAGCTCTGTCATCGCACAGGCCGAGAACTTCATTTGGTGGGATTTTTCTTCCTCTACTGTTGGCGGCCATCACGAAACTTTCTTCTCTCAAGCAGAAGTTAAAGAGCTTTTAGCTAGTCATATTGAATGGCCAAAACCTGAAGTGCGCTCAATTACAGATGCGCGTTCATGGATCTTGCCACTTTTGAATACTAAAAACAAAGTGTTGCTAGTCAGTCAGCTCCTCGATGTCGATGGAAATGCGGACTCATTTCATCCAGCCCTTGATGAGTTAATGCCCAAAAAAGTTCGACAAAAATGGAAAGCTTTAGTTCATGTAAACTTGCTTGAAAAAGAATCGAAGCCGACGAAAGAGTTTTTAAAATATATCGGGGCAACTTTTAATAACAAGATTGAAGATAACTTTATCCCAAGAGCTTCATTTCAAGCCCCTAAAGATGAAATTGTTTTAAGAGAAGTAGAATCGGCATCCTCACTTTCAAAACTCTTGGGATGTGATCTTGCTTATGTTCTTACCTACAAGGCTCGTTTATCGGGAATGGATAGCGCATCTCTTGAATATAATGAGCGTGTCATGGGGATTATTGCCCACGAAGTTATTTCGATTATTTTTAAAGAGGGAGCAAGTCTTACTCCTGCGGAGGCCTTAAGTTCCGCTAAGAAAATTATTGATGACATTATCAGGGATAAAGCCCCACAAGTTCTTCAAAAAGAAAATGCACGAAGACTGTCTGATCTAAAGGAGACAGTTTTTAGAGATATTGAGTTTTATGCCACATTTCTGGAAGACAACAAACTTTCAGTTATCGGTGCAGAAAAAGATATTCCAAAGAGTGACAAAACTCTTGGGCCTGTTCATGTCATGGGCCAGATTGACCATATCTTGGCCGATGAGAATGGAAAGCAAATTATTATGGATCACAAGTTCGGTGGGGCCAAGTATAAGGAGCAGGATTTAGTTTCTGGTAAAAGCTTGCAGTTGGCCATCTATTCTAAGCTTGTTTCAGGCAAGGCTCACCCCGATCTTGCTTATCACATTATTAGCTCTAATAAGATTTTAGTCCTAAACAAATCCTTTAATCGTGCACAACAAGTGAATGGCCCAGATTCGGTTGAAGTATTGTTAGAAGCTGAGAAGAAAGTTTCTGAAAAAGCGAAAATTTTAAAGGCTGGAAAGTTATTAGCACACGGACATATTGAAGAAAATGAAACCGAACGATTCCCAGCTCCCTGTGGCTACTGCGAGTTTAATGGAATTTGCGGATTAGCTTGGAAGCAGGAGGCATAAGCATGACATCTGAAATTAAACTTATTTCTGCAAGTGCTGGGAGCGGTAAAACATATCGCCTCATGGAATTGGTACATGAGGAAGTTGGCAATGGATTGAAGGCCAATGGCCTTGTAGCCGTGACGTATACGAAAAAGGCTGCTGCTGAATTAAAACAGCGTATTCGAGAAAAATTAGTTGAATCAGGCAAGATAGATGATGCTCGAAGCATGGCCTCGGCACGCATTGGAACTGTTCACTCTATCTGTGGTGAAGTTCTAAAGAGATTTTCTTTTGAGGATGGAAGCTCACCACGACAAAAAATCATTGATGAAAATGAATCCGTAAACCTATTTAATAATGCTTTAAATGAAGCTCTAACTGATGAGGCATTAAAAGATTTGTCTCAAATCTCTTGGAAGTTTGGCACTAAAACCGAAGAACTGATTTCTGAAATAAGAAAACTTGCTTTGATTATTCGTCAGAATAACTTAGCCGATGCTGCCATTAAAGAGTCATTAAGGCTCAGTTTAGCCAAGATTTTATTGGTAACAGAAAATCCTAGAGCCAATAGCAATCAGGCAAATCTCATTTCTGAGATGGAAAGGTTTTTACAAAATTATCCAACACCTCAAGATACAACTAAAACCACCGCTGCCGCTCATAAGCAAGTCGAAGAGATTTTGGCTGAAGTTAAGAATAGAAATGCTCCGATGTCTTGGTATCTATGGGTCAAGCTGTCCAAGGTTAAGGCAGGGGCAAAATCGGATGCTCTTTTTGATGGAGTGAGGGAAGCTGCACGAAGCTTTGTATCTAATGCAGATTTAAGAACTGATCTTGAGAAAACGATAAATCTTGCTTTCAAGCTTGCCACTGATGCCTCTCAAAAGTTTAAAAACAAGAAGAAGAACTTAGGCGTTCTGGACTATGGTGATTTAGAAGAAAAAACGCTTGCTCTGCTCGATAAAGAGTCCGTTCAAGCTGATCTTAAGTCTGAGCTGGATGTTCTCTTTGTGGATGAGTTTCAAGATACGAACCCGATTCAATTATCAATCTTTCTAAAGCTTAGTTCTCTTTGTAAGAAGACAGTTTGGGTGGGTGATTTAAAACAAAGTATCTACCGATTCCGTGGTGCTGATCCCGAGCTAATGAAAGCCGTCCTCAAGGAACTTGGTAAAGGCAAAATTGAGGTTCTTGATTCTAACTGGCGTTCGGTTCCTGATGTTATTAACTTCGTGAATGAGCTTTTTTCAGCTTCGTTTCTGGTAGATGAAATCCCAGCAGAAGAAGTTACTCAGAAGCCAAAATGGCAACATCCTGTTCAAAGCAGCGGTCTTGAGGTTTGGGATGGCTCTGGAAAAAACATCCCTGAACGGACTCAAAAACTGGCAACAGGTATTTTTAACCTTCTAAAAGAAAAGATTAAAATTACAGATCGTGAAATTGAAGAACAAAGAAACATTCGTGCTGGTGATGTCGCTGTTTTATGCCGTTCTAATGATGAATGTGTGTTGTTGTCTGAAACCCTAAAAGCCCTTGGCGTTTCAAGCTCTGTCGTTGGTGGAAGTCTTTTAAGTCTTCCTGAAATTCATTTATCTTTGGCTGCATTTAGATATTTAGTGAATCCACGAGACACCGTTGCCGCAAGTGAAATTGCTCTTTACCTCGGTTCGGATCAAGATGAATGGCTTAAAAATGCTATTTATCGTGAAAAAGTCGATTCTTGGCATCCATCCTTAGAAAGACTTTCGCTTGCACGAGAAAGCATTAGTGAAATGAGTATTCGTGAAAAGCTAGATTTGGCCTTATCGGTTATTCAAATTGATTCTGTTGCTTCTAAGTTATCGAATGGAGATAGTAGAGTTTTTCATATCTCGGCACTCCGTCAAGAAGCGAAGAAATATGAAGATGTTTGTCAGGCCGCTTTCCTGCCGTGTACTGACATGGGATTCCTTGAGTATTTAGCAAAGAGTGAAGCACCGATTCCCTCAACGGCACATAATGAAGCCATATCAATCTTGACCTACCACTCTTCCAAGGGGCTTGAGTGGCCAGTTGTGATTATGGCCTCTCTTGATAAAGAAGTCCGCGAACCGAGTTTATTTGAAGTTAGACAGGAAATGATTGCTGGATCAAAGTTTCAATCAACCGATCCACTTTCTAATCGTGTCGTCACTTATTTACCGTGGCCATTTGGCGACAATAAGAAAGTTGATGAAGTAGATGCCTTGACTGATAGCTTGCCTGAAATCGCGGCTCTTCGATACGCAGAAGAATCAGAAACACGACGGCTACTCTATGTGGGTATGACTCGCGCAAGAGAAAAGCTTGTTCTATTTAACACCATTAAAAAATCGGTCGCAGAATCTATGCTGGGTGTTTTGCAGAAAGATGGCCAAGTACTGCTGGCATTTGATGCAGATAATTCCAAAATTGTTGTAGATAAGACCAAGTTCGATTGTGTTTACAAAAGTGTCGGTGCGGTCACTGAAGATGACATCGTTAAGTCAGACACAAGCTCTATCGTTCTGCCTCAAGGGAATCCACTTGTAGGTGATATAAAGCCACTCTATTTGCAGCCAAGTCACATTTCTGAAAAGGATTTTACATCGCCCTTGGGTGATATTGCCATTGGTAAGACTTTTAAGTGGGGAACCCAAAAGGTTTTAAGACGTGTAAAGGATGATTCACGGGCCGATATTATTGGAAGTGCCGTTCACTTATTCTTAGGTTCAGATAACGAAAAACTAGATCACGTTGATACAATTCTTAAAAATTGGAATCTTAGTGAAACATTAGATGCAAATGAGTTAGTAGAAGCGTCGGATCGCTTACACAATACCATTAAAGAGTTATGGCCTTCTGGAAAGGTTTACCACGAAGTACCAATGGAAATGAGCCTTGATGGTTCAATCGTTCGTGGGGCGATTGATTGCATTGTTGTATCTGAGAATGAAGTTGCTGTGATAGATCACAAAACACTCACGGCTACGGACGATAAAATGCTCGAAGTTGGAAACAAGTACAAATATCAGCTTGCTTCCTATTCCAATGCCATTCAAAGGCATTTTAAAGGAAAGAAAGTCTCTACTTGGATTCACAATCCTGATGGCTGGATGTGTGAGGTTATTTTGGGGGGCAAATAATGGGTCTTTCCTTTTTAACGTGGGTAGATTTTGATTCTGACCAAAAAAAGAAGATGGCCGAAGTCATCCGTCTTTTTTCTGAGCAGGGTGTTCGTGACGAACTAGGATTTGGAACTGTCCGTGACATTATCGCAGACAAGCTCTTTCCTGGAACTTCTACCATTCAAACAAGGGCAAAGTATTTTCTTTTTGTTCCATACATATTTTTAAAACTTCAAGACGAGTCCTCTAAGTCTGAAAAACTCAGAAATAGTCCTGAAAGGATGCGGTCTTTTGTCGAGGATGAGGAGCAAAAACTAAGAAACCATCTTGTGACATTAGAGGATAATTCAGGGACATTCGGAAAACGAAACGAAAAGATTGAACGCTATCCGAATGAAGTTTACTGGGCTGGACTTAAAAGATGGGGCATTTTCAAAGATGAGATTGGTCGCAGTTCTTATTACGAAGAGCTAGGAAAGCGACTTGAGCTATTCAAGCACTGGGAAAAGAAAAATAAAGATGATGAAAATGATTATACTCAACAGCCTAATGGCTTTTGGAATATGGAAGTCGATAAGCTCTACAATGATAAGAAAGTACGAGAGCTGTATTCTTTTGAGCTTCACCCTAACGAGGCAAAGTTTCTACGCGATCAAATCAATGAATGTTGTAACGGAAGTCTTCTAAATAGCATTTTGACCAATGAAATTCACATTGCAGAGGTTGAAGGCCTTTGGGATTTGAAACTAAGAAAAGTCATTAACGATCAATTCAAAGACATTCTCTATCACTCAAAAAATTTCTCATTGCTCGTCTGCGGAGCTGTTCGTGTATATTTTTATTACTGTGCAGCCAAGCTAGAGATTCCTTTGGTTAAAGATTACGAAGAATTTTTTGAAGAATGGTTTGTTGAAGCTAAAAAGAGCGAGTTTTCAGATTGGAAGGTAGAAGAATTTTATAATTATCTTCGATCTCTTGATGACAAAGCTAATGTTCGTATGACCCAAGTATTCTCTGCTGATTTCAAGAAAGAATTTGATAAAGCAACAAGCTTCAAGGAAATGCTTGATTCCAATTCTCTTTTGAGTCTCATTCGTAAACGTGAATTGGACTTAAAAAAAATTAAACGTGCAAGACTAAGTAATGAAGAGCCGCTTAAACGCTGGGGTAATGCTCTTAACGGAGTAGCCTTCAAAGCTTATGGCCCAGATTTCAGATGGGGCCAATCTAAAAGAATTATTTTAGACATTTTTGCTGGGGCTGGTGTGGAATGAGCTTTTTAAATAATCGAGACAGAAGCTCTTATCTCGACGTACTTAAGCCAGATTTGGGCTATTCTGTAGAATACATCTTGGGAACCACCTATAGTCTTGAACTTGATACAATTCTCATGTCCTCACTGAGCTTATGTTTGAGTCATAGTGAGGACATCTCCTTACAGATTGCTGATCCAGTGGCATTACTTGAGGGGTGTCGCCGATTAAGTGAAAAGTCGATCATTTTGTTTGAGTCAGGACAAATCCATCAGCCAAAGAAGTACAATCAGCTTTATTATTTTATCGAACATTCTCTTTATTCTGCGAAAACGCCAAAAGGTGGTGTGTTTCACCCAAAAGTTTGGTTTGTTAAATATAAAAATGATGCTGGTGATATTAAATACAGATTCATTTGCTTGAGTCGCAATATGACCTTTGATACTTCCTGGGACTTTGCTTTCGCTATTAATGGTGATGAAGGCTCTATTCAGAGTGAAGAAGGAAGGCAGTTGTCGCGGTTCTTTAAAGAATTGCAGCCTGATAAGCTAAAAGAAGATCAAAAGAAAATTTACGCAGAGGCATTAGAAGATATTAAGCGTGTTCATTTTGATGTCCCTAATAAAATGGAAATGTCATTCCATCCGCTAGGCATCAAGGGGAGTGAAATTCCTTTTTATGCCAGTGAATATGATAGACAGTGTGTTGTTTCTCCGTTCTTGCGACGTAAATTTGAAATAGATCAACTTGCTAAAGAAAATATCTTAATCTCAGGTTCTTATGAGCTTCATAAGCTTGAAGAAGAAAGTAAAAATAAGTTCAAAGAGATATTGGTTATCAATGATGCACTTTTTGACTTTAAAACCAGTGAGAATGAAGCGGTTAAAGAGCTGGATGATGTGGGCAGTGATCTCCATGCAAAGATGTATTTCTTAGAAAAAGGTAAGAACACGGAATTATTTTTAGGATCGGCAAATGCCACGGATGCCGCTTTTACTCAGAACGTAGAGTTCTTGGTTCGACTCAAGGGCAGGACTGAACAGATCGGAATAGATCAATTCTTAAATAGCGACGAAGATTTTGGATTTAGAACGATTTTGAAAGAATACGAAAAAGGAAATCTAACTGAAAAAGAGCTAGATCGGGAGAAATTCGATGAGCAAGTCTTCAAGGTTAAGAAAGCTCTTTTCTCTTCGTCTCTCAAGTATGAATACATCGAAGATAATGGCAATTTTCAGATTAATCTAAAATTTTCTCCTAGCTCAGAATGGGAGAAGCTTATCAAGAATTTAGCCTTTACTGTAAAAGTGAGTCTTCTTTCAAACCCAAGTAACCCCCATGAGCTTGCCAGTGAAACAATCTTCCAAAACTTAGGTCTTGGTGATCTTACAAGTTTGTTCTGCTTCTCTGTCTCTATTTCTGAATTTGAGTATCTCCCTGATACTTTTACTCAAAAAATTGATGGGGCAGAATTTCCTAAGAAAAGAAGTGACCACGTTATTCGTAGTTCGATTGATTCGATGGATAAATTTATTCGCTTCTTGTATCTCATCCTGCATGGAGGAGAGGTTACGGTCGAGGCATTGTCTGGTGTCCTCGATAAAGGATCACAGAAGGGCCAAGGCAATTCATATCTACAGATTCCGCTATTCGAGGAGATTTTAAAGTCCCTTGCACGCACACCGGATAAATTGACCTACATAGATAAAGTCATTGATGGTTTAAAGGACGCTGATCAAAAAGTCATTCCAGACAGCTTCTTGGAGCTTTGGGGGAATGTGAAACGGGCAAGAGAGAGTTTAAATGTTTAAGGCAGAAGAATTTAAGGCTGAGGAGATTTTAAAGAATTTAAAGGATTTTCAAAAACGATCCTCTTTCAATGCTTTTCATCGTCTTTTTAGAGACAAGGATTCTACTTCAAGATTTTTGATTGCTGACGAAGTCGGTCTTGGGAAAACGGTTATTTGTCGTGGGCTTATTGCTTTAGCAATCGAGGAAATCGTTAAGACGGAGGAGTTTAAACAAGGCCGTAACAATATCGACATTATTTACATCTGTTCTAACCTCGATATTGCCAGTCAAAATGTTCGTAAATTGAACTTTATCAGCGAACATGAGAATTTTGCTTCTCGAATAACTCTTGTGCCCGAAGTTTATGCCAATACCAAGTCAAACGTGGATGCTAAGAAGCTCAGACGTGATAACCTTGGTCGCGTAAGATTTGTTTCATTCACTCCCGATACAAGCTTTAACGTAAAAAAAGGTAGTGGCTGGAAAAGAGAGCGGGCACTTCTTTATTACTTCCTTAGAGATTCATGGGAGATGAATGTTGCTAAAGCCGAGTCTCGAAACTTCTTTAAGGGACAGGCAGGAAAAGGTTGGGAGCAGTACACCCAAGACTGTTGCGCTTTTTGGGATAATTTAGACTTTTCAGAATTCCTTAATGACTTTCTTGAAGATGTAGAGAAAGTGCCTAATTTAAAATCGAACTTCCTTGAACTTCGTAAGAACTATCCTCAATATAACTCTTCTCCCGAAGCAGAAATCCAATCGAAGACAAATTCCATCATTGGTGAGTTGAGGAAAATCCTAGCTCAGGTGTGTTTACGAAAAATGAGTCCTGATCTTGTTATTATGGATGAATTTCAAAGGTTCAAGGATTTGTTTGATGACAGAACCGATATGGGAGAATTAGCGAAGCAGCTCTTTGACTTTCCTCAAGTCAAATCAGTCCTTCTAAGTGCTACTCCATACAAGATGTACACGATTAACAATGAGGACGAAGAGAATCATTATGAAGACTTTATTCTTACCACCTCTTGGCTGTTAAAAAATGAGCCTACGAAGATCGAGAAATTAAAAAGTAATTTAGAAAAATTTAGAGCATCCGTTTTCACTAAAACTGGCGTAGATGTTGAGAGTGCTTTGTTGGCCAAGAAAAATACCGAAGAAGTATTAAGATTAGTGATGTCTCGAACAGAACGAGTTAAATCGACTAAAGATAGTGATGGGATGATTGAAAATAAACCTTTCTCGGTGATCCCGACTCCGCAGGAAATGGTTAGCTTTGTTCAGCTTGAAGAAATAGCAGAAGCTTTAGAGCTTAAAGGGAATGTGGATTACTGGAAAAGCTCTCCATACCTTCTGAACTTGATGGAAGATTA
>Ga0164242_10004045_pt1 | contig 16520 bp, 17 predicted proteins | sample OricomgcompostMG_FD_108783 | JGI IMG/M metagenome (GOLD analysis project Ga0164242, IMG submission 108783) | Miracle-Growth compost microbial communities from Emeryville, California, USA - Original compost - Miracle growth compost (MG) ...
GAGCTTGCGCAGCGAGGGCGGCCCGGTGACCCGCGCACAGGTCCTCGCGCTGGTCGCGGCGGTACTGGGCCTGGCGCCGGCGACGTACCTGACGATCGAGCACTTCTCGTCCTCGCCGTCGTTTCTCTGCCCGGAGAACTCCTCGATCAACTGCCTGAAGGTGACGACCAGCGACTGGTCGCGCTTCGCCGGGATGCCGGTGGCGGTGCTCGGCCTGGTGTTCTTCGCGGGGATGGCGGTGCTCTGTCTGCCGTGGCTGTGGCGGGTGCGCTGGCTGGACGGTGTTCGGGTCGCCGGCGGCGTCGCCGGGATCGTCAGCGCGATCTACCTGGTGTGGGCCGAACTGTTCCGCATCCACGCGATCTGCCTGTGGTGTACGGCCGTACACGTGCTCACGGTGGTCCTCTTCGCCGCCGTGCTGTGGGCAGTCTCGGAGCGCTCACTCACCCAGTGAACGGCAGGCCCGCGAGCGCAGTTCGGTGACGTACTCGTCAGGCGCGCCGGCCTTCTCCGCGGCCTCGGCGATCAGGCCGAGATAGCGGGCGGACGGCAGCCCGCCCTCGTACCCGTCCAGGATGTAGACGGTGGCCAGCACGTCGCCGTCCAACGTCGAGACCCGCAGCTTGATCTTGGAGTAGAGGCCGGTGTCGGCGCCCTCCCAGTAGTCCAGCGTGGCCGTGTCCTGTGGTGAGAGGTCGTAGAGCGCGACGAACACCGACGCGGACGGATCGGGGACGACCATCGCCAGCGCGCCGTCCCAGCCATGTTCCTCACCGCCGAAGGTGAGCCGCCAGCCCTGCAACCAGCCGGTGCCGGCGACGGGCGAGTGCGGGCAGCGTTCCAGCATCTGCTCCGGGTCCATGTTCGACCCGTACGCCGCGTAGAGCCCGCCGATGGAAGACATCCAACGAAGCGTATCCGGGCCTCGGTTCCCGCCGGGATACCTCCGCGGGGAGAATGGTCCGGTGACCGACATCGTGATCATCGGCGGCGGACCGGCCGGCTACGAGCCGGCCCTCGTCGCGGCCGGCCTGGGCGCGCGGGTCACCGTGGTCGACCGGGACGGGATCGGCGGCTCCTGCGTGCTCACCGACTGCGTCCCGTCCAAGACCCTGATCGCCAGCAGCGACCGGGTGACGCGCATCCGCAACGCTTACCGCGTGGGCCTGTTCGCCGGATCGGGTTCGGTCGAGGTCGACTTGCCGACGGTGAACGCACGGATCAAGGATCTGGCCCGGGCGCAGTCCGACGACATCGCCGGCAGGCTCGCCGCGGCCGGCGTGAGCGTGTTGCGCGGATCGGGGCGGTTCGCGGCCGCGCAGCCGGCGCGTCAGCACGCCGTCGAGGTCGTGGCCGGCTCGGGTGAGGTGACGGCGACGCTGCGCGCGGACGTGGTACTGATCGCGACCGGCGGAACGCCGCGTGTGCTCCCGACCGCCGTGCCCGATGGGGAGCGGATCCTGTCGTGGCGCGACCTGTACGAGCTGGACGAGCTGCCGAAGCACCTGGTCGTGGTCGGCTCGGGCGTCACCGGCGCGGAGTTCGCCAGCGCCTACAGCGAGATCGGTGTGCCGGTCACCCTGGTCTCCTCGCGCGACCGCGTGCTGCCGGGCGAGGATCCCGATGCCGCGGCCGTCATCGAGCAGGTCTTCACCGCGAGCGGCGGCACACTGGTGAAGCGGGCCCGGGCCGCCGGCGTACGCCGGCAGGGGGAGAGGGTCTTCGTCGAGTTGGCCTCCGGTGAGGTGGTCGAGGGCTCGCACGCGTTGATGTGCGTCGGATCGGTGCCCAATACTGGCGGACTTGGTTTGGAGAACGTTGGAGTTTGCCTCGATGAGCACGGCTATATCTCGGTGGACCGCGTCTCGCGCACCAACGTCCCGTCGATCTACGCGGCGGGAGACTGCACCGGCGTTCTGTTGCTGGCCTCGGTCGCGGGCATGCAGGGGCGTATCGCGATGTGGCACGCGCTCGGAGAGGCGGTGGCACCGCTGCGGCTGAAGACGGTTGCGGCCAACGTGTTCACCAACCCGCAGATCGCCACGGTCGGCATCGGATTCGCCTCGCTGGCCGCAGGCGAGGTGCCGGCTCGGGCGGTGACGCTGCCGCTGTCGGGCAACGCCCGGGCGAAGATGACGGCCGATACCGACGGCTTCGTGAAGGTCTTCTGCCGGCCGGCGACCGGGGTCGTGATCGGGGCGACCATCGTGGCACCCAACGCATCCGAGCTGATCTTCCCGCTCGCGATGGCCGTGCAGCATCAGCTCACCGTGAACGACGTCGCCGCGACGATCGGCGTCTACCCGTCGCTGTCCGGCTCGGTGGCCGAGGCGGCGCGCCAACTCATGCACCACGACGACCTGGACTGACCGCACCTCAAGATCGTGCCGGCGGAGCCGATCGTGTGCTGTGGCGGCACAGGCGAAGGGTGGGTGACGTGCTGGTCAGCGTGGTGATGTGCGTGCGCGACGCCGGTGCGCAGGCGGCCGAAGCCCTGATCTCGGTGCTGCATTCGCAGCTGGACGACCTCGAAGTGGTTCTGGTCCCCGACGGGGCCAGCGAGCAGTCGGTCGCGGCCCTTGCCGCGGCGGACGACGCGCGGGTGCGTGTCGTCCGGCCGAGCGACGGTGTCCGCGCCGTCGACGCCGGCATCCGCGCGGCGCGGGGCACGTACCTCTGCTTCCTGGACGCCGCGGACATCGTTCCGCCGCAGGCCCTGGCAGCGCTGGCAGCGAGTCTGGAGGCGAGTGGGTCCGACCTGGCGGTGGGAGCCCGCTGCGACGTCGTCGACGGCGTTCCGGTGCCACCCTCGGCCGCGATGCAGGCCGCGCACGGTGCTGCTCTGCGGGCGGTGAGCGCCGAACTGCATCCGCAGGTCCTCGCCAGTGCTGGGCTCGCCGGCAAGCTCGTTCGCCGCAGCTACTGGGACGAGCGGCTGTCCCCGGACGCCGGTGTACCCGAGCAGGCGCTCGTGGCGCGGCTCTACCTCACGGCGAGGATCGACGTCCTCGCCGAGGTCACGGTGCTGCGGCGCGTCGAGACGCAACGCGACGATCGCGCCGGCGTCCTCGCTCGCGGCGAGGTGCTCGGGGCCGTCCTGCGCAGCTATGACAGCGTCCCGGCGTTGCGGCGGGCCCGAGTCGGTCAACTGATCACCTGGGATGCAGCCGAGATCCTCGCGTGCGCAACCCCGGGCGACGCCGCACTGCTCGAGGCGATCACCACGGCTCTGCATCCGGCCCTCTCGCGGGTGGACGAGGCGGCCGCGCGCGAGGTGCCGGTGGACGCGCGGGTCGGTTTCCTGCTCGCGGCCGCCGGGGACTGGGACGCGTACTTCGCGGTGCGCAGCGCCCTCGATGAGGCCGAGCAGCTCGTCGGCAAGACCAAGTTCGTCGACCGGATGCTGGTCCTGGTCGGACGCCTCGCGGCGCTCGGGCTCGACCTTCCCGATTGGGCGTTCGAGCCGCCGGGCCAGGTGGCGGCATGAGTCCCGATCGCCATTCGGCGGCCCCACTGGTCAGCGTCGTCGTACCCGTCTACAACGTACGTGGCTATCTCACCGACACGCTCTTGTCCGTGCAGGCCAGCGAGTTCACCGAGTACGAGGTCGTCCTTGTCGACGACGGCTCCAACGACGGCTCGGACTCGATCATCAAGAAGTTCGCCAGGACGGACCCGCGCTTTCGCTGGGTACGGCAGCGCAACCAGGGGCCGAGCGTCGCCCGCAACCGCGGGGTCGCCGAGGCGAAGGGCAGGTACCTGTTCTTTCTCGACTCGGACGACCTGCTGACGCCCGACGGACTCGGGGCACTGGTCGCAGCCTTGGAGCGCAGCGGCTCCGACGTCGCGGTGAGCCCGTACCAGCGCTTCAGCTCGGACGGCGTCGTGACCTACCCCGAGTGGATCGAGGCGGCCCACCGGACGCCGCTACAGGGCGTGACCGCGGCGCAGCACCCCGCGATCCTCGCCCATACGGTGAATTGCTCGAAGCTCTATCGCCGCTCGTACTGGGATCAGTACGTCGGTGCCTTCGAGGTCGGGATGCTCTATGAGGACCACGAGGTGGCGGGTCGCGTCTACCCCACCGCGACCCTGGACGTCGTCTCGACGGTGTCGGTGCTGTGGCGGATCCGCGAGGAGGGCACCTCCATCACGCAGCGCGCCGGCGCGGAGAACGTCGGGCAGTTCCTCGACGCCGCCCTGACGCAACTGCGCCTCTACGAGCGGATGGCGCCCGAGCTGGTGGCACCGCGGCTGCAGCAACTGCTCGACCGGGACCTGCCCAGCCGGGTCTGGCCCGCCGTCGGCGTCGAGGGAAACGCGCTACTGCGCCCCGTGCTCACCGGGCGGCTGCGGCCGTTCGCCGAGCGGATCACGGCCGAGATCGCCGCCCCGGTGTCGGTGCTGGACCGCCTCGCCGTGCTGCTGGCCGCCTCCGACCGCTGGGACCTGATCGATGCCGTGCGCACCAGCATCGCCGTGCAGACCAACCTGCCACGGGACATGGGCTTCTCCGAGCGCTCCCTGATCGCGTTCGGGTCCCTGCGCAATCTCGCGGCGGCGGTGCCGGCCTGGGCGCTCGAGCCGCCCGTGGCCATTCCGGGCGACGTGGTCGCGCTGCAACCGGCGTGACTACGCTGGCCGACGTGACGATGCACGGAGATTTCTCGCCCGAGGCCCGTGAGCGCGCGTTGCGGACGATCCTGGTGTCCGACGTCTTCGCTGACAATGCCGAGAACATCGTGGCAGCGCTGCTGCACGTCCCGGCGGATCATGTGCTGGTTGCGGTCGTCGACGAGGGGCACGGTTTCGCCGGCACGCACCACGTCGAGGAGTCGAAGATCGTCGAGCGGGTGCCCGAACTCGAGGAGCCGGGAGGTTGGGCGATGGTGTTCAGCCCCGGCACCAAGCCCGAGGACGTCGTACGCCGCGCCGCACAGATGGCCGACATCGCCAAAGCACGCCTGGAGCGGATCGACCGGATCATCGCCCGGCGTGCGGCTCAGACGGAGTGACGTAGCACCCCGCGCAGTCACCCGGTGAGCACTTCGGGCACCCTCGCTACTCGCCCCAGCGCCCGCCGGGCGGCAACAGCTCGTGCTGGCGCAGCCGGTAGTCGCGCCACTCGTTGGCGTAGATGCCGGCGACGAACGGTGGCCCGACCAGGAAGAAGAACCCGGTCGAGAGCTTGAGCACCCATGGTCCGGGCAGGAACAGGCAGCCTAGGAAGAACGGCAGCCCGAGAATCTCCACGCGCAGCAGTTCACGCCACACCCAGCCGCGCCGGGTGAGGTCGCGGAACACCCATTCGTCGTACCTGGCCGGCAGCGAGAAGCCCATGGCGTACGTCAGCCACCGCCACACGGGAGGCCGGTGGACGGGGCCGCTGCCTGGGAGCGTGGTTAGTCCTTGATCTCGGCGATGACGGAGCCGCTGGTGACGACGGCGCCGATTTCGGCGGACAGGCCGGTGATGGTGCCGGCCTTGTGCGCGTTCAGCGGCTGCTCCATCTTCATCGCCTCGAGGACGACGATCATCTGGCCGGCCTCGACGACGTCGCCCTCGGCCACCGCGATCTTGACGATGGTGCCCTGCATCGGCGCGGTCAGCGCGTCACCGGAGACCGCGGCGCCGGCCTTCTTGCCGCCGGCGCGCTTCGGGGCGGCCTTCTTCGCTGCCGTACCCGCGCCGCCGCCGGAACCCGCGCCGAAGCCGGCGGGCAAGGAGACCTCCAGGCGCTTGCCGCCGACCTCGACGACCACGGTCTCGCGCGGCCCGGCCTCTTCGCCGGCGTCGGCGGCACTGGTGAACGGAGGGATCTGGTTGTCGAACTCGGATTCGATCCAGCGGGTGAAGATCGTGAAGGGGCTGGAGGTGAACGCCTCGTCGCGCACGACCGCGCGGTGGAACGGCAGGGCGGTGGCCATGCCGTCGACGACGAACTCGTCCAGTGCGCGGCGGGCGCGGGCCAGGGCCTCGTCGCGGTTCTCGCCGGTGACGATCAGCTTGGCCAGCAGCGAGTCGAAGGCGCCACCGATGACCGAGTTCGGCTCGATGCCGGAGTCCACGCGTACGCCGGGGCCGGCCGGCTCCTTGTACGTGGTCACGGTGCCCGGTGCCGGGAGGAAGTTACGGCCCGGGTCCTCGCCGTTGATGCGGAACTCGAAGGCGTGCCCGCGCGGGGTCGGGTCCTCGGTGAAGCGCAGTGTCTGACCTTCGGCGATGCGGAACTGCTCGCGCACCAGATCCAGGCCGGAGGTCTCCTCGGTGACCGGGTGCTCGACCTGCAGACGGGTGTTGACCTCCAGGAAGCTGATCACGCCGTCGGAGCCGACCAGGTATTCGACCGTGCCGGCGCCCCAGTACTTGGCCTCGCGGCAGATCGCCTTCGCGGACTCGTGGATCCGGGCCCGCTGTTCGTCTGTCAGGAACGGCGCGGGCGCCTCCTCGACCAGCTTCTGGTTGCGGCGCTGTAGCGAGCAGTCGCGGGTGCCGACCACGATCACGTTGCCGTGCTGGTCGGCCAGCACCTGCGCCTCGACGTGGCGGCTGCGATCCAGGTAACGCTCGACGAAGCACTCGCCGCGACCGAAGGCGGTGACCGCCTCGCGCACCGCCGAGTCGTACAGCTCAGGGATCTCCTCGATGGTGCGGGCGATCTTCAGACCGCGCCCGCCGCCGCCGAACGCGGCCTTGATCGCGACCGGCAGGCCGTGCTCTTTGGCAAAGGCCACGACCTCGTCGGCGTCGGCCACCGGATCCTTGGTGCCCGGCACCAGCGGCGCGCCCGCGGCCAGCGCGATGTGCCGTGCGGTGACCTTGTCGCCCAGATCGCGGATCGACTGCGGCGACGGGCCGATCCAGGTCAGCCCGGCGTCCAGCACCGCCTGCGCGAAGTCGGCATTCTCCGACAGGAACCCGTAACCCGGGTGCACCGCGTCGGCGCCGGACTTCCGTGCGGCCTCGATCACCTTGTCGATCACCAGGTACGAGTCGCCCGGCGTATTGCCGCCCAGGGCGTACGCCTCGTCGGCGAGTTTGACGTGCAACGCGTCCCGGTCAGGCTCCGCGTAGATCGCCACCGAGGCGTACCCGGCATCCTTGCACGCGCGGACAACGCGGACTGCGATCTCACCACGGTTGGCGATCAGGACTTTCTGCACGGGCCGGGCCTTTCGGAGAGATGCGCTGCGGCAAATCAGGCTGGTACGGGGTGGAACGCCCTGACATTACCGGCCATGGGGCAGCATCGACTTTGTGGGTCGCCGGACCCCGGCGTCAACGTGAAAAAGTTCATGACGCGCGGCAACCGAACAGCGAGGTCGGTGGGGTTTGCCGGCGCACCGCGTTCGTCACGGCAGCACGAACCCCTTCGGCAGCGCCTCGAGGTCGACACAGGCACACCCGGCCTGTTCGGCGGGTAGCCCCTCGATCGTCGCCACCAGCAGCGCGCGCAGCCGCGGCAGGTTCGCGGCGAACTGGGCGAGCACCTCCTGGTGCGTCACTCCCGAGCCCGCCTCGACGCCGGCGTCCAGATCGGTGACGAGGGCGAGCGTGGCGTAACAGAGCGCGAGTTCGCGGGCCAGGGTCGCCTCGGGCATGCCGGTCATGCCGATGACCGACCAGCCGTGCGACTGGTATTCCAGCGACTCGGCACGCGACGAGAAGCGCGGGCCGTTGATCACCACCAGGGTGCCGCCGCCGACGGTCGGATGTCCGGTGCCCGTGGCCGCCGCGCGCAGGGTCGGGCAGTAGGGATCCGCGAACGAGACGTGCCCGACGCCCGCGCCGTCACCGAAGTACGTCTGCTCGCGACCGTGCGTACGGTCGGCGACCTGGTCGGGCACCACGAGCGTGCCCGGCGCGAGGTCCGCGCGCAGGGAGCCGACGGCCGAGAGCGAGAGCACCTGGCGCACACCGAGCGAGCGCAGCGCCCACAGGTTCGCGCGGTAGGGGACCACATGTGGCGCGTACCGGTGGTCAGCGCCGTGCCGCGGCAGGAAGGCGATCTGGCGCCCGCCGAGCGTGCCCAGCGTGATCGTCCCGCTCGGCGCTCCGTACGGGGTCAACACCTCGCGCGCCTCGGCGTCCGCGAGCAGCGAATAGAAGCCGGACCCGCCGATCACGCCCACGACATCGCTCACGGGTAGACCCTAGGGGACGTCAGCTGCTCGCTAGTAGCCTCACGACGTACGTCCGCGAGCAGGGAGGCTGTCATGGACCGCAGGCACTACGAATCGGAGCACATCGCCTTCGGCGAGTCGTTCCGCGCCTTCGTCGAGAAGAACATGGCGCCGGACTTCCCGCAGTGGGAGAAGGACGGGATCGTCCCGCGCGAGGTCTTCGCCAAGGCCGGCCGCGACGGCTTCCTCGGGATGCAGATCCCCGAGGAGTACGGCGGCGGCGGGACGAGTGACTTCCGGTTCAACCAGATCATCGGCGAGCAGGCGTGTTACGCCGGTGTGGGTGCCGCATTCCTCGGCCTGTCGCTGCACAACGACATCTGCACCCCGTACTTCACCTCGTTCGCGAACGACGAGCAGAAACAGCGGTGGCTGCCGGGGATCGCCTCCGGCGATTTGATCACCGCCGTCGCGATGACCGAGCCGGGCGCCGGCTCCGACCTCGCGGGCATTCGCACCACAGCCAAGCGCGACGGCGACCACTACGTGGTCAACGGTTCCAAGACGTTCATCACGAACGGGATCAACTCCGATCTCGTGATCGCCGTGGTACGCACCGGCGAGGACCGCCACACGGGACTGTCGCTGCTGATCATCGAGCGTGGCATGGCGGGCTTCGAGCGCGGCCGCAACCTGGACAAGCTCGGCCTGCACTCCCAGGACACCGCGGAGTTGATCTTCACCGACGTGCGCGTGCCCGTCGCGAACCTGCTCGGCAACGAGGGTGACGGCTTCGGGCAGCTCGCGCAGAAGCTCGCCCAGGAACGGCTCTCGATCGCGGTGGCCGGTGTCGCCGAGGCCAGGGGCGCGCTCGATGAGACCATCCGGTACGTCAAGGACCGCAAGGCCTTCACGAAGACGATCTCGAACTTCCAGAACACCAAGTTCGTGCTGGCCGAAATGGCCACCGAGATCGAGATCGCTCAGGTATATCTGGACGAATGCGTTCGGCGGCACTCCAGCGGCGAGCTTGCCATGGAGGACGCGTCGAAGGCGAAGTACTGGACGACCGAGTTGCAGGGCCGGGTCGTCGACCGGTGCGTGCAGCTGCACGGCGGCTACGGCTTCATGAGCGAGTACCAGATCACCCGGCGCTACGCGGACGCCCGCGTCAGCCGGATCTACGGTGGCACCACCGAGATCATGAAGACGATGATCGCCAAGTCGCTGGACCTGTGAGATTCGTACTGGCGTCGGCGTCCCCCGCCCGGCTGCGCACGTTACGGGACGCCGGCCTGGCGCCCGAGGTGGTCGTCAGCGGCGTGGACGAGGACGCCCTCTCGGCGCCGACGCCCGTCGGACTCGTCCAGATGCTGGCGTCCGCCAAGGCTTCGGCCGTCGCGCGCGACCTGGGTGACGCGCTCGTGCTCGGCTGTGACTCGCTGCTCGAGTTGGCCGGGTCTGCGCTCGGCAAGCCCGGGTCCGCGTCCGCTGCCGTCGAGCGGTGGCGATCGATGCGCGGCCGCTCCGGAGTGCTGCACACCGGTCACGCGCTGATCGATACCAGCACGGGACGCAGTGCGCGGGCTGTGGCGTCCACGACCGTGCACTTCGGCAGTCCGAGCGAGGCTGAGATCGAGGCGTACGTCGCCAGTGGAGAACCCCTATCCGTCGCCGGGGCGTTCACGATCGACGGCCTCGGCGGCTGGTTCGTCGAGTCGATCGAGGGCGACCATCACAACGTCGTCGGGCTCTCGCTGCCGGTGCTGCGCCGCCTGCTGGCCGAAGTCGGTCGCGGGCTCACCGACCTCGGCTGGCCGCTCCCTCGGACGAGTTGGCTCTAACGGGCTGCCGGCATCGGCCTCGAGCAGCGCGGCTAGCGCAGCGAGGTACGCCAGGCGCCGGGGCCGGTGAGCCACGAGCCGCGCAGCCCCCACTTCGGATCGGCCCACCGGCCGCGCGCGGGCAGCTCGGCCGACCCGCCCGGCCCCGAGCCGGCCGCGGCGACCAGCGCCGTGACGACGGCCAGTTCCTCGGGCGTCGGTGATCCCGAGACGACGCGTAGCACCGGCGTGGCCGGCGACTCGGGCGCGCTCACAGCGGGATGTTCCCGTGCTTCTTCGGCGGCAGGGATTCGCGCTTGTTCTTCAGCGCCCGCAGCGCCCGGATGACGTACGAGCGTGTCTGCGAGGGCAGGATCACCGAGTCGACGTAGCCGCGCTCCGCCGCGACGTACGGGTTCACCAGCGTGTCCTCGTACTCGGCGATCAGCTCCGCGCGCTTGGCCTCGGGGTCGTCCGCCGCGGTGATCGCCTTGCGGTGCAGGATGTTCGCCGCGCCCTGCGCACCCATGACGGCGATCTGCGCGGTCGGCCACGCGATGTTGATGTCGGCGCCGAGGTGCTTGGAGCCCATGACGTCGTACGCCCCGCCGAAGGCCTTGCGGGTGATCACCGTGACGAGTGGCACCGTCGCCTCGGCGTACGCGTAGATCAGCTTCGCCCCGCGGCGGATGATGCCCGCGTGCTCCTGGCCGACGCCCGGCAGGAAGCCGGGCACGTCCACGAGCGTCACGACCGGGACGTTGAACGCGTCGCAGGTGCGGACGAAGCGGGCGGCCTTCTCGGACGCGTCGATGTCCAGGCACCCGGCGAAGTGCATCGGCTGGTTGGCGACGATGCCGACCGGCGAGCCCTCGATCCGGCCGAAGCCCACGACCACGTTCTGCGCGAACAGCGGCTGCACCTCGAGGAAGTCCCCGTCGTCGAGCAGGTGCTCGATGATCGTGTGCATGTCGTACGGCTGGTTGGCCGAGTCCGGGATGAAGGTGTCGAGGAACGCGTCGTCGTCGTTCACCTCGGCGTCCACCGCGGTCTCGTAGACGGGCAGCGGGTCGAGGTTGTTCGACGGCAGGTAGGACAGCAGTGACTTCACGTACTCGATCGCGTCGTCCTCGTCCTCGCCGAGGTAGTGGGCGTTGCCGGAGGTGGTGTTGTGGGTGCGCGCCCCGCCGAGCTCCTCGAGCGTGACGTCCTCACCCGTCACCGTCTTCACGACGTCCGGACCGGTGATGAACATCTGCGAGGTCTTGTCCACCATCACGATGAAGTCGGTGAGGGCCGGGGAGTAGACGTGGCCGCCGGCCGCTGCGCCCATGATCAGCGAGATCTGCGGGATGACGCCGGACGCCTTCACGGTCTTGTTGAAGATCTCGCCGTAGAGGCCCAGCGAGACGACACCCTCCTGGATGCGCGCCCCGCCCCCCTCGTTGATGCCGACGACCGGGCAGCCGTTCTTGATCGCGAAGTCGAGGACCTTGACGATCTTCTCGCCGTAGACCTGGCCGAGCGCGCCGCCGAAGACCGTGACGTCCTGGCTGAAGACAGCGACGGTACGTCCGTCCACGGTGCCGTAGCCGGTGACGACGCCGTCGCCGAACGGCCGGTTCTTCTCCAGGCCGAAGTTCGTGGAGCGATGCCGGGCGAACTCGTCGAACTCGATGAAGGAGCCCTCGTCCAGCAGCGCCGCGATCCGCTCACGAGCGGTCTTCTTGCCCTTGGCGTGCTGCTTCTCGACCGCGCGGGCGGACCCGGCGTGCACCGCCTCGTCGTACCGACGCTGCAGGTCGGCGATCTTGCCGGCGGTCGTGTGCGGATCGGGGACGTTAGCGAGGGGCTCAGCTGCCATGACTCGGATGTTAGTGAGGCACGGTAGGACCAGTGTCACAGGGCTATACATACGGGTATGGAGCGCGCCCCGCTGGACCCGTCCCGACTGACCGCCGGACTCGAGGCGAGGTGGTCGCGGGTCACCGTCGTGGACGAGACCGGGTCGACCAACGCGGACCTGCTGGCCGATCCGACGGCCACCGATCGGGTCGTGCTCGCCGCCGAGTTCCAGACAGCGGGACGCGGCCGGCTCGACCGCGGGTGGACGTCCCCGCCACGCGCCGGGTTGATCTTCTCGGTGGCGCTGCGCCCGGCCGCACCGCTCGGACGGTGGGGTTGGCTGCCGCTGCTCGCCGGGGTTGCCGTCGTCACCGCCGTGACGCGGGCGGGGCTCACGACCGCCCGGCTCAAGTGGCCGAACGACGTCCTGGTCGAGGGTCGCAAGCTGGCCGGGATCCTGGCCCAGGTGCGTGACGGTCTGGTCGTCGTCGGGTGCGGTTTGAACGTGACCACCACCGCCGAGGAGCTGTTGCCGCTCGTCGAGGCGCCCGCGCTGCCCGCGACCTCCCTGGGGCTCGAGGGGGTGGAGGTCGACAGGACCGCGTTGCTGGCCGACGTCCTCACCGAACTCGACGCGCAGGTCGCCCGATGGGACGACGTGGGCGGGGATGCGGCCGCGTGCGGGCTGGCAGCGGCGTACGACACGATGTGCTCGACGCTCGGGCGGACGGTGACGCTGACCGAGCACGACGGCTCGACCTGCGCGGGCCAGGCCGTCGGGATCGACCCCGACGGCCACCTGCTGCTCCAGGTCGACGGTGCCGTACGGACCGTAGCGGCCGGCGACGTCCGGCACACCCGTCCGCTAGCTTGATCGCAACGAGAGGGAGGCAGCGATGGGATTCCCCGAGAAGGTTCTCGCCGACGACGAGAAGGTCGTCGACGATCTGCATCCGCACTGGATCACGCTGGTGCCCGGCACGTTGTGGTTCATCGTCATCTGCACCGCGGCCGGGTTCGGGATCGGGTACGCACCGGGCAGCGGCACCACGCACTCGGTGTTCATCTGGATCATCGTCGTGGTGGCGGTTCTGCTGCTGGTGTGGCTGACGCTCACGCCGGTGATCAGGTGGAAGACCTCGCACTACGTCTTCACCGACCACCGGGTGCTGATCCGCACCGGCGTGCTGCGCCGCACCGGTCGTGACATCGCGCTGCGCAACATCTCGGACGTCGGCTTCAGCCAGTCGCTGTGGGACCGCATCGTCGGCGCGGGCACGCTGACCATCGAATCCGCCAGCGAGAACGGCCGGTCGGTGCTCGAGAACGTGCCGCGCTCGGAGCGCCAACAGCAGCTGATCAATCGGCTGATCGAGCAGGACGCCGAACGTCGGGCTCGCGAGGCAGCGGAGCACCACCGCCCCGAGGCGCAGGGCTACACCCCGACGCAGCAACTCCCTACCGAATAGGGAACTCGTCTGCCGGCGCTGGCCGCGGTCCGGGCGCCGCCCGGGCAGCCCGATCAACCACCGAGGAGCGCGACCAGAGCTGCGACTACCGCGCCGAGGCCGATCGGGGTACGTAGCCGCAGGCGCGCGCTGTACCGCGACTGCGCCACGAGCAGCACCGATACGAGAACGCCGGTGCCGATCACCCAGACCACGATCGCCTGCCAGGAGCGCATGCCGACGTACATGCCCATCGCGCCGATGAAGATCGCCTGACCGATGCGGACATTCCGTGTCACGAGCAGAGCGAGAATCAACCCGCACACAAGGGAGATCGTCGCCACTACCAGACCCCGTACCGGCGCCTCCCACGAGCCGCGGACGGCACCCGAGGCGATCACCAGTGTCAGTCCGCCGGTCCAGGCGAGCAGGTTGACCGTGCCGACGATGTCCTGCCCGGCGAGGCACCAGAGGGCACCGACCACCAACAGCGCAACGGCGACCAGATAGGCGACGAGTTCACCGTGCAGGCCCACCCGGCCCGCGACGACGCCGAACGCCGCTCCGGTGACGGTCTCGACCAGCGGGTACTGCGCACTGATCGGCTCGCCGCAGTCGAAGCACCGACCACGCAGGACAAGCCATCCGAAGACGGGGACGTTATGCCTGGCCCGGATGGGTGATTCGCAGTTGGGGCAGTGGGACGCCGGACGCGAGAGCGACTCACTGCGCGGCAGGCGCCACGCCACGACGTTCAGAAATGAACCGATCGCCAGCCCGAGCAGTACCGCCCCGACGACGAGGATCAGGTGTTCCTGTGCCGACTGGGTCACCGACGCAGCATGACAGCCGAAGCCTGCCGATTGATGCGACACCTCCTAGCGAGGGACCGTCCGGTGCACGCGGGTGGGGCACCGGACGGTAGCGACACCAATACCAACCCCCAAAACCACCCGTACCACAGCTTTACCGCTGCTTTACAGACGCGTACAACTGTGTCGAGGCAACCGCGGGGGATGCAGTCATTCGAGACGTTTTCACCCGTAGGAGCCCGGACATGGTGGTCGCAGCAGTGCACCCGATGCGCCTCCCCGCGTGCTCACGCGGCCGGTAGACAGCCATGGCAACCAAGACCTTCAGCTACGAGGCACTCGACAGTGCCGGTGCCCTCGTCAAGGGCAAGATGGATGCCGCTTCGCCGGACGCCGTCGCCACGGCGCTGGCCGGCCAACGGATGGTGCCCCTCGCGGTGGCCCAGGCCGGCGTCGGACTGCAGCGCGAGCTGACGATCCCGGGACTGCACGGCCACACGACCACTCGTGACCTCGCGGTGATGACCCGGCAGTTCGCCTCGATGATGTCGGCGGGGCTGACCCTGTTGCGTGCGCTGGCGATCCTCGAGGAGCAGACCTCGAAGCCGAAGCTCAAGGTCGCGCTCGGCGCCGTCGCCCGCGACGTACAGGCCGGTTCGACGCTCAGCGGAGCGATGGCCAAGCAGGACGCCCAGTTCCCGCCGCTGATGGTGAACATGGTTCGTGCTGGTGAGACCGGTGGATTCTTGGACGACGCGCTCGGACGCATCGCGCGCATGCTCGAGGCGGACGCCAACCTGAAGTCGAAGATCAAGTCGGCGATGACCTATCCGGTGATCGTGCTGATCTTCGCCGGGCTGCTCGGTACGATGGTGTTGATCTTCATCGTCCCGATCTTCGAGAAGATGTTCAAGCAGCTCGGCGGCAATCTGCCGCTGCCGACGAAGATCATGGTCTCGCTGTCGCACAACATGCTGTGGGCGGCGCCGCTCCTGCTGGTCGTGCTGATCGGGGGCTGGAAGACCTACCGGCACTTCTACAAGAACAGCCACGACTTCCGCCTCCAGGTCGACACGCTCAAGCTGCGGCTGCCCGTGTTCGGCCCGCTCTTCACGAAGATCGCGATCAGCCGGTGGGCGCGCAACCTCGGCACGCTGCTGCACGTCGGCGTACCGATGATGCAGGCGCTCGACATCGTCGCCGGCACCGCCGGGAACCAGGTGGTCGCCGACGCGATGGAGGACGTGAAGACCGCGGTGCGCATCGGTGCGCCCATGTCGGTGCCGCTGAGCAAGAGCCCGGTGTTCCCGAGCATGGTCACCCAGATGGTCGAGGTCGGGGAGGAGACCGGCGATGTCACCGACATGCTCGACAAGCTCGCCGACTTCTACGACAAGGACGTCGAGACGGCGACCGAATCGCTGACCTCCGCGATGGAGCCGCTGCTCGTCGTCCTGATGGGTGCTGTGATCGGCACGATGGTGATTTGCCTTTATCTACCGATGTTTTCCATCTACAAGAACATCCAGACGAACTGACCCGCACGTCCCGTGACACACCCCGAAAGTGGCAGTGAGCCCGGCCGATAGCTGACCGAGCAGGATCGCCGCACCACAACACAGACGTCCCCGGACGGCCCCACCGGCCGGGACGCGGCGCACGCGCCGAACCCCCACATCCAAGGAAGGCACCCACTATGTACGGAAAGCTGCAGGAGCTGCGTGCGCGCCGCGAGGCGGACGAGCGTGGCTTTACCCTGATCGAACTCCTCGTCGTCGTCGTGATCATCGGCATCCTGATCGCGATCGCCATCCCGCTCTACCTGAACTACCAGAAGGGCGCGCACGACAAGTCGGCCCAGTCCGACCTGCGCGGCGCCGTCTCGATGATGGAACAGTGCTTCAGCGACGACAACAGCCAGTACCTGACGCCGAGCGGCAACGGCTCAGCGGCGAACGCCGGCGCGAACCTGACATTCGCTGACGCGTGCGCCAACGACACGATCAACGTCTCGGACAACGTCGTCCTCGCTGTGGCGGTCAGCTCTGACAAGACTGCGTGGGAGGGCTACGCGCAGTACAAGGGCAGCAGCAAGGTCTATTTCTATGCAAGCTGCCTCGGCGGCAAGGTCACGCAGAAGGACGGCGCGACGGTCTCGTCCACGTACAGCGGGGCCGAATGCTCGGCCGCTTCAGGTGATGACTCCAGTTCGTGACGCTCGAGCTGTCGTAAGCGCTGTGGGGGCGGGGTCTTCGCCCCGCCCCCACCGTGTCCCTCCAGATCCCCCCGCAGTGAGGACACTCCCGTGAAGCACCGCCAGGTCGGGCTCAACGACATCAAGGTCACCAACAGCGACGGTCACGTCATCGGCGTCGACCTCGGCGCCACCGCCGTGCGCGCGGCGATCCTCGCCCCCGGCATGCTCGACGGGCGTCCCTCGGTCACCGTCCACGGACTGGGGCAGGTTCC
>Ga0164242_10004046_pt1 | contig 16519 bp, 15 predicted proteins | sample OricomgcompostMG_FD_108783 | JGI IMG/M metagenome (GOLD analysis project Ga0164242, IMG submission 108783) | Miracle-Growth compost microbial communities from Emeryville, California, USA - Original compost - Miracle growth compost (MG) ...
CGTTGTTGAACGACCGGACCGGGGCGATCGTCGGGCCGACCGACCCGCAGAGCTGGGCCAGCAGGTCCTTGGTCGTCGTCTTGCCCACCGAGCCCGTGATCCCGACGACGCGCAGCCCCGAGCCGCCCGGCTCGTCCGCCACCGCACGCAGCCGTGCGAGCACCTCGCGGGCCAGGTCGCCGAGCGCGCGCTCGACGTCGTCGACGAGCACCGTCGGCACGGGCGCGCCGTCAGCGCCCACGACCTCCCGCGTCGCGAGCACCGCGGCGGCGCCCCGCTCGACCGCCGCCGCCGCGAAGTCGTGCCCGTCCACGTGCTCGCCCGGCAGCGCGACGAACAGGCCGCCCGGCTGCACCTCGCGCGAGTCCGTGACGACCGCGCCGCTCACGACGCTCACAGGTTCGAGCGCGCGCAGCACGCCTCCGGTCGCGGCCGCGATCTCGGCCGCCGTCAGGGCGATCACGCGTGCTGCTCCGCGCGGGCACGGGCGAGCGCCACGGCCTCGCGGATCACGTCACGGTCGTTGTACCGGTGGAACACGCCGGCGATCTCCTGAGTCGGCTCGTGGCCCTTGCCCGTGACGATCACGGTGTCCCGCTCGGTCGCGAGAGCCAGGGCGTCGTGGATGGCGCGGGCGCGGCTCGTCGCCTCGTGCACGTCGGCGAGGTCCGGCCGGACCGACCGCACGCCGTCGAGGATCGCGCCGCGGATGTCCGCGGGGTCCTCGGACCGGGGGTTCTCGTCGGTGACGACCAGCACGTCCGCGAGGCGCGCGGCGATCTCGCCCATGATCGGCCGCTTGCCGCGGTCGCGGTCGCCGTCGGAGCCGAAGACGATGATCAGCCGGCCGGGCGTGATCGGTCGGACCGCCTCGAGCGCGAGCACGAGCGCGTCCGGCGTGTGCGCGTAGTCGACGAGGTACAGCGGCAGGCCGTCCCCGCGCTCGACGACGCGCTCCATCCGGCCCGGGATCTCGTGCGCGTGCGCCACGGCGTCGATCGCGGTGCCGAGCTCGACCCCCGCCGCGTGCGCGAGCACGACGGCCAGGGCGGCGTTCGAGACGTTGACGAGGCCGGGCAGCGGGCTCGCGGCGCGGTGCTCGGCGCCGTCCGGGCCGCGCAGGACGAACGACGAGCCGACGCCGTCGAGGCCGATGTCGGCCCACGTGACCGCCCAGTCGGCGGCGGCCGCCTCGACCGCGCCGACGTGCGTCGACACCGTCTCGACCGGGATCGCCGACTCGGCGGCGAGGCGCCGCCCCCACTCGTCGTCCACGACCACGACCCCGCGGCGCGCCTGCCCGGACGCGAACAGCCGGGCCTTCGCGCGGAAGTACCCCTCCATGTCGCCGTGGAAGTCGAGGTGGTCGCGCTGCAGGTTGGTGAACCCCGCGACGTCGAGCTCCAGCCCGTGCACGCGGCCGAGCGCGAGCGCGTGCGACGACACCTCCATCGCCGCCGCCGTCGCGCCCCGCTCGAGGCCGGCCGCGAGGATCGCCTCGAGCGCCGGCGCCTCGACGGTCGTCCGCGGGCTCTCGACGGCGACGTCGCCGATGCGCAGCTCGACCGTGCCGAGCAGGACCGTGAGCGGGTGCGCCGCGCGCAGCGCCGCGTCCACGAAGTAGGTGGTCGTCGTCTTGCCGTTGGTGCCCGTGACGCCGACGGAGACGAGGCGCCGCGCCGGGTGGCCGTGCACCCACGCAGCGAGCGGTCCCGCGAGGTCCCGCGGGTCGTCGGCGAGCAGCACGGGCACGTCCGCGGTGACCAGCTCGGCACCCGCGGCGTCCGTGACGAGGGCCACCGCACCGGCCGCCACCGCCTGGTCCGCGTACCGGGCGCCGTGCGCGCGCAGGCCGGGGATCGCGACGAACACGTCGCCCGGCTCGACGTCGGCGCTCGAGACCGTGACGCCGGTGACGGTCAGGTCCGCCGCGGACGGGTCCACGACCAGCGAGAACGCGTCCGCGAGGTCGGCCAGCCGGTGTGCCGCGGGAGCCTGCGGGCGCAGCCGGACCGGTGACGTCATGGGGATGAATCTACCCCGGGCGCCCCGCCCGACCGGCCGGACGGCCCGCGCTTCGGCGGCCGTCAGCACCGGCTCACCACGTCGTGGGGAACAGCGTCGCCTTCGCCCCCGACGGCGCGACCCCGAGCCGCTGGAGCGCGTACCCGGCGACCTCCTTGAACACCGGCGCGGCGACGACGCCGCCGAACACCGACGACTTCGGGTCGTGCAGGATGACGGCCACCGCGACGCGCGGCTCGTCGGCCGGCGCGACGCCGATGAACGACGACGTGATGCCCTGCCTGCCGTTCGCCTCCCACGACTGCGCGGTGCCCGTCTTGCCGGCGACGAGATAGCCGGGGATGGCGGCGTTCGTGCCCGTACCGCCCTCGTTGACGACGCTCTGCATCATCGTGAGGAGCGTCTTGGCGGTGGTCGGCTGGATGACGCGCGTCGTGGCCGCCGCCGGCGCGGCGGTGAACGTGCCGTCCGCCGACGTCCAGCCCTTGACGATGTGCGGCTGGACGCGCACCCCGCCGTTCGCGACGGTCGCGAACACCTCGACCGCCTGCAGCGCCGTCACGGACAGGGACTGGCCGAACAGCGCCGCGAACTCCGAGCGGCCGTCCCACGCGTCGACCGGGTGCAGGATGCCCTTCGACTCGCCCGGCAGCTCGATGCCCGTCTTCGTGCCGAAGCCGAACTTCGCGAGGTAGTCGTACCGCTGCTGCTTCGTGAGCTGCTGGCCGATCATCACCGTGCCGGCGTTCGACGACTCCGCCAGGACGCCCGTCGTCGTGAGCTTCTCGAGGCCGTGCTCCTCGGCGTCGTGGAACGTCTGACCGTTCGCCGTCGTGTAGCTGTACGGCACCGTGAACTGCGAGGTCGGCGTCGCGATGCCGTGCTCGAGGACGTTCGCCATCGTGACGACCTTGCCCGTCGAGCCGGGCTCGAACACGTCCGAGATCGCGGGCGTCAGCGAACCGACCTGGTCGCCGGGGTCGTTCGGGTCGACCTTCTTGGAGTCCGCCATCGCCAGGACCTCGCCGGTCTTGACGTCGACCACGATGACCGTGCCCGACGGCGCGCCCGTCGCCTTGAGCTGGTCGGCGAGCGCCGACTCGGCCGCGTACTGCAGGTCGGCGTCGATCGTCAGCTGGAGCGAGTCGCCCGGCTGCGCCGGGGTGTCCTTCTCGTAGCCGCCGGGGATCTGCTGCCCGTGCCGGCCGCGCTCGTACTCGTCGACGCCGGGCGTGCCCTCGAGCCGCGCGTCGTACTGCTGCTCCAGACCGGCGAGGCCCGAGCCGCTCGAGTTGACGAACCCGATGACGTTGCCGGCGAGCGCGCCGTTCGGGTACACGCGGTCGGCGACCTGGTCGACCGTGATGCCCGGCAGGTTGAGCTTGCGGATCTGCCGCGCGACGTCGGGCAGGACGTCCTTCTTGAGGTACTTGAACGGCCGGGTCCCGACGAGCTCGCCACCGAGCTCGGCGGCGTCCTCGGCGAGCAGCGGCGCGAGCAGCGCGGCGACGCCCGCGGCTCCGTCGGGCACGCCGGCGGTCGACGAGCGGAACTTGCCCATCAGCCGCTGGTCGACCGCGACGTCGTAGCGGATGACCGAGGCCGCGAGCGTCACGCCGTGCGCGTCCGTGATCTCGCCGCGCAGCCCGAGCGTCGTCACCGACGTGAGCCGCGCCTCGCGCGCCTTCGCGGCGGTCGACGCGCCCTGGACGCCCTGCACCACGACGAGCTTGACCGCGAAGACGGCGAGCACGACGCCGATCGCGATCGCGAGGAAGCCCAGCCGACCGCGCCCGCCGGAGCGCCGACCGCCGCCGCCCCGGGTGCGGCCGGGCGGCGGGACCTCGAGCGTGCGCGGCGCGGGCCGGCCCGGTGGCCGCGTCCCGCCGGGCGCCGACGGACGGGCCTGCGGCGCGCGGACACCGGACGACGGTCGGACGGTCCGCGCGTCGCTCGGCATGCGCCCAGTCTGCGGTCGGGCCGGCCGGATCCCCGCCGACCCCCCGCCGCGTGTCGTCATCCGGCCTTGGCGGCGTTCGGCGCCGCGCGGACCGTGCCGTCCTCGAGCGTGATCCAGCCCGTGCCCGGCGCCGGCACCATGCCGATCGCGCGCGCGGCCTTGGCGATCTCGCCCGGCGACGACTTCGTGTCGAGCTGGGCGGTCAGCTCCTTCTGGTCCTGCTGGAGCCGGCCGAGCTGGTTGGCCAGGTCGTACTTGACGTAGGCGGACTGCGCCATCTGCGTGTTGAGCAGCAGCGCGGCCAGGAGCGCGCCCGCGAGCACCGCCATGCAGGCGAGCACGAACGGGACCCGCGTGCGCGCCTGCTGCGGCGCCCGGACCAGGCGCAGGCGCGGCGAGACGGCCGGCGTCGGCGCCGAGACGGGGACGGACCGACGGGCGGGGGGCGCGACGCGCGCTGCCTGGGCGCTCATGCTGCCCTCCTTCCGGACGTTCGGGGCACGAGGTGGTCGGGGGTGGGACGGACGCGCTCGGCGGCCCGCAGGCGCACCGACGCGGATCGCGGGTTGCGGGCGAGCTCGGCCTCGTCGGCCTCCTCGGCCCCGCGCGTGACGAGCCGCAGGTACGGCGCGTGCGTCTCGGGCTCGACCGGCAGGTCGGGTGGCGCGCTCGACGTCGCGCCGGCGGCGAACGCCCGCTTGACGAGGCGGTCCTCGAGCGACTGGTACGCCTCGACGACGATCCGCCCGCCGACCGCGAGCGCCTCGATCGACTCGGGCAGCGCGCGCTCGAGGACCTCGAGCTCGGCGTTGACCTCGATCCGCAGCGCCTGGAACGTGCGCTTGGCCGGGTGGCCGCCCGTCTTGCGGGCCGCCGCCGGGATCGACGCCCGCACCAGGTCGACGAGCTCGCCGGTCCGAGCCAGCGGCGCCTTGGCGCGCGCGGCCACGATCGAGCGCGCGATCCGCGGTGCGAACCGCTCCTCGCCGTACGCCCGCAGGATCCGCACCAGGTCGCGCTCGTCGTACGTGTTGAGCACGTCGGCCGCGGTGCGGCCCGTCGTGGGGTCCATGCGCATGTCGAGCGGCGCGTCCTGCGCGTACGCGAAGCCCCGCTCGGCCTCGTCGAGCTGGAGCGACGAGACACCGAGGTCCATGAGCACGCCGTGCGCCGCGGGGATGCCGAGCCTGGCGAGCACGTCGCGGATCTCGTCGTACACCGCGTGCACGCCGGTGAACCGGTCGCCGAACGGCGCGAGCCGCCGGCCGGCGAGCTCGAGCGCCTGCGGGTCGCGGTCCAGGCCGACGACGCGCACGTGCGGGAAGGCGCGCAGGACGCCCTCGGTGTGCCCGCCCATGCCGAGCGTCGAGTCGACCAGGACGGGCGCGTCGACGCCGAAGGCCGGGGCGAGCAGGTCGAGGCAGCGCTGCAGCAGCACGGGGGTGTGCCGCGCGGCGGCGTCGAGCTCGTCCACTCGCGGCTCCTTCCTGTGCTCCGCGCCTCGGTCGGTGCGCGTGGTGGTGGTGGGTGGTCGGGCGGCCCCTCCGCCGTCCGACCAGATCCCCCACCGGCCCTGCGACGCCGGGGAAGTGCGTCGCAGCGACGGGAGGAGGTCTCGCCGTACGGCCCTGCGGGCCGGTGGTGCGGGTCTAGAAGGGTCCGTTCGGGAAGACCTCCTCCGCCGTGTCGGCGTAGCCGGCCTCCTGCTCGGCCAGGTACGTCTCCCACGCCTGCAGGTCCCAGATCTCGACCCGCGTGCCGGCGCCGATCACGGCGACGTCGCGGTCGAGCCCGGCGTACTTGCGGAGCATCGGCGGGATCGAGATGCGGCCCTGGCGGTCCGGCAGCTCGTCGCTCGCGCCCGAGAGGAAGACGCGGAGGTAGTCGCGGGCCTGCTTGCTCGTGACGGGCGCCTGGCGCAGCTGGTCGTGCATGCGCCGGAACTCGTCCATGGGGAGCAGGAACAGGCAGCGCTCCTGCCCACGCGTCATGACGAGGCCCGGCGCGAGCTGCGTCCGGAACTTCGCCGGGAGGATCAGCCGCCCCTTGTCGTCGAGGCGCGGCGTGTACGTCCCCAGGAAGGGCGCGAGCGAGCCGAGCAGCCCGGACGACGGCTCGACGGCCATGCCCTGCCTCCCTGCTCTCCCGGGTTCGGCCTCCCCGCCTCACCACGTGCCTCCACGGTACTCCACTTCCCTCCACCATCGGCGGTGCAACGCCGCGATTCACCCGTCCGAGCGGCCATCGCTGCACGTCAGTGGCGGTGGAGCGAAGTGGAGGGCGTGGCGCCGCCCGGGGCGTCGTTCGCGGTGCGGACGGCGCCCAGGACCCGTCGAACCGGACACGCGTCCGTCTCGTGGAGTGCACGGACGCCCCGGTGCGTTGCTCCGGTGGAGGGAAGTGGGGTGCGGTCCTGCATGTCGCACCGCCGGGCGCCCCGTAGGCTCGGACCAGTCCGCCAAAGGAGGCGTCATGCTGCAGGCAGTGCCGTCGTCGCACGAGCTCGACGACGTGGTCCAGACGGCCGGCCGGATGCGCGCCGGCATCGAGAGCGTCGTCACCGGGCGCCCCGAGCTCGTGCGGGTCACGCTCGCGGTGCTGCTCGCCGAAGGTCACCTGCTGCTCGAGGACGTGCCCGGCGTCGGCAAGACGACGCTCGCCAAGGCGCTCGCCAAGACGATCGACTGCTCCGTGGGCCGCATCCAGTTCACGCCCGACCTGCTGCCGAGCGACCTCACCGGCGTCAACATCTTCCGCAGCCAGACGCACGAGTTCGAGTTCCGGCCGGGCCCCGTGTTCGCGCACGTCGTCATCGGCGACGAGATCAACCGCGCGTCGCCCAAGACGCAGTCCGCGCTGCTCGAGTGCATGCAGGAGGCGCAGGCCACGGTCGACGGGCACAGCTACCCGCTGCCGCGCCCGTTCCTGGTCGTCGCGACGCAGAACCCCGTCGAGATGGAGGGCACGTACCCGCTGCCCGAGGCGCAGCGCGACCGGTTCATGGCCCGCCTGACCGTCGGCTACCCCAGCGTCGAGGCCGAGCTCGAGATGCTCGAGGTCCAGGAGACCGCCGACCCGCTCGACCGGCTCTCCCCCGTCACCGACGCCGCGCACGTCGCGCGCCTCATCGACACCACGCGCCGCCTCTACGCGGCGCCGGCCGTCAAGCAGTACGTGGTCGACCTCGTCGGGGCGAGCCGCCAGGACCACGGGCTGCGCCTCGGCGCCTCGCCGCGCGCCGCGATCCAGCTCCTGCGCGCCGCCAAGTCGCTCGCCGCGATGGACGGCCGCGACCACGTGCTGCCCGACGACGTGCAGCTGCTCGCGGTCCCGGTGCTCGCACACCGCCTGCTGCCGAGCACCGAGTCGCGCCTGTCCGGCCGGACCACGGACGCGATCGTCGCCGACATCGTCGACCGGATCCCGCTGCCCACGGCGGGTGCCGTGCGCGGTCGGCGGGCCATCGGCTGATGCGACTGCGTCCGACCAGGCGCGGCTGGGGCCTGCTCGTCGCGGGCTTCGTGCTGCTCCAGGTCGGGATCGGCCTCGGCGCGGTCGACCTCGTGCGGTTCGCGACGCTCCTGCTGGTCCTCGTCGTCGGCGCGGGCGTCGTGCTCGCCGTGACGAGCCGGCGGCAGGACCGGCTCGACGTCGTCCGCTCGTCGACGCCCAACCCGGTCCACGCGGGCGAGACCGCGAACGTCGAGGTGACGATCAGCGCGCGGACGCTCGGCGGCCGGCTGCAGCTCGCGGGCCTCAAGTTCGCCGAGCAGGCCGCCACCGAGCTCTCGGGCGGTCGCCCGCTGCGCGCCCGCGTGACGCGCGGCCCGCGCACCGTCACCGTCGGCTACCAGGTCCAGCCGGGACGGCGCGGGCGCTGGCCGCTCGGTCCGCTGGTCGTGACGCGCAGCGACCCGTTCGGCGTCAGCCGGACCACCGCGACGCTGGGCGAGAGCGCCGAGGTCGCGGTGTGGCCGACGGTCGTGCCGCTGCCGACGCCGAGCGACGTGCTCGTGGGCGAGCCCGATCGCATCGCGCTCGGTGCGCGCACGCCGTCGACCGACGACTCCCAGCTGCGCGACTACCGCGAGGGCGACGACCTGCGGCGGGTGCACTGGACGAGCAGCGCGCGCCGCGGCGCGCTCATGGTCCGCTCCGACGAGCGCGCCGGCATGCGCCCCGTCTCCGTGCTGCTCGACCTGCCGGCGCGCGCGTCGAGCCTCGAGTGGACGATCTCGCTCGCGGCGTCGATAGCGATCGCCATGCTCGACGGAGGGCACCCGGTGCGCCTCATCGGCGGCGCGCCCGCGGACAGCGCGCCCGACAGCCCCGACGACGGCCCGTACCCGCTCGCGTTCGTGCACAACCGCCTCGGGCCGTCCGCGCGTGCGGCGCTGCTCGACCGGACCATCGACCTCGAGGCGCCGGACAGCGCGGCCGAGGGCGAGGCCGAGCTCGTCGCGGGCGCCCATCTGCTCGACATCACGCAGGCCGGCGGCGAGATCGTCCTCGCGGTCGTCGGTCCGCTCGGTGCCCGCGCCCGGTCCGCGCTCGCGCACGTCGCCGACGACTCGCAGGCGTGGGCCGTGGTCCGGGCCGACGGGCCCTCGCCGGCGCAGGAGCGCGAGGCCGAGCACACGATCAACGCGCTGCGGCGCGCGGGCTGGCGCGCGTGCGGCGTCACGCCCGGCGAGCCGATCGTCGACTGCTGGCTGCGCCTGCTCGGGAGCGCGCGATGAACGACACCGTCCACATCCCCCGCGGGCCGCGCGCGCTGCTCGCGACGGCGCTCGTGGCCGTCGGCACGTGCACGAGCGTGCTGGCCCTGCACGGCCTGATCCAGGCCGGGCCGTGGCTCGCCGCCGCGTGGCTGTCCGTGCTCCTGGTGGCGGCGGTCGTCGCGGGGGTGCGGTCCGTCGCGCGCACCGCGTGGATGCCCAGCCTCGTGGGCGCGATCGTCGCGCTGGCCGGGCTGCTGATCCGCTACGGCGCGCCGCCCGGGCGCATCCAGGTGCTGCCCGACCTCGGCTCGCTGCGCCGCACGCTCGCGACCGCGCACGAGGGCGCCACGGTCATCAACGCGTCGCTCGTCCCCATGCCGCCCGTCCGCCCGGCCGAGCTGCTCGTCGTCGTCGGCGCCGTCGCGGTCTTCCTGCTGGCCGACGCCCTGGCGGTCGCGCTCGCCGTCCCCGCGCTCGCCGGAGCCGCGTACGCGACCCTGTGGGTGCCCGCGATCGTGCTCGGGTTCCCCGCGAGCGGATGGCCGCTCGCGCTCACCGCGATCGCCTACCTGCTCCTGCTCGCGCTCAGCGTGACGCCGACCGCGGCGTCCGCCGCGACCGACCGGACCCGGCGGATCTCGGTCGCCGCCAGCGCGGCGATCGGCGTCGTGATCGTGTCGCTGGTCGTGGGGCCGGCCGTCGCGGCGTTCCCCGGGTGGGCGTCCGTCGCGCTGCCCGACCTCGGCAGCGGTCCGGTCGGGCCGATGCGCCTCTCGGACGACCTCGACCTGCGCGAGAGCCTCGGCCAGCGCTCGCACCAACGCGTGCTGACGTACACCGTGACGAGCCCGGCCGCCGCCGTGGACGACACGGTCGTGCCGGTCCCCGACGCGACGTCACCCGGTCCCGCCGCGTCGCTGCCCGCCGACGGCGCCACGCCCGCACCGAGCGCCTCGGCGGACACCACTCCGACGGTGTCGGCGCAGCTCGTCGGGCCGCTCCGGGCGTTCACCCTCGTGTCGTTCGACGGCCGGCAGTGGGCACCGCCCGACAACACGGCGCCGGTCACGCGCACCGAGCCCGGCACGATCCTGTCGCCGCAGGCCGCCCTCGCGGGCACCGCACCGGACGCGTCCCGCGGCACGCTCGCCGACGTCTCGCTGACCGTCAACGCGCTGCGCGACCGGCACCTGCCGATCTCGACCTTCCCGCGCACGCTCGACGCAGACGGCTCGTGGAGCTACGCCGCGTCGACCGACACCGTCACCGGCAACCGCGCGACGTCCGACGGCATGCAGTACGCGATGGTGGTCGAGATCCCCAGTCTCACGGCCGACGAGCTCAAGGCGGCGCCGACCGGCGATCCCGGCGACGACGGCGCGAGCCTCGAGGTCCCGACGACGTCGCACTCGGAGGACATCGCCGCCAAGGCCCGCGAGGTCACCGCCAGCGCGAAGACGCCGTACGAGCAGGCGCTCGAGCTGCAGCAGTTCTTCCGCTCGACGCAGAACTTCACCTACGACACCCGGGTCGCTCCCGCGCGGACCGAGGACGCCGTGTGGGACTTCCTGCAGAGCCGCAAGGGCTACTGCGTGCAGTTCGCGAGCTCGATGGTGCTCATGGCGCGCGACCTGGGGATCCCCGCCCGCCTCGCGGTCGGCTTCCTGCCCGGCCAGTCCACGGGTGACGGGCAGACCTACACCGTCACGGGGCACGACTCGCACGCCTGGCCCGAGCTGTACTTCGCGGGCTACGGGTGGGTGCGGTTCGAGCCCACGCCCGCCGTGCAGACCGGCGCCCCGCCGATCTGGAGCGACCCGCTCTCGGTCGGGCCGTCGGGTCCCGACCGTCTCGACAACGTCCCGCAGACGGGCGGCGCCGTGACCGAGGGCGCCGGCGAGGACTCGACCGCCGCGACGACCGCCCCGCCGGCGCAGGCCGAGAAGTCGCCGTGGCTGGCCGTCGTGCTGACGACCGTCGTGGTGCTGCTCGTCGCGATCCTCGTCGTCGTGCTCGTGGTGCGCCGCCAGGTCCGCCGCGGCCCCGAGCTCACGCCCGAGCTGGCCTGGGCGCGGGCCCGGCGGCGGCTCGCCGATGCGGGCGTCGTCTGGGCCGACTCGGACACGCCACGCGTCGCGGCCGCGTCGGTGCGGCGGCAGGTGGAGGCGCTGTCCGGGCGGCCGCTCGGCCAGGGCGCGGACGAGGCGCTGGGGTCGCTCGCGGCGACGATCGAGCGGGAGCGCTACTCGCCGCGGCGCCCCGAGGTGGACGCGGTGACGCTCGACCGGTGGGTCGTCGAGGTGGAGGCCGGTGTGCGGGAGGCGCTCAGCGAGCGGAGTCGCCGCGACGCCGTTCCCAGCGGTCCTCGAGCCGGTTCATGAAGCCGCGCTTGGCGGGCCGCGCCGCACGCGGCTGACGCACGGCGCCGTCACCGTCGACGACGCCCTGCGGGCCCGACCGGCGGCCGCGGTGCGGGTCCGCGAACGCGAACGCCACCGCGGCGAACATCACCACGAAGCCGACGACGCCGAGCCACGCTCGTCCGCCGGCGGCGCCGAGCACGAGCAGGAGCAGGCCGAGCGCGGCGCCGACCCCGGCGATCACGTAGCGGCCGTACGGCCGCCGCCCGCGCTGCGTCAACGTGTTCGCGAGCCGGGGGTCGTCAGACGTCAGCTGACGTTCCATCTGCTCGAGGACGCGCTGCTCGTACTCCGAGAGAGGCATCACGACCCCCGTCACTACCTTGTGGAACCCATCGTCGGGTTCAGGATAGATCGGCTGGAACGAAGGTGGTAGTCGAGCGCGTCGCGGTGGGATCGGCGTCGGCGGCGCCCGCCCGGATGGCGCCCCGGCCGAACCTCGCGCGCACCTCGTCCATGGCGCGCTCGGCCTCGCGCCGACCGGCGACGCCGCCCTCCACCGCCTCCTCGAGCGTCGGCTGGTGCACCGTCGTGGCGGCGTCGTCGAGACCCTCCGCGCGGACGCCGATCAGCCGGACCGGCAGGCCCCGCAGGTCGACGCCCGCCAGCAGGTCGCGTGCCGCGAGGTAAAGCTCGCGCGCGACGTCGGTGGGCGTCGTCAGCGTCCGTGACCGGGTCAGCGTCCGGAAGTCGGCGGTGCGCACCTTGATGCTCACGGTCCGCGCGACGAGCCGCCGCGCGCGGAGGCGGGCCGCGCACCGGTCGGCCAGCTCGAGGGCCTTCGCCTCCACCACCGCGGGGTCGGCCACGTCGACCGCGAACGTCTCCTCCGCACCGATCGACTTCTCCTCGCGGCCCGGCTCGACGGGCCGTGGGTCCCGCCCCCAGGCGAGGTCGAACAGGTGCTTGCCGGCGACCTTGCCGACCGCGCGCTGCACGGTCGCGACGTCGCTGTCGGCGAGCTCGGCGACCGTCCGGATGCCCCACCGCGCGAGCGAGGCCTCCGTCCGCTCGCCGACGCCCCACAGCGCGCCCACGGGGAGCACGCGCAGGAAGTCGATCGTCGCGGCGCGCGGGACGAGCAGCAGGCCGTCGGGCTTGGCGTGGCCGGACGCGAGCTTGGCGACGAACTTCGTCGCCGCGACGCCGACCGAGCACGTGATGCCGAACCGCTCGCGCACCTGCCGCCGGATCGACTCGCCGATCACGGTCGGGGGTCCGAGCCGGCGCCGCGCGCCCGCGACGTCGAGGAACGCCTCGTCCACGCTGACCTGCTCGACGAGCGCCGTCACGTCGGCGAGGACGCGCATGACGCCCTCGGACACCTCGCGGTACGCGGCGTGGTCCGGCGGCACGACGACCGACTGCGGGCAGAGGCGCAGCGCCTGCGCCATCGGCATCGCGGAGTGGACGCCGAACGCCCGCGCCTCGTACGTCGCGGCGAGCACGACGCCGGGCTGGGCACCGCCCACGATCACGGGCAGACCCCGCAGCTGCGGGCGTCGTGCCAGCTCCACCGAGGCGAAGAAGGCGTCCATGTCGACGTGGAGGATCGAGCAGCCGTCCTCCTCGGTGCCCCAGCTGCGGCGCGCGGCCTCCGAGCGAGGGCCGCGGCTCATGACGCCCGGACCGCGAGCATGCGGGGCGCGCGAGCCGCGTGCTCGTCGGACGCCTCGACCGCGTCGCGCACCGCGTCGACGAAGTCCTCCGCGTCGCACAGCGACTGCTCGGCCCGCTCGGCGCCGACCGCGTCGAAGCGGCCGGCCTCGACCGCCGAGCGCAGCCGCGCCGCGTCCGCGAAGTGCCGGGCCCAGCCCGCCAGCTCGGGCGCGACGAGCTCGACCATGCCCCACACGGACCGCGGCGGCCGCCGCCCGCCGGGGCGGCCGTGGAACGCGACGAGCGCTGCCCCGGCGCGCAGCGCGGCGAGGTGGGCGTGGGAGAACCTCTCCCACGGCTCCGTCGAGTACTGCGCCGCGAGGAGCTCCGCGTCCGCACGCGTGAGGAGGTCGGCCGCCCGACGCGGGGTCGGCGCGTCGACGGTGGCGCGGGTCGGGTGCTCCGTCATGACTGGCCTCCTTCGTGTCCCCTCAGTATCGAACGCCTGTTCGATCTCCGTCAAGCCCTCCGGCGCCTGGCCGCCGGTCACGTGCCGACGGCGGCCGCCGTACCGTGGTCGCGTGCCCGAACGCAGACGTCCGTCCCGGCAGGTCTCAGGCTCTCACCGACCACCGACACGACGGCCGCCGGCCGGCCTGTGGCCCACGGGCCCCGTGCCGATCCCCACCGGGACGGTCGAGCTGCAGCGCGACGCGGACGACCCGGACGGCGTCACGGTCGTCGTCAACGGCGTGCCGAGCTCGTTCCTCGACCTGGCCGACCCGGCGCGGCTCGACTTCGAGTACATGCAGCAGATGGCGGCCGTCGTCGACCGCGTGGCGCCCGCCGGCGCGCCGATCGACGTGGTGCACCTCGGCGCCGCGGGGTGCGCCCTCGCGCGGGCGGTCGACGCCGCGAGGCCCGGCTCGCAGCAGCTCGCCGTCGAGCTCGACACCGCGCTCGCCGAGCTCGTGCGCCGCTGGTTCGACCTGCCGCGCTCCCCCGCATTGCGCATACGCGCGGGTGACGCGCGCGCCGAGCTCACGCGGCTGCCGACGGCGTCGGCGGACGTCGTCGTCCGCGACGTGTTCGCCGGCGACCGCACGCCCGAGCACGTCTGCACGCGCGAGATGGTCGAGCAGGTCGCCCGCGTGCTGCGTCCCGGCGGCACGTACCTCGTCAACTGCGCCGACCGTCCGCCGCTCGCGCTCGCACGTGCGGAGGCCGCGACGCTCGCCGACGTCTTCGCCGACGTGGCGGTCGTCGCCGAGCCGGCGCTGCTGCGCGGCCGCGGGTACGGCAACGTCGTGCTCGCCGCGACGGACCGCGACGACCTGCTCACGGACCCGGGACTCGAACGGACGATCCGCAACCTGCCGGCCCCGGCGCGCCTGCTGAGCGGCGACGCGGCGCGCGCGTTCGGCGCCGGCGGCGTCGTGCTGCGCGATCCCGACGACGCGGCCTGAGCCTCGCGACGAGGCCGGGGAACGCCGCAGGGCCGCACCCCCGAGGGGATGCGGCCCTGCGATCAGATCGTCGGCCGATCAGAGCGGGCGGACGTGCTCCGCCTGCGGGCCCTTCTGGCCCTGCGTGATCTCGAACTCGACGCGCTGGCCCTCCTCGAGGCTCCGGTAGCCCTGCGAGTCGATCGCCGAGTAGTGCACGAAGACGTCCGCGCCGCCGCCGTCCTGGGCGATGAAGCCATAGCCCTTCTCGGCGTTGAACCACTTGACAGCACCCTGTGCCATGTCCCTGTTTCCTTCTGTCCATCCGGTGACGGCGTCGAGCCCTGCGCTCGCGCCGTGCCGCAATGCCTCACGTCCTGCACCGGGCGGCCCAGCCGGGACGGCTGGCGGGTACCGCGGAGGCGGCCCCGGTCAAGCGAGTACGTCACTGCAACGGTGGCATCCTCGCACGGTGCTGTGGGCTGCGCCACGCTTTCGCGCGGGGCGAAAGGCGCGCGCAGACAACGATCCGGTAAAGGCGGCGTCACGCGAAGGTCGCGGTCAGGCGTCGCCGTCGTCCGCCTGCTCGGCCAGGAACCGCTCGAACTCCGCCCCGAGCTCGTCCGCCGTCGGCAGCTCGGTGGCGCTCGCGAGCAGGCTCGTGCGACCGATGTTCCGCGCGAACGCGTCGTACTGCTCCTCGAGCGCGTGCACCACGCCGGCGACCTCGGACGAGCCCGCGACCTGGCGCTCGATCTCCTCGAGCGCGTCCTGCGCCGCCTCGCCCAGCGCACCGGTGCGCAGGTCCAGGCCCGTCACCCGCTCGACGTTCGTCAGCGCCACGACGGCCGCCTGCGGGAACGCGGACTGCGTGAGGTAGTGCGGGACGTGCACCGCGAAGGAGAGCGCGTCGTGCCCCGACTGGCCGAGCCGCAGCTCGAGCAGCGCGCTCGCGCTCGCCGGGACCTGGACGGTGCCGAACCACGCCGGGTGGTCGGCGACGAGCTCGGGACGCGTCGCGGCCGCCGTCACCGACAGCGGGCGCGTGTGCGGGACGCCCATCGGGATGCCGTGGACGCCGACCGTCAGGGGCACGTCGAACTGCTCGACGAGCCGGCGCACCGCCGCCACGTACCGCTCCCACTGCACGTCGGGCTCGACGCCGTGCAGCAGCAGGAACGGGACGCCGGTGCCGTCCTCGACGAGCTCGACGGCAAGCTCGGGCTCGGTGTACTCGGTCCAGCCCGTGCGGTCGAACGTCATCGTGGGGCGGCGCGAGCGGTAGTCGAGCAGCTGGTCGGCGTCGAACGTCGCGAGCCGCGTCACCGTGAGCTCCTCGAGCAGGTGGCCCGCCGCGAGCTGGCCCGCGTTGCCCGCGTCGACGAAGCCGCGCACCGCATGCACGAGCACGGGTCCGCGGCCGTCGCCGACGCGCGCCGCCAGCCGTGCCGCCGCCTGCTCGTCGACCTCGTAGATGTCACCTGGGTTGAGCATCGATCTCCCGACCCCTCGTCGTCCTGCTCCTCGGCCTGCCGGCCCGTCTGCGTGCTGCAACGCGCACGCGGCGGCGAGTCTTCCCGGGTCTCAGCGCGCGGGCAGCCGCACGACCTCGACGAAGAAGTCGTCGATCTGGCGCACGACGTGGATGAACGCGTCGAAGTCCACGGGCTTGGTGACGTACGCGTTCGCGTGCAGCGAGTAGCTGCGCACCACGTCCTCCTCGGCCTCCGAGGTCGTGAGCACGACCACGGGGATCGCCCGCAGGACCGGGTCCTCCTTGAGCGCGGCGAGGACCTCGCGGCCGTCCATGCGCGGCAGGTTGAGATCCAGCAGGACGAGGTCCGGCGTCGGGGCCGACGCGTGCTCGCCCTCCTTGCGCAGGTACTCCATCGCGGTCACGCCGTCCGGGACGACCGTCAGGCGGTTGCGCAGCTTGTTGTCCTCGAACGCCTCGCGGGTCATGAGCACGTCGCCCGGGTCGTCCTCGACGAGGAGGACGTCGATGATCTTGCGGTCCTGCGGCACGGCGGTCTCCGTCTCGGGCCCTCGCGGGCGTCAGTCGTCCTCGGCCGGCAGCGTCCAGCGGATGCTGGTGCCGTCGCCCGGCTCGTCGGCGATCCAGATGCGACCGCCGTGGAACTCGACGATCTTCTTGCACAGGGCCAGGCCGATGCCGGTGCCCTCGTACAGGTCCTTCGGGTGCAGCCGCTGGAAGATCACGAAGACGCGCTCCGCGTACTGCGGGTCGATGCCGATCCCGTTGTCCCGGCACTCGAGCTCCCAGGAGTCTGCCACCCGGCGCGCGCTCACGTGGACGCGCGGCGGGCGCGTCGGGTCGCGGAACTTCAC
>Ga0164242_10004047_pt1 | contig 16518 bp, 17 predicted proteins | sample OricomgcompostMG_FD_108783 | JGI IMG/M metagenome (GOLD analysis project Ga0164242, IMG submission 108783) | Miracle-Growth compost microbial communities from Emeryville, California, USA - Original compost - Miracle growth compost (MG) ...
CCGCTCTTTCCGAAGGCCAGGCTGTAGACAACGAGCACCCAGAGCACGCTGACGACGCCAATGGCAACGTAGTTCTGCATCAGCATGCCGAGCACGTTCTTGCCGCGGACCATGCCGCCGTAGAAGAACGCGAGGCCTGGGGTCATCAACAGCACGAGCGCGGCGCTGACCAGCACCCACGCCGTGTCACCGGTATCGGGCGCTGGTAATGCAGCGGCGAGATGAATCATGGGGTCGAGCGCTCCCTCCTGCACGGACTGATTGCAAGAGGAAACCGGGCGGGTGTTGCGCGACCCGTACGCGCGTGTTTCGCGGGAGTTACATCACGGCCGCAGGATGATTGCTGCCCTCCTAGGGCAGCAGGGCGTCCACGAAGATCTCCGGATCGAACGGCGCGAGGTCGTCGGGGCCTTCGCCGAGTCCGACCAGCTTGACCGGCACCCCGAGCTCACGTTGCACCGCGATGACGATGCCACCCTTCGCGGTGCCGTCTAGCTTCGTCAGGACGATGCCGGTGACGTCGACCACCTCGGCGAAGACCCGCGCCTGGATCAGGCCGTTCTGGCCGGTCGTCGCATCGAGCACCAAGAGGACCTCGTCGACCGGCGCCTCTCGCTCGACTACGCGCTTGACCTTCCCCAGCTCGTCCATCAGGCCGGTCTTGGTGTGCAGCCGGCCGGCCGTGTCGATCACGACGGTGTCGACGGCCTGTTCGACACCGTCGTGAACGGCGTCGAAGGCGACGCTGGCCGGATCGGCGCCCTCGGGCCCGCGTACGACGGACGCCCCGACCCGCTCGGCCCAGGTCGAGAGCTGGTCGGCAGCGGCGGCGCGGAAGGTGTCGGCCGCCCCCAGCAGCACGGTGCCGCCGTCACCGACGAGGACGCGGGCGAGCTTGCCGCAGGTGGTGGTCTTGCCGGTGCCGTTCACCCCCACGACGAGTACGACGGCAGGGCGCCCGTCATGGGGCGCGGTTCGAAGCGCGCGGTCGGCATCGCCGCCGACCGCGACGAGCAAGGTGTCCCGCAGCATCGTGCGGACGTCATCGGCAGTCCGGGCACCCATCACCCGGACCTGCTCGCGCAGGGCAGCGACGATCTCGTTCGTCGCGGTGAGCCCGATGTCGCTGGTGAGCAGCGTGTCCTCGACCTCTTCCCAGACGTCGTCGTCGATGACGTCGCGCGACAGCAGTGTGAACAGGCCACGACCGAGGGCCGACTGCGAGCCGGCGAGCCGGCCGCGCAGCCGGACCAACCGGCCGGCTGACGGCTCGGGCCGCTCGACCTCAGGGTGCGCTGCCGGAGCCGCTGCCGGAGCCGCTGCCGGCGGAGGCGCGGGAGCTTCGGTCTCGACGGGTGACGTCTGGACCGGTGGCGGAGCAGGTGGCGCCTTCGGAGCCGGCGTATCGACCACCTTGCCGCGTCGCCGTGACGGCGCGAGGACAAGTCCGAGCAAGGCACCGACGAGGAGAACTCCGACGACGATGCCGACGATGACGTAGACCATCTAGACGGGCTCCGGTTCAGGCTCGCGCAGTCGCTGGCTGATCACCTCGGTGATCCCGTCGCCGCGCATCGAGACGCCGTACAGCGAGTCGGCGACCTCCATCGTCCGCTTCTGATGCGTGACGACGATGAGCTGCGATGTCGACTTCAGCTCCGAGATGAGGCTGACGAGCCGCAACAGGTTGCGGTCGTCCAGAGCAGCCTCCACCTCGTCCAGGACGTAGAACGGCGAAGGGCGGGCGCGGAAGATCGCGACCAGCAGGGCCACCGCCGTCAGCGAGCGCTCGCCGCCGGACAGCAACGACAGCCGCTTGATCTTCTTGCCGGGCGGGCGAGCCTCGACGTCCACGCCGGTGAGCAGCCAGTCATCGGGGTCGGTGCGCACCAGCTTCCCCGACCCACCTGGGAACAACACCGAGAAGACGGTCTCGAACTCACGGGCAACGTCCTCGTAGGCCTCGCGAAAGACCTGCTCGACCCGCTCGTCGACCTCCTTGACGACGACGAGCAGATCCCGACGCGATGCCTTGAGATCTTCCAGCTGGTCAGAGAGGAACTTGTGGCGCTCCTCGAGCGCGGCGAACTCCTCCAGCGCCAGCGGGTTGACCTTGCCCAGCAAAGCCAACGCGCGCTCAGCGGCCTTCAGGCGCTTCTCCTGCACGACGCGGTCGTACGGCGTCGCGACCGCTTCAGGGCCGCCGTCCGCCGGCGGCGGCACGGCGACGTCCGGGCCGTACTCGGTGAGCAGCGTCTCGGTCTCGATGCCGAACTCTTCGGCGACCTTCGCTTCGATGGCCTCGATCCGCAGCCGTTGCTCGGCGCGCGCGATCTCGTCGCGGTGCACGGCACCGGTGAGGGTCTCCAGCTCGGCGCTCAGATCCCGGATCGAGGTACGAACCGACAGCAGCTCACCCTCCGTGATCGTGCGCTGCTGCTCGATCGACTCGCGTTGTGCAGCAGCGGCGCGCAAGGACTCCTCGAGCGCGGTCAACGCCGCGGCCGCCGCCTTCGAGACCGCCGCCGCGACGACCGCCTCGCGCGCTCGACGGCGCACGAGCTCGGCTGCTCGCTCCCGCGCAGCGCGCTCGGCCTCGGCCGCCGCCTCGAGCTGCTCGATTCGGGCCGTCAGCGCGCTGCGGCGCTCTTCGTCGGTACGGACGGCGAGGCGGGCCTCGAGCTCGCGCGCGCGCGCGGCAACCACGAGCTGCCCGACCTGGTCGCGTTCGGCTTCATCCGGCGCCGCGTCAGCCGGCATCGCCTCGGCAGCGGCCAACCGCTCCTCGAGCGCGGTCAGACCTTGCAGGTCGCGGTCGCGCGCGTCGGATGCTTCCTCGACGGCGCGGGCGAGTCGCTCGCTCTCCCCTGCGGTGGCCCGGGCAGCGGCGCCGAGCTGACCCAGCTTCTCGGCGACCGCCGCGAGCCGAGCATCCGACTCGTGCAACGCCGCGACTGCGGAGTCGAGCTCCTCGCGTCGTGCCGCCACGTCCTCCGACGCGCCACCGAGTGCGAACCGCAGCCGCTCCGCATGGTGCGACAGCTCTTCGAGCTTCTGCTCCGCCTCGCTGTGCGCCGCCCGGATCTCCAGCAGAGACGGGGTCGCATGCGAACCACCGGCGGCCCAGCCGGTGCCGAACAGGTCGCCGTCTCGCGTGACGGCGCGCAGCTGGCTGTGTTCCGTGACGAGGCGCTGCGCCGAGTCCGCGTCGTCGACCACCACTGTCGACGCCAGCAACACAGCGAGCGCCGAGCGGACCGCGTCGGGAGCGGTGATCGCGTCGAGCGCCGCTCGCGCGCCGGCCGGGACCGCGGTGCTCTGCTGCGCGCCGGCACCGGCGACCAGCAGTCCGGCCCGACCGCCGTCCTGCTCCCTGAGCAGCACGATTGCCGCTGCGGCGTCAGCGAGCGATCGGACGGCCACGGCGTCCGCCGCGGCGCCGAGGGCTGCGGCGACAGCGGCCTCGTAGCCGGCTTCGACCTCGACGAGCTCGGCGACCCTGCCGAGCAGCCCGGGAAGCTTGTCCCGAGCACCGAGCAGTGCCGCGGCCGCGTCCTTGCGGTCCAGGCCGAGCGCGAGGGCGTCACGGCGGGCGGCGACCGCGCTGCGCTGCCGTTCGGTCTCCCGCTCCTCCTCCTGCAACGCGGACAGCGCTTCCTCTGCAGCCGCGAGAGCTGCGGCGGCGGACTCGTGCGCGGCATCGAGGTCGACCTCGCCGGCGTCCAGCCCGGCGACCTCGCCTTCCAGCGCCGCGAACTCGGTCGCCGCGCTGGCGGCGCGCGTTTGCGCGGCCTCGAGTGCGACGGACAGCCGGCCGATCTCGTCCTCGGCGGCACGGGCGCGGGTCCGCATCGCCTCGACCTCGCCCTGCAGGCGTACCCGGCCCTCGCGCTGATCGGCGAACGCCCGCCGCGCGGTGGCGAGCGCCTGCTCCTGGGCAGCGAGCGAGGCTTCGAGACGCTGTCGCTCGACCTCGGCTGACGCGAGCCGATCCCGGTCGGCCTGCAGCACGCCCTCGACCTCGCCGGCTTCGAGGCGCAACTGGTCGATCTCGGTCTGCCAGGCCATCGGGTCGCGGCCGCCGGTGCCCAGGTCGACCGCGATCGCGGTGTGGCGCTGCCGCTCGTTCGCCAGCGACGCCGTGCCGCGAAGCCGCTCGCGCAGGCCTGAGAGGCGGTACCAGGTTTCCTGTGCCCGAGCGAGCTGCGGAGTCTGCGAGGCCAGCGCCGCGTCCAGCTCCCCCTCGCGGGCAGTGGCCGCGGTCAAGGAGGTCTCGACCCGGCTGCGCCGCTCGAGAAGTGCCGTCTCGTCGGCCACCTCCGCCTCGAACGCCCCCTTCATCGAGATGAGGTCGTCGGCCAGCAACCGCAGCCGGGCGTCGCGCAGGTCGGCCTGAATCACCGACGCACGCCGCGCGACATCGGCCTGCTGGCCGAGCGGCTTGAGCTGGCGGCGGAGCTCGGCGGTCAGGTCGTTGAGCCGGTTGAGGTTGACCTGCATGGCGTCGAGCTTGCGAAGCGCCTTCTCCTTGCGCTTTCGGTGCTTGAGGACGCCGGCCGCCTCCTCGATGAACCCCCGGCGCTCCTCCGGCGTGGCGGACAAGATCGCATCGAGCTGACCCTGGCCGACGATGACGTGCATCTCGCGACCAATTCCGGAGTCCGAGAGCAGCTCCTGGATGTCCAGCAGCCGGCAAGGCGACCCGTTGATGGCGTACTCGGAACCGCCGTTGCGGAACATGGTCCGCGACAGGGTCACCTCGGTGAAGTCGATCGGGAGCGCGCCGTCGGTGTTGTCGATCGTGAGCACGACCTCGGCGCGACCGAGTGCTGGGCGCCCGGCGGTGCCGGCGAAGATGACGTCTTCCATCTTGCCGCCGCGCAGCGACTTCGCGCCCTGCTCACCCAGCACCCAAGCGATCGCGTCGACGACGTTGGACTTGCCGGAGCCGTTCGGCCCGACAATCGCGGTGACGCCGGGCTCGAAGCGCAGCGTGGTCGACGACGCGAAGGACTTGAAACCCCGAAGGGTCAAGCTCGCAAGATGCACCCGTGAGACTCCCGGGTTGAGATGGTCAGGCGGGGAAGACCAGCCGCCACGCTACCGCGTCGACGGCGTCATTCGTCGCAGGCGGGTCGTCAACCGCCGAGGGCGAGCTAAGTGAGTGCGGGCTCGATATCTCGGACCGGGTCGGCGACGGTGAGGCTCCGCTCGACCGAGAATCGGAGCATCTCCTCGTCGACTCGAGCGAGCGAAGACAGCTCAGCGTTCTCTGCACGCAGCCGGATGACCTCGGTCTCGAGATCCCGAACCCGGTCGCGGAGCCGCTTCATCTCGGTCGCCATACGAAGGTCGAGACCGTTCCCGACATGACCCAGAAGGGCTTTCGCCATTTGTTGCCGATCCTCCACGGTGAGGACACGTCGCAGACTCGCCGGACACCCCGATATGGGTGGACGGGCGAGCCCCCGACTGGTGACGCTGGACTCCGCACCTTGTGGATCAGGTACAGGACGCAGCAAGTCAAGTGTGCCGCCACGACGGGTGACGGTCAATAGCTGGCGACTGCCGGTTCCCCTGCCCGCCCGGGCGCCGAGCGCTACCAGTGTCCATTTCTCGGTCGCGGTTGGCATCTCGGGCAGAAGTACGACGAGCGGTTCGTGAACCGGACCCGGACGATCGGCGTCCCGCACCGCGAACAGGGCTCGCCGTCCCGGCCGTACGCCTCCAGCGCGCGGTCGAACCATCCGCTCTCGCCGTTGACCGCGACGTACAACGCGTCGAACGACGTACCGCCGGCGTCGATGGCCGCGCGCAGGACCTCGTTGACCGCCGTGAGCAGGCGGTCCACGTCCGGCCGCCGCAGCCGCTCGGTTGCGCGGGCGAAATGCAGCTTCGCCCGCCAGAGCGCCTCGTCGGCGTAGATGTTGCCGATGCCCGAGATCAGCGTCTGGTCCAAGATCGCGCGCTTGATCCCGGTGCGCCGCCGTCGCAGGGCCGCCGCAAACCGCACGGGATCGAAGGCCGGCTCGAGCGGGTCCGGCGCAACGTGACTGAGCACCGTGGGGACCCCGTCGTCGGTGAGGTCCGCCGCAGCGAGGGCGAGCCCGCCGAAAGTTCGCTGGTCGCAGAACCGAAGCTCCATGCCGCCGTCGTCGAACTCGAACCGCGCCTTGGCGTGGCGGCTGGGTTCTGAGCCCTGCGGAACCGCGAGAAGCTGGCCTGACATCCCAAGGTGCGCCAGCAGGTTCGCGCCGTCATCGAGCGGCAGCCACAGGAACTTGCCGCGCCGGCGCGCCGCGACGATCCTTCGCCCCGCGAGCCGGGAGGTGAAGTCCGCGGCGCCGCCAGGATGGCGCCGCAGGGTGCGTGCCCCGAACGTCTCGACCGCCGAGATGCGCCGTCCGACGACCCACTTGTCCAGACCGCGCCGGACGGTCTCGACCTCCGGCAGCTCAGGCACTCGAAGGCGGCGAGGCGGCGTTGCCCGCACCGCCCGCGGGCCCGGCGCTCAGCGCCGTCCAGGCCTGCTCGGCGGCACGCTGCTCGGCTTCCTTCTTGCTGTTGCCGGCGCCCTCGCCTGCGCCCGCCCCGGCGAGCATCGCGACCGCGCGGAACGACTTCGCGTGGTCCGGCCCGCTCTCCTCGACGGCGTACTCGGGTGCGCCCAGCCCGCGTTCGGCGGCGAGCTCTTGCAACGAGGTCTTCCAATCGAGCCCGGCGCCGAGACCGGCCGCGTCCTCCAACGCGGCCGCGAACAGCCGAAGGATCAGCACGCGGCTCGCCTCCAGGCCGCGGTCGAGGTAGTACGCGCCGATCAGGGCCTCGAGCGCGTCGGCGAGGATCGAGGACTTGTCCCGGCCGCCCGTGCTCTCCTCCCCGCGGCCGAGCTTCACGTAGCCGCCGAGGTTGATCGTGCGCCCGACGCCGGCCAGCGCTCGCGCATTCACGACGGCCGCACGCAGCTTCGCGAGCTGCCCTTCGGCCAGGTCCGGATAGCGGCGGTACAGCTCCTCGGTCACTACGACACCGAGCACGGAGTCGCCGAGGAACTCGAGCCGCTCGTTGGTGGGCACGCCACCGTTCTCGTAGGCGTAGGAGCGGTGGGTGATCGCGAGGTCGATCAGGTCACGGTCGACGTCACCACCGACGATCTCGATCAGGCCGTCGATCGGCTCGCCCTCAGGCATGCGCCGCCCCGTTACGCATTCGCGAGGTAGGCATCGATCTCGCCGAGCGTGGCGAACTTCGCGAGTGTGGCGTCGTCGATCCGGACGACGGTTCCGGCTTCCGCGAGCTCCGCCTCGACCACATCGGCGATGCTCACCCGCGCAAGCGAGTCCGCCCCAAGCGATTCCAGCGTGGTCTCGGGGGTCAGCCCGGCCGGCTCGACCCCACACACGAGGGCCACGGCAGCGCGCACCGGGCCGGTCAGGCCTGCAGCGGTGCTCACTCGCCGACGGTCAGACCGCGACGACCTGGCGGTCGTTGTAGGTGCCACAGACGCCGCACGCGGTGTGCGGGAGCTTGGGCTGGCGGCAACGCGGGCAGGCCACGAGGGACGGCGCGGAAGCCTTCCACTGCGAGCGTCGCGAGCGGGTGTTGCTGCGCGACATCCGGCGCTTGGGAACGGCCACGGCTAGTTCTCCTCAGGGTCTTCAGGGCCGGGCTCGGCCCGCACATGTGCGCTGTTGCTGTCCTTCAAGAGTGCAAGGGCAGCCCATCGCGGGTCAACTTCGTCGTGCCGGTGATCGGGCTCGACGTCGGCCATACGAGCCCCACAAGTGGCGCAAAGGCCCTCGCAGTCAGGCTCGCACAGCGGGTTCACCGGGAGCGCGAGCACCACCGCATCCCGCACCACCGGCTCCAGGTCGAGCAGATCGCCGTCCAAGACCGGCGCCTCGGCGTCCGCCGGATCAGGCTCGTAGCCGAAGAGCTCCTGAACCGGCACGGAGACGACGGTCTCGATCGGTTCGAGGCACCGGCCACACTCCGCGGTGACCGGGACCTCGGCGGTCGCCGTGACCAGAACGCCGTCCATCACCGCTTCCAGGCGCAGATCGATGTCGAGCGGGGCTCCCGGCGGCACCTTCACCAGGCCCAGCTCCCAACCGTCAGGAGCCGGGATGTCGAGGTGGTCCTCCCGCATCGACCCGGCGCGACGCCCGAGTTGACGGGTGTCGTAGACGAACGGCGACTTCACGTTGATCCAGGCTACGGCCGATCAGCCGGTGGCGGGTCGGATCATCAGCCCGGGAGTGGCTCGACTTCCGCTTCCTCGTCGACGTCCTGGAGCGACTCCAGCTCGTGTCGGCCGTTGATCTTGTTGCGACCGTGCTCCACGGCGTGCAGCGTCCGGTTGAGCACGATCTCGAAGTTCGCGAGCTTGCCATCGACGTAGTCGTCGACCTCGCGGCGCATCCGCTCGGACTCGGCGTTCGCGGCAGCCAGCAAACGCTCGGCCTCGCGGGTCGCTTCCTTGACGACCTCGGTGCGCGAGACCAACCGGGCCCGCTCGGCTTCGGCCTCGGCGAGGATCGCCTCCGCTTCGATCTTGCCCTCCTCGACGACCGTCACGCGGTCGCGAAGGACGCCGCGCGCCTTGCGCAGCTCCTCAGGGAGCGCCTTGCGCAGTTCCTCGACGGCTTCGAGCAGCTCGTTGCGATTCAGGATGCAGGAGGCGGACATGGGCATGGCGCGAGCGTTCTCGATCATCGCGACGAACTCGTCGAGCTTCTCCGAGATACCCACTTGGTGCCCTGCCTCCTTGGCCGTTCGTACGGCGCCTGTCGGTTACGAGGTCGTCAGTCGTTGTTGAAGCCGGCGAAGGACTGCCTCCGGCACCAGCTTCGAGACGTCGCCGCCGTACATCGCAACCTCCTTGACGAGGCTGGATGAAAGGAAACTGTAGTGCGGGTCAGCGGGCATGAACAGCGTGTCGACGGCCGCCAAGGAGTGGTTCATCTGGCCCATCTGGAGCTCGTAGTCGAAGTCGCTGACGGCCCGCAGGCCCTTCACGATCGCCTTGATGTCGTGCGCGACGCAATAGTCGACCAGCAGGCCCCGAAAGGTGTCGACACTGACGTTGGGCAAGTGGGCGACCACCTCGCGGATCTGCTCGACCCGCTCATCAGGCTCGAACAGCCGATTCTTCGACTGGTTGATCCCCACGACGACCACGATCTCGTCGAACAAGCGGCTCGCCCGCTCGATCACGTCGAGATGGCCATTGGTGATGGGATCGAAAGAACCCGGACACACCGCCCGCCTCACGAAGCGCGACCGTACCAGAGGGTGCTTTCGCCATACCGTCGCGAGCGCAGACCGTCGACGCCGTCCGGCCAGACCGGCCCGGCATCTCGGGAGGCCCGCTCCACGCAGACGACGGCGCTCGGCGCCAGCCATGCACCCGCCCGCAGCCGCCTCAGCACCTCCGTCACGGGCTCGGCGTACGGCGGGTCGACGAAGACGATGTCGTAGCCAGACGTGCCGGCCGGCGCGCGCTCCAGAAAGGTCGCGACGTTCGACTCCACGAGCTCGACGCCCGTTACCGCGACCGTCGCGATGTTCTCGCGGATGACCCGAGCCGCGCGAGGATCCCGCTCGACCAGGGTGACGCGGGTCGCACCGCGGCTCGCAGCCTCCAGTCCGACCGCACCGGAACCGGCGTAGAGGTCCAGGAACGACAACCCGTCGAGCGTCCCGCACAGCGACTCGAGCGAGGAGAAGAGCGCCTCGCGGGTGCGGTCGCTAGTGGGCCGGGTCCCCCGGCCCGGCGGTGTGGCGAGCCGGCGACTGCCGCCGGATCCCGAGATGAGCCTGGTCATGTCTTTCCCAGGTAATCCGCGCGTTCGTTCTCGGCCAAGGCAGCGACGACCTCGCGTAGCGCGTCGTGCCGCTCGAGGACGGGATCCGCCGCGACGAGCTCCACGGCGTCCGCGCGGGCCGCGACGATCACGTCCTCGTCCCGCAGCAGCCGCAGCAGCCTCAGCTGCGAGCGGCTGCCCGACTGCGACTGCCCGAGGACGTCACCTTCCCGACGCTGTTCCAGGTCCAGGCGGGCGAGCTCGAAGCCGTCGACCGTTCGGGCCACGCCGTCGAGGCGCTCTCTCGCCGGTGTGCCTGCCGCGGCGCCGGTCACGAGCAGGCACACGCCGGCGTGCTCGCCGCGCCCGATCCGGCCCCGGAGCTGGTGCAGCTGGGAGATTCCGAACCGGTCGGCGTCGAGCACGATCATGGCGGTCGCGTTCGACACGTCCACGCCGACCTCGATCACGGTTGTCGCAACCAGAACATCCACGGTGCCCGCGGCGAAGCGTCGCATCACATCGTCCTTCGCCTCCGCGGTCATCCGGCCGTGGAGAATCTCGACCTGCAGCCCGTCGAGTGGTCCCTGACGCAACATCGGCGCGAGGTCGACCACGGTCGCCGTGGCAGCCCAACCGTCATCACGGTCGGCGAGGTCGTCGACCGGTTCGTCGTCGCCACCGTCGATTCGTGGGCAGACGACGTAGACCTGCCGGCCGGCGGCGACCTCCTCGCGGGCGCGCTGCCAGACCCGCTCGAGCCAGCCCGGCTTGTCCGCCGTCGGTACGACGGTCGTCGAGATGGGCTGTCGGCCGGCCGGAAGCTCAGTGAGCGTCGATGTCTCGAGATCGCCGTACACGGTCATCGCGACCGTCCGTGGGATCGGCGTCGCCGTCATCACCAACACGTGCGGCGGCGTCGCCGCTTTGCCGCGCAACGCGTTCCGCTGCTCGACACCGAACCGGTGCTGCTCATCCACGACGACCAGCCCGAGGTCGAAGAACTGCACGGCGTTCTCGAGCAGCGCATGCGTGCCGATGACGATGCCCGCATCACCCACACCGATGTCGAGCAACGTCGCGCGCCGGGCCGCTGCGGTCATCGAGCCGGTGACCAAGGCGATCCGAGTGGCCTGGTCAGCGGATCCGAGCTGGCCACCACGACCGAGCGGACCCAGCAGCGCGTCGATCGATCGGGCGTGCTGCTGGGCGAGCACCTCGGTCGGTGCCAACAGAGCCGCCTGACCGCCGGAGTCGACGACGGCGAGCATGGCGCGGAGTGCGACGACGGTCTTGCCGGAGCCGACCTCGCCTTGCAGCAACCGGTGCATCGGCACCGGTCTTGCGAGATCCGCCATCAGCTGCTCGCTGACCGCCTGTTGTCCGGCCGTCAGGCTGAACGGGAGAGAAGCGTCGAACGCCTCGAGCAAGCCACCGCTTCGGGCGGCCCTGGGCGTTGCGGGCTCGAGGGCGGCGAGCAGACGGCGTTGGGCGAGCACGACCTGGAGCACGAACGCCTCGTCGTAGCGCAGCCGGTCGCGGGCGGCCTTGACCTGCCCGAAGTCCTCGGGGGTGTGGATGCCGCGAAGCGCCTGCGCTCGCCCGATCAAGCCGCGACGCTCGCTGACGGCGGCCGGCAGGGTCTCGACCACGTCCACCACGTCCAGGGCATGAGCGATCGAGCGTCGAAGCGCCCAGGACGACAGCGCCTTCGTCGCGGGGTAGACGGGGACGAGCTTGCCGGCGTCCTCCACGAGGCCGTTGGCGTCGAGAGCGATGTCGGGTTGCTTGAGCTGCAGCTTGCCGCGGAAGATCTCCACCTCGCCGGCGAGCATGATCTCCATCTCCGGTGACAGGACCCGGGGTAGATGCTTCTGGTTGAAGAAGGTCGCGACAAGCTTGCCGGTGCCGTCGGTGACCGTGACGTCGGTCTTGTGGAGCTTCGGCCGGATCTGGTGGGCGTCGACCTTGACGACGCGGACCTGCACAGTGGCCTGCTCGCCCGGGCGCAGCTCGGAGAGGTCGGTCAGCTCCCCGCGTTCGAAGTAGCGGCGCGGGTAGTGCGCCAGCAGATCACCGACCGTGCGGATCTCGAACGCCTTCTCGAGCACCTTCGCCGCCTTCTCGCCGACGATGGCTCGGACGTGCGCCGACTCCTCGACCACGGTCAAAGGCTAAGCGGCGACTGCGACGCTTTGAGTCAGGCTCGCAAGTCGGGCTACCCTGTCCGCCGTGGCTTCCGTCTGTGATGTGTGTGGCAAGGGTCCCGGGTTCGGCATGAACGTGTCGCACTCGCACCGGCGCACCCGTCGCCGCTTCAACCCCAACATCCAGCCGGTCCGCGCCCTCGTCGGGAGCACCCGCAAGCGGATGAACGTGTGCACAAGCTGCCTCAAGGCGGGCAAGGTCTCCCGCTAGAGCTTCTTTCCGAAGCTGATCGAAAGCGGCGCACCGGCGTAGTAGCCGAATCCTTCGATCCGCTCGTAGCCCGACGACTCGTAGAGGCTGACCGCCTCCGGTTGCCGGTTGCCGGTCTCCAGCACGATCCGGCTCGCGCCCATCCCCCTCGCTCGCTCCTCCAGCGCCGAGAGCATCACCCGCGACAGCCCCTTGCCGCGGGCTTCCGGCACGACGTACATCCGCTTGAGCTCGACGTCGATGCCGCCGCCGTCCGCGTTACCGGCATGGCGGCGCAGCCCGCCGGTGGCGACCGGCTCGGTGCCCAGGTAGCCGACGAGGAAGAGACCGTGCGGCGGCATGAACTCGGTGGCGTCGATCGGAGCCTCGTCGGGGCCGCCGTACCGGACGACGTACTCCGCTTGTACGGCGGCGATCAGCTGCTGCGCGACCGGGGAGTCGAAGGGCTCCTCCCGCAGCTCGAGACCGGCGCTCAACGCTGCCGCCAGCCGTGGTCCACGGGTCCGATGCCGGCGCCGAGCGGGAAGCCGGCGGCGATGGCCCCGGTCACGTACTGCTTGGCGCCTCCTACGGCGTCGGGGACCGACCGCCCGAGGGCGAGGTAGGACGCGATCGCGGAGGCGAGAGTGCATCCGGTGCCGTGGGTGTGGACGGTGTCGATTCGCTCTGCCGACAGCTCGACCGCATCTTCACCGTCGGTGAGGAGATCGAAGGCGTCGTCGTCGGTGAGGTGTCCGCCCTTGACGAGGACCCACTGCGGGCCGAGCGCGAGGAGCGCATCGGCGGCCTTGCGCTGCCCGCGGCGGTCGTCGACCTCGACCCCGGTGAGCCGAGCGACCTCCGGAAGGTTGGGCGTCACGACAGTGGCCAGCGGCAGCAGCTCGTCCACGATCGCGGTGATCGCCGAGTCGACCAGCAGCGGATCGCCGTGCTTGGAGACGCACACCGGGTCGACGACGAGCGGCGCGTCCACACCACGCAACCGCTTCGCGACGACACCGACGAGCTCCGGCGAGGCGAGCATGCCGGTCTTGACCGCATCGACGCCGATGTCGTCGATCACGGCCGCGAGCTGAGCGTCCACGGCCTGCGGTTCGATCTCCCAGTAGCCATGCACTCCGGTCGAGTTCTGAGCGGTGACCGCCGTGATGACGCTCATGCCGTGCACGCCGAGCGCGAGCATGGTCTTGAGGTCGGCCTGGATGCCGGCGCCCCCGCCGGAGTCGGAACCCGCGACGGTGAGGACGCGAGCCGGAGTCACCACACCGAGATTAGGAGACGGCGAAGTGCTCGTGCCCACCGTTTTCGGGTGTCTCACGGTCGGTGAACGTCACCGGCGGGCGGGCGGGGTCGGGGTCGACGACGATCCCGATGACGGCGACCCCAGGTGGGACCTCACCGCGGATGGTCGCCGCGAACGCGTGGTCGTCGCCTCCTGCCGCGACCAGGAGCGCCGGGTCGATGCCCAGCTCGGCGGCGGCTGCGGCGACCTCCGGCGCCACCTCGAGGCGTCGCGAATCGACGTGAATCGAGACGCCGGAGGCCGTGGCGATGTGCGCGAGGTCGGCGAACAGGCCGTCGGAGACGTCGATCATCGCGGTCACGTCGGCTCCCGCGCGCATCGCGAACGCCGCGTCATAGGCGACGTCCGGGCGACGGTGGGCCGCCACCAGCGGGTGATCGGAGCGACCCGCCTCGAGCAGCGCGAGCCCCGCGGCGGCCCAACCCAGCCGTCCGATGACGACCACGTGGTCTCCGGTGCCCGCGCCACCTCGGGTGATCGGTGGGCGCCCACCGAGGTCGCCGAGTGCCGTGACGGACACGATGATCACATCGGCGGCTGTCACGTCGCCACCCACCACTGACGCCCTGACGAGCGCCGCCTCGTCCTGAAGCCCGTCGGCGAGCGCGTCCGTCCAGGTCAGGTCCAGGTTGGGCGGGGCGGAGAGCCCGACCAGCAGAGCGGTCGGGCGGGCCCCCATGGCGACGACGTCCGCGAGACTCGCTGCGGCGGCTCGCCGCCCGACGTCGTAACCGCTGGACCAGTCCCGACGGAAGTGGCGTCCCTCGACCATCACGTCGACAGTGGCCACAACCCGGCCATCGGGGGCTGCGACGACGGCCGCGTCATCGCCCGGGCCGACCGTCACATCGGCGGCCTGAGACAGGCGCGCAACGATGCGTCGAACGAGGCCGAACTCACCGAGGTCGGCGAGGGTCTCGTCGGCCGGGCGGGAATCCGAGATGACGACCTCCCCTCCCCTTCGGGTACGGTCTGGCACGTGACGGTACAGGCGTACATCCTGATTCAGACCGAAGTGGGCAAGGCAGCCGCGGTCGCCGCCGAGATCCAGAAGATCAAAGGCGTGACGCTCGCTGAGGACGTGACCGGGCCGTACGACGTGATCGTCCGCAGCGAGGCAAAGAGCGTCGATGAGCTCGGCAAGCTGGTCGTGGCGAAGGTGCAGTCGGTCCCCGGCATCACCCGAACGCTGACCTGCCCCGTCGTTCATCTGTAGCCGCTGTAGCCGCGGGCACCTCTCCATTGCCGCCTGAGCACCCTCTAGCGTTCTCAGATGGCAATGGGGCTCGATCTTTGAGGCTTTCGCGATCGGCGGCACTCGCGGTCGGCGTCGCGCTGGCCGTCTCCGCCTGCTCGTCGGGCGCGGTGCCGATCGCGCCTCCGGACCCAGCCGGGCCGGTGCTGGAACGCTGCGATCACCTCGGCAACCAGGTCCCTGACCGCCTTGACGGGCTGCGCGCCCGCAAGACGCAGCCCAGCTCTCCGCTGACCTTTGCGTGGGGCTCGCCCGCGATCACCTTGAGCTGCGGGGTCCCCAAGCCCGCCGGCTACGCGCCGAGCTCGTCGGCCGTCCTCGACGTGAACGGGGTGCGGTGGTACCAGCAGGTCGGGTCTTCCGTCGTGACCTGGACCGCGGTACGTCCCGGCCCGGCAGGGGCCGACCACGTGTACGTCGCGCTGCGGGTGCCTACGCACTACCCGGCGAGTGCCAGCTACCTGACCGCACTGGCGCAGCCGCTGAAAGCAGCGCTCCCGTAGCCCCGAGTCCGGTTAGCGGAGGCCGGTTCCGCGGGCCAGCGCGTCGTCGATCAGGCGGGCGACGAGGGTGGGGTAGTCGACGCCGGTCGCGGCCCACATCCGCGGGAACATCGACGCCGGTGTGAAGCCCGGCATCGTGTTGACCTCGTTGACGAACAGCCCGCCGTCGGCTGTGAGGAAGAAGTCCACCCGGGCGAGCCCTTCGCAGTCCAACGCCTCGAAGGCGGCGATGGCCGTCGAGCGCACCCTGTCCATGGCGGCTGCCGGGAGGTCCGGCGGGATGTCGAACTCGGTGCCTGACTCCGGCATGTACTTCGCGTCGAAGTCGTAGAAGTCGACCCCTCCGGCGAGCCGGATCTCTGCCGGGAGCGAGGCCTCGGGCGCTCCCCCGTCACGACCTGCGAGCACCCCGCACTCGATCTCGCGACCGACGATCGCGGCTTCGATCAGCACCTTCGGATCGTGACGAAACGCCTCGGCGAGCGCACCTTCGAGCCCGGATCGGTCGGCCACCTTCGAGATACCGATGCTCGACCCGCCGCGGGCGGGCTTCACGAAGACCGGCCAGCCCAGCTCACCCGCGCCGGCCGGCACCGGCCGGCCGTGGTGCGCGATGACATAGGACGGCACCTGCAGGCCCACCGCCGACAGCAGCCGCTTCATGTGCGCCTTGTCCATCGCGGCGGCAGACGCGAACACCCCCGACCCGACGTACGGGATCCCAGCCAGTTCGAGCAGACCTTGCAACGTGCCGTCCTCGCCGTACGGACCGTGCAGGACCGGGAAGACGACATCGATCGGACCGAGCACCTCGGGCAGGGCAGTCGGATCACCGGACAGCGCGACCGAGTCGCCGCTCGCCACCACGGTTGGTAGCTCGCGACCGCGCATCACCAGCGCGTCGGTGTCCGCGCAGACCCATCGACCTTCGGCGGTGATGCCGACCGGCACGACCTCGTAGCGGTCAGGATCGAGGGCTGCGATCACACTGCCGGCGGTCACGCACGACACGGAGTGCTCGCTGCTGCGTCCCCCGAAGATGACCGCGACGCGCACTCGGCGGCCTGGCGAGCTCAACGCTGATACGGGCGCACCGCGCCGATGTAGTCACCGCGGAAGGCTCCGCTGATGCGCACGTTGGCGCCGGTGTACGGCGCCTCGACCATCTGCCCGTTGCCGATGTACATGCCCACATGATGGATGGTGTTGGGGTCCGAGGTGTTGTAGGCGAAG
>Ga0164242_10004048_pt1 | contig 16514 bp, 17 predicted proteins | sample OricomgcompostMG_FD_108783 | JGI IMG/M metagenome (GOLD analysis project Ga0164242, IMG submission 108783) | Miracle-Growth compost microbial communities from Emeryville, California, USA - Original compost - Miracle growth compost (MG) ...
ATTTCCCTTCGCCTCTTTGAGGATCGTAACTCGGATTGGCTGCTGTTTCTGTTGTTGTACCTTCGGCGGCAGTTGTCGTATCGGAAGCAGAGGACTCATTTTGCTTATTGCCACTGCCGCAAGCCGCAAAAAAGATAGCGCAAATACCTAATATAGCTACTCTTTTCATAAAAATTGTTTTAATAGTTGCCGGATATTGATTAAACTTGTGATATTGACCTGATAGTTTGATCTTAAAGGCTTTATAACATAAAAAGTACTAATTTATACTTATATCTTATATAATGCAAATTTTTTTTAAAGGTTCACTACCCGTTGAAACAGTTTATTTCAGGAATTAAACTATAGCCGTACTATTTAAATGACAGATAACCAGGCATCCGGCATTCTATCCAAAGGCTTACCCCGATATTGGGCTGTGCTATGCATTTTTAACCTATTCATTGCTTCCTTTATCGGGCTGCTGATGCGATATAAGATCGTGCTTCCGTTGCCCGTTCTGGATCAGACCTATCTGCTTCATGCACATTCGCATTTTGTATTTTGCGGATGGGTAAGCCTTACTTTGTTCTCCTGCATGGTGGTATATATGCTGCCTGATCAGGTCGCAAGCCGTCGGGCTTACCGTCTGATGTTCTTTATATTGGAAATTGCTTCAGTCGGTATGCTGGTAACCTTTCTGTACCAGGGATACGGCGCCTTCTCAATCTTTTTTTCTTTTTTATATACAGGAGTATTTTACTGGTTTGTTATCCGCTTTTGGAAAGACCATAAAAGGTCCGGTGCGCCATTGGAGATACAATGGTTTACGAGAACAGCGCTGATATGGTTCGTCGTTTCATCTTTCGGCCCTTATCTTTTAGGCTATTTAAGCCTTGCTGATACGGGAAACGCTATTGAAACAAGGGCGGCACTCTATTTTTACCTCCATTTTCAGTATAATGGCTGGTTTACGTTTGCCGTATTCGGATTATTGCTTCACTGGCTGCATAAGATCAGGTTTTATCCTTCTTCGCATAAAATGAAAACTGTTTTCTGGCTTCTTACAACAGGGGCGGTACCGGGATATTTTCTTTCCATTATCGGATTTTATGCTTACCGCTGGATAGAGATCCTCTCCGCCTTTGCAGTGGTTACACATTTTATAGCCGCATTCATTTTATTTGTCATTATACTGAAAAGCTACCGGCATATCAGCGCTGTAATACCTAAAGAGACGGATATACTATGGAAGATTGCTACCGCAGCCTATTTTCTTAAAACAGCCTTGCAAGGCGCTATTCTTGTCCCATCGCTGGCGACCTTTGCCTTCTCTTTCCGTCCGCTTATCATCGGCTACCTGCATCTGGTTTTCCTGTGTTTTATCAGCTTCTTCCTGATCGGTTTTCTGCTGGACCATCAGCAGCTTGATACCCGGTCTTCAGCCATAGCCCGATTCGGGCTGGCTCTCTTTATCATCTTCGTGCTCTTAAATGAAATTGTTCTTTTCGGGCAATCATATTGTGCCTATGTATCGCTTTATTTCAGCTTCTTTCCGGCAACATTGCTCTGGATAACAGCAGGTATATTTTCCGGGTTGCTGTTGTTCATTATCGGGCAGAAAAGTTTCTCTAAAAGCCGGTCCAGGCAATTGTCCTGAAAATAAACCCAGGCTAAATCATTAACCGGTCGGCCGAACCGCTGGTTAAATTTTCATGATAGGTCAGCTCATTGATCACCGTACGTGTCATTTGCTGCATAGCCTCCCGGGTAAAGAATGCCTGATGAGCGGTCAGCAGCACACGGGGATGCCGGATGAGCGCTTGTAAGACCGGATCGTTCACTTCGGCTGCCGATTTGAATGTCTGATAAAAAAAGCTGCTTTCATGCGCATAGACATCTGCACCATAAGCGCCCAGAAATCCTTTATCCAACGCTTCCAATACTGCGTTGGTATCCACGAGCTTCCCCCGGGCAGTATTGATCAGAAACGCCCCCGGCTTGACCAGACGTAGCGTCTGAGCATTAATAATCGCTTTACTCGTATCGTTTAACGAACAATGCAGGCTGATAATATCTGACTTGCGCAGCAGGTCGGAAAGACTTACAAGCTGCATGTCGTTATGTGTAATATTTACATGCTGCTTCGTGTCGCTTACCAAAATATGGCAACCAAATCCTTTCATAATGCCGGCAAATGCGTATCCGACTCTTCCAATTCCCACGATACCCACTGTTTTGTTATATAAATTAAAACCCATCAGGCCTTCTATGGAAAAATCGCCTTTACATACCCTTTCGTGAGCCAGATGAATATTCCTGTTCAGGGCAAGCAATAAAGCTGCGGTATGTTCGGCTATGGCCTGCGGGGAGTAGCCCGGCAGATATTTAAGAACGACACCCGCTTTATCAGCCGCATGGGCATCCACGTTGTCCAGGCCCGAGGCCCTCACCATAATAAGCCTGATCCCCATCTTATTGAGTTCAGTCATAACAGCTTCATCTGCCATGTCTGTTGCTGCAATACAAATGGCATCCATACCTTCAGCATGTCGGGCCGTAACCGGATCAAGCTTTTCTTTTATAAAAGTAAATTGATGAGATGACTGGTTGCCTTCGAAATAGGCAATATCATAAGCATGAGCACTGAAAAAGGCTACCTTCATTTTATTCGTATCTAATTATTGATAAAAGGCCAAAAGGTGAAGACCTGTTCACTGACAGCGATAACAACGGGCTTCTACCCTCTTCAATTAACGGCTATTGCTTTCTTCTCTTTTTTCCCGGCAGCTTCTTTTTTGTCTACTCTGATTTTAAGAATCCCATCCTCATAACGGCTCACAATGCTATCTTCATTTGCATCGTCAGGCAAAGAAAAGGAGCGGGCAAAAGCGCTTGACCTGTATTCCCTGCGGAGATAGGCGCTCTTCTCTTCTGTTTTTTCCTCTTTGCTCTTCCCCGAAATGGTCAGCAGCCCGTTCTCCACTTCCAATGTAATATCTTCCTTTTTCATGCCGGGAACAGCCAGTTCTATCCCGTAGCCCTTTTCGTCTTCTTTGATATTGGTGGCAGGCAGCCATGCATCGCTATCCCAAACCGGGAAATTATCAAAGAATTTATCCATCCCGAAAAGATCAGAAAAGATCGATGGAAACATGTTTGAATTTGATCTTAGCAGTTTCATACAGTTAATTTTTAAGTGAATAATATTTTTTTCCTGACAAAACTACCTAGACTCCAAATTCGGGAAAATGACCAGGAACATACCTGACAATGATTCTTGTCATCATGTCAAAAAATAACAGCTTCTACCTTTAATATGTTCAATTGATCAGCATTTAAACTTATAGTCATCTTGCAAGCAATAGAAAATTTCTGGAGCATTCCTGTCAATGAATTAGCCGGTAAACTTGGTACAAGTCTTGCGGGATTAAATGAAAAAGACGCTCTTGACAGGCTACGTGACCAGCAAAAAAGTATTGCAGCTCATCATCACTGGTATAAAAATTTGCTTTTCCTTTTCTCGCAATATAAAAGCCCCCTGGTATTAATACTTGTATTCGCAGCGGGGCTTGCCTTATTGCTGGGTGAATATTCCGATAGTATTATCATATTAGTTATATTATTATTGACCGGGTTATTAAGCTATATACAGGAACGGAACGCCGGCAAAGCAGTAGAAAAGCTGAAAGCTCTTGTTCAGAATAAAGTAATGGTAAGAAGGCAGGGAGATACGAAAGAGATCATTGCAGCTGAAGTGGTGCAGGGTGATATTATCATATTAGATGCCGGCGATATTATCCCTGCTGATGCAGCTATCCTGGAAGCTAACGATCTTCATGTGAATGAGGCCATCCTCACCGGCGAATCCTATCCGTCTGAAAAAATGCCGGGTAATTGCCCGGCAGAAACTCCTCTTACGAAGATCAAAAATGTCGTTTTTAAAGGTACAAACGTGATCAGCGGTTCTGCCTCAGTAATGGCTGTACATACAAACCAATACACGATGTTAGGCAGAATAGCCTCTTCTATTGCAAAACAATCTCCTGAAACAGCCTTTGAAAAGGGAATCAGAAAATTCGGGTTTCTATTAATGAGAATTGCGCTGATCATAGCCTTACTCATTCTTGTTATCAATATTTTGTTAAGAAAGCCGGTAATAGATTCTATGTTATTTACATTGGCATTGGCAGTAGGTATGACGCCTGAATTATTGCCGGCGATCATCACGATCACTTTATCTATGGGGGCAAAGAGAATGGCAGGCAAGAAGGTGATCGTAAAAAAGCTCGCTGCCATCCAAAACCTGGGCGAAATGGATATACTTTGCTCTGATAAGACGGGAACCTTGACCGAAGGCATGGTAAAGGTACACGCTGCAAAAGGATACGATGGCATAGAAAGTAATAAGGTACTACAGTATGCCTGTCTTAATGCATTTTTTGAATCGGGATTTTCCAATCCCATTGACGAAGCGCTAAGAGATATCAAAGAAATAGACATTCATGATTTCAGTAAAAAAGATGAAATCCCCTATGATTTTATCAGGAAGCAGCTCAGTGTAGTTGTAGAGGCCGCCGGTAAGCGCATTATGATCACCAAGGGAGCGGTGATGAATGTTTTACAATGCTGTACACAGGTTGAAGTAAATAATACCGTTGAAGATATAGCTTCTTTCAAAGAAGACATCGGAAGACAGTTTACGCTGTTCAGTGAACAGGGGTTGCGCACAATAGCGGTCGCGTATAAAGATTTGAACCAGGGCAGTATCATCACGAAAAAGGATGAAGCTGACATGGTATTCCTTGGATTCATTACATTATTCGATCCGCCCAAGAAAGGCATTTGTCAAAGCATAGAGAATCTTCGAAGCACCGGCATTAGGCTCAAAATGATCAGCGGGGACAACCGTCTTGTGGTAAAGTATCTGGCAAAGACGATAGGCCTGGATACCTCTGAAATAGTCACAGGTTCTGACCTGTTAAGGATATCGGAAGATGCCCTGCCGCAAAAAGCCAATCATACCGAGGTATTTGCAGAAATAGAGCCTATGCAAAAGGAAAGGATCATTAAAGCATTACAAAAAGGAGGGCATGCCGTGGGATTCCTCGGCGACGGCATTAATGATGCAAGCGCGATAAAAGCTGCAGACGTGGGCATATCGGTTGACAGCGCAGCAGACATTACCAAAGAAGTGGCCGATATCGTATTGCTGGATAAAAGCATTGAGGTGATCCGGGACGGGGTAATAGAGGGACGCAAAACTTTCATGAATACGCTGAAATATATTTTTATTACCACCAGCGCCAATTTCGGAAATATGCTGAGCATGGCGGTGGCCTCTTTGATACTGCCGTTCCTGCCCCTCTTAGCTGCACAGGTGCTGCTGAATAATTTTCTATCGGATATCCCGGCGCTGGCCATAGGATCTGATAATGTTGACAATGAAGCGGTGGAAAAACCGAGGCATTGGAATATGCAATATATACAACGTTTTATGATTGTTTTCGGGTTACAAAGTTCCCTGTTCGACTTGATCACTTTCGTGCTTTTACTCTATTATTTCCATACGAATATTCCTACATTCCGGACCGGATGGTTTACAGAAAGCCTGATCACAGAAATATTAATCTTACTTGTTATAAGAACCAGGCTTCACACCTGGAAAAGCAGACCGGGTAAATGGCTGTTATTGATTACGATAGTCATCTTGTTATTGGCTATACTGTTACCCTATTTACCGTTCTCAGGATATTTTGAATTGTACCCTCTTCAGGGTAGCCTGTTAGCAGGTATTTTACTCATAGCAGGTTTATACCTGGTCTCGGCTGAGGCCATAAAAAAGCCGGTATTAAAAGGATTATAATCATATACTTAAATAAAAAAAGAGGTTATGCAAACAATAATTTTAGCTACGGACTTCTCCGAAGCCGCCTTGAGAGCTGGGATATATGCCGCAATGCTCACCCGGCAAATGCCTGTTACCAGGCTGATATTATATCATTCTTATCATGATCTGATCGCTACCGATGTTCCCTTAACAGATGCTGAATATTATTTAAAAATACAGGAAGACAGCATCCGCAGGTTAAACGACATCAAAAGCCGGCTTATCCCTCTGGTGGCCGCCGGTGTGGCCATTGAATGCCTGGCCAATATGTCGTCGCTGCAGGAAGCCATCCGTGTTGATTTCCTCAAAGAAAATACGGAGCTGGTCGTCATGGGAATTACAGGGAAAAGTAAGGTGAAAGAAAAAATAATGGGAAGCCAGGCTATTATGGCAGCAAGGCATACAACTGTTCCGTTACTGCTTATTCCTTTTGATGCCACCTATAAGGGGATTAAAAGGATCGTATTTGCCTGGGATATGGAAAACTCGGAGAAAACATTCCCTGAAAGACTTTTTAAAAGCATTCTTCAGGTGCTGAAAGCAGAGCTGTTCATGCTGAATATTGATTATAATAATAAGAACTTCAGTAAAGAGACCATCAAAGAGCAGGCATTTATGCATCATTCACTTGATCCGGTAAACGCAAAATATTTTTACAGCAATCATCCTGATGCTGCACAGGGAATTATAGATTTTGCTGAACGGCAGCAGGCGGATCTGGTAATGATCGTACCCAGGAAGAAAACATTCCCCAACAATTTATTCAGGAAAAAGGTTACCAACAGACTTGCGTTCCATATTAAAATTCCCTTGTTGATATTACCCGGGAATAAGCAGAGGGCTCTTGACTAAGGGAAGACTTAATTCCACTAAAGCAGCGTGCACGGTATAATCAGCTTCCTCATAAAGCATCCGTTCCTCCACATTTTTGACAGTATCCGTAAATGCCCTTTCCCATTCAATAGCTGCATCTGACCCGATATAAGTACCTTTATCGCTGTCGATTTTTAACCATATTTCTTTATCTGCACCGGAATCGGGTAATTCTTTTGCCCTTAATTCCAGGTATTTCACAGGAATTCCGGCATCTTCAAGCTGCTCAATTTTTTTCAGGGACTGCCTGATCAGGGAGAAGGCCTGATTATCCTCTTTTATCTCCAATTGGAAATATAAACCTATTGTACTTTTCATAACCCATGTTTTATACTATGAATAATTATTTCTTGTTGCCATGGAAAAGGAAGACCGGGAACTGGTCATTAGCGATAACGGCTGAAATAAAGCTCTTTTTAAATACACGGGACAACCCGCTTCTGGAATAAGAGCCGGTAATGATCATAGGATTGGGAAATTCTGCTATCCAGCTATCCAGATCTTTAGCGCTTTCACTATCTGATATTTTGATGGTAAAATCCCGGTAATGACATCTGATATATTCCGTGACGGTTTCATCATAAGGAAGTTTTTCCTCCGAAGAAGATGAAAAATATGCCAGGGCAAGAGGCAACCCGGTATAGCCTGTCATCAGCAGGCTGAATTGCTTAATGGCAGCCATGCAGGAATCTTCGCCATCATAAGCAAATATGACATTTCCCGGCATTTCGAACTTCTCCGGCAGCAAAAGCACCGGGCATTCAGTGTCGTGTAAAAGCTGGTTCATTTCCGCATTGGGCTGGGTACTGTCCATAGCAGAAAAAAAATGCCTGCTTTCTACCAAGGCTATATCTGAGAAGCGCGTTTCATCAATCAATCCCTGCAACGATTCAAAGCCGGTGTGTTTGTATACTTTATACGCAATGGCATGCTCTTCACATACATTCTGGAATTGCGTAATATGTTTGTTCATTATTTTTTCCTCCTGATCATAAAAATCCGGCGGTATAAAGCCGGTCTCATAATCATTCGCATAAGCAAAAGACGGCAGCCTGGAATAATCCATGGATGGCAGGAAAAAACCTTTGAGCCATATTTTTTCGTGTTTATTCATCGCGGCGGCAAACTCCAAGGCTCCCTGAGGAAAATGATCGCCTCCGCAGGCTAACAATATTTTTTTCATTATCTATATTTTTATTTAACAAAGTAAAAGTGATATACTATCCTATACGATGAGATCAATCAGTAACCGGCATGATACTGGTCATGCAGGAAAAATTGTTGGTCGGATAACGGTGATGCACACCTCGTATACCTAAAGATTTTTCCTCAGTATAATTTAATCTAGGCTATAAAATTTTTTTGATATTAAATGATGAAGTAACTTTATCGCGGCAATCAAAAAATGTACAAAAATCTGTTAATCAATCAATGAAATACGGTATAGTAATGAAGCAAATACTTATTGCCGGGGTTTTAGCCGGGTGCCTGGCTCTATATTCCTGCGGAAACGGTTCTAATGAAAGCGCACATGAAAATGATGTAGTGAGCAATGTGGAGAATCCGCCTGTTACGATGGAAGGCAAACCCATCCCTGCGGCTAAAGCACCTGCCGGCAGCGAAGCTGGCGGTATAGATGTGAACGCGCCCAGCGACAGCAAGGGAGTAGGCAAATTTACCGATGTAAAAGTGGGCAAAACCGTGGATGCAGCGCTCGCTGCTAAGGGAAAGACATTGTTCCAGACTTCCTGCACTGCCTGCCATACTGCTACGGATCAAAGGCTGATAGGGCCGGGCCTTAAGGGAATCACCAAGATCCGCACTCCTGAATGGATCATGAATATGATCACCGATCCCACAAAAATGACGCATAATGACGCCATTGCCAAAGCTTTGCTCGAAGAATTTAACAATGTGCAGATGGCCAATCAGAATGTAGGCGATGACGGCGCACGGGCTATCCTTGAGTTCCTGAGGCAAAATGACGGTGTTAAATAAAAATCTGCTATTCCGGGGAAGATAATTTCAGGGTGCTTATCCTGAAGCCGTTTTATTTTTTTGATGATCAGTTTCAGGTCCATAACTTGTTTGCGGGTAAATGCTTTTACATTTTAGCAGGATTCTATTTAATTTTATGAAAGTGTATTAGCTATTTATCATGCTTGAATGAACTTCAACCAGTTAAAATATATCGTCGCTGTGGATCGCCATCGAAGCTTTAACCGGGCGGCAGACGAATGCGAAGTGGCCCAATCCACCTTAAGTAAGGAAATACAGCGGCTGGAAAAAGAATTCGGTATTATGATCTTTGACCGGTCACGCTTTCCCGTCACTCCAACCATGAAGGGAGCAGATCTCATCCATCAGGCCGGCATTATATTGGAAGAACAAAGGCATTTTACGGAAATAGCCAGAAAAATGAATAATAAGCCGGCCGGTAATTTTCATTTAGCTATCTCACCCTTATTAGCGCCGTACCTTCTTCCACTCTTTATTTCATCACTTTCCAAAAAATATCCGGAGCTTAACCTGGAAATCGAGGAACTCAGCTCAAAGGAAATATTGGCTTTATTTGAAGAAGGAGATCTGGACGGGGCTATCATACTTTCTCCATTCATTAAAGATGGTTATTACGAGGAGCCCATCTTTAAAGAAGACTTTATTTTATACATAAGTCCCCAACACCCTTTGTATTCCAAAGCAGAAATACTGTGGTCAGATATTCCGGTAAATGAGCTTCTTTTACAGGAAGAGTTCAAAAATAACCTGCTGCATTACGATGATGGTGAAAATAGTATTGCGCTGAATTTAAATAAGCATGGAAATATCAATTACCAAAGCGGTTCGCTTGAAACAATACGGAAGGTAATAGACCGTAACGGCGGCCTGACTCTTCTGCCTGAGTTAGCCTGCCTGTATATGGGAGAAAGGAGGCTTGAAATGGTAAGGCCTATAACCGGACCAAAGATAAGCAGGACGGTTGCACTGGTTACACCCAGGGGGTTTGAGAAAAACAGGATCACGAAAGTGATTAAAAAAGAGCTGCTGAACAACCTTCCCAGGAAGAAATCTCAGGAATAACTCCCCGAACGGCCTTCTTATTTTTTACAGGAAGGCCCGAAATAATCCACATCATCCTTGAAGCGCCTGCCGCTGCAGACGCCTCATCCGGATGAAAATATTCAAATACTTCTTTTTACTGTGCCTTGCCATCATGTGGGGAGTCATCGCTTTTTCCCATCCGGACTATCGTCTTTGCCTCATTGACTATAGCTTATATGCTCGCTAACTTTGCCTGAGTAAAAGGCAAAAGCTATGACAGAAGTACAGAAGTTAGCAGAATTCGTTCATTCACACACGTACGGCGATTTGTCGAAGGAGGCTGTGAAGGAATTAAAGATCCGCTTGTTGGATTCTCTCGGTTGCGCTATCGGCGCACAGGAAGGGGAGCCGGTAAGAATAATCAGGCAGCAAATCAATGATTTTGGAGGTAAGCCGCTGGTCAGCATGATCGGAGGAGGTAGAACGGCTCCTGACCGGGCTGCCTTCTATAACTCCGCATTGGTCCGCTACCTGGATTATAATGACAGTTATCTCGCTAAAAAAGAGACCTGTCATCCTTCGGACAATATCGGAAGCATGCTGGCGGCAACGCAGTATGCTGATAAAGGAGGCAGAGACTTTCTAACCGCTTTGGCGATCGCTTATCAGGTACAATGCCGCCTGAGCGATGTAGCCCCGGTGCGGGACAGAGGGTTCGATCATACCGTGCAGGGAGCTTATGGCGCGGCTGCCGGCGCGGCTTATGCGCTGGGATTGACCGAAACACAAACCGCTAATGCCATCGCCATTGCAGGTACGGCCTACAATGCTTTGCGGGTGACTCGGACAGGAAATTTATCTCACTGGAAAGGGCTGGCTTTCCCTTCCGTGGGGTGGACATCTACTCACTCGGCGTTTCTCGCCAAGTACGGCATCACAGGCCCCGAGGCCGTTTTTGAAGGCAACAAAGGGTTTAAAGAATCCATTGCCGGCGACTTCCGTATAGACTGGTCGCGGGAAGACCTGGAAAGTGTAACAAAGACTATTATCAAAAAGTATAATGCCGAAATTCATTCGCAATCCACTTTGGAGGGCGTGGAGGAATTGGTAAAAAGAAATAACATCAAGGCGGAAGAGATCGAAAAGGTGGTCTTAAATACTTTTGATGTGGCTTACAATATTATCGGCGGCGGAGAAGAAGGAGCCAAAAAGAACATCCGTACCAAAGAAGAGGCTGACCATAGCCTGCCATACATGATGGCCGTTATGATCCTGGATGGAAATGTATTACCCGGCCAATACGTGCCGGAAAGGATTATGAAGGAAGATGTGCAGCAACTTCTGCAAAAAGTTCAGGTTTATGAGCGCCGGGAATATTCTGATCGTTTCCCTAAAGAAATGGCCTGCGATATCACTATTTTCTTAAAAAGCGGGAAGCAATTCCATATCAACAAAAAGGATTACGAAGGCTTTTATACGCGCCGGGCTTCCTGGGAAACGATTATCGGCAAATTTCTCAACCTTTCCAGACCCTTTGCTGATGAAGGCATACTTCAAAGGATTGCAGCAATAGTTCAAAACCTGGAAAAATATAAGATAAGTGAATTAATGGATGCCCTGGAACATCTTAAGTAACTTTTGCTGAGAAATAAATTATAAATAATACGTTCATATTTAAAAATTAAGATCATGGCACAAGACAGCAATTTCATCACGAACCCTGTAGCTTATGAATGGCTGCAGCGCAACGACCGCCCTGCAAAGCCGCGCAAGGTCGGGTTAACCGAGATCCGGGCGGCCTATTATTCCAATTTCGGATTAAGCTATTTCAGGGATATCCTGGAGATGAGCGGCAATTATGTGGACAGCATCAAATTTGCCGGCGGGTCTTTCACGTTTATGAATCCGGAAAAGATCAGGGAAATGAATGAGCTGGCCCATCAATACGGCGTGCTTGTTTCAACCGGCGGGTTCATGGAATATGTGCTTACCAAAGGGAAGGACGCCGTAAAGAAATACATTAAGGAATGTAAGGAAATGGGATTCGACATCATTGAGATTTCCACCGGCTTTATTTCTATTCCTACCTCCGATTGGCAGCGGGTAATTGAAGACGTGCAGAAGGCCGGCTTAAAAGCTAAGCCCGAGGTAGGCATTCAGTTTGGCGCCGGGGGCGACACCACTGCGGGAGAATTACGGCAGGAAGGCACCCAGGATGTAGATTATGCCATCAGACAGGCCCAACAGTTTATAGATGCCGGAGCTTATCTGATCATGATGGAATCCGAAGGGGTTACGGAAAATGCCAATCCTTGGAGGGTGGATGTACCGGCCAGGTTTATCAATGGGTTAGGCCTCGAAAAGGTGATGTTTGAGGCAGCCGATCCGCAGGTATTCAAATGGTACGTAAAAAATTACGGACCTGAAGTGAACCTGTTCGTAGATCACAGCCAGCTTGTCCAACTGGAATGCACCCGGCAGGGTATCTGGGGTACCAACGACGTTTGGGGAAGAATTGTAACGTATAAATAGTACATAGCCAATTATGAACCCCGAAAACAAATAACCATGAATAATGATCAAATGTTCCCGTTTGCAACAAAGGAATTAAATGAAAAGAAAGCAGCGCTTGCTCCCGAGCATATACAAGCATGGCGTAACTTCAGCAAAACGGTCTTTAAATCAGGTGCATTGGATGAAAAGACACAGCAACTGATCGCAATAGCGGTAGCTCATGTTACACAATGTCCTTATTGTATCCGCGGACATTCTGCCGGTGCCCTCAATAAGGGGGCAACAAAAGAAGAAATAATGGAAGCTATCTGGATTGCAGCAGAAATGAGAGCCGGAGCGGCTTATGCCCATGCCAATATTGCGTTGGATGAAATGGAAAAATTTCAAAAATAACATTTGAGGCTTTACGGCATCCATTGCCGGTTGGCCGCTTATTTTATATGTATATGCCTGAAGGACCAGTTATTGTGATATTAAAAGAAGCTTTGTAATCTTTTACAGGAGAATCAATATTGCAGGCAGAAGGCAAGGCCAACAGCATTGATTTTGCCGCGTTGAAGGGAAAGCCCATTGTGGCATTTAAAAGCTGGGGAAAGCATCTCCTGATCTGTCTGCCAAATTTTACTATCAAAGTTCACTTGATGCTATTTGGCTCCTGGCTGATCAATTCGCGTAAAGAATTACCTGCCCGCTTGTCGCTTCAATTCAAAAAAGGAGAAATCAATTTTTACGCCTGCTCTGTAGATCGGATTGATGGTTCGCTGAATGAAATTTATGACTGGTCTGAAGACGTCATGAGCAACAATTGGGATTCGCAAAACGCCATTAAAAAGCTAAACCATTGCCCCGGCACAATGGTTTGCGACGCCCTCCTGAACCAACATATTTTTTCAGGAGTCGGTAATATCATAAGGAACGAGGCTTTATTCCGGACTCATATACATCCGGCGAGCCTGGTTGGAAAAATACCTTTGAATAAATTGGAAGAATTGGTAAAAGAGACCGTAAATTACAGCCGTCAATTTTATATATGGCGTAAGGCAGGAGTACTAAAAAGCCAATGGCTGGTTTATAATAAAGATACCTGCCATAAGGATAAGACCCGGATAGTAAGCCAAATTTTAGGTAAAACCCGGCGCAGGTGTTTTTATTGCTCCGGCTGCCAAAAGCTATACAGCTAAAGGGATCAATTAAGATAATGGCTAATAGCAAGGCTATGGATGAGGACATGAAACAGTATTTAAAAAAATATCAATTGCCTAACGAAAAGAGATACTATGATCCCGCAAAAGCACCCGAAAACAGGAAATCCGGTATTCATTTATAAAACTTTAGGCCTGTCAATCAATTGATAATATCATGATCACTGTCACCAAGATATTCCGTTTCGAAATGGGCCATGCTATTGACGGATACGATGGAATATGCAAATATATACACGGACACTCTTATGTATTGCATGTTACCGTAACCACAAGAGAAGCGGGCGATCAGCCTTTGCCGCCACCGGGGTTTGTAATTGACTTTAAGGAATTAAAAAAGATTGTGAACGAAAGAGTGATCAGCAAACTGGATCATTCTCTTATACTCAGCGAGCGGTATGTAGAAAAATATCCAAACATAAAACAGGAGCCAAATTTAAAAATATGGCCTTATGAGCCAAGCGCAGAAAATATTCTTTATTTTATAAAAACAGAATTGCAGGGATCTTTTTCTGAAAATTATGAAATCGTACGGCTCCGGATATGGGAAACTTCCGATTCTTTTGCCGAATGGGAGAATGATAGACCCTCCTCCCTTTTTAAGAAGCCATAAAAATGCCTGTTAGATAGAAACTTCTGCTCAGCTTAAATTATTTCTAAATTGACTTACTGAATTTAGGCTTATCATCTCTATTTTTATATAATTTTCCTTTTAAATCAAAGGCATGGCAAATATTCCTCAAAAACATGCGGCCGGTTTCGGTTACTTTTATCTCTTTATTTTGTATGATAACCAGTCCATCTGCCTCCATTTCTTTTAACTCCGGCAGAACATTCTTTTCCAACAGATCTTTGTGCCCGGGATGGAGCCTTGTTTTACCCCTGCAGGAAATATCCAATATATATTGACGAAATGAAACGTCTGTTTGATTTAAAAAATATCCCTTCAGAACAGGCAGCTCTGAATCGTTTAATCTCCCGTAATAATTGGATAGCTTTTTATCATTTTGCACATAAGCTGTGCCGGTATCACTTATCGCAGAAACCCCTAATCCCAATAAGAAACGGGTATGTGCAGCAGTGTAACCCATGAAATTCCGTTGAAGTCTTCCATCCTTATAAGCCTTATACAGATCATCTGAAGGTAAAGCAAAATGGTCCATCCCGATATCTTTATAACCTGATGCCAAAAATAACTCCCTCGAAAGGGTGTAAAATTTTAATTTCTGCTCCGGCGAAGGCAAATCATTTTCATCATACAGCCGCTGTGACCTCGCTTTCCACGGAATATGCGCATAGCTGTAAAATGCGATCCGATCAGGCCTTAAGGCTATGGTATCAAGAACAGTTTTTTCTATACTTTTCTCTGTTTGGCGCGGTAATCCATATATCAGATCATAATTGACAGAGCTGAAGCCGCTTTCCCGAGCCCATACAGTCGTCTTTTTAACATTTTCATACGGCTGTATCCTGTTGATGATGCGTTGCACCTCCGGATCATGATCCTGAACGCCAAAACTGATCCGGCGAAAGCCGAATAAATGCAGCATTTTAAGATGGGCCTTTGTAGTATTGTTCGGATGACCTTCTATACTAAATTCCCTTTCCGGGTGAATGTCTGCAATATCGAAAATGCAATTCAACAGCCGCCTTAAATTATCAGCAGAGAAAAAAGTAGGCGTTCCCCCACCCAGATGCAATTGCCGGATAATGGGAGTTGCAGGCATCAGCCTTCGGTATTGATACCATTCGTTAAGGATGGCATTAAGGTATTTTTCTTCCACCCGATGGTTGGCGGTTATCACTTTATTGCAGCCACAGTATGTGCACAGTGATTCACAGAACGGTAAATGAATATAAAGCGATATGCCATATGCAGTATTGTATTGATTAAAATTGGTTTTAAAATCGGCAATATAGTTCCCTTTATCAGGCATTTCTTTCCAGAAGGGCACGGTAGGATAACTCGTGTAACGGGGTACTTCACGATCATACTTTTTAAGCAGGTATTCCGGTATCATATCATTGACGTTTCAAAACGGTTATTCATATTCCGGATAAGTACACCAGAAAAATTTTCGGAAGCTCATCCGTTATCTTCGGCATTAAAAACGGACTCTGCTTTACGGACTTTATACTTTATGTGCACCTTTGGCCTTAGCAATCAATTGTTTCAGGGTGCCTGTATTAAAGAAATTTTTCGTAGCAAAGTACATGTCAACGGCTGAATTATACGCTGATAATGATCACCATTGTACATGATCCGGATCATATACATCAGCCCCAATATCCTGATACACCAAAGCTTATACAGAAGACTTCATGAGGATATTGATGTAAAACCTGCACCTAATAACAATCACATCATGATCTGATCTTAATCATGGGTTTCATTTCTTACTTGTACTTTCTTTGCATAAAGAAATTTATTAATCTATTAAAATCAAGCAAAATGAAATTACATATCAAAAAGAACGGATCTATCAGGGATATTCAGAAAGAATTCAGCGAATATTTTCCATACCTGAAAATTGACTTCTTCAAGCTCCCGCATACGGATAAAAAATTATCGCCGAAGAACGAAAAAATTGATCAGGCCACCCCTGTAAGCCGGCTTGTTCACTGGGATAATGACAAAGTAATCGAGATCAGTGAAAAGATGACGATCAGCCAGTTCGAAGCAATGATGGATCAGCAGACGGGATTGTTCGTTCAGGTCTTCCGGAATTCCGGCAGGGTATGGATCGAGACCTCTTATACAGACGACTGGACGTTAGAGCGGCAAAATGAAGAGGGCAAAATGATGAGCACGATCAACCCTACATCTGAAAAACAGCCTGACTGGGACGAATGGGATGATTAAAGGCCCTTTAGTAAGGAAGGTCTCTTAATTTTTTTTCATTCAAAATAATCACCTTACCATTCTGAATGTCAATGAGTTTCTCCGTTTTAAAATCACCGAGCGTTCTTATCAGGGACTCAGTGGCAACACCGACGGTGGAGGCCATGTTTTC
>Ga0164242_10004049_pt1 | contig 16514 bp, 12 predicted proteins | sample OricomgcompostMG_FD_108783 | JGI IMG/M metagenome (GOLD analysis project Ga0164242, IMG submission 108783) | Miracle-Growth compost microbial communities from Emeryville, California, USA - Original compost - Miracle growth compost (MG) ...
ACGAGCGGCCGTGCGCCGTGAGGCGCTCCCGGCCCGACGCACCTACCTCGACGCTCCAGCACAGCCGCCCGACGCGCAGCCCCGGACCGCTCAGGTCAGAGAGCCCGCCCGCCAGGAGGCTGCCGCCCGTTCCAGGTCGTGCGCGGTGCCGAGCAGCGCGGCCGCACTCCGTGTCGCAGCGCTCGCGCCCGGGTCGTCGTGCCCGTCGTGGTCGTCCGCACGATGCGCGCGGCCGATGGACGTCACCCGGCAGAAGGCCGCGGCCCGCTCCAGCGCCACCGCCAGGTCCCCGTCGAAGACACCGGTCAGGATCGCGTCGACCAGCTCCCGCAGCGTGTCCGGCGACGGCGGCTCCGCCGCTCCGGCGACGGCGTGCTGCACGTCCGCGTGGTGCCGGCCGAGGTCGTAGTCGATCGCCGCACCCACCGCGTCCCGCCGGACCGACTCATGGATCGCATAGAGCCGCCACAGCGCACCGGGCAGGCTGACCGCCGGCTGCGCCGCCCACAGTTGCGCGACGGTCGCCATCCCGAGCTCGTCGACCAGACGCACCAACCGCTGCGTCACCTCCGGGTCCTCGGTCGCGCGACCGGCGCCGACCAGCACCGCCGCCGACTCGTGCGCGATCTCCGAGACCTCGGCCGGGTCGACCCCGCCCGAGCTGTGCGCGTCGATCGCACCCGGGCTGAACATCGCCGGCCGGCGTGGCCGCCGCTCACCGTCGCGTGGCTGCACCATCTCGTTCCCTTCCTCGCCTCGCACCTCCACCGTAGGCGACCGGGCCGCCCACAGCCCTAATCCAGCCGGTTGAGCCCCAGCACCACGATGACGGCCTGTCCCGCCGCGTCGCTGGCCCCGAGGTCGACCTCGGCGTCGATGCCCCAGTCGTGGTCGCCCGCGGGGTCGTGGACCACCTGACGGACCTGCCACTTCTGCGGGCCACGCTCGATCCGCAGGTATGACGGACCGCGCGCATCCGCGTCCAGCAGCATCTCGTCGTGATCGGCGAAGTAGGCGCGAAGGTCGTCGTCCCACGCGGATTCGTCCATGACGATCTCGGTGCGCGGCTCCGTGGACGCCGCGACCGTGCGCTCCAGCGCGGCCAGCGCCCCGACGTCGCGGCGCGCGGCCAGCTCCAGCCGGTGGAACATGCCGCGGCGGATCTGGATCGGGAAGGCCTTACCGCTGGTGATCGAGCGCGGGGTGTGCACCAGCGCGGTCTCCCGCTCCTCGTGCAGCGCAGGGTTGACCAGCTCCTCCCACTCGTCGAGCAGGCTGGAGTCGGTCTGCCGGATCACCTCGCCGAGCCACTCGATCAGGTCCTCCAACTCATCGGTCTTGGCGTTGTCGGGCACGGTCTGCCGCAGCGTGCGGTAGGCGTCCGACAGGTAACGCAACACGATGCCCTCGGATCGCGCGATCTCGTAGTAGCGGACCAGATCGCCGAAGCTCCAAGCGTTTTCATACATCTCACGCACGACCGACTTCGGCGACAGTGCCTGCTCACCGACCCACGGCTGGTGCGTGCGGTAGGTCTCGAACGCGGCGTCGAGCAGGTCGGCCAGCGGTTGCGGCCAGGTGATGTCCTCCAGCAGCTCCATCCGCTCGTCGTAGTCGATGCCGTCGGCCTTCATCTGCGCGACGGCCTCGCCGCGAGCCTTGCGCCGCTGCGCGAAGAGGATCGGCCGCGGGTCCTCCAGGATCGACTCGATCACCGAGACGACGTCGAGCGCATGGGTCAACTGGTCGACGTCCGGGTCCGCCGGGTCCGGCAGCACGTCGAGCGCGGCGAGCGCGAAGGGGGCCAGCGGCTGGTTGAGTGCGAAACCGTCCTGCAGGTCGGCCACCAGTTGTATGCCGCGCCCGTCCGGCAGCGGTTGCGGGAGCCGCTCGATGACACCGGCCGTCATCAGCTCACGGGTCAGCGTGATCGCGCGCTTCGCCAGCCGCCTGCGACGGCGTGGGTCCTCGTGGTTGTCGCGGACGAGATCACGCACTGCGGCATACGGGTCCCCTTGGCGGGCAATCAGATTGAGCAGCATCGAGTGCGTGATGCGCATCCGCGACTGCAACGGCTCGGGGTCGGCGTGGACGAGCTTGTCGAAGGTCTCCTCGGTGTAGTTGACGAAGCCCTCCGGCGGCTTCTTGCGCTGCACCTTGCGCAGCTTCTTCGGGTCGTCCCCGGCCTTGGCGATGGCGCGGGCGTTTTCGATCTGGTGCTCGGGCGCCTGGACGACGACGGTGCCGCTGGTGTCGAATCCCGCACGGCCGGCACGCCCGGCGATCTGGTGGAACTCGCGCGCCTTGAGCAACCGCTGGCGGGTGCCGTCGAACTTGGTCAGGCCGGTGAAGATCACCGTGCGGATCGGCACGTTGATGCCGACACCGAGGGTGTCGGTGCCGCAGATGACCTTCAGCAGGCCGTCCTGCGCGAGGGTTTCGACCAGGCGCCGGTATTTGGGCAGCATGCCCGCATGGTGGACGCCGATGCCGTGGCGCACCAGGCGGTTCAAGGTCTTGCCGAAGCCGGCGGAGAAGCGGAAACCGGCGATGACCTCGGCGATCCGCTCCTTGTCGGCCTTGCTGAGCATGTTGATGCTCATCAGTGCCTGGGCCTGCTCGAGCGCGGCGGCCTGGGTGAAGTGCACGACATACGCCGGGGCTTCCTTGGCGTAGAGCAACTCCTCGATCGTCTCGTGCAACGGTGTCATCGCCCACTTGAACGCCAGCGGCACCGGGCGCTCGGCGTCGGCCACTGTGGCGGTGGGTCGGCCGGTGCGGGTGGTCAGCTCCTCCTCGAAGAGCGTCACGTCGCCGAGCGTGGCTGACATCAGCACGAATTGGGCCTGCGGCAGCTCGAGCAACGGCACCTGCCACGCCCAGCCGCGCTCCGGCTCGGAGTAGAAATGGAACTCGTCCATGATCACCATGCCGACGTCGGCCGTGCGGCCTTCGCGCAGCGCGATGTTGGCCAGCACCTCGGCGGTGCAGCAGATCACCGGTGCGTCCGCGTTGACCGAGGCGTCGCCGGTGAGCATGCCGACGTTGTCCGCGCCGAAGATCTCGCAGAGCGCGAAGAACTTCTCCGACACCAGTGCCTTGATCGGGGCGGTGTAGAAGCTGACCCGGTCGCCGGCGAGCGCCGCGAAGTGCGCTGCGGTCGCGACCATCGACTTCCCGGACCCGGTGGGCGTGGCCAGGATGACGTTGGCGCCGGCGAGCAGCTCGATGATCGCCTCCTCCTGGTGCGGGTAGAGCGTCAGGTTGCGCTCCCCCGCCCAGTCGACGAACCGGGCATACGTCTCGTCCGGGTCGTCGGCGTCCGGCAGGCGGTCGTAGAGGTTCATGGTCCCGCCATCCTCGCAGGCGGGGCTGCGGCCGGTCCCGGGTGCATTCGGGTATGCCGCCCCGGCGTTGCCCACTGCCGGGTATGCCGATCGCGGCGTATGCCACGCGCTCGGCATACTCCCGGGACGCACTGCCCGATGTGACGCGCCCGCCACCGGCCCACTACTCTTACGGGCGCACCACCAGGGCCTCTAGCTCAATTGGCAGAGCTGCGGACTTTTAATCCGTAGGTTGCGGGTTCGAGCCCCGCGGGGCCCACCCAGCGGCGGCCCCGCACGACCGAGGACGCGCGGGACCGCGGCCGCTCACGGCGAGATGTGGTCCAGGTTGCGGCCACGGGTGTGCGGCGTGAACTGCGCGATGATCGCCGCGACCACCAGGAAGCCCGAGATCAGCATCAGGGCGCCCAGGGTCGACATGTGCGGCAGCACCGGCGCGATCGCCAGCACACCGATGCCGCCGCCGACGTGGCCGACCCCGTCGACCAGGGCGAAGCCGCTCGTGCGCGCCCGGGTCGGGAAGCACTCGGCCGACATCGCGTAGGTCGGGGACACCCACAGGTTGAATCCGGCGAAGATGAGGATGGAGCCGATGAACGCCACGGCGATCTTGTCTCCCGCACCGGCGATGAGGAACGCACCGATCAGCGTCACCACGGCGGCGATCGGCAGCCAGTAGCGGCGCTCCAGCTTCTCGACGATGAAGGTCATCAGGATCGTCATGCCGACGAATCCCAGCGTCCCCACCGCGGCGATCACACCGGCCTCCGGCGGCGGATACTTCAGTGCCGTCAGCACACTGGTGAAGCCGGAGGCATAGGAATAGACGGTGATGTAGCCGATGAACCACAGCGCGAAGAGCAGGATGATGCGCCTGCGGTAGAGCGGATTGGTGAACAACGTCGTGTAGGGCAGCCGCGACGGCGGGGTGACCGCCTCCTCCGGTATGTCGTAGTCGGGCTCGGCGAGCGGCCCCTTGCGGCGAGCCCGCTGCTCCATGTCGGCCACGATGGCGTCGGCGTCGGCCGTGCGGTCCTGCCCGATCAGCCAGCGCGGTGACTCCGGCAACTCGAAGCGCAGCAGGATCGCGATGAGCGCGAGGACGGCCCCGATGCCGTACATCCAGCGCCAACCGTTGCTGAAGTCCGGTCCGGCGAGCGCGAAGGGCAGCCCGAGCGGCCAGCTCTCCTTCTCGGTGGTCAGCAGCAGCCCGAGCCAGATGCCCACGAGCGCGCCCAGGGAGGAGTTGATGAAGATCAGGGTGGTGAATTTCGCCCGCGCCTTCCGGGGGGCCACCTCGTTGACATACGTGCTCACGATCGCCAGGTCGGCGCCGATCCCGACCCCGGTGACGATCCGGGCGATCACGAAGTTGACGTAGTCGGGTGCGAATGCGTTGTAGAGAGAACCCAACCCGGTGATCAGCATCGTGATCAGCAGCATGTTCCGGCGGCCGATCCGGTCAGCGACCGGGCTCAGCACGAGGGTGCCGATGACGTAGCCGACCAGGTTGAGCACGACCGGCAGCGGCAGCGAGTCCAGTGCCTTCTCCGGTGTGCAGCCCTTCTTCAGATCGACACACGTCTGGATGAACGACACGTTGATGTCGAAGATGTCGTAGAACGTGAACAGGAAACCCAGGCCGATGATGACGATGAAGGTGTAGGAGAGCGACCACCCCTCCAGTCGCTCCAGCCGGGCGATGATCCCCGGACCGCTGAGTGCTCGCGGGTCCGTCGGTGGTGCAGTTGTCATGGTGTGCTGCCTTTCGTGAAAGCCGTTTTCGCCTCAAGCGGAAGTGATTGCCTCCTTCTGCGGGAGCAGCGAGCGGCCGAAGAACTCGGCGACTCCCGCGGTGTCGGTGAGCGGGTGGATCGCTGCGACGTACTGGTCCGGCCGCACGACGACGACACACCCGCCGCGGTCGATGCCGCGCGCGTCGAAGATGTCGTCGTCCGGCAGTGAGCCGTAGACCTTCTCGTAGTCGATGAGCTGGAAGGGCCCGCACCGCGGCAGGAACACCTCGGGCACCGCCGCGAGCTCGATCTGCTCGAGGGGCTGCTGGTAGACGACCTTGACGTCGAAAACCGTGTCGGCATCGGCACCTTCGGGCGTGAAGCGGACCAGCGGCGAGTCGGGTGCGCCCTGCAGCCAGTCGGCCCAGGCGTTCACCCGAGACTCCCGCCCCGGGGTCGCGGCGTCCGCGAACACGTAGAGGCGCCAACGGCCGTCGGCACGATGGTGGTGACCGAGGTGCACCGCGTTGGTGTCCGCGACGCGCACCACGCGCGCGGACTTGAACCTCTTGCCGATGGGGAAGCCTTCCGCGAGCCCCTGGTGCGTCGGCTCCCCCGTGATCATCGACGGGTGGTATTCGGTCATGAACCCGGCCGGGAACTCCGCTGTCGCCGTGTAGAACCGGCCGAGTTCGGTGGGGTCGGCGAAGTCCTCCGGGGACTTGGCCATCATCGTCGACCACTCGCGGTCGAAGTCGATCAGGTTCTGGGCGATCTCCTGGCGCTCCGCGGAGTATGTCGCCAGCAGCGTCTCGGGGCTGCGGCCCTGCAGCACCTGGGCGAGCTTCCAGCCCAGGTTGAACGCGTCCTGCATCGACACGTTCATGCCCTGCCCGGCCTTGGCGCTGTGGGTGTGGCAGGCGTCGCCGGTGATGAAGACGCGGGGCGTGCGGTCCTCGCCGGCAGGCACGTCGTCGAACTTGTCGGTGAGTCGGTGCGCGACCTCGTAGACGCTGTACCAGGCGACGTCCTTCACCTCGAGGGTGTAGGGATGCAGGATCTCGTTCGCCCGCTCGATCGCGTGCTCCACCGGAGTCGCGCGGATCGCACCGTGATCCTGCCCGTCGACCTGTCCGAGGTCGACATACATCCGGAAGAGGTAACCGCCCTCGCGCGGGATGTGCAGGATGCTGCCGTGCTCGGACTGGATCGCGCACTTGGTGCGGATGTCGGGGAAGTCGGTCACGGCGAGCACGTCCATCACCGCCCAGGCGTGCATCGCCTGGTTGCCGGCCATCCGCCGGCCGATCGAGGCGCGCACCGCGCTGCGGGCGCCGTCGCAGCCGACGACGTATTTCGCCCGGACCCGGCGCTCCTGCCCTTCGTGGTCACCGGCGGTGTGGCGCAGCGGCACCGTCACCGGGTGGGTCGCGTCCGGCTCGCCGACGCTCACGCCGACGCATTCGTAGCCGTAGTCGGGCCGCATCCGCGAGGGTGAGTTGGCGGCGAACTCGGCGAAGTAGTCCAGCACGCGTGCCTGATTGACGATCAGGTGCGGGAACTCGCTGATGCCGTGCGGGTCGTCGATCTCCCGGGAGGTCCGCACGATGCGTTCGGGATGCTGCGGATCCGGGCTCCAGAAGTTCATCGAGGTGATGTGGTACGCCTCCGCCACGATCCGCTCGGCGAAGCCGAACGCCTGGAAGGTCTCGACACTGCGCGCCTGGATCCCGTCGGCCTGGCCGATCTCCAGCCGGCCGGGCCGACGCTCGACGATGCGGGTGTCGATGTCGGGGAACTGCGACAGCTGCGCTGCAAGCAACATGCCCGCCGGGCCCGAGCCGACGATGAGCACGTCGACCTCGTCCGGCAACTGCTGTGGACGGTCGGCGGCGGACTGCGCCGCGGGCAACACTCGTGGGTCTCCGGAGACATAGCCGAAGTGGTGGAACTGCATGGATCTTGCACCCGATCCTTCGTCGTCGGTTGTCGTTCGCGGCACGGTCGGGTGTGCCCCGCCTTGCCGGTGTGACTTGGATCATATACGATCATCGTATACGATATGAAATACCTCGTAAAGGGAGCTCGTATGACGCACTCAGCACCGGCGCCGCTCGACCCCGCCGTGCGCCCGTTCCACGCACTGCCCGCCCGGCCGGGCAAGATCATCGCGGTGCACCTGAGCTACGCCTCGCGTGCCGACCAGCGCGGCCGGCGGCCCGCGCACCCGTCGTACTTCCTGAAACCGTCCAGCTCGGTGAGCGACTCCGGCTCGACGATCGAGCGGCCGCCCGGCACCGAGCTGCTCGCGTTCGAGGGGGAGATCGCGCTGGTCATCGGCCGTGCCGCCCGGCACGTGCCACTCGAGGACGCCTGGGACCGGGTGGCGTGGGTGACCGCCGCCAACGACTTCGGCCTCTACGACCTGCGCGCCAACGACAAGGGGTCCAACGTCCGGTCCAAGGGGGGCGACGGTTTCACCCCGATCGGTCCGCAGCTGATCGACGCCCGCCGGGTCGACCCGACGGCGCTGCGCGTGCGCACCTGGGTCAACGGCACCCTGGCGCAGGACGACACCACGGCCGGACTGATCTTCCCGCTCGGGCAGCTGGTGGCCGACCTGTCCCAGCACCTGACCCTGGAGCCGGGCGACGTGATCCTCACCGGCACTCCCGCCGGATCCAGCGTCGTCCGGCCCGGCGACGTCGTCGAGGTCGAGGTCGACGCGCCCACAGCGGCCGGCGCACCCACCTCGGGACGGCTCACGACCACGGTCACCGAAGGGCGTGGTCCGGGGTATGACGCCGACCTCGGCTCGCTGCCCGGCGTCGACGACGCACAACGCATTGCGGCGTGGGGTTCCGCGGCGGCGGCCGGTCTCCCGGAGAGCCGGCCGGCGCTGACACCCGCGTTGCGCGCAAAGCTCGAAAAGGCGCCGACCGCAGGACTTTCCGCACAGTTGCGCAAACGTGGGCTCAACAACGTCATCATCGAGGGGGTGCACCCGCTGCAGCCCGGGAGCAAGCTGGTCGGCACCGCCAGGACGCTGCGGTTCGTGCCCAACCGGGAGGACCTGTTCGCCACCCACGGCGGTGGTTACAACGCCCAGAAGCAGGCCTTCGACTCGGTCGGCGAGGGCGAGGTGCTGGTGATCGAGGCACGGGGCGAGCCCGGTGCCGGCACGCTCGGCGACGTGCTGGCGCTGCGGGCGAAGGCGCGCGGCGCGGCCGGCATCGTCACCGACGGCGCGGTCCGCGACCACGAGGCCGTGCGCGCGGTCGGCCTGCCGGTCTATGCCCAGGCCGCCCATCCGGCCGTCCTCGGCCGCAAGCACGTGCCGTGGGACTTCGACCTGACCGTCGCCTGCGGGCATGCGACCGTGCAACCCGGAGACATCATCGTCGGCGACCACGACGGGGTTGTCGTCATACCTCCCCCGATCGCCGAAGAGGTCGCGGACGCCACCTTGGCCAAGGAAGATGAAGACGCCTGGGTCGCCGAACAAGTGGCGGCCGGCCACCCGATCGAAGGACTCTTCCCGATGAATGCCGAATGGCGACAACGCTTCCACGAGGAGACCGGCCGTGACTGACACCCGGACCGACACCGGCGCACCGAGCAAGTCACAGCAGGCCTACGAGCTGATCAAACAGCGCATCGCACGCAACGAGTACTCCCCGGGCTACCGGTTGGTGCTCGGCCGGCTGGCTCGCGAGCTCAACATGAGCGTGGTGCCGGTGCGCGAGGCGATCCGGCGGCTCGAGGCCGAGACGCTGGTGACCTACGAGCCGAACGTCGGCGCGCACGTCTCCATGGTCGACGACACGCAATACCGGCACAGCATGCAGACGCTCGGCATGCTCGAGGCGGCCGCGACGGCGCTGGCCGCCCCGCTGCTGACGCCCGAGCAGATCGGCTCGGCGCGGCACGTCAACGAGCAGATGATCCACGGGCTGGAGCATTTCGACCCGCACAGCTTCACCGCCCAGAACCAGCAGTTCCACGCGATGCTCTACGGGGCCTGCCCCAACCCCCGGCTGCTCGAGTTGGTGCGCGCGGAGTGGACGCGGCTGGGCAACCTGCGCGACTCGACCTTCGCCTTCGTGCCCACCCGCGCCTGCGAGTCGGTGCAGGAGCACGAGCAGATCCTGCAACTCATCGAGCAGCACGCACCGCTGAACGACATCGAGCAAGCCACCCGCGAGCACCGCGGCGCGACGCTCGCGGCATACCTCACCGCACGCAACGACACGACCACGTCCGGGTGAGAACCGACGGGGACCACCCCGTCAGGACCCGGACACACGACAACCACCCAGGCCCGGAGGCACCATGACCGACACTTCCACCGCTGCGGCGCACGTCCCGAGCGACCTGCCCGACCGCATCCAGCACTACATCGACGGGCAGTTCGTCGACTCCGCCGACGGCGACACCTTCGACGTGCTCGACCCGGTGACGAACCAGGCCTACATCCAGGCCGCCGCCGGCAAGCGGGCCGACATCGACAAGGCCGTCGCGGCGGCCCGCCGGGCCTTCGAGGACGGACCGTGGCCGCAGCTGCTGCCGCGCGAACGCTCGCGTGTCCTGCACCGGATCGCCGACATCGTGGAGACTCGCGGTGACCGGCTGGCCGAGCTGGAGACCTACGACTCGGGGCTGCCGATCAGTCAAGCCATCGGGCAGGCACGCCGCGCCGCGGAGAACTTCCGCTTCTTCGCCGACCTGATCGTGGCGCAGGTGGACGACACCTACAAGGTGCCCGGCCGGCAGATCAACTACGTCAACCGCAAACCGATCGGCGTCGCCGGCCTGATCACGCCGTGGAACACCCCCTTCATGCTCGAGTCGTGGAAACTCGGCCCGGCCCTTGCCACCGGCAACACCGTGGTGCTCAAACCCGCTGAATTCACACCGCTTTCGGCATCGCTGTGGGCGGGGATCTTCGAGGAGGCGGGGCTGCCACGCGGCGTCTTCAACCTGGTCAACGGCCTCGGGGAGGCGGCCGGCGACGCGCTGGTCAAGCACCCGGACGTGCCGCTGATCTCCTTCACCGGCGAGAGCCGCACCGGTCAGCTGATCTTCGCCAACGCCGCGCCATACCTCAAGGGGCTCTCGATGGAGCTCGGCGGCAAGAGCCCCGCCATCGTCTTCGCCGACGCCGATCTGCAGGGCGCCATCGACGCGTGCGTCTTCGGGGTCTTCTCGCTCAACGGGGAGCGTTGCACCGCGGGCAGCCGCATCCTGGTGCAGCGCTCGGTGTACGACGAGTTCGTCGAGCGCTACGCCGAGCAGGCCAAGCGGGTGCGGGTCGGTTTCCCGCACGACCCGGCCACCGAGGTCGGCTCCCTGGTGCACCCCGAGCACTACGCCAAGGTGATGAGCTACATCGAGATCGGCAAGTCCGAGGGGCGCCTGGTCGCAGGTGGTGGCCGCGCCCGCGGCTTCGAGACCGGAAACTTCGTGGCGCCAACCGTTTTCGCCGACGTGAAGCCGGAGGCGCGGATCTTCCAGGAGGAGATCTTCGGTCCGGTGGTGGCGATCACGCCGTTCGACACCGACGAGGAGGCACTCGAGCTGGCCAACGGGGTGAAATACGGCCTGGCGGCATACCTGTGGACCAACGACCTCAAGCGCGCCCACAACTTCGCCCAGAGCATCGACGCCGGCATGGTGTGGCTCAACTCCAACAACGTGCGCGACCTGCGCACACCGTTCGGCGGGGTGAAGGCCTCCGGGCTGGGCCACGAGGGCGGCTACCGCTCGATCGACTTCTACACCGAGCAGCAGGCGGTGCACATCAACCTCGGCGAGGTCCACAACCCGGTCTTCGGTCGCGGCCAGGACCACGAGACCGAGGTCGAGCAGGCCGCGGTGCACACGACTGACCCATCACATCAAGGATCCTGAAAATGTCTGACACCAATGACAAAACGCTGACCTCGTCGGGCTTCTTCGTCTCCCAGGAGGCGCCGATCACGACCGACAACCCGGTGCCCACGCCGACCTCGCCCCCGCCGGACATCCTGCGCTGCGCCTACGTCGAGCTCGTCGTGACCGACCTGAAGCGCTCGCGCGACTTCTACGTCGACGTGCTCGGGCTGACCGTCACCGAGGAGGACGACCGTTGCGTCTACCTGCGGTCGCTGGAGGAGTTCATCCACCACAACCTGGTGTTGCGGCAGGGCACGACCGCGGCCGCCGCCGCCTTCGCGTTCCGGGTGCGCAGCCCGCAGGAGCTGGACCGGGCCGTGGCTTTCTACACCGAGGCGGGGTGCCGGGTGGAACGCAGCGCGACGGGCTTCACCAAGGGCGTCGGCGACTCCGTGCGCGTCACCGACCCGTTCGGCTTCCCCTACGAGTTCTTCTACGACGTCGAGCACGTGGAGCGCCTCGCGTGGCGCTACGACCTCTACACACCGGGCGCCCTGGTGCGACTGGACCACTTCAACCAGGTCACCCCGGACGTGACGCGCGCGACACGCTTCCTGCAGGACCTGGGTTTCCGGGTCACCGAGGACATCGCGGACGAGGAAGGCACGGTGTATGCCGCGTGGATGCGCCGCAAGGCGACGGTCCACGACACCGCCATGACCGGCGGCGACGGACCGCGGATGCACCACGTGGCGTTCGCCACGCACGAGAAGCACAACATCCTGGCGATCTGCGACAAGCTCGGTGCGCTGCGGATGTCCGACTGCATCGAGCGCGGCCCGGGCCGGCACGGGGTCTCCAACGCGTTCTACCTCTACCTGCGCGACCCCGACGGCCACCGCATCGAGATCTACACCCAGGACTACTACACCGGCGACCCGGACAACCCGGTCGTCACCTGGGACGTGCACGACAACCAGCGCCGCGACTGGTGGGGCAACCCGGTCGTGCCGTCGTGGTACACCGACGCCTCGCTCGTGCTCGACCTCGACGGCAGGCCGCAACCGGTCATCGAGCGCGTGCACAACTCCGAGCTGGACGTCACCATCGGGGCAGACGGGTTCTCCTACACCAAGCGAGGGGACGACCCGGCGCAGCTGCCCAGCTGGAAGCAGGGCGAATACAAGCTCGGCCACCAGCTCTAGACCCCACGAAGTTCTCCGGACACCGAACCGAAAGGGAGCCCATGCTGTCACCCGAGACCGTGGCCCGGATCGCTGACGACCTGGCCGCGGCGGAGCGCGATCGCACGACGATCCCGTTGCTCACCGCGCGGCACCCCGACATGACCGTCGCGGACGCGTATGCCGTCCAGCAGGAGTGGCGCCGCCGCGGCATCGCCGCTGGACGTCGTCCCGTCGGCCGCAAGATCGGGCTCACCTCCAAGGTGATGCAAGCCGCCACCGGCATCTCCGAGCCGGACTACGGCGCGATCTTCGACGACATGGTCTGTGCGAACGGGTCGGTGATCGAGCACGACCGCTTCTCCAACGTCCGCATCGAGGTCGAGCTCGCCTTCGTCCTGGCGGCGCCGCTCACCGGGCCGGACGTGACCGTCTTCGACGTGTTGCGCGCGACCGACTACGTCATACCAGCGCTCGAAATCCTTTCCAGCCGTGTCGAAATGGAGGGGCGGACGATCGTCGACACGATCAGTGACAACGCGGCGATGGGCGCGATGGTGTATGGCGGCAACCCCACCCGGCCGGACGCCGTCGACCTGCGCTGGGTGTCCGCGCTGCTCTACCGCAACGAGACGATCGAGGAGTCCGGTGTGGCCGCCGCGGTGCTCAACCATCCGGCCACCGGCGTCGCGTGGCTGGCCGACAAGCTCGCCTCCCACGGGGATCGCCTCGAGGCCGGGGAGATCATCCTCGCCGGGTCGTTCACCCGGCCGATGTGGGTGCACCCCGGAGACACCGTGCTGGCCGACTACGGGCCCATGGGGACCATCACATGCCGATTCGTCTGACACCGACCTTCCGGGACCGGCTGGCGTCGGCCGACCGCCCGCTCGCCGGCATGTGGGTGTGCTCCGGCAGCGCACTGGTCGCCGAGATCTGCGCCGGCGCGGGACTCGACTGGCTGCTGATCGACATGGAGCACTCCCCCAACGACCTGTCGGCGGTGCTCACGCAGCTGCAGGCCGTCGCGGCATACCCGAGCACGCCGCTGGTGCGGGTGCCGCACAACGACACCGTGGCGATCAAGCAGGTGCTCGACCTCGGTGCCCAGAACATCCTGGTGCCAATGGTTTCCACGCCGAAGGAGGCAGCGGACGCGGTGGCCGCGATGCACTACCCGCCGCGCGGCCGGCGCGGTGTCGGCTCCGCCCTGGCCCGCTCCGCCCGCTGGAACCGCGTCGACGGCTACCTGGCGGACGCCGCCGACCACGTCTCGCTGTTCGTCCAGATCGAGTCGTCCGCAGGGGTCGACAACGCCGCGGCGATCGCCGCCGTGGACGGGGTCGACGGGGTCTTCGTCGGCCCGAGCGATCTCGCGGCATCGATGGGCCTCGTCGGTCAGCAGACCCACCCGGACGTGGTCGAGGCGGTGCTGCGCACCTTCCGGTCGGTCGAGGAGGCCGGAAAACCGGTGGGGGTCAACGCGTTCGACCCCGGCCAGGCGCAGGCCTACCTGGACCGCGGCGCGGACTTCATCCTCGTCGGCGCCGACGTGTCGCTGCTGGCGCGGGGCTCCGAGCAGTTCGCGAAGCGCTGGCTCCCGGGCGCCGACTGATGGTGGCACCCTCGGCCTGATGAGCGCAGCGAAAGACTGCTGAGCCCTGAGCCGGGGCTTCGTCGAGGGCACCTCGGCTGAGGGCTGCGCTCAGGCCGGTGGATGCAGGATCAGCCGAACTCCTCGGGCGGCACCGGTTTCCAGCCGGCGGTGCGCCTGCGCGGCCGCGCTGAGCGGCAGGTGCTCGACCGCCCGTGGCGTGAGGGAGCCGTCGGCGACGAGTTGGTTGATCCGGGCCGCGGCGGCGGCCAGCTCGACCGTGGTGGCGGTGCTGATCGCGAAACCGGCGATCTGGGCGTCCCGGGTGTAGAGCGCGCCGACCGGCAACTCCGGCCGCGCCCCGAGCCCGGCCATCAGCACGATGCGCCCGCGCGGGGCGAGCACGCCCGTGGCCAGGTCGAGGTCGTGGTGCCCGGAGGTGTCCAGGTGCACGTCGACGCCGTCGGGGGCGGCGTCGTGCAACCGGGTCGCGAGATCCGGGTCGCGGTAATCCAGTGCGACGTCCGCACCGAGCTGCCGGCACGTCTCCAGGTCGGCGGCGCTCGCGGTCGCGATGATCCGTGCGTCGCGGGCGAGCGCCAGCGCCGCCCGGCCCACGTGTCCGGCGGCGCCGGCGATCAGCACCGTCTCACCGGGTCGCAGCCGGCCGTGCGTGTGCAGCGCGAGATATGCGGTGGCGGCGGGATGCGCGACAGCCACCGTTGTCACCGAATCTGCTTGCTCCGGCACAGGGTAGAGCCGGTCGGACGGCACGACGGCATACTGCGCGGCAGCGCCCTGGCGACCCGCGTGACCGAGGCTGTTGCACCAGACCCGGTCGCCGACCGCGAAGCCGGCCACACCGGCGCCACACGCCGCGACGGTCCCGACCAGGTCGCGGTTGACGACGAACGGGAACGGCCGTTTGGTCTCGTAGGCACCGGATCTGACGAAGGTGTCGACGTGGTTGACCGAGACCGCCTCGACCCGCACGAGCACGTCGGTCGGGCCGGGCTGCGGCACCGGCATCGTGTCGTAGCCGATGACCTCGGGCGGACCGCACTCGCGGATGAGGGCGGCATACATCTGCTCGGGGAGATCCGTCGGCACGTCTGCCACGATAGCCACGATTGCGCCGATGGCCCGCCGGTCCGGTTACCGGCGACGCGGGCACGTGATGGTTGAGTATGACGGGACCGCCCACCCGCGAACGAAGGACTCACCCGGTGATCGACTGGATCAAGCACGTCGCGCAGGACATCGACGACATCGACGTCTCGATCTTCGAGGGACTCGCCGCGACCCGCAGCCCGCTGCTGGACAAGGTCATGCCACGACTGACCGATGTCGCCGATCACTCGGTGCTGTGGCTGGGCATCGCCGGTGCGCTCGGCGCGAGCCGCAACCGTCGTGCCAAGCGTGCAGCGCTGCGTGGCGTGGTCACCATCGGCGCCACCAGCCTGATCGCGAACCAGCTCGCGAAGCGCGTGAATCGTCGGCCGCGACCCTCCCTCGCGACGGTGCCGGTGGCGCGGCTGTCGCGACGGCTGCCGACCTCCACCAGCTTCCCGAGCGGCCACGCGGCCACCGCGGCCGCGTTCACGACCGCGGTCGGGCTGGAGTGGCCGGTGCTGTCGGTGCCGTTACGGGCGCTCGCCGCCCTGGTGGGGCTCTCCCGCGTCACGACGGGCGCCCACTACCCCTCCGACGTCGCCGCCGGGTGGCTGCTCGGCACGACCGTTGCCGAGCTCGGCGCCCGGCTGGTGCCGCCGGCCGAGCCGCCCTCCGCCATCCGCCGGCCGGACGCCATACAGCTGCAGGCCCGGCCCAGTGGCGCGGGCGTCGTGCTCGTCGTCAACCCTGCCTCGCACAGCGGCGAGGGCGAGAAGGTGCTGGACACGGTGCGTGACCAGCTGCCGGACGTCGAGATCGTGCGCCTGGAGAAGGGCTGCGACGTCGAGGCCGTGATGCGCGAATCCGCTTCGCGCGCAGAGGTGCTCGGCGTTGCCGGCGGCGACGGCACAGTGCGCGTCGCCGCACAGGCGGCACGCGACGCGGACGTGCCGCTGGTGGTGTTCCCGGCGGGGACGTTCAACCACTTCGCCAAGGACGCCAGGGTGTTCCCACTGCGCGCGGCGATCACGGCGGTCAAGCAAGGCACCGCCGACAAGGTCGATCTGGCCTACCTCAACGACCAGATCTTCCTCAACACTGCCAGCATCGGCGTCTACACCGACTTCGTCGCGATCCGTGAGCGCAACGAGAAGCGCATGGGCAAGCCGGCGGCCGCGTTGTATGCCGGGCTGCGCACGCTGCTGCGCTCCCGCCCGATGACGGTCCGGGTCGACGACCGGACCACCGCGGTCGATCTGCTCTTCATCGGCAACAGCGAATACCAACCGCACGGCTTCGCACCCAGCTTCCGCGAGCAGCTCGACGACGGCCTGCTCGACCTGCGGATGCTCGACGCATCCAGCTTCGGCGCGACCCTGACCGTCCTGGCCGCGTTGCTGACCGGCCAGCTCGCCCGCCACAAGCGCTATCACGAGCTGCACGCCCCGTCCCTGCGGATCGAGATCGTCGACGGGGGGCCGGTGCGGGTGGCCCGGGACGGCGAGCTCGGCGAGGAGGCGACGGTGCTCGACCTTCGCGTCGACCGCCGCGCGCTCACCGTCTTCCGGGACCACGGCGTCTACTGACCCCCCCCCGCCCCCCCCCCCCCCCCCCCCCCCCCCCCCCCCCCCCCCCCCCCCCCCCCCCCACCCCCCCCCCCCCCCCC
>Ga0164242_10004050_pt1 | contig 16508 bp, 13 predicted proteins | sample OricomgcompostMG_FD_108783 | JGI IMG/M metagenome (GOLD analysis project Ga0164242, IMG submission 108783) | Miracle-Growth compost microbial communities from Emeryville, California, USA - Original compost - Miracle growth compost (MG) ...
CCGGTAAGAAAGTTCCATTTAGAAGAATCGGCTTTAAAGCCAGTGGCGTATTTTTTTAGCACTGCAGCAGAATCATGTTCCGGATCAACCGTAAAGGAAACAATCTTAAAGATACTATCCTTCTTAAAAGCTTCCTGAACTCTGGTAAGCTGAGTGGTCATTTTAGGACAAATGGTAGTACAGGTCGTAAAGAAAAAATCAGCTACATAAATTTTTCCCTTTAAATTTGACGAAGTATAAGCCTTGCCATCCTGATTGGTAAAAGAAAATGAGGGAATCCTATGCGCATCGGTAATAACATATCGACCATCCACAAGTGTTGAATCTTTGGCAAAATAAATTGGAAGATCGTAATAATTATTAGCCGTACTATATAAAAAGATAAAAACAAAAGCCGGTACGGCAAGAACAACTAGCAAAATACTGACTTTTGTTATCTTTTTCATGTTTTTATTTAAGTATTAAAACCATCCCCAAATGTTCCGCATCTCAAATATAGCATTCCCCTCGGCAAGTAAGGCAACAATTAACCAAATAACAAAAAGCAATGGTAAAACAATAGACCAAATAAGTATTTTAACTTCATACTTAAGGTGCATAAATTCTGCGACAATATAAAATGCTTTTACAAGAGTTAGACTAACAAATATAATAGTAAGTAGAGAGCCCCTTGTTATGGTAAAAGCAAGCGTAAACTCCATAGAAGTAACTATGGTAAGAATTAAGGCTGTTTTCCAAATTTTGGCAATCTTAGCCTTGTCTCTTGGAAGCACTGTCGGTGCAACTGCTGTTTGATGTAAACTATGATCCATTTCTATCTCTATTTTTAATAATTAAATAAGGTAAAAGAATGTAAATACGAAGACCCATACCAAGTCAATAAAATGCCAATAAAGACCTACCTTTTCAACCATTTCATAATGACCCAATCTTTCATAAGTACCTATACTCACATTATATAACACTATTATGTTTATAATAACTCCACTCAATACGTGCGTGCCATGAAATCCTGTAATGAAGAAAAAGAAATCGGCAAAAAGACGAGGACCGTATTCATTTTGAACTAAACTTGCACCATGAATAACCTCTCCGGAAGAAAGCACCAAACCATGCCCATGACCTATTATAAAACCGGTCCATTCCCAAGCCTGACAGCTCAAAAAGGCAATACCACCACAAATTGTCCAAACCATCCATTTTTCAACATCATCTCTATCCATTCTATGCCCGGCTTCCACAGCAAGAACCATTGTAACACTACTCATAATAAGGATAAAGGTCATAATTCCCACAAAAACGAGAGGCGCCTCGCCATGAAAAAACGGAACTTCAGCGTATACTTTTTCAGCAATTGGCCAGTAATCATGACTAAAAACAAAATCACTTACTTTACCAATAAAAGAAGGATGTGCCATGCGACTCAATCCATAAGCTACAAGAAGAGCTGAAAAAGTGAGGGTATCTGACAAAAGGAAAAACCACATCATCAGCTTCCCATAACTTACTTTAAGAGGTTCTACACCACCACCCCAAAGATTTTTTTGTTCTTTTTCTGAAACACTAACAGTTGACATATTTGAGTTTTTTTGAAAATTAATGATTTAGCAATAAAAAGAAAAATAGATACACCCATAAAAAATCAAGAAAATGCCAATAGGTTGTACACATTTCAATTAGCACTAAATTTTTTGAATGTATTTTATATCTAAAGGCCCCAATTAATACTATAACTAGAAAAATTATGCCGGTAATCAAATGAAACCCGTGTAATCCTGTTAAAATATAAAAAAAAGACCCTCCCGGATTGCTTTCAGCACCACCGAAAAAAACATTTTGATTTTGTAAATCCTCCCAACCCATATATTGCCCCAGGAGAAAAACAATACCAAGTACTGTAGTAAGCAACAGGGCAATCTTTAAGGGTTGCAGATTATCCTTTTTTGCAGAATAATAGGCCCATTGCATCGTAATACTGCTAAGGATAATAATGACCGTAGTAAAATAAAAAACCGCCGGAATTGTAAAATCTATCCAATTCCCATCAGCACGGCGAACTATATAAGCACTGGTCATTGCAGCAAAGATCATTACAATACTTACAATAAACAGCCACAATGCAAACTTTTTAGGGTTCACTGCAAGTGGTCTTTTAGTTTGTTCCATTTCTAGCGCGATATTTTTCATTGAGGTATTTTATCTAATACAAATGCAATTTGGACAACCGGCAGGTATATAAATGAACCAAACATAATCTGCAAGGCTGCTTTATTTGTACACTCCTTCATGAGGTAAAAAGTTTGTGCAAGGAATAAAAGCCCACAAAACAAAGCAACAAAAGCACTGGTCATACCAGTCATACCTAACATCTCGGGCATAAATCCTAAAGGGATAAGAAACAGCGTATAAATCATAATACGAAAGGCTGTACTTAGGTCTCTTTTGCCATTTGAAGGCAATAGACGAATACCAGCCTTTTTATAATCATCATCAAGTACCCAAGCAATCGCCCAATAATGAGGAAACTGCCAAAAGAACTGGATAGCAAACAAAATACCGGGTTCCCAACCAAACTTGTTTGACACTGCTAACCAACCTATCATAGGGGGTAAAGCTCCGGATATAGCACCTACAAAAACAGCAATAGACGATTTTGTTTTTAAAGGAGTATATACAAAGCCATATATAAGTAAAGAAATCAAAGAAAGCAAAGCGGAAAGTGCATTAAAGCAAAAAAACATCAGAGCAAGTCCGACAAAACCCATCAAGGCTGAAAATAAGGCTGCTTCATTTACGCTTAATTTACCAGTTGGCAGAGGTCTGTTTTTGGTTCTGTTCATTAAAGCATCCGAATCTTTTTCAATAATCTGGTTTATTATATTAGCAGATGCGGTAACCAATAAAGCTGCAAAAGAAAAAATAAAAAAACTACCCCAATTAACAACGGGAGTAGCAAGGATATACCCCATGCTTCCTGAAAAAGCCACAAGAAAGGATAACCTAAATTTCAATAATTTAAAATATGCTTCAAGCTTTATTTTAGAATCGGATAATATGTAGATTGAGGATGACATTATTTAGTATTAGAATAACGAACATTAAAACGAGGCAAGAGCAAAAATATTAAATATTGAACACCTATTAATAAATTTGCAGCCAATAAATGTATAGGTTGAATAACAGGAGGAAAGCCATGTGTTGCCAATAAAATCCCTGTAAGCATAGAAACACCTACAATGCCTAACAAAATTAAAAAGAGCCTACCAAAAAAATCAAAATATTTAATATTATCAACCAGTAAATAGCCGGTTAGTAATAAGAGGACAAAGATAGCAACGGCAATAACCTGGTGCAGACTAAAAACAGCATTCAATTGATTAATCCATTCCATTCTATTGCTATTGAAAAAAGCTATCAAGTCTATCTGCTCTCTAACCTGAGTACCGACTAGTAGTTGAGAAGAAGTAAGTATAATCAAAAATAAAAAAGCCCTTCTTAGCAAAGAAAAATTATTCTTTGCAACAGCAATTTGTGGCCTCATAACTTTAACTAAAGCATTAATCAAGATGAATGCTATTAATAAAGCCAAAGCCATGTGAATTGTTATAGTAAAAGGTAGCAGATTGGTAGAAACAATCAGAGACCCAAGCCAGCCTTCCAAAATCACTAAAATCAATACTGTAAATGTCTGCCAGAAAATAGACTTATTTGATTTAATAAAACGAAAGGATTGAATAGTTAAGATTACTATAAAAAAACCAACAAGTACTCCTAAAAGCCTATTGAGGTATTCGATTTTAGTTTTAACCGGATTAAAATCAGTTTCCATAAAGATGGTTTCTTCACTTAATATTTTTTTAGCGGCAGACTCCAAGCCTATTGCATTAAGTATTTTTGCAACCCGTTCATTTTTTTGAATTCGCTTAGCCGTATAAACCTCTTTATAATCATCAGGTAATTGTGAAATATGGGATGGAGGGATAAAACTTCCAAAACATTTAGGCCAATCGGGGCATCCCATACCGGAGCCAGAACTACGTACAATCCCCCCTACTAAAATTAAAGCATAAACAGAAACAAGAGTAAGGATTCCCATAATCAGGAATCCCCTATTGTCATTATTTTTAAACATGTTTTAAAGTAGCTTCATCTTGCCCTTTAATTTGGTCATTTTCATGTGGAAAATTAGAACTTACGGTTTCAGAAAAAGGAACATGTTGAGGGATAAAATCTTCTTCTGCACCCGGTTTACTATAATCATAAGGCCATCTATAAACATGAGGGATAGCCCCAATCCAATTTCCGTGAGCCGGATGTAGCGGTGTAGTCCATTCAAGTGTATTTGCACTCCATGGGTTCAAAGAAGCTTTCCTTCCTTTAAACATACTATAGAAGAAGTTGAAAACAAATATAAATTGTGCAGCAAAGGTAATCATAGCTGCCACACTTACAAACGCATTCAAATCAGTAAAGTTGGAAGTAAAATCGAAGCCTGTAAATGAATAGTACCTTCTTGGAAATCCTGCAATACCAATATAATGTAGAGGGAAGAAAACCAAGTAAACACCTACAAATGATAACCAAAAGTGAATATATCCTAATTTTTCATCCATCATCCTGCCAAACATTTTAGGAAACCAATGGTAAACTCCGGCAAGCATAGCAAAGAAAGAAGCACTTCCCATTACAAGGTGAAAGTGGGCAATTACAAAATAAGTATCATGAAGCTGAATATCGGCAGACGAATTTCCTAATATAATTCCGGTAAGCCCCCCGGAAATAAAAAATGAAATCATACCAATGGCAAATAACATTCCAGGTGTGAAAATTATATTACCACGCCAAAGTGTTGTAATATAATTAAAAGACTTAACTGCCGAGGGTACTGCAATAATAAGCGTCAGGAACATAAATATAGAACCGAGGAAAGGATCCATACCGGTTACAAACATATGATGCGCCCAAACAAGGAAGGAAAGGAATCCAATTGCTAGAATAGATCCAATCATTGCTTTATATCCAAATATCGGTTTTCGGGAATTGACAGATACAATTTCTGAAGTAATTCCAAGCGCAGGCAATAATACGATGTATACTTCAGGGTGTCCTAAAAACCAAAATAAATGTTCAAATAAAATAGGACTACCTCCTGAATGTGGGAGAGCCACTCCACCTATATAAATATCAGACAAGAAGAAACTTGTCCCAAACTCGCGATCGAAAAACAATAATAAGGCCCCTGAAAAAAGAACAGGGAAAGACAATAATCCAATTATAGCAGTAACAAAGAAAGACCATATGGTAAGCGGCAATCTAAGGAAACTCATACCCACGGTACGGAGATTAATAATTGTTGTTATATAGTTAATTCCACCCAATAAAGTAGAAACAATAAAAATTGCCATGCTCACAAGCCAAAGTGTCATACCTGCCCCTGATCCCAAAGAAGCCTGAGGAAGTGCATTTAAAGGGGGATAAACAGTCCACCCACCAGCAGCAGGACCAGTAGAAATAAATAGAGAGGAAAACATAATCACACTGGATAAAAAGAAAAACCAATATGACAACATATTTAAAAACCCGGAAGCCATATCCCGGGCACCTATTTGAAGCGGTATAAGGAAGTTACTAAAAGTACCACTTAAACCTGCAGTCAGCACGAAGAAAATCATAATTGTACCGTGCATCGTAATTAATGCAAGATAGAAATTAGGATCAAGCTTGCCATTATTAATCCAATCTCCCAAAAGAGGCTTCATCCAGGAAATATCAGCATCCGGAAAACCTAATTGTATTCTAAATATTATAGAAAGCAAACCTCCTATAATAGCCCAAATTATACCAGTAATAAGGTATTGCTTCGCAATTACCTTGTGATCTTGGCTAAAAATATATTTTTGGATCCAAGGAAGTTCATGATGCTCGTGTTCATGTTCATGATCATGGGTATTTACTTGGTCATTTGAATTTATTACTGAAGCTGACATATTTTTATAATTACTGAACCAATTTTAATAGTTTACTCTACAGAAGTTTTAACACCAGTTGTATCGACTAGATCCTTCGCTGAACTATCAGAAGGATTTGGCATATTACCAATTCCATTTACAGTAGAATCAATTGAGGTCTTATTTTTTTGAAGTGTGGAATCAGCAGACGTAGTATCGGATACTTCCCTAATACTGTTCATTTGCGCATTAGTAGAATCAGTTGAACCATCCATACTCTCATAAGTAGTACTTAAAGCATTCTTGGCAAGTATACCTTTTACGTAATCTGCATTTACTTCTGCAATCGACTTTTGCTTAAGTTTCCAGTTTTCAAATTCTTCCGGTTCATCCACCACAATTTTATATTTCATAGCAAAATGCCCTCTACCACACACCTCTGCACAAGCTATTTCATAATTAAAATTAGGATTACCAAGTTCATCACGCATTTCTCTTGTTGTTTTTATCGGAACAAACCAAAATTGTGTAGGCATACCAGGGACAGCGTCCATTTTTAATCTAAAGTGTGGGGCAAAAACACTATGAATAACATCCCTGGATCTAATTTTAAATAGTACCGGCTTACCTTTAGGAATATGTATTTCAGTAGGAGCAAAATCGTCCAAACTGCGTTTATCCTTAAAATCCAAGCCAAAAACATTCGTTGCATCAATCAATCTAAAATCATTCGGACCTAATTCACCATCAGGACCAGGATACCTGCAAGCCCAGGTAAATTGCCGTCCCATAACTTCAAGGACAACACTATCTTTGGGTGCTGGGCTAGTAATCTTTGCCCATTCTTTCCAACCATAAAAAACCATAATAGAAAGAACAATTGCAGGAATCACAGTCCAAACAATTTCAAGTTTATGATTTTCAGGATAAAAATATGCCTTCCGATCTTCACTATATTGATATTTATAGGCAAAGAAGAAAATAAAGAAATGGGTAATAAGAAAAGCCAAAGTAAGAATGAACATAGTTACCCAAAACATCTTATCTACACTAAGACCATGTAAAGAAGCAGACTCAGGTAAAAAATGTGCTGATGCGGAGGAATAACTCCAAACAAAGGCTATAAAACCAACAATGAGGAATACTAAAAATAAAAAACCATTAACCTTATTGCTTTTCCCCACTCTCTTTTGATAGGTTCCATTCATTACAGAAAGTAAAACCTGAACCCTCAACAATAATAAGAGGATTCCTAGAATAAGAATAGCGGCTATAATAATAATTGTAGTTGTCATTTTTTTAAATTATCCGTTGACCAAATTAACTATGCCTGATGATGTATACTTTCTTCTAACATTGGATGGTGCTTCGGAACAAGCCCAGCCTTGGTAAGTGAAGTCAAAACAACATATAGGAATATACCAGTATAAAGTAGCGTTGTACCTAATTCTACTAAGAAAAACCATAAGTCCATACCTCCATTAGTTCCTAAAAGAGGAGGAGCCATCATTAAATAAAAATCGCACCAGTGCCCTATAATTATGCAAAAGCAAACAATTTTAATAAAGAGATGTTGTCTTTTGGCATCTCGTGTCATTAACCCAAGAAAAGGTATTAGAAAATTAACGCAAATATTAAAATAGAAGAAGGGTCTATAAATATCGCTTTTCAACCTTGCAACATAATAAACTGCTTCTTCCGGAAGGTTTGAATAATAAGTAAGCAGAAATTGAGCAAACCAGATATAAGTCCAAAAAATACTAAAAGCAAACATATATTTTCCCAAATCGTGGATATGATTGGCATTAACCTCTTTCAAATAACCGTTTTCTTTTAGATAAACGACAAAGAGAGAAATAACAGCAAGTCCCAAAATAAACCAACTGGCAAAAACATACCATCCAAACATTGTACTAAAATGGTAGGCATCAATAGACATGACCCAGTCCCAAGCAGCAGTAGAGGATGTAATACCAAATATAAAAATAAAACCTCCAGAAAGAACAATGCTTTGATCGTACCACTTCAATTCTCCGGTTAAATCTTCTTTAAGGGAATTCTTTCTTAAGAAGTACCAGAAAAGTCCCCATATAAGATAGTAAGCTATGGTACGGAAGGTGAAAAAGCCCATATTGAGATAGCCACTTTTCTCAGCAATTTCATCTGAAACGACATCAGCCGACCAATGAAAAATAACTTTGTGAAAGATAAAAAAGACAACTAAGGTTATAACTCCTATAATGGGGAGAAAACTTCCTATCGCTTCCGGAACTCTTTTAAAAGTAACAACCCAACCAGCCCAAGAGAGATAGTTGAAGGCAATAAAAAAGAGGGCAATAACAGCTATGCCCGTAAATAACATATTATTTAGCCAAATATTAGTTAAAAGCCTGGTGTACCATATAGCACCGGCATTGTGTATATGACTAGCAGCATTTTCCCCACTGGGGTGAGAAAATAAGGAAACACAAATAAGCCCAAGAATTAACAGAACAAGCCCAACTCCTGATAAGATAAAAGTCTTTCTTTTAGCAGATGCGGTAAATATGAATTTTTCTTCAACCATTTTACGTATAATTTTTATTGTGCAGGTTCAGGATTCTGTAAAACATGTTTAACATAAGCGGCAATTTCCCATCTTTCAGTTGGGGTAACTTGAGAAGCATGTGACCACATTCGACGAATACCGTAGGTAATTACATAGTATATATGACCTTCCGTAAATTCTTTACTCGTCGCACTAGTAAGATTTGCAACTCCTTTAAAAGCTTTATTAACAGGACCGTCTCCCGCCCCTGTTTTTCCGTGGCAATGTTCACAATAGCTTTCAAAAAGTATTTGTCCATTTTTTAACACTTCAGGTGTAAGAGGTAGTGGACTTTTTACTTTATTAGCCAATTCAATAGAATCTTCGGGAACCAAATAAGGCACAGCGCCTCGCTTAATAGTGTGAGGAGCGGGTTGTCGTGCATTTATTGGAGTATAGCTATTTTCCGGGTACCTATTATAAGGATTCGAATTATAAAATTCACCATACCCATCCTCATCGGAATTAGCCCAATCCCCAGCATGTTCATCGGTAATTTGAGTCATAGACTCATAAGCTTGAGAGTAATACATATTAGGAGCGTACTCAACTCGTGGTGTTGTATGGACATCAAGCCAAGAAAAATCGTCATTGCAGGATGTTAAAATAAACAAACCAACAAAGAATAATACGAAGGTTTTTATAGACATTTTTTTCATCTTATTTAGAAGTCCTACTCAAAAGTTTTGGAATTTACTTCAGAAGCACCATTTTCTCGCAGCAATGAAGTAATAGTTTCTTCATTAGAGCGACTATGATTGCTCTCGATGTCAATAGCCATGACAAATTTGTCGTCTGTACTTCTTTTATCAAACATAAGTGGCAATTTAAAGGGATTTAGGTCTGAAATAATTAAAAAGGTAAAAACCATCCCTAAAGCAGAAAAAAGCACAGTTAATTCAAATGTGATTGGAATAAAATCTGGAAGCGGAATAAAAGGCTTACCGCCAATAATCATTGGCCAATCAAATCCCATCATTCCAATTTCCATGGTAAGTGCTGTAATAGTACCAACCAAACCAAACAAAAATGCAGCAACAGGAAGATTTGACGGCTTATAACCAAGTGCAGAATCTAAACCATGTACAGGGAAAGGAGTATAAACTTCAAAAATCTTAACTCCGCTGTTGCGTATCTTTCCAATAGCGTCTATAAGAACACTCTCATCGTCAAATACCCCAACAAGAAATTTTTTACCGGATGCCATATTAATTTTATTATTAAGCTCTTTTATTAGATTGTGAATTACTTGAACCAGAAGATGATTTCAAAACAGCCTTCAACTCAGACATGTTTATTACTGGGAAAAATTTAGTAAACAAAAAGAATAAGGTAAAGAATACACCAAAAGAAAATAGATATACACCCACATCATACATCGTAGGTTTGAAATATGCCCAACTAGATGGTAAGTAATCTCTATGCAAAGAAGTGCAAATAATAACAAAACGCTCAAACCACATTCCAATGTTTACAATTATTGAAAGAATAAAAGTAATAACAATGTTTCTTCGAACAAAACGTAACCAAAATAGTTGAGGTGTTATAACATTACAGGACATCATCATCGCATAAGCCCACCAATAGGGTCCAGTTGCTCTATTAAGGAAGCAATAAGATTCATAAGGGACACCTGAATACCATGCGATGAATAATTCCGATATATATGCAATACCAACAATAGAACCCGTAAGAACAATGATTTTATTCATAGACTCAATATGCTCGATTGTAATATAATCTTCTAATCGAAATACTACTCTTGTTATAAGCATAAGCGTTAAAACCATTGCAAACCCGGAGAAGATAGCACCAGACACAAAATAAGGAGGGAATATGGTAGTATGCCATCCTGGTATCAGTGAAGTTGCAAAGTCCATAGAAACTATCGTGTGTACTGAAAGAACTAAAGGAGCAGAAACCCCGGCCAAAACGAGTGCAACTGCTTCATAACGGCTCCATGTTTTTGCAGCACCATCCCAACCCATGCTTAGCATACCATAAAATATTTGCCTGAATTTTGAGGTAGCTCTATCCCGAATAGTAGCAAAGTCCGGAACAAGCCCTAAATACCAGAAAACCAAAGAAACCGTAAAATAAGTACTAATGGCAAATACATCCCAAAGAAGCGGAGAGTTAAAGTTTACCCAAAGCGACCCAAATGTATTAGGCAATGGAAGCGGCCAATAACCAACCCAAGGGCGTCCCATGTGAAGGACAGGAAACATGGCTGCTGAAATTACCGCAAAAATTGTCATCGCTTCAGCAGCTCTGTTAATAGATGTTCGCCACTTTTGACGGAAAAGTAAAAGAATTGCTGAAATAAGTGTCCCCGCATGTCCAATACCAATCCACCATACAAAGTTTGTAATATCCCAGGACCACCCAATTGTTTTGTTCAAACCCCACATTCCTATTCCATCCCAAACTAATCTGTATACACAGTAGAGACCAAACCCCAAAAGCATAAGAGCAAACCCTAGAGCAGCAATCCAGGCTTTTGATGGAGCACTTTCTACCGGACGGCAAACATCGGCAGTAACGTCATGATAAGTTTTTCCACCAGTTACTAATGGTGGTCTTACAGGTGAAGTAATTTGCATACCTTTGTATTAAGCTTACGCTTTTTTGTTTCTGATTTTTGTTAAATAATACACATTAGGTCTTGTATTGAGTTCTTGAAGAACCGCATAAGACCTTTTTCTATTTTCAGTTGTAAGTTCGTTATATACTTTTGCTTTTTTGTCATTAAAATCCCCAAAAACAATAGCATTTGTAGGACAAGCAGAAGCACAAGCAGTAACAATTTCGCCATCTTTAGGCCTTCTTCCTTCTTTCTTTGCAGTAAGTTTTCCCGCCTGAATCCTTTGAACACAGAAGGAACATTTTTCCATTACTCCTCTTGACCTTACTGTAACATCAGGATTAAGAACCATCCTCCCCAATAGATTACTCATAGATGTGTTAACGGGAAATTTATCGTTATCAAAATACTTAAACCAATTAAACCTTCTTACTTTATAAGGACAGTTGTTGGCACAATATCGAGTACCAATACATCTATTATAAACCATTTGATTTAGCCCTTCGCTACTGTGACTTGTAGCAGCAACAGGACAAACTGTTTCGCAAGGGGCATGATTGCATTGCTGACATAGCATTGGTTGGAAAACAACTTCCGGATTGTCTGCAGGATCTTCCATTTCACGGTACATCTTAACAGCTCCAATACCTTCCTCTTCTGCTTTTGCTTTTGTCATATCACTGCTATAGTATCTATCGATACGCATCCAGTGCATCTCCCTCCTATTTATAACTTCTTGTCTACCAACAATAGCAATATTATTTTCTGCGATACAACTTACAACACAAGCCCCACAACCTGTACATGAGTTAAGATCTATCATCATACTCCACAAATGATTCGGATAATCGTGCCTATACCAAAAATCTGTATCAGGAGAACCGGCAGGTACTTCTTTTCCTTGAGTGTGAACTGCAGGAGTAAAAGGTTTTTTCCAATTTGGATCTTTATATTCATCTAAGGTAGAAGTCTGAATAATAGACTCCCTTTCCATCACTGTATCATGTGTTTGAGTGGTGGCAATTTGATAGAATCCTTCTGTTGGTGTCAAGGTTACTTTCCCAAGTGCATAGCTAAAGTTGCCTAAAGATGTCGCTATAATCGGAAAAGCATTAACGCCAATATTCTCTCCGGAAATTCCGGCTCTGCTTCTTCCGTATCCGACAGCAAGCCCTAAAGTACCTTTTGTTTGACCGGGTTGTACAACAATCGGGGCAGTTAAAGATTGGTTTCCTACTTTAATACTTACGATTTGCCCTTGTTTTAATTTTAAGTTACGGGCATCTGCATTAGAAACAGTAACATAATTACCCCAAGTAGCTTTAGTTATAGGATCAGGTAATTCCTGTAACCAGGAATTATTAGCCATAGAACCATCTCCCATTGCAATTGTTTCATATATAGCCAATTCCATTCCCCCGGAAGAAAGGGCTTTAGAATAATTTGCGATGGGGGTAGCGATAGAAGCAAGGTTTGAGGAAAATGTATAATTTTGATTTCCTTGTTGAATAGAAGCATCTATCGGTTCTTCAATAGGAATAAGATTTACGTCAGTCTGACCCGATATGCTATCAGCAACTCTTCTACCTCCACTTGCTCTTCTTGACAAGTCTTTACCTTTTGCTTTAGGTTCGTAAATCCCATTTTGAACTATTGCATCCCAAGCCTCGTCAAAACCAATTCCTTTTTGCAGGATATTGTCCTGCCAATTTTTTCTTAGATAAGTATAGTAATCACCTTCAGCACCAGCCCAAATCAAAAGGCTTTCCTCTAAAGCCCTATTCCCTCTAAAAATAGGAGCGATAGCAGGCTGTACCATGCTATAATATTCTTCATAAGGTTCTGCATCGTTCCAGTGTTCTAAAAAATGAAGTCCGGGACATAGGTATTCACAAAATTCAGAAGTTTCATCTATTTTTAAAGAGGTAGAAATTTTAACAGGAACTGATTTAAGAGCGGATTTAAGTTTAGCACCATTTGGCAAATCATAAACAGGATCTGCATCTAAAAAGATAATAGCCCCAATCTTTCCTGCGGCAACATCATCAACAAATTTAAGCGCTTGTGCATCATTTCCTTTTTTAAAATTACAGGCTCTGGAAATATTAATAGTGCTTCCATAACTATCTAATGCGTTATTAATTTCATTAACAAGAAGTTGAATATTAACATCATTGGAAGCAGAAACAACTAAGGATTTCCCTTTAGCTCCTTTCAAATCATCTGCTGCCATATCTAAAATCTTAGATTCCCTAGCAGCAGGAACATTCAATTTTTGACCTGTTATTTTAGTATAAAGTGCAGCCAAAAACAATCCTTCTTCTGAAGGTTTGATAGCCTCACGGTAATCTGCATTTGCACCAGTCAGTGAAAGATTGGTTTCAATCTGATAATGCCTAAGCATTGTCTTATTAGTCTCGCTAACCTTTCTTTTTACAGAATATTGTTTGCTGTATTCAATAGGAGAAATCCATGTTCCAAGGAAATCAGCACCGAAAGAAACGACTACATCTGCATTACTAAAATTATAGGAAGGTATAATTTCTCTACCAAAAGATTTTTTATTTGCCTGCCTCATTCCATAAACAGAAACGGCATCATACATGATATGCTCTGTCGTAGGGAATTTTGCTTTAAAATCTTCAATTACTTTAAGCGTAGTTGGGCTATATATCGTTCTTGAAACTATTCGTATACCTTTATTAGAGACACCTTTAAGGGCACTAATAATTTCTTTATCCAAAGAAGCATACTCACTATTATTATCTTTTACACGAACTTCTTTTCCTTTTACTACAAAATTCTTAAGCCTTTTTTCATCATAAATACTCAATACAGAAGCTTGCGCACGAGCATTTGTTCCCCCCTTCGTAATTCCGGATAAAGCATTTCCCTCAATTTTTATAGGCCTACCTTCGCGGGTTTTAACCAATATACTACAGTAGTCACTTCCATTTATGTAGGAGGAAGCATACCAGTTAGCAATTCCCGGTTCAACTTCTTCTGGTTTTACAAGATAAGGGATTGCTCTTTTTACCGGAGCTTCGCAAGCTGCTAAGGAGACTGCTGCAACCCCAAATCCCATAAGCTTTAGAAAATCTCTGCGACCTGTACCTTCTTCGGAAGATTTACTTGGATGTGCCTCCTTAAGGGGCAGATAAGAAGGGAACTCTTCGTGGGCATGTTTTAAAAATTCAGGATCATTGTTTAGCTCTTCAATGCTTTTCCAGTATTTCTTTTGATTGTCTTTCATATTATTACCAATCAGGCCTAATTTCAAAAATAAATTAAATTAATAATGACACTTAGAACATTCTAACCCACCCATCTCTTGAACTGTAAGCGTTTCTCCATTGTGTAGTGCATATAACTTATCATAATAGGCATTACCCTTACCATTTACGAGAGTTTCTCTATGACAATTTATACACCACCCCATTGTTAATGGGCTATACTGCTTTATTACTTCCATTGTTCCAATCGGACCATGGCATCTTTCGCATTCTATACCACCAACTACCGTATGTTGCGAGTGATTAAAATAAGCTAAATCGGGGAGATTATGTACCCGAACCCATTTTATAGGCTCTTTTTTCTCCCAAGCTGTTCTTACCAAAGCAATTGCAGCAGTACCAAATCGAGATCCCGACTTGATGCTACTATGACAATTCATACAAATATTAACAGATGGGATATTGGCTTGCTTGCCTCGTTTAGCACCAGTATGACAGTAAACACATTCAATTTTATATTGACCTACGTGCTGCTTATGTGAAAAAGGAATCGGTTGCTTCGGTGCATAATTTTGTTCAACCCCTATTGAAAGAAGACCAACCCAACAACTTCTTACTCCTATGCATACAAAAATCAAAATAACAATGGTAATAAAACCCTTGCTTTTCAGAACTTTTGAAATTTCAAATTTTTGGTGTAAGAGATCTTTTTCGGCTTCATTTAACTTCGATTCTTTATCGGCAAGATATTTCTTAATTACTGACAAGAAAATTACCAGCATCAATAAGACCAAAACAAGCACAATAATTATGAGAGTGAGAATAAGTGTTGAATTGCTATTTCCCTTTGAAGTAGCTGTTGCTCCATTTTCATCTCCTGATGAATTTGTAGCAACTTTAGGTGCATTAGCTAAAGTTGCATGGGTCGTTTCAACATATGCAAGAATATTCTTTATATCGTCCGGTGTAAACTGAGGAAATGCAGGCATATCCGTATGATCAAATTTCTCATACACCGCTTTAGCGTCTTTATCGCCACTTTGAATTAGCTTCTGAGAATTATGCACCCATTTGATAAGCCATGGAACAGAGCGTTCTTTTGTGATTCCGCCTAAAGCAGGTCCAACAACAACTTCTGAGACAGAGTGACATTGGGTACAATTTTCCTTGAAAAGTTGCTCACCTAAATCAGATTTTGCATTTTCAAGACCTGCCGGTAATTTCACCGCAGGAGCATCTTGTGCTATTGAGAAAGTAGAACAAGCTAATAAGATAAGAAATATAAGCGACCAGCGCTTTACTGATATGTTCAGAAACATAAACATGTTTGATTTTGTTTTTCCTTGTTCAGGGACATATTTTAAAAGTCGCACAAATGTAACATGCGACGGCAATTATTCAAATACCTTTTTTAATACTATTTGCTTAAAAATGCAAAAACCACTAAATTGAGACTTGTTTTACAATGATTTTCAATTAAATAATCAAAACAAAAGAATTATTTAGAACTAATTTAAATAAAAGATTTTTTTCTCCCAAAACAGACCGCCCAAAAGTATACAAGCCTATCTCCTTATACATCAAAAGAAAGCTTACATTTTTAATATTTTATAGAATATTAAAAATATTTAAGGGAATTTATCCTCATTCTTAAAAAGCTTAATCACTCATAAAAGAAAAAACTTACTTAAATTTGTATTTTTTACTCCCCTTTAATGAAGGAAAGGATAGAACTAGCAGAAAAAAATAATAAAATTTTCTTTGTATTACTCAAAGTAATTTTCAATTTCACAAGCAACATTTTATTTATATGGTACTTACGACACTAGACTGGATAATTATAGTCTCTTACTTTCTACTTTCCTTAGCAATAGGGCTTTATTTTACAAAAACAGCAAGTAAAAGTATAAGCGATTTCTTTCTCGGGGGGAGAAATATGACTTGGTGGCTTGCGGGTGTATCAATGGTTGCAACAACTTTTGCAGCAGACACCCCACTTGCCATTACCGAATTGGTTTCAAAGTACGGAATCGCCGGAAACTGGCTGTGGTGGAATGCGCTTGTTGGTGGAATGCTCACCGTGTTTTTCTTTGCAAAACTTTGGCGACGGGCTGAAATTTTAACGGATGTCGAATTTATAGAATTTCGATACGCAG
>Ga0164242_10004051_pt1 | contig 16505 bp, 18 predicted proteins | sample OricomgcompostMG_FD_108783 | JGI IMG/M metagenome (GOLD analysis project Ga0164242, IMG submission 108783) | Miracle-Growth compost microbial communities from Emeryville, California, USA - Original compost - Miracle growth compost (MG) ...
CGGCCGCGGCGGCGGCCAGCTCCGTGGCGGTGGACATGACGGTGGTCACGCGTTCTCCTGGGTGGTGTCGACTACAAGGGCGGCCAGCCGGTTGCCGGACTTTCCGGCGACCGCGGATCCGAAGGTGATGCCGCCGGCCTGGACGGTCAGCGGCGCGCCGGCGCGATGGTCGAGGGTGAGCAGGTCGCCGGCGGCCAGCGAGAGGATGCGCTCGGGGCTCAGGGACACCGGGGCGAACCGGATCGAGACGTCCAGCGGGACGTCGCCGAGCCGGTCACGCAGCCGGCGCGCGACGGCCTGGGCCGCCCTGGGGTCCTCGCTGTCGGCGCCCTCGCGCGGGCGCTGGGCCATCAGCTTGGGCAGCAGCGACGCGAGCGGGAAGCACAGCGTCATGACGCATCGCTCGGCGCCGACCAGCAGGTCGAACTCGCCGATGACGACGGCGTCGGTCGCGCCGGCCGCCTGCACGAACTGGGGGTTGTACTCGATCGGGCCGGGCGTCGGCGTCACGGCGGCGATCGGCTCGAGGGCGTACCGCAGGGTGTGCGTGATCTGGTCGAGCAGGCCGCGGATGAGCGTGATCTCGATGTCGGTGAGCGTCCGCGCGGCCTGCTGGCCGCCGGGGCCGCCCAGCATGTGGTCGATCGCGGTGAGCGCGGTCGGCAGCGAGAACTCCAGCACGCCGGTGCCGGCGAGCGGGGGCAGCGTGAGCGGGACGAGCAGCGTCTGGGCCTCCAGGCCGGTGACGTACTCCTCGTAGCTCTGCTGGCTGATGTCGGTGATGGTCACCTGGCAGACCTGGCGCAGGCTGCTGGTGAGCACGGTGGTCATCCGCCGCGCGAACGTCTCGTAGGCCATCTGCAGGGCGCGGATGTGCTCGCGGGACAGCTTGGACGGGCGCCGGAAGTCGTACGGGACCACCGCGTCGTTCCGCCGTCTGGTCGCGTGGGCGAAGGAGCGCTCGCGAGCAGGAGTGGTTGGCACGTAGTGAGCTATCGGCAGCGCGCGGACGCACCTGAGGCCGATGTGAAGAACAAGTGAAGTTCAGCGGCTGGGCGGAACGGCCTCCGGCCTGCCCGAGCTGCCCCGGAGGCATCCGTGCCCCCGTGTCATGGGTTCGTCAGTGATCGGCGGATGCGATCACTGCGAGACGAACTGGGTCAAAAAGACGTCGAACACCTCCCCCGGGTACGCCTTCTTCACCTGGGTCACCAGGTCCGTGCGCAGCTTCTCGCGGGCCGTGTTGGTGCTGATGGAGGCCACGGTGCGGTTGCTGAACTCGTCGATCAGCGCCTGCGCGGCCTGGCTGACGTCGAAGTCGGTCGCGCTGGCCTTGCCCTTCACCAGCTGGACGGACGCGGCGACCTTCAGGTAGTGGCCCCCGGCCAGGTTGACGGTCATCGCGTCGATCGGCACCACGTCGCCGCCGGTCGGCGGGGCCGCCTTGTGCGGCATCGCGAACTTGTAGGCGCCGCCGCCGACGACGAGGACGCCGACGACCGCGATCAGGAACTTCTTGGACTTGAAGAAGCTGCCCTTGTTGCCCTTGGCCTTGGCGCCGTCCTGCTCCTCGCCCTTGGCTCCGCCGGCTTCGCCAGCCTTGCCGCCGGCGCCCGGCTTGCTGGACGTCGTGCGCTGCGCTGTGGGGGTGGTCATCTTCGTTCTCCGATGTTTCGGTGGTGCCGGGTTACTGCGTCGGGACGGTGGACTTGCTGCCGGCGGTCTCGGCCGCCTGCAGTGCGTCACCGGCCGAGTCGGGCAGGGTGGACATGACGACGATGTCGACGCGGCGGTTGCGCGCCGCCGCCTTCGGGTTGCTCGGGTCGATCAGCGGGTCGAGGTCGTTGTAGCCGGTGGCGGACAGCCGCTGCTCGGCCACGTGGTGCCCCGCCAGGTAGCGGACGACGGCCGACGCGCGCGCCGAGGACAGCTCCCAGCCGCTGGGGTACGGGTAGGTACTGGCCGGCAGCTGGTTCGTGTAGCCGTTGACCTCGACCTGGTTCGGGATCTCGGCCAGCTCGGGGGCGAGCACCGACATGATCTTCTGGCCCTCCGGGAGCAGGACGGCGCTGTTGCCCCCGAAGACCAGGGCGTTGGTGACGACCGTCATGATCAGGCCGCGGCGGTCCATCGAGAACTGGACGGCACCGTGCATGCCGGCCTTGTCCAGCGCCTGGTTGACGTCCTCTTCGATCTTCTTGAAGTTGTCGACCTGCTTCTGCGCGAGCGTGTTCAGGTCGGCCGGGACGGCGGTGTTGACGTCGGCGCTGTCCTTGCCGGCCTGGCCGGTCAGCGGGTTGGCGGGGGTGCCCGGGATGATCGTGTTCTGGCCCTGCTCCGACGTGGTGTCGTTCATGATCCCGCTGCCGCCGTCGAGCACGCTCTTCGGTCCGGTGCCGAACGCCGAGGCCAGCGAGGCCTTCAGCTCGATGAACTTCGAGGTGTTCACGACCGAGATCGAGAACAGCACGATGAACAGCACCAGCAGCAGCGTCAGCATGTCGGCGTAGGTCACCAGCCAGCGTTCGGCGCCGCCCTCCTCCTCGGCCCCGTGACCGCCGCGCGCACGGCTCCGCCGGCGCGCCTTGGACATGGCGGACGGGTGGCCCGACATGCGTGCGGGGCGGGGCATCAGGCCGCGTCCTTCTGTTTCTGCTCGACGCTCGGCAGCATGCTCTGCAGCTTCTGCGCGATCATCCGCGGGTTGGAACCGGCCTGGATCGCGAGCACGCCCTCGATCGCGAGCTCCATCTGCTCGCACTCGGCCTCGCTGACGCGCTTGAGCCGGTTGGCCAGCGGGAACCAGAAGATGTTGGCGGACATGACGCCCCAGAGGGTCGCGACGAACGCGCCGGCGATCTTCTCGCCCAGGGTGCTGGTGTCGCTCAGGCTGCCCAGCACGTGCACCAGGCCGATGACGGTGCCGATGATGCCGATCGTCGGCGCGTAGCCGCCCATGTCGTGGAACAGCTTGGCGGCGGCGTTGTCGGCCGCGCGCTTGGCATCCACCTCGGCGCCGAGCAGCTCGGCCACCTCGTCCGCGTCGGTGCCGTCGATCGCGAGCTCCAGCGCGCGCTTGAGGAACGGGTCCTCGACCTCGGCGACGTCGCCCTCCAGCGCCAGCAGGCCCTCGCGCCGCGCGCGCTCGGCCATCTTGACGATGATCTGGACGTTGTCGTGGGCGGTGCCGGGCTTGGCCTTGATCGCCCGGATGAGCGACTTGGGCATGTTCTTGGCCTCGTGCATCAGCGTGCCGGCCATCGCGGCGCCGATGGTGCCGCCGAACACGAGGATCATCGGGGGGATCAGGAAGAGGGACATAGGCTGTCCGCCCTCCATGATCATCGACCCCAGGATGGCAACGACCGCCAGGCCGATGCCGATGATGGTCGACGGATCCATTACTGCTGCTCCCCTGTGCGGAAGGCGACCACCGTGCCGCCCGAGCTGTTGGTGCCCTTGGGCGGTTGCGGCCGCCGCGTCTCGGGAGGTACCTGGGCCGCCGCGATGATGTCCGCGCGGTAGTTGAGGATCAGCGTGGTGAGCTCGTCCAGCGATTCGCGGATGACGTACTTGCTGCCGTTGACCAGGGTCACGACAGTGTCCGGTGTGGCCTCGGCGCGCTCGATGAGGTCAGGGTTGAGCGCGAAGACCGGACCGCTCAGTCTCGTCAGCTTCAACACGGCATCCGTCCTTGGATCTCGCGGAGCCGTCCATGGCCCCTCGGTGGTAGTAATCGGCGGTCTTGATCGGGTCTTGAGCCTGTGCACAGCGCGCACCGGGCCAAATGCCGCGAGTGGCGACGTTTCCCTCCGAGTGCCGACATACGCGTCGTCACTCGGAGGTCCAGGTCGCCACTCGCGAGCGTCGTGGTCGTTACTGGACTACTGCTTCAGGTTCACCAGGGTTTGCAGCACCTCGTCGGAGGTGGTGATGACCTTGGAGTTCGCCTGGAAGCCACGCTCGGAGATGATCAGGTTGGTCAGCTCCTTGGACAGGTCGACATTGCTCATCTCGACGTAGCCCGTGGTGATCGATCCGACGCCGGTGCTCGTGGCCGCGCCCGAGCTGGCCGTCGCGAGGTACAGCGAGTTGCCGGCGCGCTCGAGGCCGTCCGGGTTGGAGAACGTCTCCATGTCGATCTTGATCGCCGGCGTGGTGACCGGGTTGCCGCTCGCGTCGACACCGGTGATCGTGCCGTCCGCCGCGATGTTGTAGTCCACCCAGGTGTTCGCCGGGTTGGTCGGGTCGACGGACGTCAGCGGCAGCTGGATCGGGTTGCCCGGGTTGTTGGCGTCCATGAGCTCCGCGCCGTCCGGCGTGACCAGGTGACCCTGGTCGTCCACCGCGAAGTTGCCGTTGCGGGTGTACATGGTCTGGCCGTTCTTCTGCACGGCGAAGAAGCCGTCGCCGTTGATCAGCATGTTGCTCTTCACGCCGGTGGCCTGGTTGGAGCCCTGCGTGAAGTCCATGCGCGTGCCGACGACCTGGACGCCCAGGCCGATCTGCACCGGGTTGGTGCCACCCGCGGTCGCGGTGGCCGCGCCGCCGCCGGAGATCGTCTGGCTCAGCGTGTCCTCGAACTCGACCGAGCTCGACTTGTAGCCGGTGGTGTTGACGTTCGCGATGTTGTTGGCCGTGACGTCCAGCATCTGCTGGTGCGCCGAGAGGCCGGAGATACCGGTGAAGAGGGACCGCAGCATTGAAGGCTCCTTGGGTGTGTGCGGTTGGTGCTAGGTCGTTGGGTGGAACTGCGCGGCCGGGCCGCTGTCTGCTGGGCGGCTAGGCCGCGGTCGACGGGTTGGTCACCTCCGTGACGCTCGACAGCGGCACCGTGGTGCTGCCGATCTGGAGGGTGGCGCCGCCGGAGAACAGCGAGGCCGCGGTGACCACGCCCTGCGCGGCGTTGCCGGACGAGTCCGTGTAGGTGACCTGCTTGCCGATCATCGAGGTGGCCGACTGCGCCTGTTGCGCGCCGAGCAGGGACGCCAGCGTGTCCTGCATGGTGGTCATCGACTGGACCTGGGTCAGCGTCGCCGTCTGGTTCAGGAACGAGGACGTGTCGACCGGGTTGGTCGGGTCCTGGTACTGCAGCTGGGCGACGAGCAGCTGCAGGAACGCCTGCGGGTCCAGCAGGCTGTTGTCCGTGCTGCTCGAGCTGCCGGTCGAGCCGGTCGTCGATCCGGTGCCGGTCGTCGAGCCGGTGCCGGTGGTGGACCCGGTCGCGCCGGTCGCGTACGGCGTCATCACGCCGGTCACGGGGCTGGTCATCTCGTCTCCTCCAGTGCCGTCCTCGTCGAGGTCTCGGTGTCCGCGGGCGTGCTCACAGCAGCCGGTCCAGGCCCGCGTTGCCGCGGTGGCGCTCGTGCGTCCGGGCGGCCGCCGGGGGAGCCGAGGCAGTGCCCGCCGTTGCCGTCTCGCGCGCACCGTCCGGCGAGTAGCCGGTGCCGGTGCCACGAGGGTCGGCCTGCTGCTGCGGCGCCTGCTGCGACGGGCCGCCGAAGTTGACGTCCACGCCGGTGAAGCCCGCCGTGCTGAGCTGGTGGTGCAGGCTCGGCAGCGCGGCGGTGACCGCGGCACGCGCGGCCTGATCGGCGCAGGCGACGGTGACGTTCAGCGTTCCGTTGCTGATCGTCGCCGTGACGTTGACGGCGCCCAGCTCGGCCGGGTGCAGCTGGACGGTGAGCTGCTGCGTTCCGTCGCCGTTGACGTGCAGCCGGGCCAGTGCGGACGTCAGCGCCGGCTGCGGGTCCGGCACCGAGACGGTCGTGGTCGCCGAGGCGGCCGCGGTCGTGGTGGCCGGGTTGGTCGTGGTGCTGACCGTGCCGGCACCGGACGGCAGGCTGAACGCCGCATCCGCCGTCGTGCTCGTCCCCGTGCCGTCGGTGCCCGACACCGGCGCGGTGCCGTCGCGCGTGGACTTGCCCTGGTCGATGCCGGCCTGCGACTGGCCCCGCGCGCCCGCGGTGGCGACGGCGCCGACGGCCGCCCCCTTGCCGTGATCGACGGCCGCGTGCGGCTGCCCGGACGAACCCGCGGTGTTGTTGATCGGGTTTGCGCCGGCCGCGTCCCCGTGGGGAGTGCGTTCGCCGAGGCCCTGGGGTCCGGCGGTGGCGACGGCGCTGACGGCCGCCCCCTTGCCGTGATCAACGGCGGCATCCGGCTGCCCGGACGACGCCGTGGCGCTGGTGCTCACCGAGGTGGCTGCGTCGGTGCGCTCGCCGAGGCCCTGGGGTCCGGCGGTGGCGACGGCGCTGACGGCCGCCCCCTTGCCGTGATCGACAGCGGCGTGCGGCTGCCCGGACGGCGCCGCGGCGCTGGTGATCACGGTGCCGGTGGTGCCCGCGCCGACGGTAGCCGTCGAACCGTCGGCAGCGGACGTTAGTGGTTGCCCTGGCCCCCCCGCGGAGCCTGGGCCACCTGCTTGGGTGGTGATCGCTGCCGAGACGGCTGCGGCAGCGGTGGTGGCGGCAGCGCCGACGGCCCCTACGGCGTCGGCAGTACCGGTGGTGCCGGTGGCGACGGTGCCCCCGGTCGTGGGCACCGTCGCGACCAGCGCGACAGCGGCCGCAGTCGCGGTCGCCGTGGGATCGGTGGCGTCACGGTGACCGGAGTCGCCGTGCGCCGAGTCGTGGTGAGCACCGCGGTGGGCGTGTCCCGCGCGGTTGGTCGTGCCGCGGTCCTGCGTCGAGCGGTCGGTGTGCTCGCGCTGTCCGCCGGCACGCGCGAGTTCGCCGGCGAACGAGTTCTGCGAGGACTGGTCGGACGCGTTGTCCGTGCCCGGCTTCGACCCGGACGCCGCCGTGGGTGCCGGCGCCGGTGCGGGAGCGATCGGGATCAGGGTTGCGGTCATGAACTCATGCACCTGCCCTCATCATCGAGGTGATACTGCGGACGTAGTTCTGGGTCTCGCTGTAGGGCGGGATCCCGCCGTACTGCTGCACCGCACCGGCGCCGGCGTTGTACGCGGCCAGCGCGAGCGGGACGGAGTTGCCGAACTGCTTCAGGTTGTTGTGCAGGATCTTGGCGGCGGCCTCGATCGCCTGCGACGGGTCGAAGGCGTTGACGTTCATGCCGGCCGCGGTCGAGGGCATCAGCTGCATCAGGCCCTCGGCGCCGGCCGGGCTGACCGCCTGCGCGTTGCCGCCGGACTCCTGCTGCGCGACGGCGGCGAGCATGCCCGTCGGCAGGCTGTACTGCGACTCGGCGGCGGCGAACTGGGTCGCGTACGCGGCTACCGACTTGTTCAGACCGGCCGCGGTGAGCTGGCCGGCCGAGAGCCCCCCGGACGACGTCGCCCCCGCGGCCGCGAGCGTCGAGGCCGACGGCACGATGCGCCGGATGGACGTCGGCTGCTGGTAGACGTCGGTGATGTGCACCGTCTTGCCGGGCTCGGGCGACTCGATGAGCTTGTTGTTCCCCATGTAGATCGCCACGTGGTACGCGGGCTGACCGAAGAACAGCAGGTCACCGGGCTGCGCGTCCTTGAGCGACGGCACCGCCTGGCCGACCTTCTGCTGGTCGGCGGCGACGCGCGGGACGTCGATGCCGAGGTCCTTGAACGTCTTCTGCACCAGGCCGGAGCAGTCGAGACCGGAGTCGGACTCACCGCCCCAGACGTAGGGGACGCCCAGGTACTTCTCGGCATCGGCGACGACCGCCGAGCCGGTCACGCCGGACGAGCCGGCGACCGTCGTCCCGTCCGAGGACGGCGCGGCGTCGGCCAACGCGGTCGCGAACTGGGACGCCGACGACGAGCCGGTTGCCGAGGACGTGCCGGTCGAGGCGGGCACGCCCACGCTCGACTGGATGGCCGCGATCCGCGCCTGGATGGCGCTGATGTCGGCGTTGATCGAGGCGACGGCGGTCGCGGCGGCACCGGTCGGGCTCGTCACTGCACGCCCTCCATCCGGTCGCGGTGCACGCGGGCCGCGATCTCGTCCAGATCGCGCTGGGCGTGTGCGGCCGCGCGAGCGCGCTCGCCGGACACGTAGCGGTCCTGCAGTTCCTCCGCGCCCATGCGGCGGCGCGCGGAGTCGCCGAGGTCCTCGCGGGTGCGCGCGACCTCGCCCTCGGCCTCCGCGGCTGCGTGCCGGGCGGCGGCGTGGGTGGCGGCGATCGCCTGCAGTGCGGCCGCGGCGGCGACGAACGCGGGCACCGACTGCTCGGCCTCGACGGCGACCAGCGAGTCGAGGCGCTCGTCGACGAGGCGGACCCGGTCCTGCGCGCGGCGGGCGAGGCGCTCGGCCGTGGCCAGGTTCTGCTTGGCCGCGTCCTCCTGCAGCTGGCGCGCGCGCACGAGGCTGTTCAGCCACCTCGGACTCATGACCTGCCCCCGAAGAGCTCGGCGAGGCGGGCCCACGAGGCGTCGGCGGGCGACAGGTCGTGCAGGTCCTGCTGCAGGAACCCGGCGATGGACGGCCACAGGGCCAGCGCGCGGTCGGCATCGGGGTTCGTGCCGGCGACGTACGCGCCGATCTCCACGAGTTCCTTCACGTCGCGGCGGGCGTCGATCAGCTTGCGGGCCTCGCGCATCAGCTGGCGCTGGTCCGGGGTGGTCACCGCGCCGGCGACGCGCGACACCGACGAGAGCACGTCGATGGACGGGAAGTGGCCGGCGTTCGCGAGCTTGCGGTCCAGGCTGATGTGTCCGTCCAGGATCGAGCGGGCGGAGTCGGCGATCGGCTCGTTGTGGTCGTCGCCCTCGACGAGCACGGTGTACAGGCCGGTGATCGAACCGGCGGCGGACGCGCCGGCGCGCTCGAGCAGCTGCGGCAGCATCGCGAACACCGACGGCGGGTAGCCGCGGGTGGTCGGCGGCTCGCCCGCGGACAACCCGATCTCGCGCTGCGCCATCGCCAGGCGGGTCAGGCTGTCCATCATCAGCAGCACTTCGCGGCCGGTCTCGCGGAACCACTCGGCGATGCGGGTCGCGACGAACGCGGCGCGCAGGCGCACCATCGGCGGCTGGTCGGACGTCGCCACGACGACGACCGCGTTCTTCAGCCCTTCGGGGCCGAGGTCGTCCTCAAGGAACTCGCGCACCTCACGACCGCGCTCGCCGATCAGCGCGAGGACGGTGACGTCCGCCTGGGTGCCGCGGGTGATCATCGACAGCAGGCTGGACTTGCCGACGCCGCTGCCGGCGAAGATGCCCATGCGCTGGCCGCGGCCGACCGGGGTGAGCGTGTCGATGGCGCGCACGCCGAGCGGCAGGGGGGTGTCCACGCGGCGGCGGGTCATGGCGTCCGGCGGCGTGGTGTCGACGCCGACGCGCGCCAGGCCGGCGGGCAGCCGGGAGCCGTCGAGCGGGCGGCCGAGGCCGTCCAGCACGCGGCCGAGCAGCTCCTCGCCGACGGCGATGCTCATCGACCGCCCGGTGGCCAGGACGCGGTCGCCGGCACCGATGCCGGTCATCGCGCCCATCGGCAGGCAGGTCGCGAGCTCGCCCTGCAGGGCGACGACCTCGGCCGGACGGTTGCCGCCGATCAAGACGATGTCGCCGACGCGCGCGGGCACACCGCGCACCGCGACGGACAGACCGCGCACCTCTGCCACCTCGCCGGAGACGACGGGCGCAGCGGCGCCGACGGCTTCGTCGACGCTGAGGCGGATGCGGTCGAGCACGCTCGTCACCGGGCCGCTCCGCCGGAGGTCAGGACGGAGCGCACGCGGGCCAGGCCGGTGCTGAGCCGGGCGTCGATCACGGTCGCGCCGCAGGTCGCGGTCGCGTCGCCGGGGGCGAGCGAGGCGTCCTCGACGAGTGTGATCTTGCGGGTCAGGTCCGTGTCCGCGGCGTTGCCGTCGACCACGGCGAAGTCGTCGGGGCTGAGCGCCACGGTGACGTCCTCGCCTACCGGAGCGAGCGCGAGCGCACGCTTCAGGGCGGCACGACCGCGCACCGCGTCGTCCTCCAGGGAGACGCCGATGAGCGCCTCGGCGATGGACAGCGCGGAGGACACGATCAGGTCCTCGATCTCGTGGGCGGACGGCACGCTGCGCTGCTCGAGCGCGGTGGCCGCCGAGTCCAGCCCGGCGATCGCGCGGCGCACGTCGGCGCTGCGACGCTCCTCGGCGCGCTCGCGGTTCGCGGCCGCCACGTGGGCCTCGGCGTCCGAGACCAGCCGGGCGGCCCGGGCGCCGTGCGCCCAGCCCGCCGCGTAGCCGGCGGCCTGCGCCGCCGCGCGGGCGGGAGCGAGCAGCTCCTCGGGAACCCCGCCGGCCGGGCCGAGCTCGAACACCGGGGCCGCGGTCGGCGCGGCCTGCTCGTCCGCGACGAACGGCGTCGGCTCGAGCGGCTGCGTCGGCACGACGTGGTGCGTCGGGTTCGCCGTCAGGTCCGGCAGCTCGACCGGACGGACCTCGTGCTCAAGCGACGAAGGCATCCTCGTCACCCCTTCCGAGGATGATCTGGCCGGACTCCTCCAGCTGGCGGATGATCCGGACGATGCCGGTCTGGGCCTCCTCGACCACGTGCACACGCACCGGGCCGAGCACGTCCATCTCCTCGGCGAGGTTGAGCGCGGCGCGCTCGGACATGTTCTGCATGACGCGTGCGCGGACGCTGTCGGGAACGCCCTTGAGCGCGGTGGCCAGGTCGTTGGTGGCCACCTGGCGCAGCACGAGCTGGATGGCGCGGTCGTCGAGGCTGACGAGGTCCTCGAACATGAACATCTGGCTGCGGACCTCTTCGGCCAGTTCGGGATCGAGCTGGTCCAGGCCCTCGAGCAGCATCTTCTCGGTGCCGCGGTCCGCCTGGTTGATGATCTCGACCAGCGGACGCACGCCGCCGACGGCCGACAGGTCGCTCGCGACGCCGAGCGAGGACAGCCGGCGCTCGAGCGCGGACTCGACCTGGCGGATCAGGTCCGGCGAGGTGCGGTCCATGACCGCGATGCGGTGCGCGACCGTCGCCTGCAGGTCCCGGTTGAGGCCAGCGAGGACGTTCGAGGCCAGGCCCGCGGGCAGGTGCGCGAGAACGAGCGCGATCGTCTGCGGGTGCTCGTCGGAGAGGAACGAGACGATCTGCCGGGCGTCCAGGTTGGTCATGAACGCGAACGGCAGCTCGACGAACGACTTGGACAGGCGGTCGAGGATCTCCTCGCCGCGCTCCTTGCCGAGCGTGGCGAACAGCAGCTCCTTGGCCAGCTCCATGCCGCCGCGGGTGGCGCTGCCGCTGTTGGCCAGCATGCCCGCGAACTCGCCGAGCACGGCAGCGCAGACCTCGGCCGAGACGCTGCCCATGCGGGCGATCTCGGTCGACAGCTCCTCCAGGTCGGACTCGCTGAGCTGGCCGAGGACCTTCGCGGACTCCTCGCGGCCGAGCTGCAGCACGAGGACGGCAGCCTTCTGCCGTCCGGTCATGCCACGCAGCGGGTCCACGGCAGGGGGCGGCGCGACGGCGGGAACGGCACCCGCAGCGAGGCTGGCGAGGCCGGCGGCACCGGCCACGCCCGCCGCCCCGGCGGCACCGGCGGCGGTGACCGCGTCGTCGAGCGGGAGGGGGAGAACGGCAGCTTCGGTCATCGGGAAATCAGCCCTCTCTGCTCAGCCAGCCGGACAGCACCCGGGCGACGTCGTCGGGCTGCTCGTCGGCCAGCGCGACGAGCGCGCGGCGGCGGGCGGCTGCTTCGTTGATCTCGTTGGCCATCGCCACCGGGTCGGGCTCGGGGGCGACCGGGAGGTGGATCGACTCGTCCAGGAAGGTGTCGATCGGCTCGAGCGGCTCGCGGTCGCCGGCGTTCTTGCGCTTGCGGCTCGCCAGCCAGGTGCCGATCACCACGGCCAGCACCAGGACGGCCAGGGCGCCCTGCTTGACCAGCGAGATCATGTGCTGGTGCGAGGCCTTGGCCGCCGCGGCCTTGGCGGCTGCGTTCGCGGCCTGCTGGGCCTGCTTGGCGGCCGAGTTGTTGAACGGCATCGCCTGCACCGACAAGGTGTCGCCGCGGGTCGTGTTCAGGCCGGCGCCGCTCTGGATCAGCGACTGGATCGCGGGCACGTTGATCGTCTTGGTGGTGCCGTTCACCAGCACCGCGATCGCGAGCTGCTTGACCGAACCGGGGGCGCTGTCGACCGTCTGCTTCTGCGTGCCGACCGCGTTGTCCTTGGTGACCGAGGTCTTCTTGTAGTTGCCGGACGTCGAGCCGCCGGAGCTGCCGAGCGCGGTGCCCGTGCCGAGAGTGCCGGAACTGCCCGCACCGGCGCCGGTGTACGTCTCGCTCGTCGTCGACTCCGAGAGCGGCGGGGCGCTCGGGTTGGCCACGTAGGTGTCCGTCGTCGTGCTGGTCTTGTCGAAGTTCAGCACGGCGTTCACGGTGACCACCGCGTTGCCGGGGCCGACCGACTTGTCCAGGATCGCCTGCAGCTTCGAGGCGAGCTGGTTGTCGTAGGCCTGCGTCGCCTGCGTCTGCGTGCTGGTGGCCGAGGCGTCGGTCACGCCGCTGCCCGGGGCCGAGAGCACCTGACCGTTGGAGTCGGTGATGGTGACGTCGTCCGCGGACATGTTCGGGATGCTGGAGCTGACCAGGTAGTCGATCGACTGCACCTGCTGGGTGGTCAGCTGCGTGCCGGCGCCGGTGGTCAGCATGACCGCGGCGGTCGGCTTCTGCGTGCCGTCGTTGAACACGTCCTGCTGCGGCAGCGCGAGGTGCACCGACGCGGCGGTGACGCCGTTCATCGACTGGATGGTCTTGGCGAGCTCGCCCTCCATCGCGCGCTGGTAGTCGACCTGCTGCTGGAACTGCGAGGTGGTCACACCCTCCTTGTCCAGCAGCGAGTAGCCGGTCTGGTCCGAGCTGGGCAGGCCGGCCGAGCTCATCTTCAGACGCGTCGCGTAGACGTCGCTCTGCGGCACGAGGATCTCGGTGCCGGCCGAGCCGAGCTTGTAGGGGATGTTGTCGGTGCTCAGCTTGTCGACGATCGCACTCGCGTCGCTCGCCGCGAGGTTCGTGTACAGCGGCGCGTACGTCGGGCTGGACTTCCAGGTGAAGAACAGCACGCCGCCGATGAGCAGCGCGAGGGCCGCGGCGATCGTGACCGCCTTCTGGCCGGGGGAGAACGCCCGGAAGTCGCCCCAGAGGCGCTTGGCGATGGCGAGGATCTGTTCCTTCATCAGGCCTGCAGCCCCATGATCGTGTTGAAGGCGGTGACGGCCTTGCTCTGCAACGAGGTGGCGAGCTGGGTCATCAGGGTCGCCTGGGTGGTGGCGATGGTGAGCTGCGCCGGGTCGGTCAGCTGACCGGTGGCGGCCTGCACGGCGAGGTTCTCGGCGTTGGCCTGCGCGCCGGAGACGGCGTCGAGGCCCTTGCCGAGCGCCGACGCGAAGTCGGTGCCGGTGGCGCCGCCGGCCGCGGCCGCTCCGGCGGTCGGCGTGACGGATGTGGTGGCGCTGATCGGCGCGATGGCTCCGATGGCAGCAATGGGTGCGGTCATGTCAGATGCCCTCAGATGCCCTTGCCGATGTCGATGGCGGATTTGTAGACGTCGGTGGATCGGTCGACCACGGAGGCGTTCGCCTGGAAGGCGCGCTGAGCCATGATCAAGTTGCCCATCTGCTGGCTCATGTCGATGTCGGGACGGCGGACGTACCCGGTCGCGTCGGCGTTCGGGTCCGTCGGGTCGTACGTGACGATCCCCTGCGGGCTGGAGCCGCGGATGCCGGTGATCTCGACTCCGGTGCCGATGCCGTCCGGGCCGGTCGGCGCGGCCTGGGCCTGCACGTACTCGGCCTGGAAGGCATTGCCGGACATCGGCGCCGTGGTGTTGACGTTCGCGATGTTGTTCGCGATGGCGTCGATCCACGTCTGGTAGGTGTTGAGGCCGGTGCCCGAGGTGTCGATGCAGTTGAACATCGCGCTCAGCCCTTCAGCACCGTGCTGATCAGGCCGTACTGGCTCGTCAGCGCGCCGGTGAGCAGGCTCTCCTGCAGGCCGGTCTTGGTGGCGGTCACGACCTCGTCGTTCAGGTCGACGTTGTTGCCGTTGACGCCGGCCGGCTCGGTGGAGTTGCTGGTGGTGATCGCGGTCGCGCCCGGGTCGCCCGCGGCGACGGCGCTGGCCAGGCTGGACTCGAAGTCGACGTTCTGCGCGGTGAAGCCCGGCGTCTCCAGGTTCGCGATGTTGTTCGCGGTCACCTGCTGCCGCATTCCCAGTCCGAGCACTGCCTGCTGCAGCGTCACGGATGCGACGTCATCGATCACGGATAGACCTCCGGCCAAAACGCGCCGATCCATCGGCTGCAGGGTCGAGCTATCCGTGCTCAGGGAGAGGGATCGACCGCCCGCCCCGGACCTTTAGCGCTCAGCTAACATTGTTTTTACCTGATCAAGGCCTGTGCGACGGGGTCGCCGCTCGAGGCGCCGGCCGGTCATCTCAACTGCGTCGTGGACCGGCCGATGGATTAACTCGTGCGTATTCACATCGTCTGCCCCTCCGACGAGGTCACCGGCAGTGCCGAGTCGCTGCACCAGTTCGGCCGCGCGGCCGCGACGCTGGGCTGGGACGCCCGCATCGCATACGGCGGCGACCCGATCTTCGGAGCCGTGGCGTCGGCGTTCCGCTCATACGGCCTGCGCAACGACCAGGACGTCGCGGACGAACCGGATGTACTGGTCCTTGCCGCTCACACCGACGTCTCTGCCGTCACGCACCTGACGCAGGCGCGCAAGCTGATCTGGTGGCTGCGCCTGGACGAGATCGCGACCGACGTCAACGAGGCCGCGCTGGCCGTGCCGGACGCAGTTCATCTCGCGCAGTCCGAACACGCCCGCAGCTTCCTTGCCGCCCGCGGCGTCGAGGCCAGCGTGGTCGGCGACTATGTCCCGGCTGCCTTCATCGCGCGAGCGACCGCGTTGATCCCGGCTGCCAAGCTGGACACGGTGCTCTACAACCCGGATCCGTCCGACCGGTTCACGCCGCGGTTGATCGAGGCCTCGACGGGCGTCCTGCAGTGGGTTCCGGTCAGCGGCCTGGGCCGGGACGAGGTGGCCGAGCTGATGGCCTACTCCAAGGTCTACGTCGATTTCGGCGCTCACCCGGGCCGGACCCGGCTGCCGCGCGAGGCACTCGCCGCGGGCTGCGTAGTCGTCACCGGTCGCCGCGGCGCCGCGAGCAACGGCACCGACCTCCCGCTGCCAGAAGGCTTTGCGTTCGATGACAACGAACCCGCGGTGCTGAGCGTGCTGGACCGGATCGCACTAACGGTCATGAACTTCGACGGCGCGGTCCTGGAGGTTGCGCCGAACCGTGCGGCAGTTGCGTCGGAGAGCACGCTGCTGATCGAGGAGCTGCAGGCGCTGCTGAACCGGACGTCCCAAGATCTCGCTGTCGGGGCCCTGACGGACTGACGCCGGATTGGTCCGAGAGCGTGCGGTCGCCTGGATGGACCAAGTCGATCGCCTTGCGCGGCTCGAGGCGTCACTCCTCCTCGGATACCGCGACGTGGTTAGGGCGCGACGGTTTGACGGACGTATCGAGCGAGCGTTCCTGCGCGTGACGGGCGCCGTCAGGGCTGCAACCGTCAACTCATCGAGCGAAGTGGCGCGGCCTGGCTCAGCCTCGCTCGGACGGCCCGAAGAGAACGACGGCGGTTCCCCGATATTCGTCGACCACCCGCACATCGGTGGCGCCGTACAGGCGAAGCATGTCGGTGATCGGTCCGTGGTAGGCCGTGATCTGACTTGCATAGTGCGCCGGCGGGACCTCGTCGTATGCGGCAATTACTCCTACGAGACGGGTTGCGCCGACCAGTTCTTGGACGAAAGCGGCGTAATAGTCGGAATCGTGTTGATGGATTAAAACGTCCATGCAAACGACCATGTCTGCGGCCAGTGGCTGATCCCGGACGATCGTGACGAAGTCGCCGTGTAGGAACTCCCAGTCCGGCGCCAAGTCGGAGTTGCGTGAGATTACGACCTCGGCGATGTCGATTCCGATGTAGCTCCCGTCAAAGGTAAGCTTCCGCACGATCTCAGTGTCGCCGCAGCCTACGTCCAAGATCGATGTGACGCGGTGCTCGTCGATGACGGTTTGCAACAGCGCACGCTTCTGCTCTGCGACGTCGCCCCTCGATCCGATACCGGATCCCAGCGCCATGTTGGTGCTATAGCGCTCGTTCCAGAACTTCTGGTTGTCGAACTGGGCCTGGCCAGGACGAGGAGTCCGGTCAGGGGTTGCGTCGCGACGGGCGGGCGACGTGGTGGCATCGCCCTCCAACGGTGCCTCAGGATCTCGGCTCAACTCGTCGTTGATCCGCGCTATCTCGCTGTTCGGCCGCTGGTGGCTACCTGGCAGGAGGACGCCGGACGGCTCGAACCGGTGATGGTGGTGGATCAGGACTGGCCGGCAGCGGTCCGGCTCGAAGAGCGGGTGTACGCGGGTATGCGTCGGGAAGTTCAGTTCCAGCGGCAGCGCCCGTACAGGGAGCTCGAGACGCGCCAAGGCCAATGCGAACGCGAACTGGTCGGTGAAGAATCGGTTCTTGGCAAAGGTAGCCGGCAGCTGGTCGTA
>Ga0164242_10004052_pt1 | contig 16504 bp, 18 predicted proteins | sample OricomgcompostMG_FD_108783 | JGI IMG/M metagenome (GOLD analysis project Ga0164242, IMG submission 108783) | Miracle-Growth compost microbial communities from Emeryville, California, USA - Original compost - Miracle growth compost (MG) ...
CAAGCGCACGATCGACGAGACCGGCCGTGACTTCGGCGAGCTTTCGCCCGCCATGCTGCGCGAGCGGGCAGAGTCGGTGCGCTCGGCGCTGTACCTGATGTTCAACGAGGGCTACGCCCCCTCCGGCGGCGAGCTGCCGGTGCACGGCGAGCTGATCGGCGAGTCGATCCGGCTCACGCGCCTGCTGCACGCGGCGCTGCCGAGCGATACCGAGACGACCGCGCTGCTCGCGCTCATGCTGCTGACGGATGCCCGCACCGAGGCCCGCACCGACGCAGATGGGCTGCCGGTGGCGCTGCCCGACCAGGACCGATCACTTTGGAACGCGGACGAACTGGCAGAGGGTCGCGCGCTCGCTGCCGAGGCGCTGGCCGAAGGGCCGGCGACGCCGCTGTCGATCCAGGCCGCGATCGGGGCGGTGCACGCCGCCGCAGCTGACGCCGATGCGACCGACTGGGACCAGATCCTCGGGCTCTACGACGTCCTCGTGCAGCTGCAGCCCGGGCCCGCCGCGCAGCTCGGCCGCGCCGTCGCGGTCGGCATGGCGCGCGGGCCGCTCGCGGGGCTCGCCGAGCTCGCACTGCTCGAGGGGGACGAGCGACTCGTCCGCGGCCACCGCCTGCTGTCGGTGAGGGCCGGGCTGCTGGAGCGTGCGGGCGCGTTCGACGAAGCGGTTAAGACGTATGCCGAAGCAGGAATGAAAGCGCAGAACCTCGCCGAGCGGCGCTGGCTCGAGAGCCAGGCGCGCCGGCTGGAACTCCAGGAAAGGAAGAACCCATCATGACCGACACCATGCAGCAGCAGTACTTGCTGCTGTTCACCGACGCCCCCGATGCCGAGCCGTACAGCCAGGAGGCCGACGACATCTTCGACTGGCTCGAGGCCGTCGCCGGCCACCGCATCTTCGGGGAGCGGCTCACGCCGCGCGAAGACGCGCGGCTCGTCACCAAACGGCAGGGCGAGCTCTTCGTGACCGATGCCCCCGTCGCAGAGTTCAAGGAGTGGTTCTCGGGCTTCGACCTGATCTCGGCGTCGAGCCGCGACGAGGCCGTCGAGATCGGCTCGCGGCACCCCTGCGCCCGCTTCGGGCGCGTCCTCGTGCTGCCGCTGATGGACGCCATCCAGTCGAACAGGCTGCTCGAGCAGACGGTGCAGGCGCGCGCGAACGCCGCCGCAGAGCCGACGGCCCTCGCATGAGCGACGAGGCGCAGAAGCGGCCGTTCCTCTTCCTGTGGACGAGCGACCCTGGCCGTGAGACCGAGCAGCCGGGCGACCCGAAGATCGAGGACTGGCTCAGCGAGGGCGAGGCCGCCGGCGCGTGGCAGTTCGGCGACCCGGTCGCCGGACCGGCCGAGGCGCGCTCGGTCGTGCGCCGCGGCGACGACGTGATCGTCACCGATGGCCCGTTCCCCGAGTTCAAGGAGTGGTTCTACGGCTTCGACGTCGTGCTCGCGCGCGACATCGACGAGGCGGTCGAGTACGCGTCGAGGCATCCGCTCGCCCGCGCCGGCCGGGCGTACGTGCTGCCGACCGTCCCGCTGGAGGACGCGAGCTAGGGACCCCGCCCTGCGAGGCGTGACAGGATCGGGAGCGTGCCCCGCATCGACACGGACCTGATCGCCCTCCTCCGCACCGATCTCGCCGCGGCAGACTTCACGGTCGACACCGTGCGCGCGCTGTGGTCGGAATCGGCCGGCGGGGCGCTCACCCGCTCGCACCGCATCCCGGCGCAGCGCGAACTGGCATCCGCGCGTGCGGCGGGCGAGTTGTCGCGGGCCGGGACCCTCGCGTGGCTCTTCGTGCTCGGGCTGCCGGTGACCGGCGCAGAGCTCGACGCGGCGCTGCCCGAGCTCGCCGCCGACGGTGCGGCAGCCCTCGGACTCGTCGAGCTCGATGAGACGGAGCCAGGGTCCGACCGCATCGTTCCCCTGGTCGACCTGCGGCCCTATGCGTTCACCGACGCGCGCGGAGCGGCGGAGTGGTGGCTCGCGAGCGACCTCGGCGAGGTGGCGCTCGGGGGCGCGCTCGGCCCGGACCATGTGCTCGGCGTCGGCGGCGCCTCGACGACGCTGTCGAGCCTGATCATCGCCGACGACGTCGACGCGGCGCTCGACCTCGGCACCGGCTGCGGCATCCAGGCGCTCCACGTCTCGCGCCACGCGCGTCGCGTCGTGGCGACCGACATCTCGGCCCGCGCCCTAGAGTACGCGGAGTTCAACGCGCGGCTCAACGGCGCGGAGAACATCGAGTTCCGGCTCGGCAGCCTGTTCGAGCCCGTCGCGTGGGAGCGCTTCGACCGCATCGTGAGCAACCCTCCGTTCGTCATCACGCCACGGGTCGCGGACGTGCCCGAATACGAGTACCGGGACGGCGGATTCCAGGGGGACGAGCTCGTCCAGCGCGTCATCGCCGGCGTCCGCGACCACCTCGCTCCCGGCGGTCTCGCGCAGCTGCTCGGCAACTGGGAGTACTACGCCGGTGCCGACGGTCTCGATCGCGTGCGCGGCTGGGTGGACGGGCTCGACGCCTGGGTCGTGGAGCGCGAGCTGCAGGACGGGCCGCGCTACGCCGAGACCTGGATCCGCGACGGAGGCACCCGCCCGGGCGATGCCGCCTACGACCGCTGGTACGCCGAATGGCTCGACGATTTCGCGGCACGCGGCGTGGAATACGTCGGCTTCGGCTACCTCACGCTGCGCGCGCCGGCCGGCGCGCCCACCCTCGCGCGCTTCGAGCAGGTCGAGTCGAGCGGCACCAATCCCGCGGGCATCGGCGAGCACGTCGCCCGCGCGCTTGCGGCACACGACCGGCTCGAGGGGCTCACGGATGCCGCGCTGGCCGAGCTGCGCCTCAGAGTCGCCGGCGACGTGACGGAGGAGCGGCACTCCTGGCCAGGCGATGACGCGCCCATCGTGATCACGCTGCATCAGGGTGCCGGCTTCGGCCGCGCGGTGCAGGTCGACCCTGCGCTGTCCGGCCTCGTCGGCGCCTGCGACGGCGAGCTCACGGTGGGGCAGATCTGCGACGCCGCCGCGGCGCTGTTCGAGGTCGACGAGACGGAGCTGCGCGCCGACCTGCTGCCCCGCGTGCGCGAGCTGCTCTTCACCGGCTTCCTCGATTTCGCGTAAGGCGGATGGGGGAGGATGGATGCCATGACAGCAGCACCCGAGCGCCAGGCATCCGCACCCACGATCGACCCGAGCCGGTGGGTCCTGCTCTCGATCGTGCTCGACGCGGTGCTCGTGGTGCTGTTCGCGGTCATCGGGCGGCTGAGCCACGGGGAGGGCCTCGGCGTCGGCGGTGTCGCGACGACGGCGTGGCCGTTCCTTGTCGGCACGCTGCTCGGCTGGCTCGTGACGGCGGCCTGGCGCCGCCCGCTCGCGCTGGTGCGCACGGGGCTGCCCGTCTGGGTGCTGACGGTGGCGGTCGGCATGGTGTTGCGGCTCGTCAGCGACCAGGGCATCGCGGGGAGCTTCGTCGTCGTCGCGGCCGTCGTCCTCGGCGTGTTCTTGCTCGGCTGGCGCGCGGTCGTCGCGCCCATCGCCCGTCGCTCGGCTCGCCGCTCGGCGACGCCGCGGGCCTCTGCGCAGTAGCCGCCGCTTACGACGAGGTGCCGAGACCCACGACGAGGTTGATGGTCGACGCGAGGATCACGGTTCCGAACAGATACGACAGCAGCGTGTGCCGCAGCACGACCCTGCGCAGGCGGGTGGTGCGCACGGCGGTGTCCGAGATCTGGTACGTCATGCCCAGGTCGAAGGACGTGTACAGGAAGTCGCTGAAGACCGGCGTCTCGTCGTTGCCGCCGCCGAGCTCGGGGAAGTCGATGCCCCCGATGGGGTCCAGGTAGTACTCGCGGGCGTAGCGCTGCGCGAAGAGCGTGTGCACGAGGAACCACGACAGCCCCACGCTGAGCACGGAGATGCCGCTGATCGCGGCCCTCTGCCCGGCAGGGTCGTGGCTCGCGCGGATCAGGATCAGCGCGACGGCCGCGAGCGAGGCGATGCTGGCGCCGATGACCAGCAGATCGCTGATCACGATGCCGGGGTCCTCGCGGGTGGCGTGGTCGCGCATCGCGTCAGCGTCCAGCGGCCAGAGGTGGAGCCATACCCACAGCACGTAGACGATGCACGCGACGATCCAGCCGACCACGCCGGCGTACCACCACGACGACACGAAGCCGGTGATGACGGCCGCTACAGCGCCCGCGCTGAGCATCACGGCGATGCGCCGGGCGGCAAGGCTCGTCGGGCCGTCCTCCTCGTGTGCCGGCTTGCCCCTCACTGCGCCGCCTGCCCGGCGAGCAGCTGCTCGCGGACCTGCCTGCGCAGCACCTTGCCGATCATGTTCCGTGGCAGCTCGTCGACGCGCACGATCTCGCGCGGCACCTTGTACGGCGTGAGACCCGCGCGCAGGCTGGCGCGCATGGCCTCGGGGTCGAACGGCGCGCCAGGCTGCATCACCACTGCGACGGCCACCTTCTCGCCGGAGTGCGGGTCGGGCAGGCCGACGGCCGCCGCGTCCTGCACGCCCTCGAGCGCGATCACCGCCTCCTCGACCTCGCTCGGCGCGACGTTGAAGCCGCCCGTGATGATGAGCTCCTTGATGCGGTCGACGATTTCGAAGAATCCGTGCTCGTCCATCACGGCGATGTCCCCGGTGCGGAACCAGCCGTCGCGCAGCGCGGCGGCCGTCTCGTCCGGTCGCTTCCAGTAGCCCGAGAACACCTGCGGACCGCGCACGAGCAGCTCGCCCGGCTCGCCGGGAGGAAGCTCGGTCGCGCGATCGTCGCGGGAGACGATCTTCGCGTCCGTGCTGGAGACAGGAAGGCCGATGCTGCCCGCGCGCCGCTCGTCGGTGAGCGGGTTGATCATGAGGATCGGGCTCGTCTCACTGAGCCCGTAGCCTTCGACCAGTACGCCACCGGTCGCCTCTTCCCACTTCGCGATGTGGGCGACGTCGAGCGCCATGCCGCCGGAGACGCCGATCTGAATGCCCTTCAGCGAGATCTTCCTCTCGGCCGCGCGTTTCAGCAGTCGGTCGATGATGGGCGGCACCGCGGGGAGGTACGTGGCGGGGTGCTTCTTGTGCGCTGCGAGCACGAGGTCGGGATCGAACGACGGGAACAGCATGAGCCGGGCGCCCATCGACATCGCGAAGGTCAGCCCGAGGGTGAGCCCGTACGCGTGGAACACGGGGAGCATGGCGTAGACGACGTTGCCGGCGCCGCGTTTCACCTCGGGAATCCATGCCTGGCACTGCCTGGCGTTCGCGATCAGGTTGGCGTGCGTGAGCATCGCGCCCTTGGGTGTGCCGGTCGTGCCGCTCGTGTACTGGATGACGGCGAGATCGGATGCCTCGGGCCGCGGCGCCTTGCGCGAGATGCGCCGGTTCGCGAGCAGCTTCTCCCAGGGGAGCGCGCCCTTCGGCAATGGCCCCCACATCCTGGACCGCGCCGCCCTGGCCGCCTTCAGCGGCAACCCCATCGCGAAGCGCTTGCCGGCGGGCAGCGCACGGGCGATGTCGACCGCGACGACGGTGCGCACCTCGAGATCGGCCGGCAGGTCGAGCACCTTTTGGGCGACCTTCTGCCACACGATCGCGACGCGCGCGCCATGATCCTCGAACTGGTGGCGCAGTTCGCGATCCGTGTACAGCGGGTTGTGCTCGACGACGACGCCGCCGAGCCGCTGCACCGCGTAGAACGCGACGATGTGCTGCGGGCAGTTCGGCAGCACCAGCGCGACGCGGTCGCCGCGCTTCACCCCGAGCTTGCGCAGCCCTTCCGCGGCGCGGGCGATCTGGTCGCCGAGCTCGCGGTAGCGGGTCTCGGCGCCGAGGAAGTCGAGGGCGACCGCGTTCGGGAAGTCCGCGACGGTGCGGTCGATGAGGAGGGGCAGAGACTCTGTCACGGCCGGGATCTCGGAGACCACGCGAGGGGCGTAGTGCGCGAGCCACGGCTTGTCGGCCGACGTCATGCGACCAACTTAGCGACCGCCTCCGTCACGGGCGTCGACCCGCCCGTCAGTTCCCACTGTTCGCCGACCGTTCCCGGGTTCTCCAGCACGGCGACGACTGTCGCTGCGACATCCGCCCGCGGGATTTCGCCCCTCATCCGCTCGCCGAGCTCGATTCGGCCGGTGCCCTCGGCCGTGGTGAGGCGGGTCGGCCGCAGGATCGTCCAGTCCAGCCCCGAGTCGCGCAGCGCGGCGTCGGCGTCGCGCTTCGCCGCCACGTACGCCGCCCACTGGGACGCGGGGTCGTCGCCCATCGTGGCGGGGTCGTCGACGCCGGCGGCGGAGATCTGGATGAAGCGGCGGATGCCGGCGAGCCGCGCCGCCTCGATGGAGAGCACCGACGCGCCGTAGTCGACCGTGCGCTTCCGCTCGGCGCCGCTGTTCGGGCCGGCGCCCGCGGTGAACACGACGGCGTCGCAGCCCTGGATGGCGCCGGCGAGGGTCTGGGCATCCGTCGCCTCGAGATCGAGTGTCACGCCCTCCCCGCCCAGGCGGAAGATGTCGTCCGCGGCCTCTTCACCGCGAGCCACGCCCACGAAGTCGTGCCCGCCGTCGTAGAGCTCGCGCATGAGCTGCTGACCGACCTTGCCGTGTGCGCCGATGATCGCGACTCGAGCCATGGCTCCATCCTGGCACTGCGGGCGCTCTACAGTCCTTCCGCGACCGTCGCCGCGACCTTGAGCCATGCCTCACGGGTGGCGCGCGAGAGCAGCGGGTAGCTGATCGCGCCGCCGTCGACGAGCGCGGGGTCGTAGGGAACCTCCAGCACGGCGCGCGTGAGCGAGCCGAAGTGGCCGCGCAGGCGGCGCGCAAGCTGCGGGTCCGGAGCATCCGTCGTTGCGGACAGCACGGTGACGGCGTGGTCGACCTTGCCCTCGAGCCCCTTCTCGCGGAGCCCGTCGACGAGCCACGCGGCGCTGGCGGCGGTGTCCTCGCGGACCGTCGTCACGATGACGAGCTGGTCGGCCGCCTCGACGGCCCGGACCCAGTTGGGCGCCCGCATGTTGTTGCCCGTGTCGACGACGATCAGGCGGTAGAAGCGCTGCAGGGTGTGATGCAGCCGGTCGAAGGCGTCGCCGTCGATGAGCTCGGTGGCATTGGGGTCTTCGTCGCTCGCGAGCACGTCGAACTGCGCGGAGCCCTGCGCGCGCACATAGTCGTCGAGGTCGCCGATGCGCGAGGTTCCGCTGTCGCTGAAGCGGTGGAGGTCGTCGAGCAGGCTCACCGCGGTGCGGTGGTGCGCGGCGGGACGGGCGCGCCACCCGAGCGTGCCCCGCGTCTCGTTGTTGTCCCACGCGAGCGTGTAGCCGCCGCGGTGCTCGCCGAAGGTGGCGGCGAGCATCATGGTGGCGGTCGTCTTGTGCGCGCCGCCCTTGGGATTGATCACGACGATCGTGCGGGGCCCGGCGAAGGTGCGCTGCACCGCCGCGATGTCGTCGCGGCGCTTGAGCTCGGGCTCGCCGGGAGCCGGGCTGATGAGGCCGAAGGAGACGCGGCGCACGAGCCCCTGCCACCCCAGTTCCGCAGGGGCGGTCGGCGCCGCCGGGCGCTGGGCCATGAAGTCGTCGAGGGTCGGTAGATGCTCGGTGTCGGCCGGCTGCGCCGGAACGGCTGGGGCGGCGGATTCCGCTGCCGGCTTCGGCCCGGCGGGGGCCGGCACGCGGGGTTCGCGTGTCGCAGGCTCCGGTGCCGCGGGCGGCGGCGCGATGCGGTGCGCGGGCTGGTCGGCGGCCGGACGGGGCGCGGCCGGCACGGCGGGGGCCGGCGGCGCTGCAGGGGCCGTCGGGGCGGGCGCCGCCTGCTCGCTCGGGCTCTGGAAGAGGTACTCGAGATCGGGAACCGCGGCAGCGCGGCCCGCCGGCTGGGTGACGGTGTCGTCGTCGCCGACGGGAGCGTGGCCCGGGTTGTGCGCGCCGCCGATGCCGACGATGGCGTCGAAGTCGAGCGCCGTGGTGACCGGCTCGACCGGGGTCAGAGCCTCTGTGTAGCCGTCGGGGGAGACCCGCACCTCCTGAGTGCCGAGGCTGTCCCGGGCGATGAGCCGCACGGGCCGCTCGAGTCGCTGGGCGACACCGGCCACCGCGCGGATGATGTCGCGGCGCACGCCGTCCTCCGTGCGCCCCTCGATCGTCGTGATGGAGCCGTCGACCGAGATCTGGCCGATGTACGGCCCCTCGGCGCTGCGCACCACGGTGGCTTCGATATGAGGAGTGTGGGTCATGGGCGTGGTGTCCGTCACGGGTTCCCTCCGCTGCTGGCGGGCCCAGCGCGTCGGGAGGCTGCGCTGTGACCCCAATGGGGGACGATAGTACCCGATCATCCCCGGGAGCCCACAAAGCAAGGGCCGCCCCGAAGGGCGGCCCCGCCTGCGATTCTCGCGCTGTGCTCAGGCGACGCGGGTCGCCGGCGACTGCGTGAGCGTCGGGTCGGTCTCGGCGAGCGACCCGATCACTTCGTCGATCTTGGCGAGCACGGATGCCTCGAGCTTGACGCCCGCGGCGGCGGCGTTCGACGCGATCTGCTCCGGCCGGCTCGCGCCGACGATGGCTCCCGCGACGTTGGGGTTCTGCAGCACCCACGCGACGGCGAGCTGCGCCTGCGTGAGACCGAGCTCGTCGGCGATGCCCTTGAGGCCCTGCACGGCGGTCAGGATGTCGTCGCGCATCCACCGGGCGATCATGTTCTTGCCGCCCTTCTCGTCCGTCGCGCGCGAGCCCTCGGGCGCCGGCTGGCCCGGAAGGTACTTGCCGGTGAGCACGCCCTGCGCGATCGGTGAGAACACGATCTGGGAGATGCCGAGCTCCTCGGAGGTCGGCACGACCTCCTGCTCGATGACGCGCCACAGCATGCTGTACTGCGGCTGGTTGGAGATGAGCTGGAATCCGAGCTCCTTCGCGAGCTTGTGGCCCGCCCGCAGCTGATCGGCGTTCCACTCGCTGACCCCGATGTACAGCGCCTTGCCCTGCCGGACGATGTCGGCGAAGGCCTGCATCGTCTCCTCGATGGGGGTCTCGTAGTCGAAGCGGTGCGCCTGGTACAGGTCGACATAGTCGGTGCCGAGGCGGGTGAGCGAGCCGTCGATCGACTCCATGATGTGCTTGCGGCTGAGCCCGGTGTCGTTCTTGCCGCCGGGCCCCGTGGGCCAGTACACCTTCGTGAAGATCTCGAGGCTCTCGCGACGCTCGCCCTTGAGCGCCTCGCCGAGCACGACCTCGGCGGCGGTGTTCGCGTAGGTGTCCGCCGTGTCGAAGCTCGAGATGCCGGCGTCCAGAGCGGCGCGGATCGTCGCCTTCGCCGCGTCGTTCTCGACCTGCGAGCCGTGCGTCAGCCAGTTGCCGTAGATGATCTCGGAGATCTTGAGACCCGAGTTGCCGAGGTATCTGAATTCCATGCGCCCAGCCTATGCAGAATCATCGAATCGTTTCGACCGCACGACCTGTCAGCCCGGCGGGAGAGGATATCGGTCGTGGGCAGGACGGACGGCAGCGACCGCCAGGTGACGGCGGGCCCCGTGGACGACGACGGGGCGAACATCCTGCACGTCGACATGGACGCGTTCTACGCCTCGGTCGAGGCGCTCGACCATCCCGAGCTCGCCGGCAAGCCGCTCATCGTCGGTCACGCGACCGGGCGCTCGGTCGTCTCGAGCGCGTCCTACGAGGCGCGCCGTTTCGGGGTCCGCTCGGCCATGCCGGTGGCCCAGGCGCTGCGGCTGTGCCCGGATGCGATCACGGTCGACCCGCGCATGGAGCGCTATGCCGAGCTGTCGCGCCAGGTGATGGAGATCTTCCGCCGGGCGACCCCGCTCGTCGAGCCCGTATCCATCGACGAGGCGTTCCTCGACGTCTCGGGCGCCCGCAAGCTGCTCGGCCGCCCCGCGCACATCGCCGCGCAGCTGCGCGAGTGGATCCGGCGTGAGACCGGACTGCCGGCATCCGTCGGCGTGGCCGGCACCAAGTTCGTGGCCAAGCTCGCCTCCGGCAGGGCGAAGCCCGATGGCCTGCTCGTCGTCCCCGTCGCCGAGACCCTGGCGTTCCTGCACCCCCTGCCCGTCGGCGCCTTGTGGGGCGTCGGCCCGTCGACGCAGGCGACCCTCACGAACCTCGGCCTGCGCACGGTCGCCGACCTCGCGGCCGCGCCGATCGAGGTGCTCGAGCGACGTCTCGGTGTGGGCGGCCGGCGGTTGTGGCAGCTCGCGAACGGCATCGACGTGCGCGACGTCGAGACGCGGCGCGTCGAGAAGTCGGTCGGGCACGAGGAGACCTTCGAGTTCGACGTGGTCGACGCCGCCGTGCTGCGGCGCGAGCTGCTGCGGCTCGCGTCCCGCGCTGCGGCGCGACTCCGGGCGGCATCCGTCGTCGGCCGCACCGTGAGCCTCAAGCTGCGCTTCGCCGACTTCCGCACCATCTCGCGCTCACGGACGCTGCCGGAGCCGACCGCAGTCGGGCGGCGCATCTACGAGGAGGCCGCGACGCTCCTCGACGACGCGTGGCGCGACCGCGCGCCCGTGCGGCTGATCGGGGTGAGGGTCGAGCAGCTCGAGGCGGATGGCGGCCAGCCGGCGCTCTGGGACCCCGACGAGGACTGGCGCGAGACCGAGCGCGCCGTCGACGGCATCGCGGCGAAGTTCGGGCCGGGAGTGCTCGGGCCGGCCGCGCTGCTCGGCACGAAGCCGCGGCGCGTGGGCGACAGCGACCACTATCGCCAGAGCTGACGGACGCTGCGCGCTACCTCAGGCCGACCTCGATGGGGCGGTGGTCGCTGCCGTTCGCCGGCAGCACGAGGCTCGAGGCGACCTCGAGCCCGCGCTCGAGCACGTGATCCACCCGGGCGACGGGGAACTGCGCCGGCCAGGTGAAGCCGAGCCCCCACTGGCTCGTGCGCGGCTCGTCCACGGTGCCGAGCAGCTGGCGGAAGGCGCGGTCGGTCGAGGCCGCGTTGAAGTCGCCGAGCGCGACGACACGCTGTGATGTGTCGGCCCTGAGCGTCGCGGCCAGGCTGCTCAGCATCTCGTCGCGCTTCGCGAACTGCCCGGGCCGCAGCGACGCGGCGTGCAGCGCGTAGAGCCGCACGGTGCCGGCATCCGTCTCGACGTCGACGCGCAGGGCGCGCTTCCAGCCGAGCCCGAGCGTGAGCGACTGGCCGTGGGAGAGCGGAAGGTCGCTCCACACGCCGACGGTTCCCACGATGTAGTGGTGCGGGTAGGCAGAGTCGAGCCCGGCCAGCGCCGCGGCGGTCGAGGTCGGCGTGAGCTCCTGCAGGGCGATGACCTGCGGATGCCGCGCGGCGAGATCCGCCACGGTGGCCGCCGGGTCGCCGTTGTCGGCGTCCACGTTCTCGCTGACGACGGTGAGGCGGGGCGTGCCCCCGCCGCGATGCGGCACGAGCTGCGGGCCGAAGAGCGACGCCCACACGATGGCGGAGACGAGCGCGCCGATGCCGACGAACGCCGAGCGGCGCACCGCGGCGACGATGGCGAAGACCACGATCAGAATGCCGAGCCAGGGCAGCACGGACTCGACGAGGCCCATGACGCCGCCTCTGTCGGGGATGGCGTCGTGCCAGAGCAGCAGCGCGCCGACGGCGAGAGCGATGAGCCCGAGCACGGCGTCGGCGACCAGTGAGGTCAGGCGGCGGCGAGGCATCATCCGATCTTCCCACGGGCCCTCCGGTGCGCCTGAGAAGACGCTGGCACCTCGGCGGGACGCCGCGTAGCGTGGCGGCATGAGCAGCGTGGTGGAGAAGATCGGCGACCTGGTCAAGGGCTTCGGCCTCTCGACGGTGTACGGGGAGGCGACGGAGCTGAACGGGGTGCACATCATGCCCGTCGCCCTGTCGTTCCACGCCTTCGGCGCCGGCGAGGGGCGCGGCACCGGCGGCGGCGAAGGCGCGGATTCCGAGGCGGGGCTGAACGCCGAGGGCGAGGGCAGTGGCGGCGGGGGCATCGCGGCGAGCATCCCGTTCGGCGCCTACGTGCGCGACATCCGAGGCCTGCGCTTCGAGCCGAACATCGTCACGCTCCTCGCGGTGGCGACACCGCTCGTCTGGGTCAGCGGCAAGATCCTGACCCGCCTCGCCCGCACGAAGCGGAAGCGCTAGCGGTTGCGGCGCCGGGCGCGCTCGTCACGGCGCCGGCGCCAGATCAGCACCCGCAGCAGCACGATGAACGCGATCGCGAGCGCGATGACGGGTGCGAATGGGCTCACGCGGCTCAGTCTATGATTGGGCCCAGTACACGGGAGTCCGGTGAGCCGGGCTGAGAGGAAGGTTCTCAACCTTCGACCGTCGAACCTGATCCGGGTCATGCCGGCGCAGGGAGGCAGATCTCAACATCCCGTGCCCTCGTTTCCGAGCGAAAGGGATGGACGAGTGCACGCAGCAATCGAATCGGTGACGGATGCCACGCCGAAGCGCACGCGCGCGATGAGGTGGCGTCCCGTCGACATCGTCGTGGCCGCGGTGCTCGCGGTGGCGGCGGGCGTCGTCTTCTGGGTCTGGGACCTCATCTCGAACCCTCTCGGCGCGCCGATCGAGGCGGCGTTGCCGGGGCTCCAGGGCATCATCAACGGCCCGTGGCTGTTCGCGGGAGTGCTCGTCGGGCTCGTGGTGCGCAAGCCGGGCGCCGCGCTCTTCGGGGAGCTCGTCGCGGCGAGCGTCGAGGCGCTGATCGGCGCGGCATGGGGGCCGCTCACGCTCGTCTCGGGCCTGGTGCAGGGTCTCGGTGTCGAGCTCGTGCTCGCACTGCTGCTCTATCGCCGCTGGGGCCTCAGCGCCGCGCTGCTGGGCGGCCTCGGCGCCGGCGTCGGCGAGTCGGTCCTGGACCTGACCGTGTGGTACCCCGGCGCGAAGCCGCTGTTTTCCGTGCTGTACGCCGGAAGCACGATCGTCTCCGGCATCGTGATCGCGGGCCTCGGGTCGTGGCTGCTGGTCCGCGCGCTGGCTGCGACCGGGGCGCTCAGCCGCTTCGCAGCGGGCCGCGAGGCGGTGGCGCGCTCCTGAGCACCGCGACGCCCGTACAGCCCGCGCGCGTCCGGGCGCGGGGCTGGGGCTGGCGGCACGCCGGTCGTCGGGCCTGGGCGGTCGACGCCCTTGATCTCAACATCGAGCCGGGGGAGCGCGTGCTGGTGCTCGGCCCCTCCGGATCCGGCAAGTCGACCCTGCTCGCGGCGCTCGCGGGCGTGCTCGGCGGCGAGGAGGAGGGCGAGGAGCGCGGGGCGCTGCTGGTGGACGGGGCTCCTCCCACGCAGGGGCGCGGGCGCATCGGCCTCGTCCTGCAGGACCCGGACGCCCAACAGGTGCTCGCGAAGGTCGGCGACGACGTGGCGTTCGGTCTCGAGAACCTGGGCGTGCCACCGGCCGAGATCTGGCCGCGCGTGCGCGGGGCGCTCGACGCGGTCGGGCTGGAGGCGCCGCTCGGGCGCGGGTCGGCGGAGCTGTCCGGCGGCCAGAAGCAGCGCCTCGCCCTCGCCGGCGTCCTCGCGATGCGCCCCGGCCTGCTGCTGCTGGATGAGCCGACGGCCAACCTCGACCCGGGCGGCGTCGCCGAGGTGCGGGCCGCCGTCGAGCGGGTCGTGCGCGACAGCGGCGCCACCCTGATCGTCGTGGAGCACCGGGTCGCCGTGTGGCGCGACCTCGTCACGCGCGCGATCGTGCTCGGCGCGGACGGCCGCCTTCTCGCGGACGGGGACACCGAGCGCGTGCTTGATGAGCGCGCGCGCGAATTGGCGGATGCCGGGGTGTGGCTCCCGGGCCGGCAGCCGCTCGCGCCTCGCGGGGAACGCCCGGGTGGCGCCGAGCTGCTCGCCGCCGACGGGCTCGCCGTGGGCAGACCGGGCGGCCCGGTGGTGGCGCGGCGGCTCGAGCTCGCGGTCTCCTCTGGCGAGGCGCTCGTCATCGCGGGGCCGAACGGAGTCGGGAAGTCCACCGCCGCGCTGACGCTCGGGGGGCTGCTGCCGCCGAAGGCGGGCGCGGTGCGCGCGTCGCATGAGCTCGCGCGAGGCGCGGCATCCGCCCCCATCCGATGGTCGTCGCGCGAGCTGCTCACGCGCATCGGCAGCGTGTTCCAGAACCCCGAGCATCAGCTGCTCGCGGCCACGGTGCGGGCGGAGCTCGCCGTCGGCCCGCGCGCTCTCGGGCTGCCCGGCGTCGAGGTGGCCGCCCGCGTCGACGAGCTGCTCGCGCGGCTCGGGCTCGACAAGCTGGCCGACGCGAACCCCTTCACGCTCTCCGGCGGACAGAAGCGCCGCCTGTCGGTCGCCACGGCGCTCGCGACGCGTCCGCGGGTGCTGCTGCTCGACGAGCCGACCTTCGGCCAGGACGCGAACACGTGGGACGAGCTCGTGCAGCTGCTTCGCGAGCTGCTCGACGAGGGCGACGCGGTCGTCGCGGTGAGCCACGACGACGAGCTCGCGGCGGCGCTCGGCGCCCGCGAGTGGCGGCTCGCTCCCGCGCAGGAGGCTCTCACGTGACCACGCTCCTTCCCGCGTTCCGCGCGGGGCCGCTCGCACGGGTGAACGCCGTGACGAAGCTCGGCTGTGCGCTGCTCATCGCCCTCACCCTGCTTGCGACGGTCGACTGGGTGAGCGCGGCCGTCGCCGCCGTTCTCGAGGCGGCCGCGCTCGCACCGACGCGCCTGCCCTGGCAGCGTGTTCTGCCCCGGCTCGCCCCGCTCGGCGTGGCGGCGGTGCTCGCCTGGTTCACGACCACGCTCTACGGGGCCTCCTCCGGCAGGGTGTGGTGGCAGTGGGGAGTCATCGAGATCAGCGACGGCTCGGTGTCGCTCGCGGTCGCGACGGCGCTGCGCATCGTGGCCATCGGGGTCCCCGCCGTCGTGCTGTTCCTCACGATCGACCCGACCGAGCTCGCCGACGGCCTCGCCCAGCTTGTGCGCCTGCCCGCCCGCTTCGTGATCGGGGCCCTCGCGGCGCTGCGGCTGGTCGGCCTGTTCATGGACGACTGGCGCGCGCTCACGCTGGCGCGCCGCGCGCGCGGCGTCGCGGACACGGGCCGAGCACGGCGCTACGCAGGGCTCGTCTTCGCGCTGCTCGTGCTCGCGATCCGTCGCGGCACGAAGCTCGCGACCGCGATGGAGGCCCGCGGCTTCGGCGCGCCCGGCCCGCGCAGCTGGGCGCGGCCGGCAACGGTGGGGTGGGCGGATGCCGCGGCCGTGGCGATCGGCGTCGCGATCGCCGCCCTCGCCGTCCTCATGGCCGTCGTGACGGGAAGCTGGCACTGGGTTGTCGGCTGAGGAGCGGGCGCGCGCCGCGGTCGAGGCGCTTCCGGCGCGGAATCCGATCGTCCTGATCGACGGGCCGAGCGGCGCCGGCAAATCGACGCTCGCCGACGCCCTGGTGCGCGGCTGGCCGGGCTCCGCCACGCCGACGCTCGTCCGCCTCGACGACCTCTACCCCGGCTGGGGAGGGCTCGCGCAGGCGAGCCGCGCGGTGGCCGCGGACCTGCTGGCGCCGCTGCGGCGCACCGGCGTCGGCAGCTGGCGCGGCTGGGACTGGGCCGCCGGCACGCCCGCGGAGCGGCACGAGGTGCACGCAGGCCGGCCGCTGATCGTGGAGGGGTGCGGTGCGCTCTCGCAGGCATCCGCCCGCCACGCGGACCTGCGTATCTGGCTCACGGCGGACGACACGGTCCGCAAGCGCCGCGCCCTCGCGCGCGATCGCGGCGCGTTCGACGCGCACTGGGACATGTGGGACGCGCAGTTCGCCGCGTTCGTGCGCACCGAGCATCCGATCGCGCTCGCGGACCTGGTCCTCGACGGAACGCCAGCCCCTAGCCCGTCCCCGCGGGCAGGGTCTACATTCCAGGAATGAGCACCGCAGAGACCGCTAAGGAATACATCAGCGAGTTCCTCGACGGCCCCCTCCAGGGACGCACCGAGCACCGGCCCCTCATCGACGGCGACTACGAGAAGGAGCTCGACACCTTCGTCGCCGTCGAGGGCCTGCCGACGCAGCTGCACTACGTCGCGCGGGACTCCCGCCAGGTGGGGCAGACCCTGTTCGTCAGCTATCGCTTCGACCCGCAGGACAGCGACTCGATCGAGGTCGACGACCAGGACACGAACATCTAGGAGCGCTACGCCCAGCCGAGCCGGTGCAGCTCGGCGTCGTCGATCCCGTAATAGTGCGCGATCTCGTGCACGAGCGTGATGTGGATCTCGTCGCGCAGTTCGTCGAGGTTCTCGCAGGCCGCGAGGTGCGGCTCGCGGAACAGGATGATGCGGTCGGGCAGCTCGCCGAAGCCGTAGCGATCGCGCTCGGTGACGTCGACCCCGTCGTAGACGCCGAGGAGGTCGAGCGAGCCGTCCTCCGGCCGGTCCTCGACGAGGAAGACGACGTTCTCGAGCCCCGCGACCATGTCGTCGGGCAGCAGGTCGAGCTCGTCGACGACGAGCTCCTCGAACTCGTCAGGGCCGACCTCCAGCACGCCGCCACGATACCGGGCGCGGGGCCGCGGGCAGCGACCTCACTCGC
>Ga0164242_10004053_pt1 | contig 16502 bp, 11 predicted proteins | sample OricomgcompostMG_FD_108783 | JGI IMG/M metagenome (GOLD analysis project Ga0164242, IMG submission 108783) | Miracle-Growth compost microbial communities from Emeryville, California, USA - Original compost - Miracle growth compost (MG) ...
AGGTGGAAGTCGTGGAGCTCGTCGTTCCAGTACTCGCCGTCGAAGGGGTAGACCACCTCGTCGGGCGAGACCACGTCGGGCTTGGGCGGATCGGTCACCGCCTTGCCGCGCTTGAGCCGCTTGTACATCGCCAAGCTCACCTCGTAGTCCTCGAGGCGGAGCTGCTCCTCGTCGGTGAGCAGGCGATCTGCGGTCTGCTTCAGCGCGTCGTCGCGGGCAACCTCCTCGTGCCTCGCCGACTCCGACTCCATCAAGCCGTAGAGCCGCTCGAGCTCCTTGGCCAGCCCCGAGTCCGACCAGGGCGAGGCGTAGCGATCGATCCGCTCCTTCTCGGCGGAGACCGCCTGGTGCAGCCGGTGCGCCTCGCCGTAGGTGTCGTCGACCTCCAGCGCCGCCGCGGCCAGCTTGGGATCGGTGCCCAGCGCGTCGCGGCTCTTGATGGTGTGCAGCGAGGTGGCGAAGCGACGGCCGAACTCGCGCGCGCTGCGCTTGGCGGGCAGGTAGTGACACAGATCTTTGTAGATGAGCGAGCGCAGCAGGTACTTGTCGGGCAGGAACACGTCTTTGAAAGACGGCGCCTCCACCGCGTAGAGGTAGCCCATGGCATCGCCGTAGCGCTTGAGGCGGTACATGTTCCAGGCGCGCTCCAGGTAGATCGAGGCGCGGCCGGGATCGAGCTCGGGCAGCTTCACCTTGCCCCAGAGGTCGTAGCTCTCCTGGTAGTGCTTGGTCTCGTAGGCCAGGCGGGCCAGCGCGGAGTAGGCCTCGTTGCGCAGCTTGACCGGCGCGGTCTCGTCGCTGGCGATGGTCTCGAAGTCCGCCTTGGCGCCCGCGTCGTCGCGCTCGTGCACCAGCTTGTAGACCGCGCGCAGGTAGCGCACCCGCACCATGTACGGCGACTCGGGATCCACCTGGGCGAAGTGCCGCTCGCCCCACTTGGTCTCACCGATGCGGTAGTCCACCAGGCCCTGGTAGTAGGCCACGAACGACCGCGGCCGCGACGGCTGCGGCCCGAAGTCGGTGCCATGGAGCAGCTCGTTCTCCACCAGCTCGTGCGGATACGGCCCCTCCTTCATCAAGTCTTCGAGGTGGTTGAGCGCCTGCGGCAGGATCTCCGGACGCGCCCGCTCCTCGGCCACGAAGACCTCGTACTCGATCGCCGCCTGGTCGAAGCCGAGGGCGTCGAGATCCATCGAGAGAAAGTGCTCCGCCCACTCGTAGCGCTCGGCGGTCTTGGCCGAGCCGCGCAGGTAGGTGAAGAACTGGGCCGCTGCCTTCACATAGTTGCCCTTGAAGTGCTCGGTGAGCGCGCCATCGAAGAGCTCGTCGGTGGCCTTGGGCGGCAGCGCCGCGGCGGTGGCCTTGGCCGGCGCGCCGCCATCCGGCGCGGAGACAGCCTGATTCGCCGCCGCGGGCGCGCCGCCATCCGGCTCAGCTGCAGGTGCAGGCGCCGGGGCGGGGGCGGCGGTGAGATCCGGGGCGATGGCCGGCGCGGCCGCGGGCTTGCCACCCGCGAACGCGGGCAGCGCGAACGCCAGGGCAGCGAGCAGGCCGAACGGGATGCAGAGGGCGCGCAAGGTTGTGTCCGGTCGAAGGTGGCGAATCAGTCGGCGCCGAAGTCGAAGGAGAGGCCGCCGGAGAAGGCCAGCACCTGCTTGAGCCCGGTGCTGCCGCCGATGAACACGCCGTTGTCGCGGCCATCCACGCGAATGGAGACCCGCGGCGAGAGGTAGAAGCGCACGCCCAGCCCGAGGTTCGCCGCCGGGTGGATGGCGCTCGACATCTGGAAGAAGCCGCCGCCGGCGAGGATGAAGAGCTCGCCGTGCACCACCGCGTGGTTGAAGAAGCTCGCCTTCATGTAGAGCGGCTTCAGCACGATGTCGCTGTTCACGTAGTACTTGGCGATCTCGAACGAGGTGGGCGCCACGTTGAACTGCTGCTGGAGCTCGGTCTTGAGCCCGGTGTCCATGTCGTAGACGTAGCCGCCGTGGATGACCTCCCACGCCCAGCGGTCGGAGAAGTGCCAGGTGTAGCCGCCCTCCAACCCGATGCCCTTGTAGAAGGCGTCGAGCGGCAGGCCCACGAACGCGATTTGCAGCTCGTGGGCCTCGCGGTACTTGCGGTGCTGCACCGCCGCGAGCTGGCCGGTGTCCTCCGCGTCTTCGAGATCGTCAGCTTGAGCGGCAAGAGGCAACGAGAGCGCCAAGGCCACCGCCGCGCAGCGAATCATTCGACCGGAAATCACCGTCACGGCTCCTTGCAAGGCTCCGGAGGCGCCGCTCTGGCGCACCGCGGCTCGACCTCGAGCCGCCTCCTAGAACCCGACGCTGTTGAAGACGAAGGGATAGGTCACCTGCACCGTTCCGCCCTGCGGACGGGGGAAGCGCCACGCCTTCAGTTTATCGAGGATGCACTCGCCGACACCGGGGTCCTTCAGGCTCGAATTCTGGGTTCCAACCGACGCCACTTCGCCGCTGAGGCCGATGGTCCACTTGATGACCAGCTTGCCAGCGAGTCCGGGCTCGTGCAACAGCGCGCGCTCGTAGCATTGCTGGATCTGGTGCATGTGCGAGTTGATCACCTTGGCGATCTCCTCGCGCGAGATGGAGCCGTGCACCTGGGCGCTTCGCGCCGGCGCGGCCACGGTGCCGTGGACCTTGCCGTTCAGCGCGTGGCCGATGCCGATGGCGCCGATGCCGAGCAACTTCTCCCGACCGCCGGTGACCGGACCACCGCCAAAGCCGCCGCCCTGGCCCGGACCGGAGCCGAGCAGCGCCACCGGGCCGATGCCCTTGAGCCCGACCATCTTCAGGCCGTTGGGCCGGCCGCCGCCGCCGATGTGCTGGGTGGCGGTGAGCAGCTTGGCCATGGCCGGACTGGCGGTGAGCTTGGCCAGCGCCGCGACCGCCTTGGGCGCCTGGACCTGCTTGGGCGCCGCCTGGTGGCTCTGGTGCACCACCTTGGGCGGCGCCTTCTGCTTGTGCTCGGTGGGCTTCTGCGGCTTCTGCTTCGGCGGCTCGGGCTTCTTCGGCGGCTGCAGCAGCGCCGGCCGAATGCCGGGCAACTTCTGAGGGACGAAGTCGGGCACGTCGAGGTTCTTGGGCATGAAGATGATGAGCGAGAGCGCCGCGGCGATGCCCGCCACCAGCGGGACCAGCAGGGTCATCTCCAGCTGCGACTTCTTCGGCGGAAGCTTCGGCTGCGGCGCCACCGAGGCGAACTCCACCGCGATCCGGCCCTGACGGATGCGCACCTGCGCACCCGCGCCAAGCGGCACGATGCCCATGCCCTTCCCGGCGCTCGACGGCTGGGTGGGCACCCAGCCCGCATCGCTCCAGCTCTCCACGATGACGCCCTTGGGGACGTGCACCGCCCAGCCACTGGAGTGAACGCGGGCGAGCACCGTCGGCTTGGCCAGGCCCAGGTGGTAGACGGGGAGCGTTGCGCTCTCGCGCTCGGCGGCGATGACCGCCTCGCCGAAGGCGAAGGTGCGGCAAGCGGTCATCTGATCGCCCCAGAGCACCCGGGCGCGGACCGAAGGCTGCGCGGGGAGCACCGCGGCGGTGGTCTCGGGGGCCTCCGCGCGCTGGGGCGGCACCCGCATTCCGGTGGGCACCGACTGATCGAGCAGATCCGGCGCCGCGGCCTTGGGCACGGTGGCGTTCAGCGAACCCCTGCCCGAGCTCTTCGCCTCGGTCGCCGGCCGCGCCTCCTCGGCCACGCCGCGGGCGGCGGGCGGCGGCACCAGGCCAATGACCGGCCGCGGCGGCGCCGGCGGCGCGGAGCTCTTGATCTCCGGCGCCACCTGCGCGCGGCGCGCGGAGGGCTGGGTCGCGTTGAGCAGGCCCCCCGCGGCGACCACGATGCCGGGCGGCTCGCCCGGCGCGGTCACGTCGGGATCGGGATCGGAAATGCGGCTGGCCGGACCGGTGGGCTGCCGGCCCTGCGGCATCGCGCGGGACGGCGGCGGCGTGGGCACGGGCTCCAGGGCGGCCCGGAGCTGCGCCGAGCTCGGCCGGGCCGCGAGCGGAACGGTGCGGTCCAGCGGCGCGCGCTCCGGGGCCGGCTCGTCCTTGCGCCCGATGACCTTGAACTTGAGCGTGACCTTTCCCAGGAGCACGTCGTCGAGGCTCTTGACCTCGCGCGCCTGGATCTTCTCGCCGTTGATGAGGACGCCGTTGTCGCTGCCCAGGTCCTGGATGCCGACCCGCGTGCCGTTGAAGACCAGCCGCGCGTGCACCCTCGAGAGCGTGGGCTCGTCGATGTGCAGCTCGCAGCTCGCCTCGCGGCCAATGCGGTAATCGCCGGGGACCAGCATCTCGGTCCCGACCAGCGCGCCGCTGCGAAGGATCACGACCTGAAGCACCGCACCGCTGCTCACGTTCACCGCCTTTGATCGCGTCCCGCACCGCAGCCCTGACCGCCAGGGACGCGGCTACTCGAACAGCCCCTTGGCTATCTCCGAGCGGAACGTGCTCGGCTGCTTGACCATGCTCTTCACTGCGAGGTCCTTGCGATCATAGAGGTAGACCGCGCCACTCTTGTTGGTCTGGCCCTCGATCGCCCGCTCATCGAAGTCGATGGTGCGCGGCCCGTGGCGCGGCGCTTCACCTGAGGGCTCGGCGGCCGTCGCGGCGGGTCCCGAAGGGCGATCCGCCTCTTTCAGGGCCCCAGCGACCGCGCTGCCGTTGTGCTTGGGCGCCTTGGCGTGCGACGGCTTGGCGTGCCGCCCGCCCCGCCCATGGCCCCTCGCCAGCGCCCCGGAGGGCACAACGAGAATGACTGCGAGGCAAAGCAAAGCAAACCGCATCCACGCTCCTTGAAACCGCAGCCCAGGACCCGCGAAGGTAAAATCACAGCGAATTTCATGCCTGTCTGTCAAACGCCCTCCCGGGCGGGCGCCGCGGCGGCCGTGGGGAAGGGTTGGGGAGCGCCGACCCCATGCTGAGGGCTGGAGCCCCCGTTCCCACCCCACACCCGGCGATGCCGAAGCGGAAGGGGAGTCACCATCATCGAAGGGGAGGTTCCGCGGCCGGGGCCATGGCGAGCTTTCAGACCGTTCAGGTGAGCGAGGCGGAGGTGCACGTGGCGATCTCCGGCGAGGTCGACGCCCATGCGGCCGAGGCCCTGCGCGCCCTGCTGCCCCACCTGCGTTCGCGCGTGGTGGTGCTCGACTTCACCCACGCCGGCCTGCTGCACGACCTTCTGTTCGCGGTGCTCACCGAGCCGCGCGATGGCGGGCGGCGGCTTCGGCTCCTGGGATTGAGCGAGCACCAGCGGCGGCTGCTGCACTACCTCCACTACGAGCTCGACGGTCGCGGCCAGCTCCTCGCGCGCCCGACGTCCCCCTTGGTTTGAAGGATCAGCCCTCACCGCCCTGCCCTTCGGAGAAGCCGTACTTGCGCAGCAGCGAGTAGAGGTACTTGCGATCGATGTCGGCCTCGCGGGCGGCCTTGGCGATGTTGCCCTGTGCCCGCGCGATGAGCCTGCGCAGGTACTCTTTCTCGAACGCGCTGAGCAGCGACTCCTTGGCATCCTTGAACGGCCGGTCGTAGCTCGCGCTCACCATATCGCCGCGCGCCCCACCTGCCGGACCTTGTCCGCTGCGAGCCTCGAGCACCGCCGCGGCCGGCGCGCCGCCCGGGAGCCCGGAGAGGTGTCGCGCCCGCTCCAGCGCATTGCGCAGCTCGCGCACATTGCCCGGCCACGCGTGGGCCAGGAATCGGTCGCGCACCTCGGCAGGCAGCGACTTCCAGCCCTCCGGACCGCCGGCGAAGGCGTCGGCGAGCGCGGGGATGTCTTCGCGGCGCTCGCGCAGCGCGGGCAGCTTCACGGTGAAGACCGAGAGGCGGAAGAAGAGGTCCTCGCGGAAGTGCTTCTCGGCCACCTCCGTCCAGAGGTCCTTCTTGCTCGCGGCCACGATCCGCGCGTCGAACGGAATGGGCTGCGAGGAGCCCACCCGCTGGAACACCCGCTCCTCCAGCGCGCGGAGCAGCTTGGGCTGCAGATCGAGCGCGAGGTCGTCGACCTCATCGAGGAAGAGCGTGCCCCCGCTGGCCGCCTCCAGCGAGCCCTGCCTCTGGGCCACCGCGCCGGTGAAGGCGCCGCGCTCGTGTCCAAAAAGCTCGCTCTCGATGAGCGAGGGAGAGACCGCCGAGCAGTCCACCAGCACGAAGGGCTTGCGCGCCCGCGAGCTCTGCTCGTGGATCGCCCGCGCCAGCGCGCCCTTGCCCGAGCCGGTCTCGCCAATGAGCAGCAGCGTGGCGTCGGTGGGGGCGATGCGCTCGAGCAGCGCGAAGATCTCGCGCATGGCCTGGCTCTGACCCACCAGCGCGCCGAAGCTCTCGCGCACCGATGGGGCAATGGTGACCGCCGCCTGCTCGGACTGAAGCCGCAGCAGCACATCGCCCACCTCGATGAGCGCGCCCGGCCGCAGGTAGGCCTCGCGCACCTGGGCGCCGTCGAGGAAGGTGCCGTTGGTGGAGCCCACGTCGGCCACCAGGTAGCGCTCGCCATCCCGGCGGAGCTCGCAGTGATACCGCGAGACGGTGGGGTGCTCGATGCAGAGGTCGTTGTCGGGCGCCTTCCCGACCTTGATGAGGTTGCCCAGCTCCAGGGTCTTGCCCACCGGGCCGTTGCGCTCCACCACCAGGCGCATCCGCTGCTGGCGCAGCTCGCCGGTGCGCCGCTGCACGCCGATGACCGTGCCGCTGGGAACCGCGCCCTTGGAAAGCTCGTTGCTCATCGAGTCACCGACTGTGCCACGGTGGCAGCGGGCGAGAAAGCGGCGCCGCCGCCCCGCCGGAAATCCTTCCCCCAAACGCGCGGCACTGCGGGCATACAATCGAGCCTTCCAAAATTCGGAGGCAACGTGGCCCAGCCCACCCAGGTGGTCATCTTCGGCGCGAGCGGCGATCTCACTTCGCGCAAGCTCATCCCCGCGCTGGCCAGCCTCGCCGACAAGCAGCGCCCCGAGCTGGGCTTCTCGGTGATGGGCTGTGCCCGCCGCCCCAAGACCGACGAGCAGTGGCGAAGCGAGCTGCGCGAGGACCTCTCGCCCGAGCTCCGCACCGCGTTCGACCGGCTCGCGCCGCACGTGCACTACCTCTCGGTCGATGCCGAGAAGGCCGAGGACCTGAAGCGGCTCTCCGCCGCGCTTGATGCGCTCCCCGGAGGCAGCGAGACCGGCCGGCTCTTCTACCTCTCGCTCAAACCCGAGCTCTTCGGCGGCACGGTGGAGACGCTGGCCAAGGCCGGGTTGCTCCAGGACGACGTGCGCGCGCCGCAGCGCTTCCGCCGCGTGGTCATCGAGAAGCCCTTCGGCCACGACTTCGACAGCGGCACCGAGCTCAACCGCCAGCTCCACGCGCACCTGCGCGAGGATCAGATCTACCGGATCGATCATTACCTCGGGAAAGAGACGGTCCAGAACCTGCTCGGGCTGCGCTTCCACAACGCCATCTTCGAGCCGCTCTGGAACCGCCACCACGTGGAGCTGGTGCAGATCACCGTGGCCGAGGAGCTGGGGATGGAGAGCGGCCGCGGCCGCTACTACGACACCACCGGCGCGCTGCGCGACATGATGCAGAACCACATGCTCCAGGTGCTGAGCTTCATCGCCATGGAGCCGCCGAGCTCGCTCGACCCTGCGGAGATCCGCAGCAAGAAGGTGGCGGTGCTCCGCGCGCTCCACCCGCCGGCTCCCGAAGACGCAGCGCGGAACATCGTGCGCGCGCAGTACGGAGCCGGGAACATCGCCGGCAAGCCGGTGCCCGGGTACATGCAGGAGGAAGGCATCCCCGCGGGCTCGCAGACCGAGGCCTACATCGCGGTCCGCGCCGAGATAGAGACCTGGCGGTGGAGCGGCGTCCCGTTCGTGTTGCGCCACGGCAAGCGCCTGCCCAAGAAGTTCACCGAGGTCCAGATCCAGTTCCGCACCGCGCCGCTGCAGCTCTTCAACCGCCCCGACGGCCTGACCGACGACGAGTTCCGCCGCCAGCTCCGCGAGGGCACGCTCTGCCAGCTCCGGCCCAACGTGCTCACCCTCTCGATCCAGCCGCGCGAGCAGATCTCACTTTCGTTTGGGGTCAAAACACCGGGCAGCAACATGGCCATGGCGCCGGTGGAGATGAACTTCGATTACAAGGAGAAGTTCGGCAACGCCGAGGCGCCGGCCTACGAGCGGCTCCTGCTCGAGGCGATGCACGGCGATCCCACGCTCTTCATCTCCAGCGACGAGATCGACGCGAGCTGGCGCTTCGCCGACCGAATCCGCGGTCACTTCGGCGCGCCCAACGGTCCGCCGCTGCGCAGCTATGCGGCCGGGACCTGGGGCCCGCCGGAAGCCGACGCGCTCTTCCACGGCTGCGAGGGCGGCTGGAGCCGCGGCTGAGTTTGGGTGGGCGCGCGGTCTTCCGACCCGCGAGCTCTGCGCTTCCTACTGTGTGACGAGCTGCCCCGCGCTGGCCGGCGCGATGCCGAGGTGCGGCCCGTCGGGCTCGCAGTGCAGCCACGGCCCGCCGTCGAGCCGCGCGCGGAAGAGCGTGAGGTAGGTGCCCGCAGGCGGCGTGGTGATGCCCGAGATGTACTCGTCGTTGGCGTTGTCGCCCGCGTTCAAGCCGTCCCTGTCGCCGTTGAAGTCGCTCGGGAACCAGCTCCAGCCGCCATCGCCCGGGCCGTAGCCGAACTGCAGCTCGATGCCCGCGCCCTGCCCCACCGAGTCGGTCACTCCCGCCTGGTACACCCGGCCGTAAAAGCTCGCAGGCGCGCCCACCGGGAGCTGCGCGTCCGGCGGGTACTGCGGGAACTGCAGGTTGCAGTAGGCCACCGTGTCGCCCACCACCAAGGGCGCGGCCGAGAGCGGCGCGTAATCAGCGTGCGGCCCGTCGACCTCGCAGAAGGTCCACGGCCCGCCGTCGACCGAGGCGCGGTAGGCCATCTCGTAGTTCCCGACCGCGGGCACGTTGAAGCTCGCCTCGTACTCATCGTTCGCGTGGTCGCCCGCGTTCAGGCCGTCCTCATCGGAGTGGAACGAACCGCTCCGCCATGTCCAGCCGCCATCGCCGCCGGTCAGCCCGAGCTGCATGGCGATGCCCGGCCCCGCGCCTTCCAGATCGGTGACGCCCGGCTGGTAGACCCGGCCGTAGACGGTGAGCCCGGCGTCCGGCTGCGCCTGCTGCTCGGTCGGGAACTGCAGGTTGCACCAGCTCACCGAAGGCGGCGCCGCGGCGGCAACCGTGAGCTGCCCGAGCTGCGAGGGATCCACCGCGTCGTGCAGGCCGTCGAGCTCGCAGAAGTGCCAGCCGCCATCGCCGAGCCGCGCGCGGAACGCGGTGGCGTAGCTTCCCGGCGCAGGGCCGACCGAGCTCCACTGGTACTCGTCGTTGTTGAGGTCGGTCGCGCTCGGCGAGCTGGGGACATCGGTGTTGTAGGTGGCGTCGGCCCAGCCGAAGCCGCCGTCCTCGAAGCCGAGCCCGGCCTGCATCTGCACGCCTGCGCCCTGGCCCGCGCTGTCGGTCACGCCCAGCGCGTAGACCCGGCCGTAGAGCGTGAACGCCTCGCCCACCGCCACGTTCGCCTCCGCGGGGAACTGAAGATTGCAGAAGCCGATGTCGGGCCCGGAAGATGGCGCGAGGTAGGTGAAGCCCTTGCGCAGCGTGCCCACGCGGGTGTCGGGGTTCACCACGATGACGTCGGCCTGGCCGACCGCGCCGGCCGGCGTGATGCCGTCGATCTCGGTCGCCGAGACCACCACCATCGAATCGAGCGCGCTGGCGCCGAGCCGTGCCGACGCGCCGGCGCCGAAGCGTTCTCCGAATATGCGAACCGCCGTGCCGCCATCGGTCGGGCCGTTGGCCGGGCTGATGCTCCGGACGACGGGATCGAGCGCGCCGCCATCGTGGCCGGCGTCGATGCTGCCGCTGGTGCCGGTCGAGCCGCTGCCACCATCGACGGCCGAGCTCTCGCTGCATGCCGAGGCGAGCAAGGTGAGAAGCGCCAGTGCGCAGGTCCAACGGCTCATGCGACCTCCAGGGCGCGCACTCTATGGAACGCATGCGGGGAGGCCAACCTCGCGGCGATTGTCGGCGCGGGCAGCGTCCGGTACACCACAGCGTCATGAGCACCCGAGCCGAGCTGGTGAACCGCGCCGAGCAGATTGGACCGCTCGCGGAGCGGCTCGCGCGCGCACAGACCCTCGCCGTCGACCTGGAGAGCAACGGCCTCTTCGCCTTCACCGCGCGGCTCTGCACCTTGCAGATCCTCGAGCTCGACACCGAGAACCCGGTGGTGGTGGTGGACCCGCTGGAGCTGCCAGATTCGGCGCTCGCGCCGCTCGGCCCGGTGCTCGGCGCAAGCGGGCCGCGGAAGCTGGTGCACGACGTCTCCTTCGACGCGCGGATCCTGGCCCAGCACGGGCTCGCATTGCGGAACGTCTTCGACACCGCGCTGGCGGCGCGCTTCCTGGGCGCGCCGGGCACCGGCCTGGCCACGCTGGCCGAGGCGCGGCTGGGGCTGAAGCTCTCCAAGAAGATGCAGCACCACGACTGGGGCCGCCGACCGTTCCCGCCCGAGGCGCTGGAGTACCTCGCCTCCGACGTCGCGGTGCTGCCGCCGATCGCCGCGCAGCTCCAGGTCGAGATCGCCGCCAAGGATCTCGGCGCCGAGCTCGAGGAGGAGACGAACTACCGGCTCGCCGGCGCCTGGAGCGATGCCGCCACGCCGGATCCGCGGCCGCCGTACGTGCGCATCCGCGACGCCGACAAGCTCAAGCCCGCGGCGCTGGCGATCCTCCGCGAGCTCGCCGGGGTGCGAGACGGTGAGGCCAAGCGGCTCGACGTGCCGCCGTTCAAGGTCTTCGACAACGCGGTCCTGATCGCCCTGGCCAACCAGCCGCCGAAGGCGAAGGCCGAGCTGGCCTCGATGCGCGGCTTGCAGCACGGACGGGCGCGCGCGCTGCACGATGCGCTCTGGACCGCGCTCGAGCGCGGCCTGGCGGCGAAGGAGATCCCGCACGGTGAGCGCGAGGCGTTCTTCACCGCGCCGCCCAAGCCACCGCGGGCCGAGCTGACCGCCGCGCGGCAACGCGAGCAGCGGCTGATGGCCTGGCGCAAGGCGGAGGCGGCACGCCGCGGCGTCGACGACCAGGCGGTGCTGCCCGGCCACGTGCTGCACCGCCTGGCCGCCCACGCGCCGATGACCCGCGAGGCGCTCGCCCAGGTCGCCGGACTCGGAGCGTTCCGGGTCGCGCGCGACGGCGAGGCGATCCTCAAGGCGATCGCAGGCGGCTGAGCGTCAGCTCGGGTCGCGGCGGACGAGCGCGAAGTACTGGCCGATCGGCTTGCCCTTCTTCGTCGCACGGCCGATCGACACGTGCTGGGAGACGCGTCGCAGGTGGTCGACCATTCCGCCCCAGACGATGCCGTTGAGGAGGCCTCGATCGTTGGCCTCGAGGGCTGGCCAGGACGAAGGCTTCGAGCTCGGGATCTTCGTGTAGTCGATGACGAGCTCGTTCTCACCTTGGCGAACGGTGAAGTACCCAGGCTCGCTGACGCGCGCGATCCCGAACTGGCGGTTGAAGCCGCCGAGCTCCTGCGACCCGCCCTCGGGCCTGGCGAAGAGCTTCATGGCGTCGGTGAAGAGCGGGAGCGTGTTCCTGAGATCGTGGATCACCTCCACGTTCGCGCCGATGCCCGGCGGCACCAGGTGCTCGAGCGTGATCGAGCGACCGGCGCAGGCATCGAAGATCGCGGCCATCTGCTTCTTGTCCCAGGTCCCCATCTTTGCGACGCGGCCGGCGTGACCGAGACCATCCAGGTTCTTGGCGAGCTCTTCGATGTCGACCATGAAGTTCCCTCACGAGAATTGCCGCGGGAATCCTAGCGCGTTCGCGCCGGCCCAGCAGATGTGCCGGCGACGCGACCTCGAACACGCAAGCGCTCGGCCCAGCCCGCTCCGAAGGAGGGCCGAGCGCAGGGTCACCCGGCGCGCTACTGGTTGCCGGGGCCGCAATCCCCGAGGCTGCCGCAGCTGCCGTTGGCGCAGCAGATCTCCACATTGGGGCCGGGGCCTCCGCCGCACTGCGAGACGCACTGGCCCGCGCCATTACAGAGCGCGCACGCGGCGTTGTTCGGCCCGCAATCTGTCCCCGACGCCAGATTGAACCAATCGGTGTACGAGTGGCCGGGCACGCAGACCTGGCACTTGCTCGCGGGGTTGGTGGCCTCGAACTCATAGAAGGTGCTGTTGATGTAGCAGCCGAACTCGCACGCGCCCTGGTGGCAGTAGTTGCCGCCGCCCGTGCTGCAGGCGGTGCCGTCCGGGAGCGGCTGGGAGATGCATGCGCCGGTGCCGTCGCAGGTCGAAGGCCCCTGACAGCCGCCTCCGGCGTAGCAGGTGTACGAGGTGCCCACGCAGGCGCCGTTCACGCACTGGTCGTTCTTGGTGCAGGCGTTGCCGTCGTCGCAGCCGCCGGAGGTGAGCGCGGTCCAGGCCGAGGTGCTGTTGGTGGGATCGCAGCTCTCGCAGGGGTTGTTCGGGTTCAGATCGCCATACGCGTAGATCGTCCCGGCGATGTCGCACTTGGCGTCGCAGGCTCCGTTGCTGCAGATGTGGCCGGTGCTGCACGACGTGCCGTCGGCCTTCACCGTGTGCGCGCACCCCGAGGCGGGATCGCAGCTGTCATCGGTGCAGGCGCGCGAGTCGTCGCAGCTCACTGCGGCGCCCACGCAGAGCCCGGAGGCGCACTGGTCACCGCTGGTGCAGGCGTTGCCGTCGTCGCAAGCGAGCCCGTCGGCCTTGGCGGTCCAGCTGGTGGTGGAGGTGCCCGGCTGGCAGCTCTGGCAGGGGTTGGATGGGTTCACCGCATCGGCGGCGTAGGCCGCGCCGAGGATCTCGCAGCCGTTGCCGCAGTGCCCGCCCAGGCAGAGCTGGCCACTGCCGCAGGGCGTGCCGTCGGCCGCGGGGGCGTGGGCGCAGCCGCTCGCCGCGTCGCAGGTGTCGTGGGTGCAGGGGTCGGAGTCGTCGCAGGTCACCACCTGGTGCGCGCAGCCGCCGTCCGCGGCGAGGCATGCGTCGCTGGTGCAGGCGTCGCCGTCGTCGCAGGTCACCGCGGTGCCCGCGCAGCCGCCCGTGGCGCAGGCGTCGTTGCGGGTGCACGGATCGCCGTCATCGCAGCTCGCGCCCGCGCAACCGGGCTTGCTGCAATCGGCGACGCCGGTGCACTGGCTGCCGGTGGAGCCGGTGCTCGATCCCGTCCCGCCCGAGCCGCTTCCGCCGGTCGTGCCGGGGTCCGTGGCCTTGGAGCAGCCGACTGCCCAGGTCACCATGCCCAGCGCCAGCCAGGGCGCGAGCCACTTCACGCGGTACGTACGCATCGATCTATCCCCTCGAGGTTGAAGCCGGCGATGTTACCGCCCGTGAACCTTGTTGGGTGTGCCGATCGTCACACGCGAGCCCGAGCCGGCAGCCAGGCTCAGCCCTTCACGCCGCCGGCGGTGAGGCCGCCCACCAGGTGCTTCTGCAGCGCGAAGAAGACCGCCATCACCGGCACGCTCACCACGATCGCGCCCGCGGCGAAGTGGCCCCACTCGGTCTTGTACTCGCCCACGAAGCGCTGCAGCGCCACCGGCAAGGTGAAGCGCGTCTGGTCGTCGATGAAGGTGGCCGCGAGGATGAACTCGTTCCACGCGGTCATGAAGGAGAAGAGCGCGGTCACCGCCAGCGCCGGACGCGCCAGCGGCAGCACCACCCGCCAGAAGATCTGCCAGTGCGTCGCGCCATCGAGCAGCGCCGCCTCCTCGAGATCGCGCGGGATGGTGTCGAAGTAGCCCTTGAGCATCCACACGCAGAACGGCACCGACGTGGTGGCGTAGACCAGCACCAGCCCGGCCACGCTGTTGAGCAGGTGCAGCCGGTTCATCATCGCGTACAGCGGCACCGCCATCATCGTCGCCGGGAACATCTGCGTGGCCAGGAGCGCGGTCAGCCCGGCGCGCCGGCCGCGAAACTCGAAGCGGCTCATCGCGTACGCCGCGGTCATCGAGAGCAGCATCCCGACCACGGTGGTCAGCCCCGAGACCAGCACCGAGTTCCAGAGCTGCCGCAGGAAGAGCAGGTGTCCGGAGGCATCGGTCGAGCCCACCAGCTCGGCGAAGTTCTGCAGCGTCGGATGATCCGGCAGCGGCCAGAGCCCGTGGGTGAAGCCCTGCCCGGGCGAGAGCGCGAGCCCCACCACCCAGAGCACCGGGTACAGGACCAGCACGCAGGTGAGCACCAGCCCGGCGTGGATGAGCGGCGTCTTCCAGCGTCCGCGCCTCATGCCGCCTCCAGCGCGGGATCGCCGCCGATCTTTCGGGTGAGCGCCGAGTAGCCGAGCAGGAAGACGAAGATGAGCGTGGAGTACGCCGCCGCGAACCCGAACTGCTCGTTGCGCTGGAAGGCCCAGCGGTACGCCTCGGAGACGAGGATGTCGGTGGAGCCGCCCGGATCGCCGCCCGAGACCAGGTAGATGATGTTGAACATGTTGAAGGTCCAGACGCTCCCCAGGATCACCGCGGGCAGGAGCGCCGGCCGGAGCAGCGGCAGGGTGATGTGGCGGAACTGGGCCCACTTCGAGGCGCCGTCGACTTCCGCGGCTTCGTAGAGCTCACCGGGGATCGACTGCAGCGCGCCGAGCGTCACCACCATCATGAAAGGGAAGCCGAGCCAGGTGTTGGTGACAACGTTCGCCGCGAAGGCGGTGGAGAAGTGGGTGAACCAGGAGATGGGCTGCAGGTGCAGCGCGCGCAGCAGCGCGCTGATCGCGCCGAACTGGCGGTGGAACATGCCTTTCCAGATGAGCGCGGTGATGTAGTTCGGGATCGCCCAGGGCACGATCAGCAGCACCCGGTACAGCCCCTTGAGCCGCAGCAGCGGATCGCGAAGTACCAGCGCCAGCGCCATCCCTATCGAGACGTGCAGCACCACGTTGGCCACGGTCCAGAGCAGGGTCACGCCGAAGGTGAAATAGAAGTTCATCGGCTCGCTCAGGCGGTAGTCGCGCGAGGCGAGGATGTCGATGAAGTTGCGCAGGCCGATGAAGGTGTAGTGGCCCTCCGAGTGGTGGAAGAACGAGAGCCCCATCCCGGCTGCGAAGGGGATGAACACCAGCACGATGATCCCCACCGCCGCCGGCGCGACGTAGCTGTACGCCTTGGCTCCCACGTCGAAGACCGCGGGCAGCGGCGCCTTGGGGCCGCGCACGCGCTTGCGGAGGATCACCACCGCCGCGACGGTCAGCAGCACCAGCGCGATGGCGTAGGGGATCGGGCTCTTCTCCGGCGGCGCGGCGCGGGTGGTGGCGGCCAACCGTCGCTGCGCCTGGGCCAGCGCGGCCTCGGGCGTGAGCTCGCCGGAGATGACCGCGGAGAGCGCGCGCTTCTCCGGCTCCCAGACCGCGCCCATGGCCGGGGTGTTGTCCATGGGCACCGCGACTTCGGCCTGCTTGCTGAACGCGCTGAGCACCGGGTCCTGGCCCACGCGCGGATCCGAGTACGCCGATTTGGTCGCCACCACCTGACGGCCGACCACCGCGCGGGTGATGGCCGCGTCGCGCGAGACCAGGAACTTCGCCAGCGCCCGGGCGCCCAAAGGCTCCCGCGCGAACTTGGAGACCAGCGCGCTCTCGACGGTGAGCAGCGGCATCATCGGCTTGCCGGTCGAGCTCACCACCGGCAGCGAGGTCACGCCGTAGTCCACGCCGTGCAGCTCGCCGGCCATCCACGGGCCGCTGATGACCAGCGCCGCATTGCCCGAGTTGAAGAGCGAGGTCACCAGGGTGGCCGAGGGCTCATCGGGGATGACCTGGTCCTCGAGCGCGAGCTTGCGCACGAAGCCGAGCGCGTTCACCGCCTCGGGCGTGTCGAGCTTGATGCTGTGGTCCGGCTGGAAGATCGCGCCGCCGAACCCGCTCAGCCACGCCGCGTGGAAATAGAAATCGGTGACCGGGTAGGCGAGCCCGAACTTCTGGTGGGCGCGGTCGGTCTGGGCGATGGCGATGCGCTCGAGGTCATCGGTGGTCGCGGGCGGCGTCGGGACCAGCGCGCGGTTGTAGTAGAGCGCCACGCTCTTCAGGCTCATCGGCAGGCCGTACGCGTGGCCCTCGAAGCGCACCGCGGAGAGCGCGCTCTGGGTGAACTCGCCGTCGAGGCCGCGGAGCTCGTCGTCGAGCGGGGCGATGTCGCCCTCGCGCGCCCAGCCCCCGATGCGCTCCTGCGCGAAGATGAAGAGGTCGGGCCCGTGGCCGGTGGGGATGGCCGAGGTCAGCTTGCTCGGGTACGCGTCGTAGGGGATCGCCAGCAGCTCGGCGCGGTACTCGGGGTGCGCCGCGTTGAACTGGTCGACGAGCTGGGTGAGCGCCTTCTCCTCGGCGCCGCGGTACGAGTGCCAGAGCAGAACAGGCTTTGGGGAGGCGGCGAGCAGCATCGCGCCGAGCGCGACCGCAAGGCTCACGGCGCCACCGCGCG
>Ga0164242_10004054_pt1 | contig 16501 bp, 13 predicted proteins | sample OricomgcompostMG_FD_108783 | JGI IMG/M metagenome (GOLD analysis project Ga0164242, IMG submission 108783) | Miracle-Growth compost microbial communities from Emeryville, California, USA - Original compost - Miracle growth compost (MG) ...
CCGAGCGGCCCTGGTCGCGGCGCGCGGCATCCGCCTGCTTGGCGATCACGCCGCCCAGGCCGCCGCCCTGCAGCGGCGACCACGGGATGACGCCGAGCCCGTAGTGCAGCGCCGCCGGGATGACCTCGCGCTCGATGTCGCGCTGCAGCAGGTTGTAGATCGACTGCTCGCTGACGAGGCCGGTGAAGTGGCGCGAGCGCGCCGCTTCCTGCGCCTGGGCGATGTGCCAGCCCGCGAAATTGCTCGAGCCGGCGTAGAGCACCTTGCCCTGCGCGACGGCGGTCTCGATCGCCTGCCAGATCTCATCCCACGGGGTCGTGCGGTCGATGTGGTGGAACTGGATCAGGTCGATGTGGTCCGTCTGCAGACGGCGCAGGCTCGCGTCGATCGCGCCGCGGATGTTGAACGCCGAGAGGCCGCCGCCGTTGGGCGTGCCGCCCCACATGTCGCCGTAGAGCTTCGTCGCGAGCACCGTGCGCTCGCGACGTCCGTCGCCCTGGGCGAACCAGTTGCCGACGATCTCCTCGGTGTGGCCGCGGTGCTCGGGGCCGCCGTAGACGTTCGCGGTGTCGAAGAAGTTGATGCCCTGCTCGCGGGCGGTGTCCATGATGACGTGCGAGTCGGCCTCGCTCGTCTGCGGGCCGAAGTTCATGGTGCCGAGCACGATGCGGGAGACGGTCAGGCCGGAGCGACCGAGATGCGTGTAGTCCATGACATCCAGCCTGGCCTGGATCGTATCGATTCGACCCTAGGAATTCAGAATGTTTCCATTACGGGGCGGACGGGGCCCCGGCCGCACGCAGGTACGCCTCGGCCTCTTCCTCGGGCATGACGGTCATGCCGCGGATGCCGTGGGCCGAGCGCGTCATCGCGTCGATCCACGACTTGTTGAGCTGCGGCGGCTTCGACCCGTGGAACTGGAAGGTGAGCGGGATGCTCGGCGAGACCCACAGGCTCACCCGGCCCGAGCCCCTCTCGGCGGGGATCATCCAGTTGAGCAGGAACGACTCCTGCACGCGCAGCTTCGCGGCGAGCGCGATCTTCACGTGGGCCAGGGTGCGGTCGTCGAACTCGTAGCCCTCGTTCGCTCCGTAGATCAGCAGTGCCATGAGGTCACCGTGGCGTGCGAGCCGGGGCAGGGCCAAAGCGGCTGGCCGGATGACGCAGCCGCTGTCCCGGGAGCGCACCCTCAGCGGCGCACGGTCGCCCCGGGGCTCTCGCCGAAGCGGGCCCGGTAGAGCGCCGCGAAGCGCCCCGGGTTCGCGAAGCCCCAGCGCAGCGCGACGTCCGCCACGCGGGCGCCGCCGTCGGCGTCAGCTCGAACTCGCGCTGGAAGCCGAGCTGCAGGGCGCGCACCGAGAGCCGCGCGGCCTCGGCGATCTGCGCGACCGTGATCGGCTGGTCGGCGTTGTCGTCGATGAACGACTTCGCGCGGCGCACGGCCGCGGATGCCGTGAAATCGGACATCCGCACCGCTTCGGCGACCTCGATCGGGAAGGCGGCCAACGCGGCCGTCACGACCGCCTCGACGGTCGCCGAGCGGATCGCGTCGTTGCGGAAGACTTCCTGCGAGCGCATCACGCTGTTCCAGGCGTAGTGGATCGTCTGCAGCCAGTGGGCGCGCAGCGCGGCGGAGGCCGGCGCATGCGCATCGAAGCGCAGGCGGGCGCGGTCGAGCCCGACCTGTTGGCCGGCGGCGCGCTCGAGCACGTCGGTGTCGATGTTGATCGTGAGCAGATCGAGCTCTTCCGAGCGCGAGCCGCCGGGGCGGGGCGTGAACAGGAACGGCTGCGCGGCATCCATCTGCGCGCCGTTCGATTCGACGGCGTAGCGGCCTCCGAGCAGGAGCCCGAAGGCCGCGACGCCGTCGAAGTCCACGGCGATGTCCATGCGCGAGTTGATCTTGAAACGCGTGAAGTTCACGCCGCCGACGCCGCGCGAGAGGTGCTCGTAGTGGAACGCGCCCGCGGAGTCGCGCAGCTCCGCCTTCGGGTACACCCGCCGCACGATCGTCTCGGCCTCGGCGATGTCGTCGGTGCCGAACGACTCGTCGATGATCACGGGGCGTTGCGGCCGTCGGGGCTGCTTCCGCTTCCGCTGTCGCCGCCGTCGCCTTCCCCCAGATCGTTCTTCTCGAAGGTCAGGTCGCAGCTCGGGCAGTATGTCGCCGTCGCACGCGGGATCAGCGGGCTTCCGCAGATCGGGCAGACGTCCTGCAGGTCGACGCCCGTGTCGCTCATTTCGGGCCCCTTTTCAGTTCTGTCTCGGTCATATCCCGTCGACCGTACGCGCGCGGGGGTGGGGTGGGGCAAACCCCTTGACCGCGCCGGGCGAGGCGTCTATGCGGATGCCGCGGCGCGGCATCCGCAGCAGCAGGCCAACGGGTTCCCGACGATTCGTCACAATCCCGCCGGCTTCCCGGTCTGAGTCAGTGATCCCCGGCATCCTGCCGGCGGACCCCACCACCTCGAAGAAGAGAGAGACGCATGAGCAACGCACACCTCGAGCCGATCGCGCAGGAACTCGCCGACGCGACCGCGAACCCGCCGTACCTGTACGAGCTCGGCCCGGAAGGGGCGCGCAAGGTGCTCGACGACATCCAATCGCAGCCCGTCGACAAGCCTGACGTCGACGAAGAGTGGGTCACCGTGCCCGCGTCCGTCGGCGACGTGAAGGTGCGGATCGTCAAGCCCGTCGGCGCCACCGGCGCGCTGCCCACCGTCCTGTACGTCCACGGCGGCGGATGGGTGATCGGCGGCGCGCTCGCTCACGACCGGCTCGTGCGCGAACTCGCGGTCGGTGCGAACGCCGCCGTCGTCTTCGTCGAGTACGACCGCTCGCCTGAGGCGCGTTACCCCGTCGCGATCGAGCAGGCGTATGCGGCCGCGCAGTGGATCGGCCGCGAGGGTGCTGCCCATGGCCTGGACTCGTCGAAGCTCGCGGTCGCGGGTGACTCGGTCGGCGGCAACATGTCGGCCGCGCTGGCCATCCTGGCGAAGCAGCGCGGTGACGTGACGTTCGTGCACCAGTCCCTGTATTACCCCGTGACCGACGCGGGCATGGACACTGAGTCGTACGCGACCTACGCCGAAGGCCCGTTCCTGCGTGCTGCGGGAATGGCCTGGTTCTGGGACCAGTACCTGCCCGAGGTCGAGACGCGCTCGGAGATCACGGCGTCACCGCTGCGCGCGTCGCTCGAGGACCTCGCGGGTCTGCCGGAGGCGCTGGTCATCGTCGATGAGAACGATGTACTGCGCGACGAGGGCGAGGCGTACGCGCGCAAGCTCACTGAGGCGGGCGTGCGCGTGACGAGTGTGCGCATCAACGGCATCTTCCACGACTTCATGATGCTCAACCCGCTACGCGGCTCGGCGGCCTCGGCGGTGGCGCTGAAGCTCGCCATCGGCACCCTCCGCGGCGTGTTCTCGAAGGAGGGCTGAACATGTCCGAGCCTCTCGTGATCCTCGTCCACGGCGCGTTCGCCGACGGATCGAGCTGGAACGGCGTCATCCACGAGCTGTACCTCAAGCAGATCGACGCGGTCGCGGTTGCGAACCCGCTGCGCTCGGTGACCGGCGACGCAGCGTACCTACGCGATGTCATCACCGCGGTGCAGCGCCCTGTCGTGCTCGTCGGCCATTCCTACGGCGGTCTCGTCATCTCGGAGGCGGGTTCGGGGAACGAGGCCGTCCAGGCCCTCGTCTACGTCAACGCCTTCGTGCCCGAGCGGGGCCAGAACGCATTCGACCTCTCGAACGAGTTCCCCGGCGGCACCCTCGGCGAGACGCTGATCGGGTACCCGCTCGCGGACGGTGCGCCCGAGTTCCGCATCGCGAACGACCGGTTCCCGCAGCAGTTCGCCGCCGACGTGCCGCTGCAGGACGCCGCTCTGCTCGCGCGCACCCAGCGCCCCGTGACCCAGGCCGCTCTCACCGAGGGGCTGCCCAGCGAGCCGGCTTGGAAGCAGAAGCCGTCGTGGGCCGTGTTCGGCGACGCCGACCTCAACATCCCGGTCGCGGAGCACCGCGCAGGCGCCGAGCGTGCCGGCGTGCGTGCCGGCCGCGAGATCGCCGGCGCCTCGCACGCCATCTCGATCTCGCAGCCGGCCGCCGTCGCGGACATGATCGCCGAGGCGGTGGGCGCCGTGACAGCCCGCGGTCCGGCGGTTTAGGCGCACAACGGCGGATGCCCCGGCAGCCGGCCCCCACAGGGGCCCTCGCCGGGGCATCCGCATGCCTCGCCGCAGCGCCGCGATCCACCGATCCGGGCGATCGCCGCCCCCAGGCCGTTCGCGGGGCGGCGTTTTCGCCGAATCGGTGGATCGCGGGAGGGACCGGGCCGATCGGCTAGCGCGCCATCGCCGGCTCGGCGGCCGCCGCGTCCGTCTCGACCATTCCGGTCAGCGGGCGCCACACGAGAACCGGGCAGTGCGCGCGCTGCGCGACCTTCGTCGAGACCGAGCCGAGGAACAGGGCGCGGGCCATGCCGGCTCCGGTCGAGCCTGTGACGATCATCTTCGCGCCGCGGCTCGCTTCGATCAGCAGGTCGGCGGCGTCGCCGTTCAGCACGTCGGCGAAGACCTCGACCCCCTCGGGGATCTCGATGGTCTGCATGGTGTTGGCCATGATCGCGTAGGCGTCCTCCGAAGGGTCCCAGCTCAGCGGAGCGGCGGCGATGATGCCGGCGCTCGTCGGCCAGTGCCACGCGCAGATCACGCGGACGTCGTAACCGAGGGCGCCGGCGAGCCTGAGGCCCTCGTCGAGGGCGCCGAGCGCTTCGCGCGAGCCGTCGATGCCGACGACCAGCTGCGGCTTCATGGTCAGGTTCTCGGTCATCTCGTCCTCGCTTCCCGGCCCGGTTATCCGCGCCTCTTAGATACAAGAACAATCTAACACGGATGGGGCGATCCGCCAAGATCGATCCGCCCGAGGTCTGTTGGTGCGCCGGGGGTGGGCCAGATACTGGTGCAATGGACCACGAGCGCACGATCCAGACCGTCGCACAGGTCGCCGAGCCCTGGTCGAGTCCCGCCGAGAGCGTGATGGACGGGTTGGGCGTGACCGATCGCGGCCTGGCCTCGGCCGAGGCATCCGCACGCCTCGAGCAGCACGGCCCGAACGTGCTCGCGCCGCCCAAGCCGACCCCCTGGTGGAAGCGCGTGCTGCTGCAGTTCAAGGACGTGCTGATCTACGTGCTGCTCGCCTCGGCCGCGCTCAAGGCGATCATCGGCGAGTGGGTCGACTTCGCCGTCATCCTCGCCGTCGCGGTCATCAACGCGGTCATCGGCCTCATTCAGGAAGGCCGTGCCGAGCAGGCGCTCAACGCGATCCGCAACATGCTCTCGACGCAGGCGCAGGTCGTGCGCGACGGCGAGGTCGTGCTCGTGGATGCCGCCGAGCTGGTGCCCGGGGATGTGGTGCGCGTCCGGGCCGGCGACCGCGTGCCCGCCGACATCCGCCTCATCGACGCCGCCAACCTGCAGGCCGACGAGTCGGCGCTGACGGGCGAGGCCGAGCCGTCCGAGAAGTCGGCGGCGCCCGTCGCCGCCGCGGCCGAGCTCGGCGACCGCTCGTCGATGCTGTTCTCGAGCACCCTCATCGCGGCGGGCGCAGGCTCCGGCGTCGTGGTCGCGACCGGCGACGGCACCGAGATCGGGCACATCCAGAGCCTCGTCAGCGAGGTCGAGCACATCGAGACGCCGCTCTCCCTCGCGCTCAACCGCTTCGGGCGCTTCATCGCCTGGACGATCCTCGCGATGGCGCTGATCATGACCCTGATCGGCTTCTTCGTCCACGACTTCGACCTCGACGAGCTGGTGTCCGCGGCCATCGGCTTCGCCGTCGCCGCCATCCCCGAGGGCCTGCCCGCGCTCGTCACCATCACCCTCGCGCTGGGCGTGCAGCAGATGGCGCGGCGCAAGGCGATCACCCGCCGCCTGCCCGCGGTCGAGGCGCTCGGCTCGGTCACCGTGATCTGCTCCGACAAGACCGGCACCCTCACCAAGAACGAGATGACCGCCCGCTCGGTGCGCACGGCCGGGCGCCTCTTCGACGTCGCAGGCCTCGGCTATGCGCCGATCGGCTCCGTGACGGTCGGCGGGGCCACCGCGCCGCTCGAGGCGAACCCCGACCTGCGCGCCCTCGCCGAGGTCGTCGCCGTCTGCAACGACGCGCGCGTCGTGGGCGAGGACGGCGAGTGGCGGCTCGTCGGCGCGCCGACCGAGGGCGCCCTCGCGGTGCTCGGCCAGAAGGCCGGCGTCGCCGCGGAGGCCTGGCGGCGCATCGCGGTGGTGCCGTTCGACTCCGAGACGAAGTACATGGCCGTGCTCGCCGCGGATGCCGCCGGCGACGCCCAGGTGCTCGTCAAGGGGGCGCCCGACCGGGTGCTCACGCGCTGCTCGTCGCAGATGACCGCCGACGGGGCATCCGCACCCCTCGATCCGGCCTTCTGGGAGGCGCAGATCAGCGAGCTCGGCAGCCAGGGCCTGCGCGTGCTCGCCGCGGCGCATCGCCGTGCGGATGCCGGCCAATCGGCCCTGTCGCATGACGACGTCGAGTCCGGACTCGAGTTCATCGGCGTCGTCGGCATCGTGGACCCGCCGCGCCCCGAGGCGATCGACGCCATCGCGATCAGCCACCGCGCCGGCATCGCCGTGAAGATGATCACGGGCGACCACCCCGAGACCGCCCTCGCGATCGCCCGCGAGATGGGCATCGCGCACGGCGGCGAGGTGCACGTGATGACGGGCGCCGAGCTCGAGGCGACGTCCGACGAGCAGCTGCGCGCGCTGGCCGGATCGGTCGACGTCTACGCCCGCACGAGCCCCGAGCACAAGATCCGCATCGTCTCGGCGCTGCAGCACGAGGGCGAGGTCGTCGCGATGACCGGCGACGGCGTCAACGACGCCCCGGCGCTCACCCAGGCCGACGTCGGCGTCGCGATGGGCGTCAAGGGCACCGAGGCGACCAAGGAGGCCGCCGACATCGTGCTCGCCGACGACAACTTCGCGACGATCGAGCGCGCGGTCGAAGAGGGCCGGCGCATCTACGCCAACATCCGCAAGTCGATCCTGTTCCTGCTGCCGACCAACGGCGCGCAGTCGCTGGTCATCCTGGCGGCGGTGCTGGTCGGCACGGTGCTGCCGCTCGCGCCGGTGCAGGTGCTGTGGATCAACATGGCGACCTCGGTGACCCTGTCGCTCGCGCTCGCCGGGGCCGCCGCCGAGCCCGGGCTGATGGACCAGCGCCCGCGCGGCAAGAACGCGCCGCTGCTGGATGCGCGGATGTCGGTGCGCATCGGCGTCGTCTCGCTGCTGATCGGCGCCGCGACGCTCTTCACCTTCTATTTCGAGCGTTCCCACGGCGACTCGATCGCCCAGGCGCAGACGACCGCGGTCACGACCCTCGCCCTCTGCCAGCTCGCCTATCTGTTCAGCTGCGTGTTCCTCGACCGCCCGAGCTTCTCGCTCGACGTGTTCCGCGGCAACAACGTCATCTTCTTCTCGGCGGGGGCGCTCATCGTGCTGCAGGCGGCGTTCGTGTACCTGCCGTTCATGCACGACTGGTTCGGCTCCGCGCCGATCGACTGGCACCACTGGGGCGTCGCGGCCGGCCTCGCGGTCGTCGTCTTCCTGCTCGCCGAGGCGAACAAGGCGGTCACGAAGGGCATCGGGGCGGCGGCAGCGGCTGCTGCCGCGGCGCCGCGGGTGTAAGGTCTAACTTAGATACAAGTTGCGTGGAGGGTGAGATGAGCGATCAGAGTTCCGCACCGCCGAAACCGCACTGGCCGACCTGGATGATCGTGACGACGGTCGTCGGCGCCCTCGTCCTCGGTGCGGCCGGAGGGGCCGCCGTCGGCCTCGCGACGCACACCGGCCGCACGGTCGCCGCGCCGGGCGGCACTGCCGCGGGCAACGGCACCACCTGCGACGCGGTCTCGATCGCGCACCGCGTGCTGCCCTCGGTCGTGACCGTGTCGACGCGCGCGGCCGGCGGGGCGTCGGGCGTCGGCTCGGGCGAGGTCATCCGATCGGACGGCTACATCGTCACCAACAACCACGTCATCTCGCCCGCGCTCGGCGGCGGGGCGATCGAGGTCACCTTCTCCGACGGCCAGACCCTCGCAGCCGATCTCGTCGGCCGCGACCCGCGCAGCGACCTCGCCGTGCTGAAGGTCGACGCGCCTCGCAAGCTGCCCGCCATCGCGCTCGCCGATTCCGGCCGCGTCGTCGTCGGACAGCCGGTCGTGGCGCTGGGCGCGCCCCTCGGGCTGTCCAGCACGGTGACCGCCGGCATCGTCAGCGCTCTCGACCGCAACGTCACCGTGCCGAGCGACGGCGGCTCGACGACCGTGCTCGTCGGGGCGATCCAGACCGACGCGTCGATCAACCCCGGCAACTCGGGCGGCGCCCTCGTCGACTGCGCCGGGCACCTCGTCGGCGTCAACACCGCCATCGCGACCGTGCCCAACGAGGCCGGTCAGGCGGGCGGCGGCAGCGTCGGCATCGGCTTCGCCGTGCCGTCGAACCTCGCGCACCACGTCGCGGGGCAGATCATCGCCGGGGACCCGATCGGCTACGCCTACCTCGGCCTGCAGGCGGCGCCCCTGGTCGCATCGAGCGGGCAGTCGCTCGGCCTGTTCGTGCAGACCGTGACCCCCGACGGGCCTGCGGATGCCGCGGGCCTGCAACCCGGCGACGTGATCACCCACCTCGACGGTCATCGCGTCACCACGCTCGCGCCCCTGATGGCGCTCGTGGTCGAGGCCCAGCCGGGCGACACCGTGCAAGTCGGCTACGTGCGCGACGGCGAGACGGCGGAGGCGACGCTGAAGCTCGGCGTGCAGTAGGCGCTGGTCGGCTGCGCCGCTGCGCCGCTCAGCCGCCCAAGACGCACGCTGGGGAGGAGCTTTCCGCAGAAATCTCCTCCCCAGCGTGCGTTTCGGGCATTCGGTGGACGCGGCCGTGAGGCCCGGCGAGGATGGGGGAGTGACCGACACCGTGCGCGTGACCCTCGTCGGCGGCCCGACCGCCCTCATCGAATACGGCGGCCTGCGGCTGCTGACCGACCCCACGTTCGACCCTCCGGGCGAGCACGGGAACCTGACGAAGCTCACGGGGCCGGCGGTCGCGGCATCCGCACTCGCCCCGATCGACGTCGTGCTGCTGTCGCACGACCAGCACCCCGACAACCTCGACGACGCGGGCCGCGCGCTGCTCGCCGACGTGCCCGTCGTCATCACGACCCAGGCCGCCGCCGCGCGGCTCGAGGCGAACACCGAGGCACTCGAGCCGTGGCAGCACATCGAGCTCGAGCGGCCGGATGCCGCGCCGATCGTCGTCTACGGCGTGCCGGCCGTGCACGGGCCGACCGGCTTCGACCAGGCGTCCGGGCCGGTGATCGGCTTCGTGCTCTCGGCGCCCGAGCTGCCGACGGTCTACATCAGCGGCGACAACGCGTCCCTGAACGTCGTCGAGGAGGTCGCCGACAACCTCGGCCCGATCGACGGCGCCCTGCTGTTCTGCGGCCGCGCGCGCGTCGCCCGCATCGACGCGAACCTGACCCTGAGCGGGCAGAAGGCGGCGCAGGCCGCAGAGATCCTCGAACCCGAGTGGATCGTGCCCGTGCACACCGAGGGCTGGGCGCACTTCAGCGAAGGCGTGGCCGAGATCGTCGAGGCCTTCGACGACTACGAGCTCGACGACGTGCTCGTCGTCGTGCAGCCCGGCGAGACGGTCGAGCTCGAGACGCAGTGGTGACGGAGCATGCGGATGCCCCGGGCCGCGGCATCCGCATGCCCGAGACGCGCCGCGAGCGCGGCCGCGAGGCCCGGCAGACGGCGCCGCGCCGCAGCCTGCCGGCCTGGGGCAGCTTCGAGCGCACGCACGATGCGCTCGAGACGGTGCTCGCGCAGAACGGGATCCGCGACGGCGAGATCGTCGGCCTGCGGCACACGCGCATGGCGGCCTCGCCGTGGAACTTCTTCCGCGGCGGTGCGGCGATCATGGCAGCCGACCTCGCGTCGCGGCCGTCGAGCGGCATCGAGGTGCAGCTCGCCGGCGATGCCCACGTCCTCAACTTCGGGCTCTGGGCCACGCCCGAGCGCAACCTCGCCTTCGACGTGCGCGACTTCGACGAGACGCTGCCCGGGCCCTTCGAGTGGGACCTGCTGCGCCTGACCGCGAGCCTGCGCATCGCGGCCCAGGTCGACCGGCTCTCGAAGGAGCGTGCCGAGGCCGCCGTCGAGGCGGCGATCGAGGCCTACTGCACGCGCATGCGCGAGTACGCGCGGATGCCGGAGCTCGACATCTGGTACGACGGCATGCACATCGCCCACCTCGAGGAGTTCTTCCAGCCGGCCGACCGCGGCCGGCTGCGGATCCGGGTCGAGAAGGGGCGTTCGAGCCGGACCTCCCGCGGGGCCTTCGCGAAGCTCACCGACTTCCACGAGGGCCGCCCGCGCATCATCCCCAACCCGCCGATCCGCTCCGCGCTCGACGACGCGGCGCAGACGGCGATCGCGACCGAGCTGTTCGCGTCCTACCGCGAGAGCCTCGGCGAGGAGCGGCAGGTGATGTTCGACCGCTTCCAGCAGGACGACGTCGTGCGGCAGATCGTCGGAGTCGGCAGCGTGGGCATGCGCGTGCACCTCGCGCTGTTCGAGGGGCGCAACGGGGCCGACCCGCTCTTCCTGCAGGCGAAGCAGGCCACGGCATCCGTCTACGAGCCGCACCTCGGCCCGAGCAGGCACGCGCATCACGGGCAGCGCGTCATCGTCGGCAAGCGGCTGATCCAGTCCGCGACGGACGTGTTCGCCGGCTGGGCGCATTTCCAGGGCCACGACTACTACGTGCGCCAGTTCCGCGACATGAAGATCGTGCCGCGCATCTCGTTCCTCGCCCCGCGGCTCGTCGAGTTCGCCACGGCGTGCGGGGCGACGCTCGCGCGGGCGCACGCGCGCACCGGCGACCCCGTCGAGATCGACGGCTACCTCGGCTCGGGGCGCGCCTTCGCGCGCGGGGTGGCCGAGTTCGCCCGGGCCTATGCGGCGCAGAACGAGCGGGACCACGCCCAGCTCGCCGCGGCGGTCGCGGCCGGCGGCGTGCCGGTGCTCGCCGAGCCCGAATAGCGCTGCGGATGCCCCGGCCGAGGCATCCGCAGCGCGAGAAGCGCCTCAGGCACCGGCGCGCTCCACGGGGCTGACCGGCAGGACCGGCCCGGTCTCGGCCGCGGGCTCGAGCCGGGGGACGCGCAGGCGCAGCCGGTGCACGCGCGTCTGCGAGGCGTTGTGCTGCACGACCACGGTGAGGCGCGCGACGCCGCCCGTGACGCCGAGTGGGACGAGGAAGCGCTGGTCCTCGCGCCCTTCGACCATGCCGAGCAGGTGCAGGCACCAGGCGGTGTCCCGGGTCGAGACGACCGCAGGGCTGTCGTTCTGGTTGTCGATGCGGATCTCGGCGTGGACGGCCGAGCAGTCGGCGCCGCCGCCCTGCCACGGGCCGGAGCCCGGCCACGGCACGCGGACGGCGCGCACGCGCACCTTCGCATCGCCGAAGCGGTCGCCGCTGCGGAAGCCGAACGCGACGAGGGCGAGCAGGGCGGCCGTCGCGACGGCCGCCAGGAGGAGATTGCCGATGGCAGAGATCATGTGCGGACCTCTCGATGGGTTGGACTGATTGTGTGAATCCAATAGCGAGAGAATGCGCACGGCAAGGTGCCGATTGGACTAAATTGGCTGCATGACACGAGGTCGAATCGGCGCCCGCGCCCTCCGCGATCAGCTCGGCGACTGGCGCGGGGACGCGCCGGCCTACGAGGCGCTCTCCGATCGGGTGAAGCTGCTGCTGCTCGACGGGCGCATCTCGGCCGACATCCGCATGCCCGCCGAGCGCGAGCTCGCGACCGCCCTCGGATTGAGCAGGACGACCGTCGCCGCCGCCTACCGCCGGCTGCGCGAGGCCGGCTACGCGACGAGCCTGCAGGGGTCGGGGACGACGACCGCGCTGCCCCGCACCCGCGTCGAGCGGCCGATCGCGGGCGACGGCCTGATCGACTTCGTGCACGCCTCGCTGCCTGCGACGAAGCTGCTGGCCGAGGTCATGAACGACGACCTGCTCGACGACTTCCGATGCCAATTCTCGACGATTGGCTATGACGGTGTCGGGCAGCCCGAGCTCCGCCAGGCGATCGCCGACTGGTACACGAGCCGTGGCCTGCCGACCGACCCCGGCGAGATCCTGGTCACGACCGGCTCGCAGAGCGCCATCCACATGGCGGCCCGCGCGCTCGTCGCCCGCGGCGACCGCGTCTGGGCCGAGGGGCCGTCGTACCCCAACGCCTTCGACGCGCTGCGCGACGCCGGGGCGCGCATCGTCACGACCCCCGTCACGGTCGACGACGGCTGGGACATGGACGCGCTCGAGTCGACCTTCCAGCGCACCGCCCCGACCGTCGCCTACACGATGCCCGACTTCCACAACCCGACGGGCCGCTCGATGTCGGCCGACGACCGCCGCCGCTTCCTCGAAGCCGCGGATGCCGCCTGCACGACCGTCAACGTCGACGAGGCGACCGCCGAGCTCGACATCGACCGTGCCGAGACCCACCCGCCGCTCGGCGCGCTCGCGGTCGGCGGCGGGCCCGAGATCCTGCACATCAGCTCGGCGAGCAAGCCGATCTGGGGCGGGCTGCGCATCGGCTGGATCCGGGCGACGCCGGCCATGCTGCGGCGCATCGCCGCCGTGCGCGGCTCGAGCGACCTCGCCGTGCCGGTGTTCGAGCAGCTGGTCGTGACCCGCCTGCTGCCGCGGGTCGACGAGATCGCCGAAGAGCGCCGCGAGCAGTTGCGGGCCGGGCGGGATGCCGCGCGCGAGGCCATCGCCGAGCTGCTTCCCGACTGGACGTTCCCCGCCCACCTCGACGGCGGCCTCGCCGCCTGGGTGAACCTCGGCGCCCCGCTCTCGACCCAGCTCGTGCTCGCGGCGCATGCGCGCGGCCTGCTGATCGCCTCGGGCCCGCGCTTCGGCGTCGACGGCGCGTTCGAGCGGAACCTGCGCATCCCGATCACGGTTCCCCCCGAGTACCTGCGGCACGGGCTCGAGCTGATGGCCGAGCTGTGGCCGTCGGCGCACCGCATCGCGAGCGCCGACTCGGATTACGCGGGCACCGTGGCCTAGGCATCCGCAGCCGCCTGCCGCCTGCCGCCTCCCGCCCCCCCGACTGCGCGCGAGCTCACCCGAAGTGTGAGTTGGGGCTGCACCTTCGCGGTTTCGACGACCGCGACTGCACCTTCGTGTGAGTTCGGGCGCGGGCGGCGCTGCGGGCAGCACCTGCACCGCGGGCTCGACCCCGCCGCGCTTAGGGGTGGTGCCTGCCCGGGTGCGACGGCGGCTTCGGGGCCGTCGGCTTCGAGGGCTTGGCGGGCGTCGGCTTGCTCGGCTTCGCCGGCTTCGGCGGCGCGAAGTGGTGCACGACGCCGACGAGGTTCTGGTCGGGCTCGGCGAGCGCGGCGCCGCCGAACGCCCCGTTGAGCGCCGTCAGGATCTGGTGCCCGATGCCGAACTTCACCGTGTAGCCCGTGGTGCCCTGCAGCAGCGGGAACTTGTCGAGGTTGACCTGCCCCACGGCGTTGCCGACCCAGATCGCGTTCATGTAGTTCGTGGTGCCGGCGATGAGCCAGTTCTGCTGGTCGCCGTCGGTGGTGCCCGTCTTGCCGAACATCGGGGTGGCGTCGGCGGGCCGCGCGGTCGCGGCGGTCCCGCCGGGCTCGAGCACCGAGCGCAGCGCGTACTCGACCGTGTCGGCGATGTTCGGGGCGATCGCCTGGTGGCAGCTGGTGCCCGTGAAGCCGACCTTGCGGCCGGACGCGTCGACGATGGACGTGACGGCGACGGGGGTGCACACGCGGCCGTGGTCGGCGAAGGCGGCGTAGGCCGTCGCCATGGTCAGCGGCGCGATCTCGTTCACGCCGATGAGCATCGACGGGTACTGCTGGAAGGTGCCGTTCGTCGCCGCGAGGTGCACGCCGAGCGCCTCGGCGTCCTGCTTCACGGCGCACAGGTCGAGCTGCTTGCCCATGTTCGCGAACGCGGTGTTGATCGACTGCGCGGTCGCCTGCAGCACGGTCATCGAGGGCGGCGGGTTGTCGCCCTCCGCGTTGCCGACGGGCCAGACATCGTTGCCGATGTTCAGGCAGCTGTTGTGGAACTCGCCGAACGTGAAGGTCTTCTCGCCGGTGGTCACGTAGTCGTTGAGGTGGTGGCCCTCCTTCAGCCACTCGACGAGGTCGAAGGCCTTGAAGGTCGATCCGGTCTGGAAGCCGATCGAGCCGCCTTCGGCCTGGTCGGTGCTGTAGTTCACGCTGGTGGCGCCGGGCCCGCCCATGGCGCTGTAGCGCGTGTTCTGCACCATCGTGATCACCTGGCCGGTGCCGGGCTTCACGGTGACGTTCGCGCCGCCGATGTTCGCGCCCGCGGCGTGCGCGGGCACGAACGCGCTGAGCGCGGCCTGCGCCTGGCTCTGCAGGTCGAGGCGCAGCGGCGTGTAGATCTTGAGGCCCGCCGTGTCGAGCTTCGTCACGCGGTCGGCGGATGTCTTGCCGAAGGCCGGGTCGGCGAGCAGCACGCTGCGCACATACGAGCAGTAGTAGGCGGCGTGGTACTTCTCGGCCGTGGCGCAGCCCGACACCTGCTCGGTGATCTTCGGCGTGATGGGCGTCTTGACCGCGGCCTCGTACTCCGCCTGCGTGATCGAGTGGTGCACCAGCATCCGCTCGAGCACGTAATCGCGGCGCTCGAGGGTCGCCGCGTAGTGGTTCGCGGCGCCGTTGTCGGGGTCGTCCGGCTGGTCGATGCGCAGGTTGTTCGGGTTGTTCAGGATGGCCACGAGCGTGGCCGCCTGCGGGATCGTCAGGTTCTTGGCGGTCGTGCCGAAGTAGTACCGCGCCCCGGCCTCGACGCCGTAGACGCTGCCGCCGAGGCCCACGATGTTGAGGTAGCCGGTCAGCACCTCCGACTTCGAATAGCTGCGGTCGACTGCCGAGGCGTAGCGGATCTCCTGCAGCTTGCGCTGCGGCGTGACCTCGATGGCCTTCTGGTAGCAGGCGTCGACGGCCTTCTCCGTCGGAAGCTCGACGCACTGCTGCACGAGCACGTTCTTCACGTACTGCTGGGTGATCGTCGAGCCGCCCTGCACGTTGTCGCCGTGCCCGAGAGCCGTCGAGAGCGTCGCGCGGATCGTGCCGATCAGGTCGACGCCGCCCTCGTCGTAGAAGCGCGGGTCCTCGGTGTCGATCGCCGCGTCCTTGACGGTCTGCGCGATCTTGTCGGCGGTGACGGCGGAGCGGTCCTGCGAGTAGAAGCTCGCGATCGCCACGTCGTGGCCGCGGCCGTCCTGCGCGTACATGGTCGAGATCTGCTGCGGCTGGTCGATCCGCAGGTAGTCGGGCATGGCGGTGTAGGCCCCCAGCGCGCCGTCGACCCCCTGCGACGAGACCACTGCGAGCGGCACGAGCGTGGCCGCAGCCAAGACGCCCGCCACCGCTGCCGCGACGACGAAACCGATCAGTGCACCGAATTTCGTGAGGAAGCGCATCAGTTCGACCCTATGTCGCGGCGGCTCGGATTCTGTAACCCGTACAGGGGATACCCACGTGACGGGATATCGAAATCAAGGGGTGCGTTCGGGGCACCGCGCGGGAGACGATGAGGGGCATGAGCGAAGAACTTCCGGCCGAGGCGGATGCCGTGCTGATCACCCGCTTCGGCGGCCCCGAGGTGCTCGAGCTGAGCCGTGTCCCCGTGCTGCCGCCGGCGCCGGGCGAGATCGCGGTGCGCGTCGTCGCGGCGGGGGTGAACCCGATCGACACGAAGATCCGGCGCGGCATCCGCGGCGATGTCGCCCCGCCCGCGCGGCTGGGCGCGGATGCCGCGGGCGTGGTCGCCGCGGTCGGCGAGGGCGCCGCGTTCGCGGTCGGCGACGAGGTCATCGGGTGGGGCCAGCCCGGCACCTACGCCGAGTTCGTCACGGGCCCCGCCGCCCGCTGGACCCGCAAGCCCGACGGCGTCGGCTTCGCCGAGGGCGCGGCGCTCGGGGTGCCGGCGGCCACCGCGTACCAGTGCCTGCGCTCGGCCGGGCTCGCCGCGGGCGAGACCCTGCTCGTGCACGCCGGCGCCGGAGCCGTGGGGCAGGCCGCGGTGCAGTTCGCGGCGCTGTGGGGCGCGCGGGTCATCGCGACCGCGAGCCCGCGCAACCACGAGAAGCTGCGCGCGCTCGGCGCGGAGCCGGTCGCCTACGGCCCCGGACTGCTCGAGCGGGTGCGCGAGCTCGCGCCCGACGGCGTGGATGTCATGCTCGAAGGCGCCGGCACGGATGAGGCACTAGAGGTCTCGCTCGCCGTGGCCCGCGACCGCAAGCGCGTCATCGAGATCGTCGTGCCCGGCTGGGCCGCCGAGCACGGGGTGACGGTGTTCAGTGGCGGGCTGCCCGGTTCCATGACGCCCGAG
>Ga0164242_10004055_pt1 | contig 16500 bp, 28 predicted proteins | sample OricomgcompostMG_FD_108783 | JGI IMG/M metagenome (GOLD analysis project Ga0164242, IMG submission 108783) | Miracle-Growth compost microbial communities from Emeryville, California, USA - Original compost - Miracle growth compost (MG) ...
ATTCTACAAGCTAACCCGGAATCTTGGACCGCTCTTATTGCGAGCTATTTCAAGAGTTTAGAAGAAGATATGCAACGAGGCTAAAATAGAGTAATACTATAGGTGACTGACTCATTGTCTAAAGAAACCAACAGCTTCTTTCCTCAAGGTTCATTACGACTCCTACTGACCCATTGTTTATTTACGGCATAGACTCAGTCACCTTTTAAATAGGCTAGGGTAAAACCTAGCCTATTATGCTGTGCTATCTGTGTTTTTTACTATAGGTGATAATCACTATAGTGAAAGATCCCGATATGTAAAGAGGCCTGTGATGAAAGTGAAAATTGTTGAAAAGGTAACACCTAAAACAGCCAAAGCGTCTTACTACCCAGATGCTGCAAACGATGAGTGTATCGTCGATAAGAAAAAAGTTATCGAGAAAGTAAAAGAAACCGACGATAGTTCGACGCAAGATAATCCAGAAGAAAGGCCCTATCACCTTAATGCAGGGGGATTACAGTTAACGGGTAGAATTAGTTATAAAGATGTCAGTCGTCATCCACGTGGTTTGAATACATCTATTTATTATCTCGATGATTTCGGCTTTACCGAATCTAAAGACAAAGAAGATAAAGGGATTCCAGTAGATGAGACAGAAGAAGAAGTCGTAGATAATAGCGATATGCCTGATGTCGTAGTCTTATCCATAGAAGCGTCTTTAGATGATATTCTAAAAACACTACCTCCTAGAAAGAATAACAATAAACATCAGTTAGAGCACGTTGTGGAAGATATCGTGACTATGGCTACGGTTAACGCGAACTACAATGATAATTTGCTTAGCTTAGTCGAAATGTATCTTGAGAACTTAGAAGACTGTCCTGAAAAAGAAATCGCTCAAGAAGAGTTTGGCCACTTAATGCTTCGTATTGCTGATGATTTCGTAAGACAATTAAAGACGCATCGGCTTTTCTCATTAGACGATTGTGCGTATTATCAGTTCAATCAGATGCTCTCACCCATGTTAATCGTTTTACGTAAGGTCAATCCTAGGGATTTTCTGGGAATGGATTAACCTTACAGTTTACACCTATAACAGAATCAAAGTAAATAAATCTCATTATGACTCAAAAGACAATCACGATTAGACCTACTATTCATTACCCGATGGATAAGGTCGTAAAAGCTATTCGTAATCAATATTACCATGAAGTTGAAATTAATACACGATTAGAACAAGCATGTCGGATTGTGATAGACTTTCACAATCTTAAAATCAATGTCAAAGACTTAGATACTCCTAAACGAGTAGAAGAACAAATTAAAGATCATTTAAATGGATTAGGAGAAACTTATTTAAGTTTTAAAGAAAATAGATCCATGATCCAAGAGTTTAGAGGTCAGTCTGGTCAAAGGCTCGATATTGCATTACGTTATGCTATCTGCCACGCTAGAGCGTTTATCGCTAGGTGTGTAAAAGAAGACAACGATCAATGGATAAAGAACCATTATGCTTTTATCTTTAACGGTTATCAGCATTTCTTCAATCCACTAAAGTTAAACGTCTATTCAACTGTATTGCGTGAAGCCAATAAAGTACATCGAATAAACAAAGGTAGAATTAACTATAAGCCATTAGGTGCTCTTTAATAGTAATTTATTTAAGTGACATAAAAGAACCTATACAGCATAATAGGAGACCCACAGGTCTCCTATTATGCCATGTTAATAACTAGAGTCTATTTTAACCTTATACGGGTTTTAGATTTTTATAAATGTAAAGACATGTCTCTTTATCAACCGACGTATATTTAGTATCTAGCTTTTCAACGTCAGTGAATTTAAAATACAGTAAGACCCTTTCCCATAGAGTCAGCCAGTGCAATGAGGCATCAGTTAAGTGAATAACAGGACCATTGATGTTTTTAAGGATTTCTGGATAGGCTGCCTCTACTGTAACGCCATCAGAAACTTTAATGCAAAATAATTTTTCTTTTTCCATACTTATCCTTAACGAATATGTTCTTGGAACTAAACTAAGACTACAACCGTATGATTGTGCTTTTGAGTTATTTTCACTGTAGTTAGAATAGAGTTAATTTTAGAGCTTTAGGGGCTTTAAAATAAAAATAGATATCTTCCTACCTATTTTTAAAACAAATTCAATACAGAGCGATTTAAAGCTTCCTAGAGGTATTTGTGGGTTGTATGGATTCTAGTTTAAATGAAGTAGATATCACTGAAGTGTAGAAAATATCAATTTCTCTTAAATCACTAGGAGTTAACTCATGCACTTCAAAAAGAAAGCGACGAAAATCGATCCGAAGAAAGCGCTAATCGCTAAGAAAGCCTTATCGGGTTTCTTTGATGAGAAGAAGATCCTGTGCGAAGAACTGCGTTTTCCTCAGGATCACGCTATTGCAGGTAAGGATGATATCCTCGCACTTGCTGTGATCATCCAGCAGTACGCCTATACGCGTAAGCGTTATGCAGAGATGGGTGCAATAGAGCTAAAAGATGCTTTATCTGACATCGAGAAAGCACGCCACATTTTGCAAAGAATCACTGATAATCTATAAGGTTTAAAAGGAAATAAGAATGCCATCTCTAGAAAATCTGGTGTACCATCAATTCATGATTACGCTTTTTATCAAGGATGGTTTTGGTAAAGAAGCTAAAACACTCTACGAATTCAAAGGTTTTATGCCAGTGGTATTACCCTTTGGTTTTAACCGTCTAACCGAACAAGAAAGACGAGACTATCTACAGAGAAATAGCGCTCACGTACTTTTACAGATGAAGCAAAACGCCTTGTTTGGTCAAGTTCTATCGATCATCAATTCGGGCAAAGTCTTGTGTTTTTCAATGCAAGAACTTGGTACTACGATGGAACCTATTCAGATTGATCCGAGTCTAGGTAAAGCACAAATCCTCTTTTCATGAAAGAACATGTTATATCCTCTATAGACGAGTCCCTAAATGGAAAACTCGTCTATAGAGAATAGTTTTTTGATAGTTTTTTTTTTTGCTTTAAAAATACTACAATACTAAAAAATTTGAGTAATATATTACGTTTGCACTAGGATAGTTTACGCAAACACATTTTAATCAAAGGGTCGATAATGCAAGAAGACCAAATTGATCTCTTAACTGTCGATGAGCACACCAGTCAGTCCTATGGACCAAGAACATTCTTTAACGCGGCTTACTCTGATCTAACCGTTGCTTTTGCTTGTAATTTCAATACAGCAGGAGAAATCTTAACAGAGAAAGCTTCAAAGGGCAAGATTCTTCAGTTTCCTATTGACGAACATTTCGATAGCATGAAAGCCGCCAGAACTCTTTATCGATACGTAAAAGATCATAACGCTAAGAATTTAAATATTGCAGGTAATGGTCTACACACGTTTAGGTTATACGGGTTTGATCAAAAACAAGTCAATAAATGGGTTTATGAAACTCTAAAGCCTGTGCATACACACTTTGGTATTGAACGTATCCGATCTGGTGGGCAAACAGGTGCTGATACGGCTGGAGCTGTGGCAGGCATTGTTCTTGGAATACAAACCCGACTCATGTATCCTAAGGGGTATCGACAACGATTAGAAGACGGGATGGATATTATTCAATCCCAAGATGAAGCTAAGGATACCATTATCCGTTATAGTGAAGAACTCAGAAAGGACCTTAGTCGTGGATAGTACAAAAATGCAATGGTTATTCTCTCGCGCAAGACGAATAGACATTGAGACAGAAATCCTCTTTTTTGCACAAAGTCATGAAGAGTGGTTAAATAAAATAGAAAGTCTGATTAGGTTAAGTTACACTAACCCGACGTTATTGAATAGAGAAAAAATCCTGGATCGACTTAGAACCACAGATTCATTAAAGATCTTTCGGGTAGTGATATCGTACAAAGTCATGATAGACGTGAGAAGTCGTTGGAATCCTGAAGTAATAACGGGTCAACATTTACGTGATCAAAGCCTTATTACGTTAGGGTTAGAGCTCGATGAGCTCTTTGAGGAAATCGTCGAATATTTTCAAGCCACCAAAGACAATATCGTCTTAGCGACAAAAGACAATCTTCACCACCTATCAGCCTTGCACGGAAAAAAATAGAATGACTCAGGATCTTGTTGATTACACGAAAGTCCATATTTACTTTCACTACGAAGACGAACTCTCAGAGAAAATAGCTAGTCAAGTGTATCTGAAAGTTCAAGAAGATGGAAGGTTTCTTCCAGCCCTAGAAAAAGAAATTGAAGATTTAGTTAAAACAAATAACGAAGTCACGTTAGTGCTCTCTGAAGCAGTATATTCAAGAGAAATCTTTAGGACCTTTTTCTTTTACGCTAATAAGATAGGATTAGATCTTACTCCTATTCTCTTTGAAGCTTTTAAAGAAAACGATCTCAAGACTATCGCAACAGATAAGTATAGTCAATTTGCTAAAACGTGCTTAGAAAATGGTGGAATCACTGAAGAACATATTCGAAATTTCTGGGATAGGGTTTTTAGTGAACTCAATCTCTCTACCCGGTTATCCATGGCTAAGATTGTTGCCACCAATACAAGTAGTGTGTTAAACGTACAAGCTATCTATCGTTGGGTGCTCTCCCATCACCCTGAATTACAAGATCAGAATAACGTCAGTGATTTAGCTGGTATTGTAAGAACACTCGCTAACTTTGGTGGCACTATTCAAGGGGTAAAAGAACTCATTAAAAAGTATTTAAACGATAAAGGCCTAGTCAATGAGAAAAGTCTCTGAAATCGCTTTTAATCAATTGAAAGTAGGTGATTGGGTGCTATCCGACACAACACTGTGTTACGGTGAAATCACACAACTCTCACCCCAATCAGAAGTCACACACAAAGAAGATGACGAAGTCGTGATACGTTGGAATATCAATACCAAAACAGGTAAACGGTCACCTGAGAGTCGAGTCTGGCACTTCTGGTTAAATAAAGTCTCTTACCTTGGAGCAAAACTAGCATGAACATGCGACAATATACTTCCACGATGGGTTTTCTATGTAAATTCATAGAGGTACCTATACGTGAGCAAAACTTACCGAAGAAAAGAACTGATACCAAAAATCAAGGAAATCGCCCCTAGTCTCTATAATGACGAATCGGAGTACCGCATCCATATTGGTTACGGATACGACCATGGCCAGAACTTTTACCGTTACATCAAAGCTTCTGGGTTCGGATCTAAGTGGTTAGAGCGAGAAATCAAGCAATTCTATCAGGATGTGGGGACTAAGAAGTCTTTCAGACCCTTAGTTCAAATACTAAACGATAGGTATCGGGAATTGGTAAAGAAGCAACTTCATCAGTCCTTACGACACGATACGGAGCTGCAATTACCGAAACATAAGAAATTTGACTCTGGTTTTTGGTTTGACTAAAGAGTACGGCATATAGGCAGTAGGGACTCCCTACTGCCTATTTATTTCCAATACAAAGGAATTCATTGTGGAATATCACGAGCAACCTCGATTTTTTATCGCTTATCTTAACGAGGCTGATCCTCTGCAAGAAAACTACCGGGTACTACGTAAAGACAATTACTATTACGAACTGTTGATTAAATCCCCTTACGTGACAGTTAAACCTGTGCCAGACCCTAGAGTAATAGAATTTGATACCGTCTATTATCCTCGTCTCATTGGTTACCGTAAGAGTTTTATTCGAGAAGTAGAACCTCTCTTTAGTAACGATAAAGGATCATTTATCCGGTTCTACTACTGGGCTGAAGGCTTTGCTCCGGAAGAATTTGGGGTAGATATCTTCTTAACCAAGAAAGGTGCGTTTCTAGGTAGCTTACGTTACCTTTGGTTAAACATTAGGACTCAGTTACGCAACTATTTTAAATCGGATACGTATCTAGAGAAAATTCTAAAGAAACACTAATCGAGGATTGGGTAACGTGCTTTTATTCTTTCATCTTTTCGATTTTATTATTTTCACTGCTATGTATGTCTCGGCTAATCGGCATTTTAAAATGATCATGCCTATGGCCACCGTCACGTTATTGGTAACAGATATTCGTTTTTTCTACTATATCGAATACGGTGAAAAAGCAATCGATCACCGGATGTTTGTAGGATTAGATATTTATACCAATATCGTACAAGTACTTTTTGCTTTTTTAATGATCTTTGCTGAATTTGTAAGACGTAAGAGTTAAATCAATTAAACAATCAATCTAGAAAAGGAATCAATCATGACTATGATCAAAGTTTGGGTACTAACCCTTATCCTCTCAGCGCATGGTGGACATAATGACTGGATCGTTAAAACTCCGGTGTACTTTCCTACCTATCAGGAATGCGATGCCCAGTACCAGACAATAGAGAGCCTTATGAAATCGTTTCGTAAAGAGATGTTTGATACGAAGCGAGAAATCGCGCATTCTTGTACGCAACGCACAATCTACGCTCCCGAATAAGAAGGGAGTATAACGAAATAAAATTATAGAGTTTGAGGATATCAGTCCTCAAACTCTACTATCTTTTACTCTTATACCTACAAGTTAGTAAAATAGGATTAATAATCGTGATTCTTTCTGATAACGAAATACATGCTCGCTGTACTTATCCTACTCATTATAGCGAAGACGATACCCCACCATTCGGTTTTCATCAGTTTCGTAAAGCCCTAGATCCTAACCTTGGCTACTTAGTTAATAATGATTACAAGATATTTACTGATGAAACCAATGCTAAGATTATACCTTACAGTTCTACACGAGGAATTAGTGCTGACTTTGAACCTATGATCACACCTTTCTTTGATCATCTAGTTAGCGAAGAAAAAGAAATAGTCCTTCTTAGTAGCGAAAAGACAGCACTAGAAGAAACTATTCCTAGAGGTGGCTTTAGGAGTAGGAAAGTCATAAGCTACGGTCTATCGTCTTCAGGCTATGATGTAAGACTAGGGATGGAATTTAAAATCTTCTCTAATATCAATTCGAAAGTCATCGATCCTAAGAACTTCGATCAAAAGTGTTTAGTCAATGCAGAACTACTCACAGATGACGGTGGAAAATACGTTATTCTACCACCTAATAGTTATCTACTGGGTAAAACAATTGAATACTTTAATATCCCTCGTGATATTCTAGTCCTTGCAATAGGTAAGAGCACCTATGCCAGAAGTGGTGCGATCGTAAACGTAACCCCTATTGAAAATGGCTTTAGGGGTAACATTGTCATTGAAGTCTCCAATAGCACCCCGTCGCCTTTGAGGATCTATGCCAATGAGGGGATTGCTCAGTTTCTATTTTTAAGAAATAGTGTTCACTGTCACGTTTCTTACGCGGATAGAAAAGGTAAGTATCAGGGTCAAACCTCAATACAAACGTCTATTGTTTAAGGATTAAAGATGATTTTTAAAGAGCTTGTTGCTTTTGGTGACCATGTTTTTAAAGACGTTTATCGATACTACAGTGAGAAAAAACCTTCGTTTTTATCAGGAGGGGAGTTTCATCACGACCCAGCATTAGATCAAGAGAACGGTGAAGTCAGAGAAGACGTATTTTATACGATGGATTTGTCTTTTGATTTTCATAATTCGATTAGAATGCGTATAAGGATAAACTACCATAACAGTTCTTATCACTTAGAGTATTATAGGCAATCCGAGAAGAAACATCAAGGTATCACTTATGATGTTTTTTACGAAGAACCTTTTACCAACTACATACCTGGAAAATTATTCGATCGTCTAGAAGAAGTCAATCCTTATTCTGCGATAGTAGGGAAGATACTGACTTCTTTAAACTCCCACATGGATGGTCGTAACGGGATGGCCGGTATCGATCAATGGCAAACCGATATTCAACCTCCCATGGGAATAAAAATCGCCTATACGCTAAAAGGCGATAGTGCAGTAACTATTAAGGAAGGTGAAATTGAGCTGATAGAACTTCAGTATGAAGGCTATACCGGTTGGTTCGATACAAGTGGTCGGTGTCCGAGTCCCGGATATCTTCTCTTTGATAAGAAACGAGGTATGGTGTTTCCTCTTGATGGCATAGCAAAATGGAAAGCTATCGCCTTTATCACTGAAGATTTTTCTTAAAATACGCGTTTAATACAAAGGAAATAAAGTATAATGGTTGAAAAAGCAACTGATTCAGAACATAAGTTACTAAAGATACCCCCGTTTATTAATTTAAGTTCGGTACCCTTAGAAATTTTAAACTATTACAGGCAAACACCTTATCGCGTTGCAATGGGTGTTGAAACAAGCCATGCCTCAGTTAAATTCCGAGACATCTATCCGACAGATGAAGATATAACGGGTGAACAGTCAATAGGGATTGTTGTACGCTTTGTTTCAGGGATTAATTTTTGTTTCGATATGCGTTTTGATAATAGGGGTGATCTTCTATTAGCTTTTACAGGTAACGAGGGATTATCTATTAACACACCCCCTCATTCTTTTAGGATATATCGTGATATAGCCCTACGCGTAAAGAATGACTCTACTGATACCAGAACAGCTTTTTCCTACGTGATGGAGGAATTAACCGAATGGATTGAACGTTCATACCCATTAGAAAGTATTTTGCTGCATGTGTTAAATCGACTTAACGCAGCTACCGCAGGTTACATTCACCGTAGCTCTAGTGGTGACAGAACAAAGGACCGTCTACCTAAAAGCGCTAAGATCGAATACACTGATATGCATTCCGATACGCTTCGCGTTGGGTTTACGAGTCAATCAGCGCTTAACGGTGGGTTACCTTGGCCAGGGATGTTAGTCTTTAATAAAGATACCGGTGAAATCCTACAGACTAAAGATGTCGCTTCTTGGAAAATCATCCCCTTTACTAAAGAAGATCTTTGTAATCCGTGCTTTAATTCAAAACAATAAAAACCTTGTTAGGACGATTAAATAATTATAGAAGACCCTAACAAAGCCTTAAGTTAACCGGGATAAAAGCGCTACCATGAAACTCTCCACCGCATTAAAATGGGATCGATTGCTCCTCATCATTGTCTCGATCATTCTTTTAATTTCTGTGTATAATAACTACACGCATTTAAAAGAAACTGAAACTATTGCAGTCAAACCTGATACGCTCCATTCAAATATCCATTACTTAGATGATCCAGAATTCAGTAATTCGCTTATCATCGTACATCATTACAAAATAGATGGAATTGACTGCATCAGTACTATCAGTCAAATCGGTAGTGTTTCAACGAGTTGTCACTTCCAATAATTTTCAGATAGATATAATTATTCTGCATCGGTCATAGGTAGAGGAGCTAATCCCTCCTCTATTATGCCGTACGCTTTTTATTCACCTACTTTTATTAACGGGCGAGCATGATCTACGATCATTATACAGATCACTCTGGGGCAGATAAATCATGGGTCAAAATCAAGAAAAAGATCGAGTGTTTTTAGGTAAACCAGTCATTGGTATTCCTGATGAATGGGAAAATCCTGTCATTGGGTTTTGTACGGATTACGAAAAAGACGTACCTGTGATATTTAACTATATCACTAATCACGAAGAAGTTGTGGAATACAAAGTCTTCGATTTCAACGAACAGCGTTTTCAGTTAGTATTAAAGATTGATCCCTTTGAACTGGCTTCTTTTGTGTATGCAGAAGATTGTGGTGAGGAAATCTATCGTAGACAAAAGAAAGTCTTTATTCTAAAACCTGAACAAGTGCTAGAAGCTTTACGGAAAAATGGGTTTTGGGAAAGACTTAAACAATACCGGATGGCTCGATTAACCCAAAAACGATGAAAATAATTCAAGACATCTCTAACCTCGTTTAAGTAAGCGTGGTTAGAGCATGGTCTTTTTCCTTTATTTTTTTTTTTTCATTCTAGATTTTTTCAAGTATATATCACTGCAAACGAGAAGTCAGTAATCAATGTTGTTGTCTTTGATTTCTCGTTAATCAATGATCTTGGAGAAATTCTAATGAAACTTCGTAAAGAGGGTATCGTACGACTGGGTATCGCAGTTCTCATGGCGTTACTATTCACAAGTGTGGGAATGGCTGTCTACCACATGGGGCAACTCTCGCCTGTAGTAAAACCTATCCCGATGGAAGTCCCTACAACGTACCAAACTGTCAGAAATGGCAATGTTCAGTCAATCTTAGTCGATAACCACGCGCAAGCTAAAGGAGAAGCTCCTTATGCAGATTTGGTGATACTGCAAAAGAAGATGGGGAAAGATGGCGTACAAATAGAGATTCAAAATCCCAAGGATCGTCATTTGTCCATCAGAGCTATTGGTTCAAAGAACTATACGGACGTCGATATCACCACGGCAGACGATCCATCTGGTTCCAAGAAAGAAGATAACAGTGTCCTGAACTTTTGCCCTACGCTAGGTGCATGTGCGACCGTACCTCTTAAAAAATCAGCACCTATTATCAAGGGTTCTTACAAACACTACGATACCCCAGAAGGTAGTGGTGAAGCGAAGTACTTTCAAACGCTCTTTCATCAAGTCTCTCGTGCAACGGGGGTGAGAGTTAAAACACTGAATGCTTTCGCTGCAGTAGAATCTAGCTTTAATCCCAAAGCTAAATCGTCAGTAAAAGGAACTCATGCGCAAGGACTTTTTCAGTTCACTTATGCAACGTGGGTCTTTGCAACCAAACGGTTTGGTAAAGCTTTTGGTATCACAGCAAAAACCAGTCGTTTTGACCCAAGGGCTAATGCACTCATGGCAGCATCCCTTATTGCTGAAAACATCAATCTTCTAAAGGAAAATACGGATAAAAACCATATCAAGATTGCAGACATTTACTTGGCTCACCTTTTGGGCCGGACTGGTTCGTTGAAGTTCTTCTCTCTGAAGCCCGGTACCAAGATTGCTAAAGTCATGCCTCGTGCAGCAAAGAACAATCGACTCTATTTTTATAACAAGGGAAAAGCCTTAACCCGTAAGGAAGTCTATGCAATGGTGCAAAGCCATATTGCAGATAAGACTGAAGAATTTGGTCTCGTTTCCTAGAAGCGCGTCATAATGAGGAGAGCCAAAGCTCTCCTCATCTTTGATGTATTTTTTTTTTATTGTATTTATTCTGAAACCTATATTACTCTAGTAGATACAGGAAAACCCTTGTATGGGGCATATAGCCCGGAGTGACAGCTCCGGGCTATATGGTACTACTAACACGTAGATAAGGAGTAATTTATGCTCAATCTACCAAGGATGAGTACCTTATCCGAAATAGAAGAGGCGAATAGAAAGATTCGTGATGAACTATTTCAAAATAAGAATCTGCTAACACAGAAAACCTCATCTGAACGTGCTCTAGAAGTGTTGGGTCAAGCCTTACACTTCAAGCTACAAACCTTAACGGGAATGTAACATAGCATAAAGACACTAGGTATTTTTTACCTAGTGTCTAAAAGGTCTTTTTTTTTTTACTTATGTTGATTATTGTAATGCTTATAAGCAATAATAATTTCTTTAACGATTGGATCTCGCACGATATCGTCTTCAGTAAAATGCACAGTACTCACGTGTTTACTCGAACCCAAGATTTCTATTGATTGAGATAGACCATTGATTTGACCTTTAGGAAGGTCTGATTGCTCGGGGTCTCCGTTTATGATGAGTTTACTCGATTCACCCGTACGGGTCAAGAACATCTTCATTTGACCAGGCGTGGTGTTCTGAGCTTCATCGAGAATCACTACGGCATTACGGAAAGTCGATCCTCTGAGGAGCATCAGAGGTTTTAACTGGATCTTACCGTATTTAATATACGTCTGGGCGCGTTCTTTTCCAAAGTAGCCTTCAATGATTTCAAGTACTGGACCGACCCACCCTACGTACTTCTCCATCTCCGTTCCTGGAAAGAATCCCATATCCTCATCACAGCCCACCATAGGCCGAGACACGACAATACGTTCGACTTCTTTTTCTTCTAACTGCTTACACGCCCACATTGTAGCAAGAAAGCTCTTCCCCGTGCCAGCGTCACCAACACCGTAGGTTATCCGACTCGCATTCATTGATTGTAAATACAAAGCTTGATTTTCTGTTCGAGCACGAAGTGTGTGAAACCGTACCTGATTGGATTCATATTCCAATTTGGCTTCTTCGTTAAGTGTGACTTTACGCAAAGTATTGCGATCTGCATATACCTCGTTATCGGCCACCAGAGATAACTTACGTTTTGATGCTTTTTTTGCTGCTTTAGCCATCGTTGTCTAATCCTTAAATTTTAAGGCAGAATGGGTTTTACTATTAATAAATGGTTTTAGCCATGAAAACCATATAGTTAAACCAGATCTTTTTAACGATATATTACAAAAATAGTATTAGAATTTTAATGCACCACGTAAAAGTAAATAAATACTGGTTTTAAAGGTATTTATGAGGTAGGGTAAATCAAATTGCGGTATTCTGTGAGTTTAACCTAATAGGGGAAGAACTCATTAAAATCAGTTTTTTGTATAACAATCTATTTTAAGAGTTGAAAATGGTAGGACTCAATAAGCTCAGTGAGCTCGATATCAACGTACTACCCATCAATGCGAAAGTCAAATCAATGCTTTCGTATACCGATGGGATCGTGACAGAAAAAAATGTTGATACGGGCATGGTGCACATTCAATGGTCCCAAGGAGACATTGTATCGGATACGACCCATCACATCAGTCGCTTAAACACGGTCGTGTTAATGAAGTAGAGAAAATCAATTTACCATAATCAGTAACAAAAGGGTAAGGCTTATGAGTACACAAAGAGAGAGTACTTTTTGGGCTTATTTTTGATAAGAATCAACATAAAGCAAAGAAAGGTTACGAGTTAACTTGGGGTGTGATAGATTCCTCAGCCGAGCACGATAAGTACGATCGACTACGGCGCATTGCAGGCATTGCCTGGAAGAAAATCCCAGCACCTCGTGTAGTGGTAGGAGAAAGAGTTCTAGTTAGAGAAGGATTAGGCTATAGTCGCCACATCGTTCACTATTTAGAACCTATTTTTCATAAAAGTACTTTTAATCGTTTTCTCTATCATATTGAAAACGGTAAAACACTTATGGCTAGTGAATTTCATCTCACGCACAGAGAAGCTCTGGTGCATATAGCTAAGACTCGTATTCGTAACACCTATCAGAGACTTTTAGGTCAGGATCAATCTCACATTTAATGGCTATCACACTCTGTTTGAAATAGACAAAAGGAACGTACCATGGTTTTCATCGATAAAGAACGCATCGCTAATCACTTAAAAGAAGTTGACGGTAAGACTGTCGCAACTGGTCGAGTCATTGGTGAATCAGGAAATAAAAAGGAACTGGTAGTAGGTTTTGGTGATGATTACTTTTCAGTCAAGATAAGTAAACAAGCACTCTTTGATTCTCTGAATGTGAAGGGAACCAAGATAGTGGTGGATGCTGAAGGCAATCTCATCGAACAAGCTCCTCTCCCAGAAGAGAAGACCAAGGTCGCTAAGACGCCACGTAGTGGCAGTGTGAATCGCCCAAGCTTTACCCTGTAAGAGAAAAAACGATCATAAGAGAGGGGTATAAAACCTCTCTCTTTTATGTTGTAGTAAAAAATAAGAGGACTGGTTTATCATGTCTTTAATCTTGTATCATGGGAAAGCGCAATATCTAGCCGGTGATAGGCGTTTTCGGTATTTAAGCGACTATTATTTTGAAGATACATTTGAAAAGGTTTTTCTTAACGAATCAGGTAGTATCGCTTATGCTGCAGTAGGGCGCTTGCCCTCAGAAGGTGATAAGATCTTACTTGATATTGCCGTAAAGAAGTACTTGGTCAACGAGAGAACCGAAGAAACGTTAAAGCAACTTTATAAAGAGCTTGACGAAGCAGGACTAAATCGGCTTAGTGTGGATGAAAACGATTCGACTGTACTTCTCATGACCGATACTGAGACGTTTAAGCTTGAATGTACGGCAAATGTTTTTACATTGACCCCGTTATTGAAGAATCTCTCTACTTTTTCAGGCAATGGACTTCTTGCAGCAAAAGTGTGTTTATTGGCTAAACAAGAAGATCCTAAAATTATTTTTCATGCAGTAAGTCTTTCATGCATGGATGTCAGTCGGGCTTTTGACGTAATTTATCGTCAAGATCTGAAACCGCTAAAGAAAATGAAGAGAAAACGTCATGGCTGATAATTTTTGTGTAATTGTAGGTCAAGACCTCGTGGTCCCAAAAGAGCTTATCAAACCAAATGGACTAGGGGTTAATTACGATTTCATTGACTTTTTAAGATTCCAATACCCTGGTAAACTGGGTGCAACAAAGGCTGAAGTTAATTTTAACTATCCCATTAACCGAACCTGCACTCAGGATAATCGGTCTGAAAAGGTTGAGCTTCTACCTAATGGACCTTGTCAATTGGCCGTTACTAAGGACTGCTTGCTCAATGAGATACGTTGGGTTGCCACGAATAACCAACATCATTTTCAATTTTCTATTGTTCCTGATTTAATCTATACTCGTAGTGCAAACTGGGATATGGAACAAGCTCTAAAAGCAGCTAGCTTTTTTACGAAAGATCCGGTGAAAATCGCATCATTAGCATGCGCAGCGACTTCACTAAACATCAGTGCACTGACGAAAATCAAGCTTATCCCACTTTGTGATAAGCTCGCTACCGCAAGTGATCTTTTTGAAAGGTTCTTAGCACTGCAAAATAAAGTCATACCTAAAAAGAAAGAAAAAATCACTTTTGCTGAATTTCTCTCATTTTTAAGACAGCTTTTTGAACCTTTGTTTGTGGATTATTATCCTAGTACTGATCTAGAGACAGAAAGTACCCAAATTACCTACTAAATTCTTTTTCTATATTTACCCGGTATAGAGAAAAAATACTCTCATGCCTAATGTCATGAGAGCTAATAAGCCTACTTTAAAACACTTAAAGTATAAAAGGGCTCTTGTCTTTTAATTCAAGGAAATACTAAAATGACCGATAACGTCGAACAAAAGCGAATTGATACCCTTATCTCCGAGAAAACCAAGGTAAATGTCTATCTTGTTAACGGGATCAAATTAAATGGTGTTATCTCTGAACAGGATCAAAAATCCCTCTTGCTTGAGGCAAGTGCTCCGCAGCTCGTCTATAAGCATGCGATCTCCACGATCTCTCCAGCACTCGGTAACGGCTCGAAGTAAATAAACGATCCCTACTACAGTGAAACCCTATTAATTTTGGGTCTAGCTGTAGTAGGGAGTTTATGATATACTTTTTTATTTTGATGAAAATAAGGACTGTTATGACTCAAGCTATACAAAAAGAGATGCAAAAGTTAAAAGAAGAAGTCCTTTATCATCAAGAGATGTATTTTGTTAAAGAAGATCCACTCATTACTGATGAAGACTACGATACACTTTATGATCGTCTATTAGCGCTAGAGAATCTCTATCCTCAGTATATTGAACTTGATAGCCCTGGGCAAAGAATAGGGTATCGATCTGAACACCATTTAACTACGTTTAAGCATCCTCTTTTGCTTAGAAACAATATTCTTTTCTTTCACAAAGAATCGATTCTACGTTATATAGAAAAACTCTCTAATCCTAAACTAGAGCTACTATTAAAATTTAAAGGAGTCGAAGTTGTTCTGTACTATCGTAACGGTCTATTAGAGACAGGCGCAACCGTTGGGAATTTGCGTGAGGGTGAAGATATCAGTAGTAATCTAAGAACACTATACTCTATTCCATTACGCATCAAAGAGACGAACTCTCTAATGGTACGAGGCATTGTCACTACTGGTAAGAACAAAGAAAAACTAGAGAAAGCTAAAGGTTCTGTAGGTAATTGGGTACTTCAAGCCTTAAAGCAGAACGATCCTTCTGTTACGGCAAATAAAGACCTAAGCTTTATTGCTCATGAAGTCACCTATTTGGATCAGTACCAGACTCATGTCTCGCACCAAAATAGCATTTCTACTTTGTTAGGGATTGATCAATCAGGGCTATATCTAGCCGTAGAGCATTTTCAAGAGATTGTAGAATACTTAACGAAATTAGAAAAAACGAAAAATAAATACCCTTATGAGATAGAAGGTGTCTTTGTTAAGATTCTAGATGAAAGTGATTTTCCATTAACCGATGAAATAATTGTTTATCAATTTAAATAGCATAATACTCACCTGTATCACTACCGTTTCCTTTCATTAGGATGGTAGTGATACAGGTTGTATGCTGTCTTTCTTTTTTTGTTTTATACAAGAAAAAGTACGTCTTGCCTAGGGGTTTTTTATTCTTAAAGATATGAGTTATTTTCCCTAAATAATCCTATCATGACTCTTACCATTAAAAAAGAGGAAGGTAAATGTGAGCATTCTAGATCTCTTTTTAGATGGGTATAATTTTAATCGGCAAACAGAACTCATTGCGCTGGACTCCATCTACGTGAGTACAGGGTACAAAATACCGCTTGCAAAGATTAAGTTTGGTGACGTAAAGATTCTTATTACACGACCCGATTTAGAAGGTTACCCCAACACCTATCTCGAAGCCAA